>OASX01000041.1_pt1 | contig 168562 bp, 140 predicted proteins | sample 1516531 | NCBI WGS metagenome assembly OASX01 (sample SAMEA2579911, study PRJEB22360) | human gut metagenome | biome: human gut; feature: human-associated habitat; material: faeces | place: Denmark | collected 2008/2010
AAGTAAAACTGTTCTCTTAATTTATTAGAAAGAGGGACATTTACTGAATATCCCTTTTTATTGTCACGTTTAGCTGTTTTTCAGTCTGTTACATTCCTTTGGTAAGCGTAAAGCAGTCGATGTCCGGTGCCCAGTTGTAGCTGTTGCCCATACGGATATGATTGTAACCGGCTTTCAGATCAATGGGGATTGTTACTTGATTGTGCTTGTCATCCTCTCCCAGTGAATCGATTTTGGTTACGATGCCGTTGACATCTATCTCCAGTTGTCTTCCTTTACCGAATGAATAATGAACCGTCATTTGGTAACGTCCGCCGTCTGCGCTGTATACTTCCGACCATTCTGCGTAATTCTCCGGTTGTCCGCCCAAGAAACCTACTTTCATTTTTCCGGAAGCTTCCTGATCGGCAGCATATATGATGCCTTTCGGATTTTTGCCGAGATCATTGAACATTGGCAGGTATGCCCATTCTGCTTCATACAATGTCGGTTCCAGACGTGTTTCGCCTTCCATACGGAGGAACATAGCGCTGTGTGCAGGAAGCGTTTGCTCAAAGACATCAGAGAAATTTCCCAAATCACTGCGTTTTACCAAGTCACGTACTTTTACGTTCTCGCCAAATTCCAGTGCCGAGAAAGGTACGGAGAAGCTGCAAACAGTGTCCGATGGATTGTAAAGAGCAACGGCACGTACATTTCCACGTTTTTGTTCGATGTCTTTTACCAGTACATAGCCTTCGTTTTCATGTTGTGCTACGTATGCCTGCAAGCCTAGCGGGTCTTGGTTCAGAGCGATTAATTCTTTGTTTGTCAGCAGTTCAAGAGAAGATTCCGGCAGACTTTCCAGATTACATCCGATCAGCAGGGGTGAGCTCATGATACACCATAAGCCGAAGTGAGCTTCTTCCTCTGTCGGGGTAAGTCCTTTTCCTCCTACTTTGCTGTTGTCGCGGAAACCGATGACCATCATATCCATGTCATTGTAGTGCCCGTCTTTAGCGTAGGCAGACAGGTATAGGTTTTTGCCGACCACATATCTCAACGAACCCCAATGTGCATTGATGTCACCGCTGATACGCCATGAAGTAGCCACATCCTTTGCCCATGTACCGGGGAAAGCCCAGCGGCAGATGTTGACAGAGACATCCTTGTTTACTTTGTCGATGCTGTTCCGGATGGAAGTATAGCGTTCCTGTTCATTCAGGCCCAGTACATCTCCGCCGCAGTAGTCTATCTTGATAAAGTCGAATCCCCAGTCGCCGAAATAGAGTTGGGCATCCTGTTGCTCATGTCCGTAAATACCGGCACCTACTCCTGCATGATCGTTGTCCCAGATAGAACCGCAAGTGTTGTTGCCCGCATCTGTATAAATACCGGCTTTCATTCCAAGACTATGTATATGGTCGGCAACCGGTTTCATTCCATTCGGGAAACGGTTTTTGTTGGTCTGCATTTTTCCATTGCCGTCCCGTTCGCCGAAATAGCCGTCATCAACGTTGATATAGCGGTATCCTGCGTCTTTCAGACCTTTTTTTACCATCAGGTCTGCCTGATTTTTAATAATATCTTCACTGATATCTACCCGGAAAGCGTTCCATGAGCTCCAACCCATAATAGGGGGATTGACTGCTTTTTCACTTCCGGACTGAGAAACCTGAGTTTCTGCACAACTAACACATAACAAGGAAACTACCGCTGTGGCTAAAAGGTGGAATCTGTTTTTCATGATGTAATAGGTTGATGAATTAATGGGATTAAATGAAATATTGGTAACAAAGATATAAATGAATCTATTGGCGTGCAAATAAATTAAACTGAAAATAGGGAGGAATCGAACGAAAAAGAAATTGATTATTGAATTATCTGATGGATGATCAGTACGTTATACCCGCCGTCCCGATTTCGTCCCGGCTATTTAAAAAGATAAGGGTTAACTTTCTGAATCTCAGTAAGCTAACCCTTATCTTGTCGGAATGAGGCGACTTTCAGCCATGTTTTTTGCTCTTTTCTTTATTTTGCTATTATGAATATAATATCTTTGATATACAGCTAATTATCTTTGTGAATAAAGAAAAGAGAGGCAAAGATAAACTAAATAAAATAAAGATTTTGCGGAACAAAAACGGAACAATGATAGGAATTGTTCCGCTAATTACATATCTTTGTTTTGGATTTAAAAGCAAGTATATGGCAAATGTGAAATTTATTATTCGTGATATGGATGCTGATAGCGAGCAGACCATATACATCACTTCTCGTTTTGGTAGGAATGAGAAACTAATGTACGCTACTCCCTTGAAAATAGAACCTTTGTTTTGGGACGGAAAGAAGGAGCGTGTAAAGAACTCAAAATATTGCACCAACAAAGATGAAGTAAATGCAGCTATTACAACAATAGATTCAAAAGTAAATTCATTTATAGCAGAATCAATTGCAAAAGGTGAGTCGATTACAAAAGAAAGTCTCCGGAGTTTTCTTGATACTTGTTTCGGGAAGAAAGTTGCTGCTGCACATGATTTTCATTCTTTCTTTGCAGAGTTTATTCGATTGTGTGATACAAGAGTAAGCCCTCGAAGAGGTGGGCAAACAATCGACTATAAAACGAAACGAGAATACGCAAGAACTTACTACTATATTCAAGAGTACGAAAAGAAGCGAAAGATAAGATTAGAGTTTCGAAGTATTACGCAGACTTTTTTTAATGATTTTGTCGCTTTTCTGCAAGAGTTAGGTCTAAGTACAAATACTATTTGGCACAAAACCGTAAGCCTTAAAGCTGTTATGAAGGCAGCCAATGAACAAGAACTAACAGATAATACGAAATATCAACTGTTTAAGAATGTATCAGAGGAAAGTCAAGCGATAGCATTGAGCGAAAATGAATTAGATATACTTGCTCGCTTTGATTTTTCATCTTCTGCACGGTTGGAAAGGACTAGAGATTTATTCCTTGTGGGATGCTGGACTGGATTGCGTTTCTCTGATTTTACCCGTATTCGGGAAGAGAATATAAAAGATGATATGATTACTATTCAACAACAGAAAACTAATGAATTTGTTACAATCCCCTTGCATCCGGTGTTCCTTCGTATTTGGGAGAAATATAACGGTAATCTTCCGGGGAATATCAGTAATCAAAAGTTCAATGATAATTTGAAAGATGTTTGCCGGGAAGCAGGGCTAACGGAGCATGTAATAAAATCAATCACTAAGGGAGGTAAGAAACAAACAACGATCTATGAAAAATGGCAGCTTGTTTCATCACATACAGCCAGAAGAAGTTTTGCAACCAATTTGTATAAATCAGGTTTTCCAAGTATCAGCATTATGCAGATTACCGGACATAAAACAGAAAGCAGTTTTTTGAAATATATTAAGGTGACAAAAGAAGAACACGCTAAAATGTTGATGATGCATTGGCAAAAGAATGGAAATTTGTTAAAAGTGATGTAACATGGAAAATATACGAGCTTTTTATAATGACGTTATTGGCAAGATAATACAGTTTAATTCAGATGCAAAAGCAGGTCTTTCAAAATCCTATGAAGACGGAGTATATAATATATTTCCGGTCGTTTTAATAGATAGTGATCTTATGTATAGGACTTTGGATAATATAACTAATAAATTTTTGACTTTACGTAATAACGAGGATAGAAAGATATATGCCAATCTATTAATTAAAAATATCAATGCTTACAAAGTTGCAGCAAGAGAGCTTATTGATGATCTTTTTCATGATAAGATTGTTGTAAAAACAATTTGTAGTTTGTATTATGTGAAATCAGAATCAGAAGTTTCTATAGAACAGAATGAAGATATTGAAAATGAACATTTATCATATCTTTATAAAGAAGATTTGCATCCATTTGAAAGTATGTTTTTTCAAATTCTATGTGATTTTGGAATTACTCTCGATGGGGATAGTTCACAAGAAGAATTTCCAAGAATTGATTTAGTAGACATCTTAAAATCTGAAAATAAATCAGGTTTCACTAGAGGTCAACAATTTACAACAAAAAGACAGACTATCGCTATTGTAGAACTATTATCTGGATTAGGAATCAATACTGGTAGTATAGATAAAACTGCTATTGCTGATTTCATTCAATTCTTAACAGGTAGGCAAACTGAATTACTTCCTCAAAATACTACAGCTTATAAGTTAATCGAAAGAAAAGAACCTGATTCGAAAAAAGAAATTAAAAGTTTTAATAGCGATAGTGAGTTTGTTGCTTCATATTTCGAAAAGGTCGGTTTGTTTTCTTTAGCTGATAAGGTCAGAAAAGGGAAAATTTGATAATTCCTTAAAATTTAGGATATGCTTAGGATATCCTAACGCTTAAAACACAAGCAAACTTTGCTCCATAATCAAAAAAATAAAAGTTTATGGAGCAATTTATTTCTAATTCAAATGCTATGCTTATTCAAGGCATGACGGAAAGAAGCCTTGAAAGCATGATTAGTCGCCTTCTTGATGAAAAGTTGGCAACTATAATAGAATCTACTCCCAAAGTAGAAAAACGTCCCGATAATGGATTGTATAGACGCAAAGAAGCGGCAGCTATCTTGCGTGTTTCTCTTGTTACTTTAGATCATTGGACGAAGTTAGGCATTATTAATGCTCGACGGGTAGGTACACGTGTCTATTATACCGATAAGGATATTAATGACGCAATGAAAAAAATATCTAAATAAGAAAGGGGCTGACTATGAAAGAAAAGAAAAAGGCAGCCTCAACGACCGCCAATCTCCTCAACAACAGGAGCAAAGATAACAAATCATCTCGAATAATTCAACAGGTACGATCTATTTTCTTATCTGGCCGGAAAGTAACGGCAAAAGAAATCAACGCTGAAACAAATTCGAATGATGCCAGACGTGTAATCTCCACCCTCCGTAATGATGAAGGCTGGAACATTAAAGACGTTCGTCTGGACGATAATAGGAAATTATACTGGTTAGAGCCGGATAAACGGCAAATGTCTATTGATTGGGAAGGAGGTACAAAATGAATGATGAAGATTCCAAGCTATATCAGAAAGTAATGGATACCCTTTCATACAAAGACTTTCGAAAAGTACATAATGCAGTAACAGTGTATGTTTTTTCTGAAAAAGAGCCTCGTATAAGAGGATGCCGGAAAGACGCTTTTGAGAAACTTCGTCCAATGTTAAACAGATGGAGAGATGAGTTTCAGACGTTAAAAAAAAGAAAGGAGAATTACCCCAATGGATAAAAACAGTATTTTATTATACCTCTCTGACTACGAACCAGTTAAAGATTTTTCTTTGGAAGAAAAAGGTATGTTGTTTGATGCCATTTTTGAATATGCGTCAACCGGGAACACTAACGATCTACCACCTGTTGTACTATTGGCTTTTAAGTTCTTCCGGATGCACATTGACGAAAATAATAAAAAGTGGAACGAAATCAAAGCTAAACGCAAAGAAGCTGGAAGTAAAGGGGGAGAGGCTAAAGCTAAGCAAAGCCTAGCAAATGCTAAAAGTGCTAAGAAAAACAAGCAAAGCCTAGCAAACCTAGCTGTTAATGTAAATGATAATGTTAATGTAAATGTATCTACTGAAGTAGATATTAAAGAAAATACTATCGTATTAAAGAAAGACAAGCTTTCTTTATCATCTCCATCCGAAGAATTTATAAAATTCAATCAATGGCTAGATGACCACTGTCCTTTCGTATTAAAGGTAAAAACGCAAATGACAGAACCGGAATATCAAAAGCTTCTTGCCAAATACACCAAGAAAGAAATTAGCGATGTGCTTGAAAGTTTGAACAACTGGAAAGACTTCCCCAAGAAACGAACTAATGTATATCGTAGCACATTAGACGAATTGAAGAAGAAATTCGGAGAACGATAATTTTAAACTATTACAATCATGGCAAAGACAGAGAAAATCTTGATAGACAATATATGCCCGCTACATGATTTGGAATGTGAGAAGGCAGTGCTAGGCACATTAACCAGTCCTGTATTATCCAATGGAGAGATCCCGGAAAATCTGACAGAAGATTGTTTCTATGATGAATTTAACCGCAATATATTTCGGGCTATTGACTCAATTATATCCCGTGGAGATCATCCCGAACCAATTGCAATAAAAGGGCGCCTTGATAAAATGGGAATATCTTTCAATGTGGCTGAATTATTAAAGCGGTTGGATGGCATGACGCTTGATTTCAATCAATACGTAAACCGTTTATTTGATTTGAGTGTACACCGCAAATTCAGGGAGATAGGTTTGTTTCTTCTGAAACATTCCGCCTCGGAAGAGGAAGATATTGAACAGGTGCAGACAAAAGCCGTCGAATCCCTATCCGGTATGTTCCGGCAATCTTCGGACAACATATACACGTTAAAGGATGGTTTGACGAGAGTACACCAACAAGTGAACCGCAATCTTTCCGGTCAGACATCATTAACCGGAACGCCTACCGGGTTCGATCAGTTTGATAGAAGGTCAGGAGGATTGCAAAAATCCGATTTGATAATCATTGCGGCAGAGCAAAGCATGGGTAAAACATCCCTGTTAATGTCTATTTTGCGGTTTGCGGCACTTTCAGGTACAAAGAGCATAATCTATTCAATGGAAATGAGAAAAGAGCAAATTGCGTCCCGTTTGGCTTCTATTGAAAGCGGAGTACCGGCAAATCAAATCATGTACTCTCAATTAACAAGCTCCCAGTTAGAAAGCTTTGATAAAGGGTTGGCTAGATTACTTCATCTTCCGATATATTTCGATGATAACAGTACAAGCAATATAGACAGTATAATAAACTCTATCCGATATATGAAACGGAAGTATGATATAGACGGTGCGGCTGTTGACTATTTGCAGATTCTCAACGTAAACATGAAGGGAGCCAACAAGGAGCAACAGATGGGCGACGTGGCACGACGCTTGAAAAATCTAGCAAAAGAGCTTGATATCTGGATTATCGCATTATCGCAACTCAACAGAGACAAAGATAACCCGGTTCCCTCTATAGCTCGGTTGAGAGATAGCGGACAGATAGCAGAAGCCGCAGATGTGGTTATGTTGATTTATCGTCCAGAGGTGAAAGGCAAACCATACCCGGGAGAGTTCTCCAATGTGGAAACGAAAGGGACAGCAATGATAGATGTTGCCAAAGGACGAAACATTGGGATAATGAAGTTTATTTGCAAGTTCGATGCTCCGACCACTCACTTTTACGACTTACAAGATATACCTATTTCGGCAAATGTTGAACCTGATCCCTTCTAGCTATGGAAATAGAAACAATCTACGGACAAGTGATAGCGAAAGCAAACAACTATCAAGCCGTACCGGGCAAAGATGGCCAGAAGCGGATCATCAAAAACGACCGGATCAGGGAATATGAGAAATCCTTCTGCCTACAATGCAAGAAGTATCGAGGAAAACGCATTTCCGGTCGTTTCAAGCTATTTATTCGTGTATGGCATGGAAATATTCGCTTCGATCTGGATAATGCTCTAAAAACGATCCTTGATTGCTTGCAAATGGTTGAGGCTATTACAAACGACAGCCTATGTTTTGAGATTCATGCGGAGAAACGGATAGACCGACGGAATCCGAGAGTAGAATTTGGTCTGGAAGAGATAAACGAGCAAAAAAATATATTCAGCCAAAATAAAGCGATTTAAGCCATTTTCTTTTGCGGGATGATAAGATATTCATCTTTGCGGAGAAAATCGAAAATATTGCAAACGTGAAAAGAATATGAAAGGATTAGGGATAGTTAAGCCTTCATCATTGAAGGCAGAGTTTAAAAAGTTCGGTGATTCTTTCGAATTAGTATTCAAAAACAGAAAAAACCGAATGTACTGTTATCGAAGAACCACACCGGAGGGAATAGTATATTTTGAAGTATTCCAATCCAATTTTGGGAAAACAAAAAGCGGGTACTCTTATGAATATTATCCCAGAGATTCACAGTTTGGCGTATCTGCATGGTGCATCAGAGACGGCAAAGGAGCAATGAAGAAAGTGTTTAAGTACATGAAACAGGAATATAAATAAAAAAGGGTTTGCGAATTAGGCATTTTCTTTTCTTGAATGAACAATCTATCGTATGGAGCGAGAAAACAGCTTAGACGTAAACAAGATGCCAAATAAAGGTAATTATGAAGAAGATAGTAGAACAAAATGAAAGATACGATATAATTCAAATGAATTTTCGTGATCTACCTATCACTTTCCGATACTGGAAAGACGGTAGCGGAATTATAGAGGCTAGAGTTGATGAAAACTTTGCCAAGGCCAACGGTTATCAATCTGTCGAAGATATGGCAGAAAAGACAATAGGCAAGGCCAAATTTGAAGAAATGTTTGGTGGTGTGCCTGACTGGATCAGAGTAAACCCAAATGGAGATTTCACATTTGCAGGGATTAATAGAGCATTGCTCAACTAAATAAATTATTAATCATCATTTTTTTAACATTATGACAAGAGACGAATTATATATCAATAATACAAAGGCTGATCTTAACAAGACGGATATTACTTTGAGCTATAAGAGTAACCTGCTAACCGATATTAGTAAAATTGTAAGTAATAGCAGTTATACGATCAGATTACCCAAAACGGCAAAGAATCTTGCTTTGATTGAATGCTCACACATTCCCAGTTCAACAAGCCGATATCCATATTTAAAACATAAAGGATCGGTATTAAGGAATGGCATTGAAATTATAAAAGATGCGAATGTAGTATTACTTAAGACCGGCGAATCAATAGAGATAGCTCTTAGTTGGGGAAATGTTACCAACTTTGCCAGCATAGTAAATGACGATAAAAAACTAACTGATATTCCTCATGGGACAACAGAGGGAATAGACTGGGTAGTGTGGAACAATAAAGGAAGCAATTCCACACAATTTCCTCTTATTGACTATGGGTTTAATTCCGGTGATCCAAATGTTTGGTATCATCCGGTAATTACAGTTAGGTGGATCTTAGATAAGATTCAAGAAGAAAGTGGAGTTACATTTTCTTTTCCGGCCGATAAGCTTTCCTTTATAGATAAGATGATCGTTCCTCTCCTTACGAGAAATGATTCTCAGGAATTATATGACAAGTATCCTATAAAGTTCACCGGGGATGTTATCAATTATGACAATAGCTATAACGGTGAAAGAGGACTGAACCTTGTATTGAATATAGATTCAACATTAAGTAAATATGGAGAGTCTGCAAATATAACAGGCACAAATATTACGGGAATAGGATATAAAGTCAGCTACGACATGGAAGTGACTTTAAAAGGAACTGTAATTATATCTACAGATACTCCGGGGAATGACAGAGAGAAGGCATTACTTTGCGTCCGCCTCGAAGATGAAGAGCATAAGATTATTGCAGCATTTCAGCCCAAAAGCATATCTATCGTGAATGGAAAAACAAATTTGACATACGAAGTTAATCTTGATAAATTTGAGATAAATGAAGGGCAAATACTATGTCTAAGCTTTCTTCCTTCTTCCAAGCCTGAAATATTAGTCGCAGGAGATTATGCAAATATCAATTTATCACTAACCATTTCAAATAGAGGTGAAGTATTATTCGGGGAAAAATATCCATTTGTTCCCAACCTTCCGGACATCAAACAAATAGACTTTATCAAAGCTATTGCTTCAATGGTCGGTCTGTTTGCTTTACCAGATGGTGCAAACGGAATCAAGTTTATACCTTTTGATAACCTGAGAAAGAATATGCCAAAGGCAGTAGACTGGACGGATCGTGTGATTATGGCCTACAAGAGCGTAACTCCACGCAGCCTAGAATATACTCTTAACAATATTGCTCAAAATAACAGATTCCGATACAAAGAAGACGATTCCGTCAATGGAAACTACGATGGAAATATACAGGTCAATGATGCCACGATAGATTATGAACGTGATGCTATTACCCTACCCTTCTCCGCTTGTGACACAAAAGGAGGAGTTGCTTATATTCCCCTATATTCATACAATGATGATGGAGAGTTAGAATATAATAAGGCTAATTCCCGAATACTGTTACTTGACGGTACAAAAGGAATATTTAAAGGATTGGAATGGACTACCTTAATTGCAAATAACTATCAGACGTACAAAGGACTAATCAATGATGCAAAGGTAGTGACCGAGTATATCCGTCTCAACAGTATCGAGTTGCGAGACTTAGAGATGGATATACCGGTTTATTTAGCTCAATATGGCTGTTATTTAGCTATTATTGAGATTAAAACAAAAGAGAATGACATATGTGAATGTAAACTATTAAAAGTATGGTGATATGGCAGAGAATGCAGTAGAAAAGGTTCGGAACATTACCGAACAAATCAATCAAACTAGAAAAATGCTTTTAGAAGAATATTTGGGACATTCCATTTCTATGGAGGAAGTTATAAATATGGAAATTCCAGACGAAGTTCTGGAGCATCTGGGAGATTTGTAATTTAATGATTTAATATAAAATGATTATGACAGAAAAAGATTTGTTAAACAACAAAGAAGCCATGAAATTAGCTTTGGCTTTTGACAAGATGGCCAAAGAGTATAAAACGACTATTCAGAAAGTAGTAGCAGAAGGCAAACGGGTTACAGAATTAATTCAGAATAACCGGATGGAGACTATATCAACATTATCAATGATCGAGAATTTAATAAACGAACATGAGCCGGATTCCGAAAAACGTAAAAAAATGCTTTTACTCCTGGACAATCTGAATATCAAAGGAGATAGCGAAACTTTCCCAGCCCTTGTTATGGCTTTATTTTTTGCAAGTAACGGAGTATTAACCGAAAAAGAACAAAGATTATGAATAATGAGAATGAACAGATACTAAAGATTACAGTAAGAAATGATGATGCAATACGAAATATTGCTCAATATCGTATAGCTATAGAGAATTTAAGGCGAGAAGAGGCTGAATATAAAAAAGCCTTAAAAGACAAGCAGATATCACAAGAAGAATACAATGCTAGAATTGTAGAAACACAAAAAAAGATGATGGAAGCCAAGGAGGTCGTTCAAGCGCTGACCAAAGAGGTTCGTAACAATATAAAAATTGAGAAGGAACAGGAAGGCAGTTTGATTTCTCTTCGTGCCCAGTTATCCAATCTGACAACCGAATATGATAGCCTTTCAGAAGCAGAAAGAAATGCGGCTAAGGGGCAGAATTTGAAGAACAGGATAAATGAGATTACCGATTCATTGAAAGGCGCAGAAGAGGAAACTCAGCGTTTCTATCGTAATGTAGGAAATTACACTGAAGCAATTACTAAAGCGGCAGAAGCAAATATTCCCTTCATACAAGAAATTCACAATTCAGAAACTGCCCTCTCTGGCTTGAAGGGATATTTATCTGATGTAAAGAATGAATTTGTGAAGATTAAAGATGGATATTTAGAAGGAGCATCTGCTGCCAAAACACTTTCTGGAACCCAAAAGGCTGCTGCTGTCTCTACCAATCTTCTATCTACAGCAATGAAGATTTTAAAGGTAGCACTCATATCTACTGGTATTGGTGCCATTGTTGTAGCACTTGGATCATTGGTTGCATATCTCACTAAGACACAAAAAGGAGTAGAAATTGTCTCTAAAGCAATGGCCGCTTTAGGAGCAGCAGTAAATGTCATCATTGATCGCCTGGCTAAATTGGGTGGAGCAATTGTTAAATTGTTCACCGGTGATTTTACTGGGGCATTATCTGACACGAAAGAAGCATTCTCTGGTATAGGGGATGAAATAGCGAGAGAAACAAAATTGGCATGGGAATTACAAGATGTTTTAAGCCAAATTGAGAAACAGGAAATTATGCTTTCTATGAAAAGAGCAGCCAATCGTGCAGAAATAGAAAAACTTAAAAAGGTTTCTGATGATACGACTTTATCTACAGTCGAGAGAATGAAAGCTGCACAAAAAGCATATGAGTTGGAACAGGAAGATTTAAAACTGCAGACAGAGATTGCAGAGAAAAGATTGGCGAACACTCTTGGGTACAAGGAAATGAATGAAGAAGTTCGTAAATTAATGGAACAAATTAAACAAGGGAGCATCACTGCAGATGAATTAATAGGAAAATTGGGTTTATCAGAAAGTACAATTGACGATCTTAAAGAATTTAGGGAGCAGTTCAATTCATTACAAGAACTATCAGAAAGTTCATACACCCGTCAAACTGAACAGCAAAATAAATTAAATGCTATTCGTAAAGAAGGTGCCAATGCCGCTAAAGAAGCACGAAAAAAGGAGGTAGAAGCTTATAGAAAAGCCCAAGACACCCTCATTGCACTCATACAAAATAATGCCGAAAGACAGAGAGAACAATTGAAGGTTAGCTATGATAGAGAAATAGAAGATTTGAAGAAAAAACTAACTGATGAAAAGAATCTTACTTCGAAAGCAAAAGATAGCATTCGAGAAACAATAAAGTTAAAAGAGCAACAACAGCAAAAGGAATTAGCCAAATTATCTAATGAACAGTATAAAGCTGAAATTGAAAGACGACAAAAGTTAATTGAGACTCAGCTTGATGCCGTAAAAGCCGGAAGCGAACAGGAATATCAATTAAAGATGCAGCAACTAATTGCACAAAGGGATTTAGACCTGTCAAACACCGAGCTTACCGAACAGATGAAGCTTGCTATACGTGCGAAGTATAATAAACAAATGGATGATTTGGTAAAACAACATGATGCAGATTTACTGAAAAAGCAACAGGATGCAATGAAACTTCGCTATGAAACCGAGATTGCAAAAGTGTACAATAATGAAGCGGAAGTTTATCGTATTAGGTTAAAGCAGAGAAAGGAGGAATTAGACAAGATTCAGCAAATGGAAGGGGAAAGTATAGAAGCTTTCAATCTTCGTAAGCTGGAGCTTAAAAATGCTTATCTTGATGCAGAAAAGGAACTAGCAAATAAAGAGATAGAAATCGAAACACAGAAAGCGGAAGCGATTGGTGGTCTTATCGGTGGTATATCTTCTTTATTGGAATTAGCAGGAGAAACTAATGAAGAAATGGCACGTGCCGCAAAACTATTAGCGATTGCTGAAGTTGCCATAGCGCAAGGGGTAGCCATAGCAAAAGCGGTTGAGACAGCTACTAGATCCAGTGCAACATGGGTGGATATGCTTGTAGCTATCGGAACGGTTGTCGCTGCTGTTACTGCTGTCATGAGCACCGCTATGAAGTCGATCAAGTCCGCCAAATTTGCAACCGGCGGTCTAGTCACCGGTCCCGGAACCGGAACGAGCGATAGCATCCCGGCGCAATTAAGTAACGGAGAATCGGTAATGACAGCAAGAGCAACAGAATTATTTGCTCCTATCCTATCCTCATTTAACCAGATGGGTGGTGGAGTGCCGATAAACATCACTGCATCAAGCAATCAAACTATGGGAGAAGATATGCTTGCTAGGGCGGTGGCTAAAGGCGTTCAAATGATGCCTAATCCGGTGGTTTCCGTTACCGAGATAAATACGGTTGGAAAACGGGTTGAAGTGCTTGAAAACTTAGGCAGCTTATAAAATTCGGATTTTTCGAATCTATAAAAAAGAAAAATGAAAGTATATGAGGTTTTAGCATCAAGCCGCTTTCTACTTGCTACAATGAACAGAAACGGAGTGAGCGCAGATGATATAATGTATCTTGATATGTTCTATGAGTATAGAGATATGCTTGCAGAAGGACGAAAAGAAGCCGAAATCAGGACTTTTCTTTCAAATAAGTATAAATTATCCGCCTCAACAATAAAAAAGGCTATAAAGCACTTGAATGAAGAATACATTATTTAATATGCTTTCGAAGATTTTTCCGTAGTCATTACGCACGTGTAAAAAAGCCGGAGGGATATTCTCCGGCTTTCGCTTTTAATTGCTACAAAGATTTTTTTGGGGTCATTACACGTGTATGAGAAAATAAGATCCACTATACTTGTCACTATTTTCTGCCGGCATTACGAGAAAACAACGATAACTATAACGGTACTTATTTTCTCTCTATCAAAGCAGGAATCAAAAAATAGATAACCCCTACGAAGTGTATTGCTAAGTAGGGGCTTTATGGGGAGATGAGGCTATTTCTTTGGCTTGATAAACCCGATTGGATTACGTGGCTTATTCTCCATCTTCTGTGCCTGAAGCTCGGCTAACGTCTGATTGATTAACTCTAGCTGGTTCATGACTATTCTATTTTGAGCTTCTTTTAATTGGTTATTCAGGTTCGTATCCCTCATAATAGTAAGATTGTGTAATACCCTTAAATATAACTTCCCTGTCATCTACCTGATTCGTCAAGCCTTGATGTAATAATGTCCGTAGTTCCAGATCATTAATAGGGCTTCTTTCCATTGCTTGTAAATAGAGAACCTTATCTACATTCTGCCAATCAATCACCATGCCAAGACGTTTCTTTAGAATCATATCAAGCCAAATACGCATAGTACGACCGTTTCCTTCCATGAATGGATGAGCAATGTTCATCTCAACATATTTGGCTATGATCTCATCGAATGTTGTTTCCGGCATCTTTTCTATTACCGGGAGCATCACATCCAAATACATGCAGTTGGCGAATCGGAAGTTTCCTTTTGCTATATTGAGGGTGCGGACCTTTCCGGCAAAGTCATACAATCCATCAAACAGATAGCGGTGTATGTCACACAATCCCTTTACGGTTCCTACCTCGATACGGTCTATATCTCCAGTCTCAAACAAAGCATGAGCTTTTACAAGACTCAACTTATCTATTTCATTTGTATTCATAATCAATCTACTTTGATATTAATGCTTTTACCGCAATGAGGACAGGATATAGAAACACTATCCTTCTTTGGTTGTTCAAATAGTTCTGTAACTGGGCATCCCAAGGCGGATGCTATTCTTTCCAACACTTCTACACTAGGATTTCCGTTGATATGCTGGCTTAATCCAACACGAGTTATTCCCATTCTTTCTGCAAGGTCTTGTACTGTTGTTCCTCGTTCCTTGATTGCATCTTTAATCCGTAAAGGCATAACTATTCTTTTTATATTTTATGCAAATATACATCGATTACGCAATGTAAAGCTATCGGTATTCCTAAATAAAGTTAATGTAAAGTCAAATATTTCTCAAAGACTTGTGTTTTTAAAGCGATAGCTATACATTTGCGTCATCAAAGTAAAACCAATAAATAAAAAAGATATGGCACGTTACGATTTAAGCAAGATAATGAAGAGAGCTCACAACCTTTATAAAAACGCTCATGCAAAGTACCCGACATTCGCCGATGCACTCCGTAAGTCTTGGAGCATGGCAAAGTTCGAGGTTAGAGTAGCCGAAGAACGCCAGGCAATCGAAGCGGAGACTAAAGCACGTGAAGCAAAGGTACGTGAAGAAAACGAGCAAGCCGCTATTAGTTCGGTTCTCCTTCGTGCACAAATCGAAGCCGACCGGATCAGAAGAGAAGCGGAAGCCAAAGCGGAACGTATGAAAGGCGAAATAGCAGCACGCAAAGAAGGTATCTCTTACAATGAGTATCAAAATCGCATTAGTCGTTCAATGGGCTACGGGTGTGGTTCCTATTGCGGTGACTAATTTCTACTGCATATATCACCAGAAGTACTGGTTCGTGAGAATAGGTGCTTCTCTTTCACTGAATTATTAACCGGATGGGATCGTAAAACGCTACCCCATCATAAAATATACACTATGACAGAAACAAAGGTTTACAAGCTTCATAACAATATTCATGTTGAAGCTTTTACAACGTCTTTAGGGACAGAAGGGATAAGGCATAATGTATTCGAATACGAAGAGTACACAGCAATAGAAGTAACTGGCACACCATTAGAGATAATAAGAGCCTCAACGATATACCAACAGGTTACAACCATTAAATTATAACGAGATGGAGATATTGATCGTATTTGGATGCCTATACACTGGCTATAGGATATTCAGGAAAAAGGGAGAACACTTCTTTGATGTTTAATCAATTATGAACGCTACACTAATTATTTGTATCATCCTTCTTGCTTTTTGCATTTGGGATGAAGTGTTTAACGATAACAACAGGAATCAATCAATATAAAATATAACTATGGAAATGGTAATAGAGCCCGCTAGCAAAGAACGGATAGAAGAAGGAGAGCAGTTTATCGAAAGACTACTAAAGATTCTAAAAAACAACGATAAAGTAACGGTTAACGTAATGTATTGCCAGACTTGCGTTATTGACAGGCTGGTAACTGTAGAATCCGGCACCAGTTTTAATACGGGGCTAAGTAAGGACAATTGTACAGTACTAAATGAAATGGTTTACAACTCACATCAATAAATGATATATGAAAGTTGACGCCATCAACAAAGCCACCCCGGTAACAATACGGTTGCCGGAATTACATTTCTTGCAAATTATCGAAGAATATTCAAGAATTAGCACTATAAAAGCCATACTATTAGGTTAATATGAGACTTTCTCACATTATAGTACAAACATACTATTGTTTTTATGTTTTATGGCATATTTCGAGTAAAAAACGACTATAAAAAGCGAATTAAGATAAAAAGGGATAAAGAAAACAATAAAACATATTATATTTGCATCAGAAAAAGAGCAAAGGAATGAAAATAAAGGAATTAACAATAGATGAAATGCTTAAATTAAAAGCTGTGGTGCTATACGTCATAAACAAATGTGACGAAATAGACTATTTTCATTTATTTAAAATACTCTATTTTGCGGATAGAACTCATTATGCCAAATACGGAAGAAGAATCATTCAAGATACTTTTTGTGCACTGCCTAAAGGACCTGTCCCCTCTGTTTTATTTGATGCGATAAAGGTAGCTACCAAACAAGCTACTGCCATTAATAATTCACCGCTATCAATTATCTCAAATTCCATTGAATCTCTAGATTCCGCATATTATTTTATACTGAGTGCAAAAGAATTACCAGATATGGAAGAATTATCGCAATCGGATATTGATTGCCTTGATGCTTCTATAAAAGAAAATAAAAATGTTGATATAGATACTCTGTCTGCAAAATCTCACGATGAGGCATGGAGAAATGCATGGGAAAAGCAAAAAGCACATCCTATGGATGCAATTCTAATGGCAAAAGCAGGTGGAGCAAATGAAAGCATGATAGAATATATCAAAGAAAACGAAGAGATTAACAAACTTGCTTTTTAAGATATGGGAGCATCTATTGCTGATATTTTATCCAATAAAGCAAAATCGCAACTTGTTTTACCCAATATAAATAAGGGAGATATCTTTAAAATGAGATTAACCCCAAAAGAAGGAATAATTCCCAAAAACAAAGGTGATAACGACCGTGATAAATATTTCATTGTCGTAGGGAAAACAGCAAATGGTGCTCTTGTCGGTTTTGTTGTCATTAACAGCAATATCAATACCAATATTTCGAAAGAGCTGCAGGATCTGCACTATCCAATAAATGTTAGTGACTATCCTTTCCTAAAAAAGAATAGCTTTGTCTGCTGTGCTGAACTCAAAGAAATTACAGCCGATAATTTTATAGACAGATATGAAGGAGAAGGAAGATACGGGAAGTTAACCAATGATGATTTAGAACTCATTATTGGAGCTTTGAAATCATCCCCATTGGTTACTCCTAAACAATTAAGAAGATTTAACTTGTAATTTTTTATATTACTAAAAACTAATTCACAAAACTCTATCCCATGATAAACAAGAAAGTTGCTTGCCAAGCATTGATTGATGGCAAAATTATTATTGCATATTTTGGTAATAACGGTGATTATAAATACACTCATTTAGCAACACCCGTTGAAGTTAGACTATTTGGCAATCAATTTTGTACTTATACATCACATGGCACTCATAAAAGAAAACTCACAGAAAGTGATATTATGGAGGCGCTTGATAAAAAATTCGATTCTCTTAGAATTTGCCCGGTATGCATTTTAGATGAAAGGCCTATTAATGAACCTATGAAATCTAAATAGTAGTAGACTGTGATTATTTGATAGTATTATTTATCTTATACAATTTTTCACTCTCTTTGAATATACCAATCTTGATTTTATTTCTTTGCAAAATTTATCATATTTCAATTAGACAATGTAAAAGAAAAATAATTGCTAAATATTGATTCATAACCTAAAAAATAATATTATGATTGGAATAGAAAGAAAATTTTCAGACAACACTCGATTGATCGATTTAACAGTAGAAGACTTAAAAATATTGATTGTCAGTCTTATACTAGAAGTTAAACAAGTAGAAAGCCCCCAATATGTATATGGCTATAAAGGGCTAGCGGATCTACTCCAATGTTCATTAAGTAAAGCTCAATCAATTAAAATGAGTGGTAAGATTGATAAAGCTATCATTCAAACAGGGAGAAAAATAATAGTTGATGCCAATTTAGTTCTTACACTTCTGAAAAAAGCAGAGAATAGTTGACATTCAAAATGAATATAATCATTTATCAGCAAAGATTGAACGAAGAAAGGAACAAAACAACGGGGACTTGCATTTAAATACACAAATATGAATAAAATTTAAACAGACTCGAATATGGAGATAATACCTATAACCGGAGTTGTACTTGCTGCTATAACTTTTATCTACCAATTCTATCTTAAACCTAAAGAAAAGTTTTCTCATTTGAAAATACAATTTAGGGCTACTCAAAGATTGTCTTTACGAGTCCAAGAAGAATTGCGACAATGTATAGATATGTATGACACAAGAAATCAGTTTTTAATGCCGGGAATAACTTACCAAGATTACTTATCACTAATGGAAAAATCTTATGATGAAAATCTATCAGATAAATTATTGGAAAAAATAAGTTCTCTTAAGTTATCAGAGAGCAATATAGACTCGATGACTAAAAGTTTAGAAATTCAGTTTGAAGCATTATCCCAAATAGATGTCCAATTACATACTATTTTGAATTCCAATCTAACCCAAATGAATGCTCCAAATTATACAGATGATGAAAGGTAACCAATACCAAAGCAATCAGAGCTCAAAACTGAGGTTAAAAAAAAGAGCTACATAAATGCCACTATTTCCAGCAAAGTATCCAAAGGGTAAATTTAAGAAAAAATGGCAAGATTACGGCAAGGGGAATATATGTTTTGATAATCCTCATGATCTATAACTCCAAATAACCGTTATTTGGAACTGATACACTACAAAGATTTTTCCGTAGTCATTCGCACGTATGAAAGATATGCTTAAAATTCCGATTTTTCCGATGCTATAAAAAAGGGGAATGAAATAAGCATGAAGATTTTTTCACGGTCATTACACGTGTGTGAGAAAAAAGAGGATGCTTTTGGGGCACCCTCTTTAATTTGGATTTAAAAGCTTGATCGGGCACTCCCGTTGGCTTTTGCAACAAAGATAGCAAGAAAGAAGCAAAGCCGATAGAAAAAGCTTTTGTTTTTTATTTATTTTGATATTTTGCGGAACAAAAACGGAACAAAAAAGGCTTAACTTATTGAAAGTCAAGCCCTGTTTGTCGGAATGAGGCGACTCGAACGCCCGACCCCTACGTCCCGAACGTAGTGCGCTACCAACTGCGCTACATTCCGCTCTCGAAATGTGGTGCCACCAGCAACCGAAAGTCGGCTTGTATAGCACTATTTCTCAATAAGTTATATCTTTATTACGATGTTAGTCCCTTGAATAAGGTTTTCACAACTTTGCACCGTTCAACACAAGTTTGTGTCTTAGGTTCGATTTCTGCGTGCAAAGGTAGATATTTATTTGGAATTATCAATATTTCCAAGAACTTTTTTTGTATTTACTGCTAAAAGTCTGTTTGAATTTTGTTCAGTATTCTTTTAGGAGTTGTTTTGAGGATTTTTCTCTGTATCATTAAGAAGAATTGCAGGCTATGTGACGGAAGGTTTTCAATATCCATGAAGTATATAGAAAGAACTTTAGTCGAAATGTCAGGTATCAATTTTCCCAATAGATTGAATCGTAAAGGAGTATTTTTATCGAGTAATATGTATAACTACATAAACCCCACTGGTTTCGAAACGTGCAGCCACATTACAAATAGGGTAAATTTCAATAATGGATTGTTTTGATGAAAAAAACTCTTCAATATTAGACTTACTGACATAGGGCTGTCATAGAAGACGCTATCTTTGTATCAAAAAGTATTCAACTTAATATTATAGAATATGAAAAGATTATTTTTATGCTCATCATTTGCTGATGTTGCTAATCTATTTGTCGATTGTGCCAAAGAAGATTTGCAAGGGAAAATTATAGCTTTTATACCAACTGCAAGCCTTACAGAACCAATACGATTCTATGTAAAAAAGGGGAAAAAGGCTTTAGAAGAAGCAGGAATGATTGTTGAAGAAGTCGAGATTACCCAACTGCCCAAAGAGGAAATATCTTCTATATTACATAAATGCGATTATATCTACATAACAGGTGGAAATACATTTTTCCTTTTGCAAGAGTTAAAAAGAAAAGGTGTTGATAAAATTATATCTAAACAAGTGAAATTGGGTAAACTGTATATTGGGGAATCTGCCGGAGCAATAATAGCCTCTCCCGATGCAGAATATATGAGAAGTGTGAATTTTGATCCAATAGAAAAGGCTCCTGAATTGAAAGACTGTACTTCTTTAGATTTGGTCGATTTTTATACGATTCCCCATTATGGAAATTTTCCATTCAAGAAAAAAGGTGAAAAGATAGTTCAACTATATAATGAGAAGTTGCAGCTTATTCCTATAAGTAATAAACAAGCTGTTATTATTGAAGATTCAAATATTCAAATTAAAGATGCAAAATGAATAGAATAGACCGTATTTCTGCTATATTGATTCAGTTACAATCGTACTCGTTAGTGAAAGCACAGCAAATTTCAGAACGTTTTAATATAAGCATTCGCACTGTATATCGAGATATAAGAACATTGGAAGAGGCAGGCATTCCTATCATAGGAAATCCCGGTATTGGTTATTCACTTGCAGAAGGATTCAAATTATCTCCTCTAATGTTTACTCAAAAAGAGGCTTTGTCCTTTTTGATTGCAGAGAAATTAGTACATGAACTAACTGATTCAAATAGCAACGAACATTATAAGTCTGGAATAGAAAAGATTAGGTCTGTCATGCGTTTTGCAGACAAAAATATGTTAGAAACAATGGAAAAGTGCATGTCTGTATTGGATACTTATAAATCATCTACCTATAAACCTGATATTCTTTTACTTATTTTACAAAGTATATACCAAAAAAGAATTATTGAAATATCTTATTTGGGAAGTAATGCGTTAAGTGTTTCAGAACGAAAGATTGAAGCTGTTGGAATTTTCTTTTCGAGAACTAACTGGTATCTAATAGGCTTTTATCTTCCCAAAGAAATCTATCTTACATTTCGGATAGATAGAATTCAAAAAATGCACATTCTTAATGAATTACAATCACGGGAACATCCTCCTTTGGAAAAATTCATACGCGAGTTTTATGATAAAGAAAAATTACATGAAATCGTTATAAGAATAGAAAAGAATAAAACCTCCATAATGAATGATGATAAATATTATTACGGATTAACATCTGAGAAAGAGATAGGGGATATGTTTGAGCTTCATTTTCTAACATTTTCAATCAGTAAGTTTGCACATTGGTATCTGTCTTTTGCAGATAGTGCAACTATAATAAGACCAGATTCTTTAAAATATGAAGTTAAAAATATTATCAATAACATTTCTATTTGATTGCTGTCAAATAGTATTTTTAATCGACTAAATGAAAAAAATATTCGACCAAAGATTTTTCCGCTTATTGTCGGAATGCTCACAACGTAAAGTGTCTGCATCTGAATTTGCAGAAGCTATCGAAGAATTGGCGACCCATGTAGCCGATTTCAGTATCACAGAACAAGATTATAGCATTTTACTCCGCTATTTCTCTTTTGGTTTGTATCGTCTTAAATCATACCGTGTATGGTTTGAGCAGGAAAAAAATATCCTATTTGCATCTAATTGATGAAGCGATAGGGTTACTGAATACCGAAATACGCCTAATCGAATGGCGTATCAAGTACCCGGAACAGTTGCAGCAACGCACCAACAAACAAGCCCTTTCCCCTCTATATCTCGCTGACAGAACCACTCTTATCAATATCATGGAAATAGTTAGCGGGCTGTTCCTTTCCCAAAAGATTGTGTATCAAAATGGCAAGCCTGTTTATTTAGTGGACTTGACGAAAGCCTTTGAATGGCTTTTCAATATCAAGATAGGTGATTGTTACCAAAAGCATGAGGACGTGATAAAACGAAAGCCGGGCAAGCTGACAGAGTTTCTTAATGGACTGGCAGAGCTTATTCGCAAGGAACATGACAAGAAAGGGTACAGATAACCAACGGCTTACGATTTATTTATAGGGGATTCCATTAGCTCCCCCGTAATTTCTTTGCGTCCGTTTTCTGAACTTTGCTTCATCAATCGATTGACAGACCATAATGTATAATCAGAAAAATGAAGCAATCATGTATATAGACAATGACGATTTCAGCGTATGGATGCAGAAGCTGTACGCCAAATTGGAAGAACTCTGCAAGGATGTACGGGTACTGCGCAATGCCGACAGGGTGCTGCCCGAAGATGACAACCTGCTGGATAATCAGGACTTGTGCCTGCTCTTCAAGGTGAGTATCAAGACCCTGCAACGCTACCGGGCTATCGGTGCGCTGCCGTATTTCACAATCAGCGGAAAAGTGTACTATAAGGCTTCCGATGTCCGGGAGTTCATCAAGGAGCGGTTCAGCGTTACCACGTTGCGCCAGTTCGAGAAAGAACACTGCACGAAGAAAAAGAAGTGAATTAGAAAGCCGGGGCGGTTCTGCTCCGGCTTTGCTTTTGTTTTATGGCTTGCCTAATTTGTCGGCTTCCTCCTTTAGCTGCTCGGCTTGTTCGTTCAACAGCCTTGCCCGTTCCAACGCTTCCGCCTGTTTCCTGCTGCGGTATTCAAAGCCTTTCACCGAATTGGTCAGGCTTCGGATGAAAGCGTTGTCCCGTTCCCGGCTGAACTTCGTTTCCAGCAAATCAAGGCTGCTGCCGTCTGCCTTTCCTTTCATCAGGATATAGCGGTATTTTATATCGTTGTCCTGTAACCGTTGCATCCGTTCCGTAAAACGAATATTCAAGATTAGCGAAATGATACAGATAATAAAACCTGCTGAAAGAAGAAAAAACTTGGGTTTCAGGTAGGGAGTTACCCGATATATCAGTTTGCCGTACCATGAAACGGGCGTTATTTCTCCGGCTGGTGTATCATCAGCCGGGAACAACACCTTTAACCGCTCCTTGAAATATCGGTGCGAGGTCACGATAAGCCCCTTTATATCTTCAAGGTCTTGTTTTTGGTTCTCGGACTGACCTTTTCTGATACTGCCGATTTGGTTTAGAATCTCCTGCACCATGTTTTCAGGAATGCCGGATTTGCCCTGCATTTCCGAAATGCGCTGTTCGATAACGTCCAGTCGGTTAATCGTTTCCTCCCGGCTGGCTGGCGTTACCTGCTTCTCCTGCCGTTCTTTCAGTTCCGTAACCATAGAGAGAAGTCCCTCCAAAATTAAGTTATTTTCCATGTTCCTATAATTTTAAGTGTCGTTTCTTTTTCTTCTTTTTTCTTTCACCGGGATTGTCGGGTGTTTCATCAGCCGGAGAGGACGGGGCGGAGAACAGACCGCCCAAGCCTGTCAGTAACGGACTGTCGGCTTTGCCCAGTGTCTGCGATAGCTCCTGAACAGGTGCGGAAACCGTCTGTCGGTTGTTTCCGGCAGTGTTCAGCCCCGCATCCCCGAAACATTTATCCAGTTTGGAGAAACTGAAACTGCGGTCTATCTCCGAACCCTTGAACGTGTATTCACCTATGGAAAAAGATATGCCCTGCACTTCGCCAGTCTGTCCCCTGTGCTTGAAATGAATCCCGATACCCTTTTCTGCCAGCCGGGTTTGTAACTGCCGCCAGTTCCTTGATTTCCCGATTTCATCCTTTACGGCATTGTAAATCTCGTATTTGGATTTGTCCGGCTCTCTCAAACGGTGCTGTTTTACATGCTCCTTGCCTTTAGCGAAATAAAGCCCGTGTTTGGCTTTCAGCTTCTTGCATACCTGCTCGTTGCGGTACATGTCGTTCCTGTCCGAAATGGTCTTGCCGTTGTTGTCTATACGGTTGAACACGATATGTACGTGCGGATGTTCCCGGTCTTGGTGGCGCACGATGATGTACTGCGTATCGGTGATTTTCATTTCACGCATGTACTCCTGCGCAAGCTGTACCATTTTCCCGTCTGTCAGCTTGGGTGCGTCCACCGGGGAATAGCTTAGCGCAATATGTCCGACTGGCTTTTTCAGGTCGGGGTTCATCCCGGCTTGCAGTATGAAACTGCGTATGATGTCCCGGTTGCTTTCGGCTAATATTCCCTCCGCATGAAGCAAGGCTGCCTGTTCCTTGCCGAGTACATAGTTCACGCAGCCTTTAAATCCGCTTCCCTTTCTTATTTTTCCAATCATCCGACAGTTGGTTTATGATTTCAACAATCCTGTTCTTGAGTTTCACCAGTTCCACCGCTACCAGTGCAAACCCTCCGGCATTCGCCCGGTGCGCCAGCTGGTTGATGTTGTTGGCTTCGCCCGCCAGCTTGCGGATAGTGTCCGCATCCTGCCTGTTCAGCCGGGGCGTTACCTCTGCCGAAACGACCGCCTGCCGGACGTACTCGCTGACACGCAGCCCGGCTTCGGTGGCTCGCTTCCTGATTGCGTAGAACTGTAACTCGGTCAACTTCGTGCTGACTACCCGGTTCTGCTTGTCTATCCGGCTTTTTGCCGGGCGACCTCCCGGTTTGTTCCTTATCCCTGTCATACGTTTTTACTTTTAGGTGGTATCTTAAAAATTGCGACCAACGGGAGAAATTTTCTTTGCTGTCAAGCAAAGAAAGGTGTTTCGGTCTACCGAAACATAACCTTGCTCTCCCTAATCACACAGCCTGCCGTCGGTTCATGCCGCCAGCCTTGCAGGTCACATCCTTAGCCCTCTCTTTCTTTTTTCACCCGGATTTTGTCTGTTATCATGCTCCGGCTGGGGCTTGTCGGTAACTGTCAAATCTTGGGATTGCTTCACTTTAAGGCTACGCAGATAGTCGTTCAGGTCATTGTGACCGCTGTACAGGTGTGATGCGTCACGTACACGCCATTTGTATTCCTGCCTTATGGCTTCAACCGCTTTCCTCCCGGCTTCGTCATTGTCAAGCATACAATGTATATGCCCGTAACCAGCCAGCGGATATAAGGCTTTATCCGTGTTGGCGGTGGAGTTCAGGATAACGTAGTCCTGCCAGTCGGTGCAGGGTATATCCGGGCTTTTCTGTTGCCGGATAGTGAGGAATGAGAGGAAATCCAAAAAGCCCTCGAACACGAAACAGGTATCTCTCGGCTCTCCCTGCTGCCGTATATGGGTGATGTCTTTCGATGTGCTGCCCTTGAAACGGGGATTGCGAAGCTCGTAACCTCCTGAATCATTCCTGAACGCCAGCGCAAAATAAGGCTTGCCACCGATGCGGTAATACATTTCCTGCACGTATGGGGATGCCGTTCCGGGGGAAATCCCCCTTTCCTGCAAATAGCGTATGAGTGCCGGATTCTGTAACGGCTGTATTCTGCGTATCTCTATCGGGCTGGCTGCCTGCCTTTTCGTGTCCCTTTCGGGCAGTTCTTTCCCGTGAAAGGAAAAAGAGGCGGTGTCGCCCTGTTCCAGTCGGCAGATAGCACCGTAGGCGTTGCACTGGTGTTGCTTCATTACAAGGTCGATGAGCGTCCCGCCCTCACCAGTTCCGTAGTCACACCATAAATTGGCGTTATAATCCACCTTGAAACTTGGCGTGTTGTCCTCCCGTAAGGGGCTGCGGTACATCCCGTAGCTTCCCTTTTCCTTGGCTGGCTGGATTCCCAAAGAGTTCAGGTAATCTTTGATACTGATATTGTTGGCTTCCTTGTAGGTCATAATCTTTATTTTTTTATTTAACGATAGTAATAATGAAGCAAGAAGCGAGTAAGAAGAAGTACGGGACACTACTACATCTATCTTTTTCTTTTTCAACGGATTGTAGTACATGTAGTAACATAGTAATTATTTATCCTTTAAAAAAGGAATAAATATATTCTATATATTATATTGCCGTTTTTTCTTTTTCCCGGATTTTCCAAAAGTTTGGGATTCTATCTTACTTCATACTACATAATTGGTAAACTGTTGTTTATTAAATCATTATGTGTATATCAGACAATATGTAGAAGCTACTACATTCCGGTTCTACCCGTAATCATCCCCTGTACGGGAAGCCGGAACGGGCTTTATCCTGTACCCATATACCGGATAATGGTTGTTGTTGATGCGCTTCTGTACCCGCTTGAAACCGATTTTCCGCAATGATTCGCCCAGCCTTTTTTCGGATAGCTGGACGGGGGATATATTACGCAGGTATGCGAGTACCTGTGCCGTTGTCATGAAGAACAGGGCTTCTTCCTCCTCTGTCGGCTTCTCAAAGTATTGTGTCAGCATCTCAAACTCGATTGTCTGTACCTCAAATTCCGCATTTGTCAGGTGCAGTTCTTCAATCTCCGCATCATTGAACCAGTAGCGCACGCCCTGACGGTACAAGTACATGATTTCGGAATAGACGTTATCCATGCGGATGCTTTCTGCCGTGGGCTTGTCTATGTGCAGCACCTCGAACGGCAAAAAACGCCTGCTGCCTGTCGGGTCGGTCAGGAACTCGTTGCCGTTCACCGAAGCCATGAAGCTGGCGAGGTGCGGGTATTCCTCGATGTAAATATCATACGGTCTGCGGTACTTCACCGCCGGAGTGGTGATAAGATTCTTCAATGCGTTCTCGTTCTGCTTGTTGAGTTCCTTTAGCTGGTCGTCAATGTTGATGAATAGGTATTCGGCTATCAGTGTCAGGATATCTTTGCCCTGCGGGTCTATCTTCCCGGTGAACAGGTAGTTCTTAAGCGGTGTCGGGCAAAGGTTGTCCAGCCACCACGATTTGAATTGTCCCTGCCTGTCCCCGGTCAGTACCAAACAAGTATGGTTCTGACACCCCGTGTCGTTCATCGCGTTGGCTACCACACCGATAAGCCATTTCGTGAAATATTCCTCCCATTTGCCGGGGTTGGCTACCTGTACCGTGTTCAGAAGCCTGCCGATATGCCCGTGTTCGGCAGGATTAAGTAAGGGCAGGGCGTTGAAATACTCCTGTATGGGGTGAGCCTTTCTTGCGAAGTCGCTTTCCAGTATCATGCGTATGTTGTCGGTTGAGGTGGCTATGTCAGCCGTTGCGTCCAGCCTGCGCCTGAAAGTGTTCAGGGCGAATTTTGTAACGGGCTGGTACAAGTCCGAAGAACCCGCAGCCCGGTATTCCGTCCGGCTCTTTACGGTGTTGAACCGGAAATCGTACAGGACGTTCAACAGGCTTTCGATGCGCTCGTTCTTCGACTGCCAGCCCTCGATATGCCGTGTTTCATCACCTCTTTTCTTTTTCATCGGGAAGTCTGTTAGAAGCCGGGACATACTGCTGCATCCACTTTTTGAGTTCCTCCATGTCGAAACGCAGGGTACGCCCACGCTTGACGCAGGGTATCAGTCCCTTGCTGGCTAAATGATACAGGTAATTGACCGAATACCCGGTTATGCCGCTGGCAACGGATATTTTGACTAACACAGGCTCTTTTCCGTCCTGCCGTTCTTCGGGCTGTGCGCCCATGACCGGGGCAATCATCTTTTCGATGTTCTCCAGCCGTTTGAAAATTTCTTCGAAAGGATTATTCATAGGTGCTTGTTTTTTGAATTAGCACCACAAATAAAATAAGAAAAATCGGTAAAAAACAAAGCGTCAGCCGTTTGGAATCGCTTTGCTGCGCTCTGCACCAAATTAATGTCGGTAAATAGAAAACGGCTTTGTGTTCATTACCTTACTTAATAAGTAAGTGGGGGAAACCGGGATTTCTGTTCTCTTATTGTTTCTTTCCTGCTCGTTTGGGGCAGTGGTGGACATTTTTGGACACGCAAGGTCATTTGCGGACAGAAAGAAACAACCTGTCATTCAGTCTTATATATTTGCACCAGTGAAGAAAAACGGAGTATTGATAATAATAAATATATCGGTTATGGAAATAGTGACGATTGAAAAGAAAACTTTTGAATTTTGGAAACAGAGGTTTGAAAATTTTGTGGGGCGTGTGGATGCGCTCTGTGTGCCTTTACGCAGGAAGCGTGACAAATGGCTGGATAACTGCGAGACCTGCCGTTTGCTGAATGTTTCAGCCCGGACGATGCAGACCTACCGTGACACGGGGAAACTGCCTTATTCGCAGATTAACAATAAGATTTACTATAAGGCTTCGGACGTGGAAACATTTCTGCTTAGCCAAGTAAGGGACAATTCTAAAAAGTAGGCGTATGGATTTGATAACGAAAGATTCCGAAACCACGCTGGTACTGTTTTCCTCCCTTGACAGGGTGCTGGAAAACGTGGAGTACGTGGTAATGAACTATCGCCCGGTATTGAACGGTGAACACTACTTGACGGGCGAGGAAGTGTGCAGACGGCTTTGCATCAGCAAACGGACGTTGCAGGATTACAGGGACACGGGACTGCTGGGATATGTGCAGCTTCCGGGAAAAATCATCTACCGGGAAAGCGAGATTTTAGACCTGCTGGAAAGGTATTACAGAAAATGAAATCTTGAAAACGTGAAATCTTGTTTTCTGTATTTATTGTTTGATTAATTAAAAGCCAGCAATCATGGTTTCTTGAAAACTATGTTGCTGGCTTCTTCATGTTTATGCGGATAGTCTTTTCAATATCTTGTTAATTTTGAATTTTTATGAATGCTTTCCCATTTTGATTCTCTATAATTTTCATTGCAGGTGTTGATGAAAATGTATGAGTTGTAGCATGAAACACAGACAGAACTAAATCTTGTAATTGAGAGTCTTTTTCAAGATATTCTATTTTTAACCCTTTTGATTCTGCTTTTTCACGGGATATATGGCGACCATGACTTTTAAAGTTATCGTGATTAGCCAAAAAAGATGCTATATTCTCTATAATAGGAGCTTTGACATCTGGAGCTTCTGTTTTGAACATGAATCTATTAAGCCAATCTCTAATTAAGTTTTCAGACATTTTGATATAATTTTCACATTGTGTAATGACAGAAGGACCATATTGATTAAGTAATATAGCCCATGCTTGTTTATTGGGTTCGTTTACTTCTTGTAATGCTTTATAGAATTGGTCAATTATTGCTTTTGCTGGATTACTTGTGGGACCGTTAGGACTATTAATAATCAACTGTGGGTCTACGGGACCTATATTAGAATGTTTTCCCATGACAATACTAGCTCCTGAACATGCAATCATTGTGGCAGCAGACATTGCTATTTGGGGAATAATAACTCTTACTTCAGGAAATTGAGCATGCAAATATTCGACAATACCTTCTGCTGCTTCGGGAGAACCTCCCGGACTGTGTATAATTAAATCTACAGGCTTTTTTTCAAGTCCGTATGAAACTTCCATCATTCCTTGCACATCTTCCTCTGTTACCGAAAGTAATTCGGGAGCTCCACCTTTTTGGGTAAAAGCAGTTGCGTACAAAATAATATTTCTGTTTGTATATTTAGATAGTTCAGAAAGGTATTTGCGTCGAATAAAATCAAAAGGAGCAGAATTCCCTTGGGCACTTTCGACTTTTAATTCTGTTAATATTTCACTCCATGTTGGCATAATTGATTCGGTTTAGATTTAATGTTATATTCAATTGAAGAATTTGCAGAAACAGTGTCACTGACGGTTTTATAACGAGTTCCACTAGTTATTTCCCATTTTTGTTTTTCTTGCTCTTGCAATATTTGATATATCGCAGGATTATTTACTTTTAAGTTTTCTATGATTCTGTTCATGGCTGTTATAACGATTACTTTAAATGCAAATATAGGCCTTTTTCCTTTTAAAAGTTTACAATTCAGCATTAAAGTTGCTGAAAAATGATATTTTTCTCTCTACGTATTGCATATCCCTTAGTATCGTTTGGTCTAATACCTTTGCGTAGTGCTGCGTCATTCGGGTGGATGAATGCCCCAGCATTTTAGCCACGTTCGGCAGTGACACGTTGTTAGCCAGCGCAATAACCGAAGCGAAACTGTGCCGGGCTGTGTGCGTGGTCAGGTTCTTTTTAATACCGCAAAGGTCGGCAATCTCTTTCAGGTAGCTGTTCATCTTCTGATTGCAGGGAACGGGCAACAAAGTTCCTTTATCCATGCAGTAGGGGTTATCCTTATACTTTTCAAGTATCTGTTTGGGAATGCTCAAAAGCGGGATGTTACAGAGGTTGTTTGTCTTTTCACGGGGTTTCACTATCCACAGGTTGCCGTTGCTGTCCTCTGAAACGTGTTCGGGGCGTAAGTTATACACGTCTATGAATGCCAGCCCGGTATATACGCAGAAGATAAAAACATCCCGTACCAGTTCCAGCCGTTCAATCCTGAACTCTTTCTGCCATATCCGGTTTATCTCGGCTTGGCTTAGGAACTGTTTGTTTACCTCCACCTCGTGAAACTTGATTCCTGCAAACGGGTTCTTTGTCAGCCACTCGTTGGCAATGGCAAGGTTTATCACTTTCTTAAAACATTTCATGTACCGGATAACGGTATTCTGTGCGCAATGCTTCTCCGTCTTTAGGTATAAATCGAATTTGCGTACCAGTTCCCCGTTTACCTCACGCAGTAACATATCATCTACCTTGTAATCCCGTTTAACCAGTTCCATGAGGTATTTAAGGCAATTGTCGTAACGTCTTACGGTGATGTCGGCATAGTCTGTCCCGATTAGCTTCCGGCAGTTGTCATTATGTTCCTTGAATACATTATACAATGTCTTGAAAGTTTCGTCCTTTCCCTGATAGCGGTTCACTATGGCACGTGCGGAGATAATCTTTCCCTCCAGTTCCAAGTCTTGGTAAATCTGATAGAATTTCACACGCAGGGCGTCAATGTAATGGTTAAGTTCTACGGAGTTTCGGTCTTTGCCTGTCGACTTCTCTTTTTCCTGCGACCAAAGTGGGACTTTTACACTCCGCTTTAGTTGAAGTTCCACGTATAGGCGGTCATAAGTGACACGCACACGCACGGGTGCTTCCCCGTTTTTTAACAGTTTGCTACGCTTGATGAAGAACAACACGCTAAATCTTTTTCTTTCCATACGGCTCAATTTTTAATGATACAAAGTTAGGAAATCGAACCGAGAACCCTGTTATGTAAAATAGTGCAACGTGCTGTAAAAGAATGAAGTAAATACCTCGCAGTGGAACATTTCGGGCTTTTAAAAACAGTCCCTTGAATAAGGACGTATGGTTTGCTTCAATCCCACTAATTTTGCCTATTCTTGGAAAAGGAAAATCCCCGAACTTCTTTGAAATTCAGGGATTTACATCGTTTTGCCTTCTTAAAAAGTGGTGCCACCAGGAATCGAACCGGGGACACAAGGATTTTCAGTCCTTTGCTCTACCAACTGAGCTATGGCACCTTTCTCGTTTGCGGGTGCAAAGATAAGTATATTTTTTAATACTGCAATAACTTAGAGGGAATTTTTCGTCTACTTATGAGGAAAGAAAAAAAACTTTTCTTTTGGGGGAGAATAAATATGCAAATGTGGCATCATTTATTCAGTATATTTTATACTTTTACGAGCCAAAACGATCAGGACACTACAAACAATAGAATATATTATTATGGCATTACAGTTTATTACGGTTATTTCGTTAGCTGCATTCATTTATGTACTGATTAAGTATCAGTCGGTTAAGAAGAATATGAATTTGAAAGCATCTGTAATGTTGCGTGAATCTAATGAGTTGACTTCTATACTACAGAATATAAACGTTTACTATCTGTTGATTGACAGAGACTTTATCGTTCACAATACCAATTATTATACACTGAATCATTTGACTCCTGCGCAGGGAGAGAGAAAAAAAGTCGGAGATTTATTGCATTGTAGAAATGCGATAGCAGCCGGCGAATGCGGAAAACATGAACAATGCAAATTGTGCTGTATACGTACATCCATAAGCAAGGCTTTTTATGAAAAGCAGGACTTTAAGAAACTGGATGCCTCTATGAAACTTTTAAGTGCGGATGAAAAGACGGTTATTTCCTGTGATGTTTCTGTTTCGGGCGCTTATCTGAAAATAAACGGTGAAGAACGTATGGTGCTGACAGTCTATGATGTGACGGAACTTCGAAATATGCAGCGTCTGCTGGATGTAGAAAGAGAAAATGCGATTTCTGCCGATAAACTTAAGTCTGCCTTTATCGCCAATATGAGTCACGAAGTCCGTACTCCGTTAAATGCCATTGTCGGATTTTCAGGGCTGATGGCTACGGCTACCAGCGAGGAGGAAAAGAAGATGTATACCGATATAATCTCTGAAAATAATGAGCGGTTATTGCGACTGGTAAATGACATCTTTGATCTTTCGCAGATAGATGCCGGCGTGTTGAACTTTGTATATTCGGAGTTTGATGCCAATGATTTGCTGAGGGAGCTGAAAGGGCTTTTCGGAATGAGGCTGAACGAGAACCCTTTGGTGACATTGGTCTGTGAGGCACATCTGGAACCGATTATGATGCATTCGGAGAAACAGCGTATTATTCAGGTATTGACTAATCTGCTCCATAATGCGATGAAATTTACGAAGACAGGTGAAATCCGTTTTGGCTGTCATATGGAAGGTACGGATGAAGTCTGTTTTTACGTATCTGATACCGGTATCGGCATTCCGGAGGAGGAGCAGGAGAAGATATTCTCCCGTTTTACGAAACTTGACCGGGAGATGCAGGGAACAGGACTCGGGCTGACGCTTTCGCAGACAATCGTTCATAATCTGGGGGGAAGATGCGGAGTCGAATCGGAAGTAGGCAAGGGTAGTACTTTCTGGTTTATATTGCCCTTGGTCACGAAGACAGAAATAACAACTGATAAGATATGAATAATCCCACCCTGAACATTCACTGGTTCAAGGTGGGATTATTTATGTAAACGATATGTTTAGCTTTTAAGATTTGGGTGCACCCGCATCCTTATTTCCGGAATCAGGCGATCCGTTGCTTGCAGTGGTACTTCCACCGGAAGAAGCCGGATTGCTTGCCGGAGCAGAACCGGAGGTGGTAGAGCCTGCACTTGCCGGACCGGAAGTTGGGGTACTTGCTGGCTTGGCAGTAGCGGAACTGGCCGGACTTGCAGACGATGTTGAAGCAGAAACCGGACGAGCGGCATTTGCACTGTTGGCAGTAACACCGGCAGTAACAGTCTGAGGCTGAACTTCCCAGTGGAACGGTTCGAAGTCAGTATCCGGATCTTTCCAGGACGGTTTCTTGGCAGCGTAGATGATGAACGGAGCAACGACTACAATGATTGCACCGATAATCAATACAGAGAACCAAACGGTGTTGCTACCGGTAGAAATCTGGCTGGGCGGAATGAAGCTCAAAATGAAAGCGAGCAGTGAACCACAGAAACCAAGACCACCAATGAACCACATCAAACCGTTACCGGACTTACCGATACGGAACGGACGATCCAATTTCTTCATCTTATAACGCAGTGCGATAGCTCCGGAGAACATTAACAGATACATAATCAGATAAAGAATCACTGTCAACTGCGACAAAATCTGATAGAAACTCTGTACGGAAGGCATAACGACGAACAACAAACTCAATACAGTCACAGCGATACCCTGTACGAACAAGATATTCTTCTGTACACCCAGTTTGTTTGTTTTCTGGAAGAACGGAGGCATATAACCAGCTTTACCTACGGCAAAGATACCTTTTGACGGACCTGCAACCCATGTCAACACACCGGCCAAAACTCCAAACGCAAGAGCGATGGCGATAATCGGTGATAACCAGGAAGCGTGAATGTACTTGAAGTAGTTATCAAAACCGACGAGCAAACTCTGAGTTAAGTTAATATCCTTGGCAGGGATGATAACGCCCAATGCGAATGTGCCCAAAACGAAGATAAGAACAGTGATAAGCGCACCGATAAATACGGCTTTCGGATAATTCTTGGATGGGTTTTCTACGTCTTTCACGTGGATACCGCCCATTTCCATACCGGCATAAAACAAGAAGATACTGGCAGCAAGAACGACATTGTCGAAATTAGTAAAATCAGGAATGAAGCTGCTGTGGAAATCCATATTGGATTGTCCGCCGGTTGCCAGATAAATGATTCCCAGGATAATCAGCAGGGCAGCCGGAATAATTGTACCGACCATACCACCAATTTTGGCTACCTTACCAACCCAGCTCATACCTTTCAGTGAAATGAAAGTAGCCAGCCAGTAGATGATAAGTACTACGGCGAGTGTATAATACTTGTTGTTTGCCAGCGACATATCATGTACGTCGTTCATTCCGATGAAGGCAATGGATACGGCACCGAATGTCAATACGGTAGGATACCAGATCGTACTTTCGATCCATTGTACCCAGATGGCGAGGAATCCCAGTTTTTTGCCGTAGGCTTCGCCTACCCACCGGAACACACCACCCTGCTTATCCTGAAACATCGCCGCCAACTCTGCTGCAACGAGCGATGTAGGGATTAGAAAGACAATAGCTGCAAAAAGATAATAGAAGGCCGAACTCATTCCATATACGGCCTCGGCTGGTAGTCCACGCAAGGATACTACTGCCGTAACATTCATGATAGCCAGGGTAAACACACCCAGCTTCACTGCATTTTTAATATTCGCCATAAGTTAAGGTTTTAAGTGAAAAATATTTTAAAGTCAGTGTTATAACAACATTTTGCGTGAGATGTTTCCGCAATCTCTTTCAAAGTTCGTTAATTAACATCGCCGGATGGCTCAATTGTAAACCTCCGGACGCCTGTTCCGAAACAATCGCTTTCTCAGATTGTTTCTAAGCATTATAAGTTACATAAGAATCATTTTATTATAAATTAAGTAGTTATGAAATCAGCGCTTTCCGATTTTATTCTGGGGAAAAAGGGGATTTATGGCATTCTCCACATTATTATATTGTTAATGTCCCTTTTTCTGGTTATTAGTATTTCGATTGATACGTTTAAGGGGATTCCTTTTTATACACAGTCCTCGTACATGAAGATCCAGTTGTGGATTTGCATCTGGTTCCTGTTCGATTTTGTACTGGAGTTTTTTCTGGCAAAGCATAAGTGGCGTTATATACGGACGCACTTTATCTTTTTGCTGGTGGCGATCCCTTATCAGAACATCATTGCGTATTACGGGTGGACCTTTTCTCCCGAAGTCACTTACCTGCTCCGCTTTATTCCTTTGCTGAGAGGGGGATACGCATTGGCCATCGTAGTGGGCTGGCTCACCTACAACCGGGCTTCCAGCCTGTTCGTCTCCTATCTGACGATGTTGCTGGCAACGGTCTATTTCGCCAGCCTTGCCTTCTTTGTCCTTGAACATAAAGTGAATCCGCTGGTCACGGATTATGGAGACGCTTTGTGGTGGGCATTTATGGATGTGACTACCGTCGGATCGAATATAATCGCGATGACGACTACCGGAAGGGTACTCTCCGTACTGCTGGCAGCTTTGGGAATGATGATGTTCCCAATCTTTACAGTCTATATTACGAATCTGATTCAGCAGTCTAATCAAAAGAAAAAGCAGTATTATGCGGAAGAGGAAGAAAAGAAGGAGCCTGCACAGGGGACATAATCCCTTTTTCATATCGATCATTCATTATTCATGGGTTTAGTTTATTTCCATATCGACTTAGCTCATTAGAATGCGTTATAAACTAATTTCAGATATGCGCATATTTACTCCTCGTTTTTAATAAATCTATCGCCTGAAGTATATAAAACTATTCGTCTGACAACTGTTATTCTTTCGTCTAACAACTGTCAGACGAAAGTTTAACAGTAGTCAGACGAAAGTTCAACTATAGTCAGACGAATAAATTTAAGTGCATCGAGGATTAGTTCTTTGCATACACAGAATTAAACTTAAGTAAAGGAGGGGGAATGATTAGCTCGCTAAGGAACGAGAAGCCTGCAAAAGCATTTTTATAAAAATAGAAAAGGTTACTACCCGGAGGATAGCAACCTTTTGTTTTTCTCATAGAGCGGATAAACTAGTCGACTACGATCAAGTGATTGTCACTGAATACGTTCAGTCCCAGTTTATTCATGACATATTGGATAGCCAATTGTGCTTTTACCGAATTGCCTGCACCATCCAAAGGAGGAGCGAATGCGGCAATACCGAACTGTCCGGGCAATACGCCCATTACACCACCGCCTACACCGGTTTTGGCCGGAATACCGGAGGTATACATCCAGTCTCCCGTGTGCTCGTAGAAGCCTACGGCAGCGATCATTGCAGTGATCTTGGGAGCGAGGCTGGCATCGAATACTTCTTTCTTTGTCACCGGATTCACACCACCGTTGGCGATTGTTCCGGCTGCCACAGAAAGCTGCAAGGCCGTTACTCCCAATGAGCATTGGCGGGTATACAGGTCCAGCGCCATATCCGGATCATCATAGATACGGTTGTAGTTCTTCAGCAACCACGCAATGGAACGGTTGTTAAAGTTCGTATCCGATTCGGATTTGTACAATTCATCAATCAGTTGGGGAGCACTGCCGCATAAATCGGTCACGTTCTCTACGATGGCATCCCACTTCTTGGCAGAGTCGCCGATAGGTTTTACCATACTGCAGGCTGAGATGGCGCCGGCGTTTACCAATGGAGTAGACGGGTGGTCATTTTCCAGCAGGATAGCGATGATTGAATTGAAAGGCAGGCCCGTTGCGTCAGCTCCGATCTTGTCTAATATTTCTTTGGCACCATATTGGCGCAGTGCAAGGATGGCCGTATGTACTTTGGATACGGATTCGATGCCGAAGCGGTAGTCAGTATCTCCCACATGGATGGTCTGCCCGTTGAGCAGGCAGACACTGATTCCAAAGAGATCCTTGTTGACATTTGCCAGATAAGGAATATAGTCGGCATTCTTGCCGCCGGTATTGGCCTTTACCTGATCGTATGCCTCCTGTACCACTTCTTTCAATTGAGCGAGTGTTACTTTTTTGTCCATAGATCAATTTATTTTTTTACGGTTTTATGACGACGACCACCGTGATTGAACATCTTGGCTTCTACCGGAAGATTTTTTTCCTGAGCCATGCGGGTAGGAGTCGGGAAATCAAGTTTTTCCAGTTCGGCAATTGCATTCTTGATATCACCCAGCAACATATCTGCCATATCGCGGCTGAATCCCTGGCGAACAACTACACGCATTACTACATAATCTTCCAATTTGGAAGGCAATGTATAAGCCGGAACCATCCAGCCGTGCTGAGACAGTTTATCCTGCAAATCGTACAATGTCCACTTGGCTGTTTTTGCATATTCCGGTTTCAGATACCAGATGAACAATGGGTTCACTACATTTTCGGAGTAGTTGACGAACGGAGCCATCTTGGCGATTTCACCGTGGATGTATTTGGCAATCTGCAAAGAATTATATTGTACTTCCTTGTAACCTTGGAATCCCAAACGGATGAATTGATAATATTGTCCCAGAATCTGAGCGGCAGGACGAGAGAAGTTCAAGCCGACCTGAGTAATGTTGGCACCCAGATAGTTGACGCTGAATGACATTTCTTCGGGCAGATATTCTTTGCCTTTCCAGCAAACCCAGCCAAGTCCCGGATATACCAGACCGAACTTATGACCGGATACACTGATAGAAAGTACCCATTTCAGACGGAAATCCCACTTCGTATCCGGATAGAGGAACGGAAGAATGAAACCACCACTGGCGGCATCTACGTGGATAGGAATGTCATAACCTGTTTTGGCGTTGTAAGCATCGAGAGCTTTGTCCAGTGCTTCAACGTCATCGTTCAGTCCTGTCCATGTAACACCTTGGATAGGTACAACACAGATAGTGTTTTCATCACACATCTTCAGCGCTTCTTCGGGGTCGAGAGTGGTCTTTTCAAGAGTCAAAGGCACTTCACGCATTTCGATCTGCCACAGTTGCGCGAACTTTTCCCATACAACCTGGAAACCTGTTGAGATAACGAAGTTAGGTTTGTCAAACGGTTTACCTTGAGCTTGTCTTTTCTTACGCCAGCGCAACCATGCAGCTACACCGCCCAGCATACAAGCTTCGGAAGAACCGATTGCCAACGCACCGGTTTTCCATGTATCTTTTTCCGGAGAGTTCCACAAGTTGGCGACGATGTTGATACATTTACCATTCATTACGGCGATACGAGGATATTCGGTTTCATCAATATAGTTGATGTTGATTGCCTCATTCATCAGCTTGGTAGCGTAATCGTCCATATAGGTGGTTACGAAAGTAGCTAAGTTCAAGCGTGGCTGAGTTTGGGCAAATGTTTCATCTTTAACCATCTGGTAAGCGACTTCAGGGGTGGTTGGTCCATCAGGAATTCTTTCTACTGGAGAGGGTTGTAACATTCTGTCTGAACCGAATACGTCGGTTTTTGCATCACCTTTTCTGAAATTTAAATCTTCCATACTAATTTGTTTTTTTAAAGGTTTAGGGCGATGGGGATTTTCCCCGTCGAATTTCCCTCAACAACAGCAGATGGTTTTGAAAGTTTTCGGCTTTTACATTATTTGGCGTTTATTAAGGGGCGGCTTTGGGGCAGGCGTAAGGCGGTGGGAACGGAAATAAAAAAGGCAAGAAGGGGTTGTTTCCCTCTTGCCTTTGGCTATTTGCTGACAACTGGCAGCTTATAGTTATCTGATACCTATTGAATTGTGTTGTTAAGGTTTAGCGGAAGTCCTTCAGTTCTTCCTGCAGTTTTTGGCGGGTGAAGAATATGCGGCTCTTTATCGTACCTAACGGCAGGTTCAGCTTTTCCGCGATTTCGCGGTACTTGAAGCCGGAAACATGCATGGCAAACGGCACTCTGTATTCTTTGGGTAATGAATTGACTACACGGTGCATCTCTTTCAGGTCATAGGCTTTTTCGGTGCTTTCAAACCCTGTGTCCTGCGGTAAATTCAGGTGGTAAAGGTTGTCCGTCCGGTCAATGAATGTCTGGTCACGAACTACTTTGCGGTAGTTGTTGATAAAGATATTGCGCATGATGGTATACATCCATCCTTTAAAATTTGTGTCAGGCATATATTTATCTTCATTGTCTAATGCTTTTAATGATGTTTCCTGCAACAAATCGTTTGCTTCTTCGCGGTCGGTTGTCAGCTTATAAGCGAAACGGAGTAATTCGTCCTGTACTCCTACTAAATCTTTTCTGAAGCTTACACTTTTCATATACGTTGCTTTTTAAATTGTGAATATTCGTTGTTAAATTTCGATGATGCAAGTTTACGGGATTTTTTTAAGTACGGCAGGGGTAAAACTGACGGAATTTAACCTAAAAACTGTCTACGGATAGTTTTTAGGTCATAATCTGATAGTTTTTGGGTGTTTTTCACCCGTTTTTTGAATATTCACTGTTGTCTCATTTGAACTTTATAAGGTAATCATTGTTTTCATCAGACCTAAACTTTTAACGAACCGGTATATGAAAATACAAACTGGGAGGGGAACAATACCTCTTATCACTTTAATAGCTATCTGGTCTATCTCGGCATTGACCTCTTTGCCGGGGCTGGCTGTTTCGCCTATATTGGGCGACCTTACCAAAATTTTTCCGAAAGCGACCGACCTGGATATTCAGATGTTGACTTCGCTGCCATCGTTGTTGATTATCCCTTTTATCCTTTTGGGCGGTAAACTCACCGAAAAGGTCGATTTTGTCCGTATCCTGAAAATCGGACTCTGGCTCTTTGCAGCAAGCGGTATCTTGTATCTGATCTCCAACAAAATGTGGCAGTTGATCGTTGTGAGTGCCCTGCTGGGCATCGGCTCCGGACTGATTATTCCTCTGTCCACGGGGTTAATCTCAAAATATTTTGTGGGTACTTATCGGGTGAAACAATTCGGATTGAGTTCTGCCATTACCAATTTTACATTGGTGATAGCTACTGCCGTGACTGGATATCTGGCGGAAGTCAGCTGGCATTTGCCGTTTTTGGTCTATCTGCTCCCGTTGATTTCTATTCTGTTGGTTGGTCACTTAAAAGAAAGTCGGTCTGACGCTGCCGTCGAACCTTCTTCTCAAAGTACCGCGCCATCCGGACAAACGGCTGCCGTAGATACCGGAGGAAGTAAATATGGAATCCATATCAAGCATCTGCTTCAGATCATGCTTTTCTACGGAGTGACGACTTTTATTGTGCTGGCAGTCATATTCAACCTTTCTTTCCTGATGGAGAAACACCATTTCTCCAGTGGCAATTCGGGACTGATGATCTCGCTTTTCTTTTTAGCGATTATGGCTCCGGGTTTCTGTCTGGACAAGATAGTGGATGAACTGAAAGAACGTACCAAAGCATACAGCCTCCTGTCTATGGCTGTGGGGCTGGCGCTGATCTGGATTGCCCCGATCGAATGGCTGATTATTCCGGGATGTATCCTGGTCGGTTTGGGATATGGCATTATTCAGCCTATGCTGTATGATAAAACGACGCATACGGCACTGCCTCAAAAGGCGACAATGGCATTGGCTTTTGTGATGATGATGAATTATCTCGCCATCTTGCTCTATCCTTTTATTATAGATTTTCTCCAAAATCTGTTTCATACCCAGTCGCAAGAGTTTCCTTTTGTCTTCAACTTGTTGATAACTATTGTCACATTCTTCTGGGCTTACCTGCGCCGTGATACCTTTTTGTTTAACGATCAACTGAAATAAAAAAAGATGAAGAATAAGAAACTGGAAGCCAATCTGAGTATGGCTGTATCAAAAATATTCAGCGGTTTGAATATGAATGCTCTGAAGTATCTGCTTCCCCTATGGATGAGCCCGTTGACAGGTGCGACACTTCGTTGCACCTTTGCCGCCGCTGCATTTTGGGTGATCGGATGGTTCATGCCGCCGGAAAAGTCATCCGCCAAAGACAAATGGCTGCTTTTCCTGTTAGGGGCATTCGGACTGTACGGCTTTATGTTTCTTTATCTGGCGGGGGTGAGTAAAACGACTCCTGTATCCAGTTCCATATTTACCAGTCTGCAGCCTATCTGGGTGTTTCTGATTATGATTTTCTTTTATAAGGAGAAGGCGACATGGAAGAAGATTCTCGGAATCTCCATCGGACTGGTCGGTGCACTGGTCTGCATCCTGACCCAACAGAGCGATGATTTGGCCTCCGATGCTTTCATGGGAAATATGCTTTGTCTGATCAGTTCTGTCGTTTATGCTGTCTATCTGATTTTGAGTCAGCGCATCCTTTCTTCTATCGGAGCGATGACTATGTTGAGATATACATTTTCCGGTGCGGCGGTCTCCGCTATTATCGTGACATTTATTACGGGATTTGATGCGCCGGTGTTCTCTATGCCGTTCCATTGGACACCTTTCCTGATATTGATGTTTGTACTCATATTTCCGACAACGATCAGCTATATGTTGCTTCCGGTCGGTCTGAAGTATCTGAAAACAACAGTCGTCGCGATCTACGGTTATCTGATTCTGATTGTTGCGACCATTGCTTCTCTGGCTCTCGGACAGGACCGTTTTAGCTGGACGCAGACGTGTGCCATCATTTTTATTTGTATCGGCGTTTATCTGGTTGAGGTGGCCGAAAGCAAAGACAAGTCGCCGGACCCCTTGAAGAAATAATCATATATAATGTATGATATGAAAAAAAGCGGGCGCCCTTCTCAGGGTGCCCGCTCACTTATGTCGTCATCATGTTTTATAGAGAGGAGCTGATTGCTTGCGCAATGGATTTAAATTCTTCATCCGATAATTTCAGCTTCGGATTGGAGAACAACATATCCGATTCCTTCTGAATAGGAATTAAGTGGATATGGGCATGCGGTACTTCCAGGCCGATAACCGCTTCGCCTACCTTTTTACAAGGGAAGGCTTTTTCGATGGCACGGGCTATCTTCTTTGCGAATACGTGCATTGCTGCGAGGTCTTCGTCACTTAAATCGAAGATGTAGTCTACTTCCTGTTTGGGGACTACCAGCGTATGTCCCTTTACCAATGGATTGATATCAAGAAAAGCAAAAAAACGATCGTTTTCCGCTATCTTGTAGCAAGGAATTTCGCCTGCGATGATTCTACTGAATATTGTTGCCATAATCTTTGATAGATAAAAGAAGGCAAGCCTCACACGGAGACCTGCCTTTCTGTTAAATTGATATGTTTACTACTTCTAATGCAATTTTACCCTGTGGTACGGTAATTTCTGCAATATCACCTACTTTCTTGCCAAGCAGACCTTGTGCAATCGGGGTGTTTACGGAAATCTTGCCTTCTTTCAGGTTAGCTTCGCTTTCGGAAACGATGGTATAAGTCATCTTCATGCCATTCTTGACGTTCTTCAGCTCCACTTTGTTCAGAATCTGTACAGAGTCTGTCTTTAGTTTGGACTCGTCGATGATCTTGGCATCTGCAATGACCGTTTTCAATTTGTTGATGCGCATTTCAAGCATCCCCTGTGCTTCTTTGGCTGCATCATATTCTGCATTTTCCGACAAGTCGCCTTTATCCCTTGCTTCGGCTATAGCCGCAGAGATTTTGGGGCGTTCCACTGTTTCCAGTTCCTTTAATTCTGCCATTAACTTTTTGTAACCTTCTTCTGACATATAAGCCATGATGTTTTTCCTCCTTTTATTTAAAATGGTCATATAAACAAAAAAGAATTCCAACATGGCACATGTTGGAACCCTCTCTTCAATTATTTCTCTGCAAAGATAGACTTTTAAGTGATATCTGTCAAGTGAAAAATGATGCTATGTAACATATTTAAATGAAATATGCTAAATTATAACAACTTAGAGTAATGACTTGACGGATGCTTCGAGGTCTTTGATGTCTTCGCCGCGGAGCTTCAGTTCGTTGTTCCGGTTGATCAGGAAGATGGATGGAACCTGACGAACATTATATACAGCTACGTTGGTCGAGTAGACACCGTTGCCGTCACGTACGCAAACCCAGGGCAGGTTGCCTGCTGCGGTTTTCCAGTAGTGCTCGTCTGCGTCGAGAGATACCTGGTAGATTTCCAGCCCATCCTTTGCGTATTTATTATATAGTTCGCGAAGCATCATATTGTGAGGCGCTCCTGCCGGTGACTGGAATACGGAGAAATCCAGCAGCACTACTTTCCCTTTCAGGTCGGTCAGTTTGCGGGTATTTCCTTTCACGTCACGCAGGGCGATGTCGATAATACCGGTCTCGATGATCTTGTCCTGTGGAATTTCCAGAGACTTGCTCTGTGGCTGACGGGTATTTTTCATCCCTTTGATTACGATATTATATAGATTTTTTGAACGTACAGCATCCGGATATGTATTGTTGAGGCTGGTAGCGACAGCTGCAAAACATTTTACATCGTCCTTGTTGTTCAGCGGATCGAAGATCAGATAGTCATTCAGCTTTTGGAACAGGGCGAAGTAAGCGGCTGCCGTGTTGGGAGCTGCGAATATATAATTCACTTTGACGTCCTCCTTATAGTTCTTCAGCAGTGTTGCGAGGTTCTCTTCAAACGTATCGTGTCCCAGTTTGTTGGCACGCAGCGCATTCAGTTGCTCGTCCACATTCTTTTGAAGATTGATTTGTTTCAGCGTCAGTTCCTTTATCTTACTGCTGTTTTCAGATCCTTCTACCGTGTAGGCGGTAGAGAAATCAACGTATGGAGCGTTGATCTGTAGCGTTTCGATAGAATCCACAGAAAAGTTGATGACTTTGTTGTCTACCCGCAAGCGATAAAACTCGGGTGATTCGGGGCGGGGTTGTTTAAACTTGAATGTACCTTCTCCTTTCAATTTAACCGAATCAAGCGGAACAATACCTTCCAGACCGGAAGCTTCGAGATAAAGCATTTTCCCGTCGGCCCCTGATATGTCTCCGTTCACTTCAAACTCAGGACCGGAACTACAAGCTGTAATGGTAAGTGCGGCAAGCGCTACAAAAGTTATCTTTTTCATATCTCGTGTGTTTTTTAAGAGTTGCAAATATACGTCTTTTCAAGATTACTCAAAGCTTTTTGCCTGCTTCTTCACCTCTATTTTGCAAAAAAAACATATAGCGTCTAACTTTTTAGCTCATTTCCACCTGATTACAACGAGAAATGTATATCTTTGCAGGAATTTTGAAAGAAAAGTATAGATAAAACAATTTTTATGATTAACCCAATTGTTAAGACGATCGAGTTACCTGATGGAAGAACCATCACACTCGAGACGGGAAAGTTGGCAAAACAGGCAGACGGTTCTGTAATGCTACGCATGGGAAACACCATGTTATTAGCTACTGTTTGTGCCGCTAAAGATGCAGTTCCCGGAACAGATTTCATGCCTTTGCAGGTAGAGTATAAAGAAAAATTTGCGGCATTCGGCCGTTTTCCTGGTGGCTTCACCAAGAGAGAAGGTAGAGCTTCCGATTATGAGATTTTGACTTGTCGTCTCGTTGACCGCGCTCTCCGCCCACTATTCCCTGATAATTATCACGCAGAAGTATATGTAAATATCATCCTTTTCTCTGCTGACGGTGTAGATATGCCGGATGCACTGGCCGGATTGGCAGCTTCTGCAGCACTCGCTGTTTCAGATATTCCTTTCAACGGACCGATCTCGGAAGTACGTGTAGCACGTATCGACGGTCAGTTTGTAATCAATCCTACTTTTGACCAACTGGAAAAAGCTGATATGGACCTGATGGTTGCCGCTACTTATGATAACATCATGATGGTAGAAGGCGAAATGCACGAAGTATCTGAAGCTGAACTGCTGGAAGCAATGAAGGTAGCTCACGAAGCTATCAAAGTGCATTGCAAGGCTCAGATGGAGCTGACTGAAGAAGTAGGCAAGACAGTGAAACGTGAATATAACCATGAAGTAAACGATGAAGAATTGCGTAAGGCAGTTCGTGAGGCTTGTTATGACAAGGCTTATGCAGTAGCTGCTTCCGGAAATAACAACAAGCACGAACGTTTCGATGCTTTTGATGCTATCCGCGAAGAGTTCAAGGCTCAGTTCTCTGAAGAAGAACTTGAAGAAAAAGCTCCGCTGATCGACCGTTACTATCATGATGTAGAAAAAGAAGCGATGCGTCGTTCAATTCTTGACGAAGGCAAGCGCCTGGATGGTCGTAAGACTACTGAAATCCGCCCGATCTGGTGTGAGGTTGGTCCTCTGCCTGGTCCTCACGGATCTGCTATCTTTACTCGTGGTGAAACACAATCACTGACTTCTGTTACTCTGGGTACCAAACTGGATGAGAAGATCATTGACGATGTTTTGGAACACGGAAAAGAACGTTTCTTATTGCATTATAATTTCCCTCCTTTCTCTACAGGTGAAGCAAAAGCACAACGTGGTGTAGGTCGTCGCGAAATCGGTCACGGTCACTTGGCTTGGCGTGCTTTGAAAGGACAGATTCCTGCTGACTATCCGTATGTAGTACGTGTGGTTTCAGATATTCTCGAATCTAACGGCTCTTCTTCTATGGCTACTGTATGTGCCGGAACATTGGCATTGATGGATGCTGGTGTGAAGATCAAGAAACCGGTATCAGGTATCGCTATGGGATTGATTAAGAATCCGGGCGAAGAAAAATATGCTGTATTGTCTGATATTCTGGGTGACGAAGACCACTTGGGTGATATGGACTTCAAAGTAACAGGAACAAAAGATGGTATTACGGCTACTCAGATGGATATCAAGGTAGACGGTCTGTCTTACGAAATTCTGGAACGTGCTTTGAACCAGGCTAAAGAAGGACGTATGCACATCCTTGACAAGATCACCGAGACAATCGCTGAACCGCGTGCTGACCTGAAAGACCATGCTCCTCGCATTGAAACAATGACTATTCCTAAAGAATTTATCGGAGCTGTAATCGGCCCTGGTGGAAAAATCATTCAAGGTATGCAGGAAGAGACCGGTGCTGTTATCACTATCGAAGAAACAGACGGTATGGGACGCATCGAAGTTTCCGGAACCAACAAGAAATGTATTGATGATGCAATGCGCATGATCAAAGCAATCGTTGCTGTTCCTGAAGTAGGCGAAGTATATAAAGGTAAAGTTCGCTCTATCATGCCTTACGGTGCATTCATTGAATTCCTGCCGGGTAAAGACGGTTTGCTGCACATTTCCGAGATCGACTGGAAACGTCTGGAAACAGTGGAAGAAGCCGGAATCAAGGAAGGTGATGAGATCGAAGTGAAACTGATCGACATCGATCCGAAGACAGGAAAATTCAAACTTTCAAGAAAAGTATTGATGCCAAGACCGGAAAAGAAGTAAAAAAGCAGATAGCTTTTAGATAATGTGATAGCCCGATTACTCAGTATTCGGGCTATTTTTTTGTCTATTATTTTGCTTTTCTGCGAAAATATGTGTTCTTTTGTACGAACTAATGAAAATAGCCTGTAAATCTTATGCGTGATGCACCAAACGAACAACATATCTTCTATTCAACTTTTTTCTGAATTCTTTCATGAGAATCAAGAGAAGTTTTTGTCGTTTGCCTATTCTTATATAAGAGACAGGCAGGAGGCGGAAGATATATTGATGGAGTCAATGATTACTCTGTGGGAAAACAGGGATAAGTGGGAAGAAGATTCCAATCTGCACGGTCTGCTGCTGACTATCATCAAAAACAAAGCGCTCAACTATCTGGCACATCTGCAGGTGCGTCTTCGGGCCGAAGAAGAGATAAATAGCCATAGCCAGCGGGAACTGGACCTGAGAATCTCTACACTGGAAGCCTGCGAACCGGATGCGATCTTTGATTCGGAAATACAGCATATCGTACAGAAAGCATTGAAACGTATGCCGAACCAAAGCCGGCAGATTTTTATATTGAGCCGTTATCAAAATACTCCGAACAAAAAGATAGCGGAACAACTCGGCATTTCCGTCAAAAGTGTGGAGTTCCACATCACCAAAGCATTGAAAATTCTGCGTACCGAACTGAAAGATTACCTGGTTTCTATTCTTTTTTAAAAATAATCGCATTTTTCGTTAGGGTTGTTCAAGGCTGACCTGTTTTATATATAGAAGGGAGAGAAAAAGCCTTTCTATAAATATAAATAGGAAAAGCCAATATCTATGAACCAGGATTTACTACATAAATATTTTAAGGGCGAGACTTCTGTCGACGAAGAAAAACGCATTCTTAACTGGGTGGACGAATCGGAAGAAAACCGGAAGACATTGCAGAAAGAACGTATGCTGTTTGACATCGCCCTTTTTACTGACTCTAAGAGAAAAATGAGAGAGAAAGCAGGCGCGGGCGCTCGCATCATTCCCATGTTAAGGTGGAGTGCCCGTATAGCTGCTGCTGTAATTGTAGCTGTCAGTTGTGGATTTCTGATTAATGAATATCGGTATGATAAATTGGCACAGTTGCAGACGGTCACTGTTCCTGCCGGTCAACGGGCACAGATTACGCTGGCGGACGGAACCAAAGTCTGGCTGAATTCTGAATCGACGCTGAGCTACAGATCTGACTTCGGGCGCCGCGACAGAGATGTGGAACTGGACGGAGAGGCTTACTTTGAAGTAGCGAAGAATAAGGAGATACCTTTCTACGTAAATACGGAGACCAATCAGGTCAGAGTGGTAGGCACTCATTTCAACGTCTGCGCTTATAAAGGAAGCAATGAATTTGAGACTACCTTGGTAGAGGGCATCGTTGATATTTACGCTTATGACAATGAACGTCCGCTGACCCGCCTGACTAAGAATGAATTCTTCGGTTCCTATCAGGGAAAATATAAAAAAGCCGTTCTGCCTTCTTATGATTATCTGCGCTGGCGGGAAGGACTGTATTGCTTCGACGATTCTCCTTTCAGTTGCATCCTCACCAAGCTGGAGAAATATTATAATGTGAAGATCACCGTAGAGAATCCGAAAGTGCTGAATTATCGCTGTACGGGCAAGTTCAAGGAACAGGACGGCGTTGAACACATTCTCAAGGTTATCCAGAAAGATCACCCGTTTACTTATTCGATCAGTGAAGAAGGAGACAGCATCCGGATAGAATAAAGCCAGAATAAAAATTAAGATGAATAACTGAGCTCAATGATATACACCTTAAATTAGTACTAACCCTTTAAAAGCATAATGATTATGAATAACAGTCAATAAGTATACCCCTTACCGAAAAAGAATCGGAAAGTACCCCCATACTTCCCGATTCGAAACAGTCAAAAATCGACCTTAATCAATTTATTAACTTAACACGTTGCAAAGATATGAGAAAAATTTCTTTGAAAGGGCTTTTTTGCCCAAAAAGTTTAGAATCTAAGCAAATAATACTGACTATGAAGATCACATTATTCCTTCTTCTGTTCGTAACATTCCAGGCTTATTGTGAGAATGGATACTCTCAGAGTGCTAAAATAAGCATTCCGCGTTCGACTCTGAAAGTAAGCGAATTGCTTACCCAGATTGAGTCTCAGACCGACTATTTGTTTGTCTACAATAAAAAAAGTGTCGATACCAAGCGGGTAGTTAATGTAGATGCTACCAATCAGCCGGTATCCGAAATACTCGATAAGGCTTTTGAAGGAACAGGTATCCATTATGTGGTGGAAGGCAATAATATTGTGCTGACCAAGAACGTAACGGAGCGTGCATCCACACAGCAACAGAAACAAATTACGGTGAAAGGTGTCGTGACCGACATGAGAGGCGAGCCTATCATTGGCGCCAGTGTCGTGGAAAAAGGTACGACGAATGGTACAATCACCGATTTGGACGGTAACTTTACTTTGAAAGTGCCAAGCGACGCTATCATTAATATCACTTATGTAGGTTACCAACCGCAGAGCCTCTCTGTCAGCGGACAAACCACTTTCAAGATCAAGATGGAAGAAGAGTCGATGGCACTGGAGCAGGTAGTGGTAACTGCTATGGGTATCAAGAAAAAAGCCGCCTCGCTGACTTATTCTACCCAACAGCTCGGAGGTGACGAACTGACCCGTGCCAAAGACCCCAACATGATTGCCGCCCTTGCCGGAAAATCGGCAGGTGTGCAGATCAGCAAGAGTGCTTCCGGTCTGGGAGGTTCGGCCAAAGTATCTATCCGTGGTATCCGTTCGGCCAACGAAGACGGAAATAACCAGCCGTTGTATGTGATTGACGGTGTGCCTATGCTCAATAGCACCACAGAATCCGTATCTACTGTTATGGGTGGTAAGAATGACGGTGTCAACCGTGATGCGGGTGACGGTATCTCCAATCTGAATCCGGATGATATTGAAAGCATGAGTATTCTGAAAGGTGCCTCTGCTGCTGCATTGTACGGTTCGCAGGCAGCCAACGGTGTGATTCTTATTACGACTAAGAAGGGTAAAGCGGGAGTTCAGAGAATTACTTACTCATCCGGTCTGACGGTTGATCATGCGATCAGTTTGCCGGAATTTCAAAATAGTTATGGAGCGAAAGCCGGTTCAAGTTGGGGCGAAAAGGAAAATGTGAAGGACTATGATAATGCCGGAAACTGGTTCAGCAATGGAGTGACCGCTATCAACTCGGTTTCTGTGATGACCGGTAATGAGAAATTGCAGACTTACTTCTCTTATGCCAACACGACCGCCAAAGGTATTGTCGACTCCAACAAGTTGCGTAAGCATAATCTGACTTTGCGTGAGAGCGCTTCCCTTTTCAATGACCGTCTGAAACTGGACGCCAATGCTAACCTGATGGTGCAGACTATTAAAAACTCTCCTACTTCCGGAGGTATCTACCTCAATCCGTTGGTGGACGTTTATGGTTTCCCGCGCGGACAGGACCTGAGCGAATATGCCACTAATTTCGAAAAGTTCGACGAGAATCGTAATATGCCCGTACAGAGCTGGTTTACCACTCCGAGCGAATGGACACAAAACCCATATTGGGTAAAGAACCGTATCTTGAACAACAATAAGCGCTACCGTGCATTGGCCTCCCTGACTGCCAATCTGAAAGCAACCGACTGGCTCAACCTGCAAGCTCGTGGGAATGTGGATTACGTCAGCGATAAGTTTGACCAGAAAATGTATGCGAGTACTTCTCCTGCCATTGTAGGAAATAACGGCCGCTATGTATATGCCGACACACAGAACTTCCTGATTTATGGTGACGTGATGGCTATGTTCAACAAGCATTTCGGTGATTTCTCCGTGAATGCCGCTTTGGGTGGTAGTATTAATGTGCAGACCGAGAATTCATTGACATTGGATTCCAAGACAGCTTCTTTGTACAAACCCAACTTATTCACTGTTCCCAATATTGTAATGAACACCAGTGCTTCTGCCGAGCAGGTGATTGACCGCAGACGTACAATTCAATCCGTATTCGCAACGGCACAGGTAGGATGGAAAGACGCATTGTTCCTCGACTTGACAGCACGTAATGACTGGTCGTCCACGTTGTCACATACCAATAGTGTGGACAAAGGATTCTTCTATCCTTCTGTAGGACTCTCCTGGGTGATCAACGAAAGCTTTAAATTACCGCAATGGATTTCTTTCGGAAAGATTCGCGGATCATGGGCGCAGGTAGGTAACGACTTACCGATTGGTATTACCGATTTGTCCGATATCATCGGGGCCGGAGGAAAGTTGCAGGCAGTAGACGTATATAACAGAGGTGACCTGAAACCGGAAATCAGTAACTCTATTGAATTTGGTCTGGAATGGAGATTGTTCAACAGCCGTGCTGATTTTGATTTTACTTACTACAAGACAGATACTAAGAATCAGTTGCTGAAAGTTCCGACCAGTGCGGGTGAAGATTATGCATACCGTTATATCAATGCAGGTAAGATTCGCAACAAAGGATTTGAAATCACATTGGGAGCTACTCCGGTGCTGACCGAAGATTTTCGTTGGAAAACGACTTTCAATTATTCACAAAACCGTAATAAGGTAGTCGAACTGGCTCCGAATTATACTTCCTTCGTATATGGTGACCCGGGTTTCTCTATGGCATATATGATGCAGATTAAAGAAGGCGGCTCTTTGGGAGACATCTATGGAAATACGTTCGCACGTGACGAACAAGGTAAGATTAAGGTATCCGATGAAGGCAAACCTATTTCAGAGTCAGGTAATAAAACATATCTGGGAAATTGTAATCCGGACTTTCTGTTGAGTTGGGCTAATACCTTCACTTATAAGGGTTTCTCTCTGTATTTCCTGATCGATATGCGCAAAGGCGGTGATGTCATGTCTCTGACACAAGCTACATTGGACGGCAGAGGCGTAACGAAGGCTACGGCTGAAGCACGTGACAGAGGTTATGTGGAAGTTGACGGAACAAGATTTGAGAATGTAGAAGGTTTCTATTCAGTAGTAGGTGACCGTAACGGTATCTCCGAGCGTTATATGTACAGTGCGACCAATATTCGTTTACGCGAATTATCTCTGAGCTATTCGTTCCCGTCTACTTTGCTGGCCAAGACTAAGGTATTCACCGGTATTGATGTATCATTGGTGGGACGTAACCTGTTCTTCTTCTACAAAGATGCTCCTTTCGATCCGGATGCTATCTTGTCTGTAGGTAACACTAATCAGGGAGTTGATGTATTCGGTATGCCGACAACCCGTAACATTGGTTTCAACGTTAAATTTACATTCTAACTTTAAAGCAAGCGAATTATGAAAAAAAATCTATATATAGCGAATCTGTTAGTAGCCGGACTGATGACATTTACCGGATGTACGGATGGTTTTGAATCAGATAATGCCAATAAAGCCGGATATACGCCTGAACTTCAGGAATATGATCTTCAGAAATATGTGCTGAACCTCGGAGTCATGCAACAGGGTATTTACTTCAACTACGATTGGGGAAAAGGTACCGACTGGACTTTCCAGACTATACAGAATCTGGGTCATGATATGTTTGCCGGATATTTTCACGATATGAACAACAGTTTCAATGACAAGAACTCTGTATATGCTTTGAATGACGGCTGGACAGGCTCGGCATGGACATATACTTATGGATATATAATGACCGCCGCTCAGAAATCGGAGAAGATCAATCAGGAACAGAAAGGTTTGCTGGGAGTGACCAAAATCCTGAAAGTCGAGTTGATGCACCGTATAGCTGATACTTATGGCCCTATTGTCTACACTAAATTCGGACAGGAAGAGGGTGATAATGTCGATAGTCAGGAAGCCGCTTACCGTCAGTTCTTCAAAGATTTGGACGAAGGAGTCAAACTGATCAACGAATATAAGAAAGACAATGCCGCTCTCGAACCTTTTGCTGCTGCCGATATTCTGATGCCGGCAGGCAAACGTACACTGTCACAGTGGGTGAAGTTTGCAAACTCTCTCCGCTTGCGGCTTGCAATCCGTGTATCGATGAGTGCCCCTGATCTGGCGAGAGCAGAAGTTGCCAAAGCGATGGATGCAACTGCCGGTGGCGTGTTGGAGAGTGCGGATGAAACAGTTGCCGTTTCTACCGAAAGCGGTTATAAGAATCCGCTGGGAACAGTCAATGAAGGCTGGGGAGAAGTATTCATGGGTGCTACGATGGAGTCTGTTTTGGTAGGATATAATGATCCGCGACTGATTAAGTATTACTCGAAAGCGGAAGGTGGTGATATAAAAGACGAAAAGGGTAATTTGATTATTGCCGAAAGAAATAAGATTGCCGGTACTTATAAAGGTGTTCCCCAAGGAACAGGAGTTACTGTAAAAGACGAGAACCGTTACCGTCTGCATTCCAAGAGTACGATAACCAAACAGACCGATGCTATCTTGATGACTGCTGCCGAAGTATGGTTCCTTCGTGCTGAGGCTGCCTTGCGTGGATTTACTTCCGAAAACGTGAAAGACTGCTACGAGAAAGGTATTACGGTTTCCTGTCAGCAATGGGGAGTGAATGTAGGCGATTATCTCACAAGTGATGCTACTCCTTCCGATTATGTCGATGCCTTCGAAGCAAAATATGATGTGAAAGCGCTGATTAAAGTGACTCCGAAGTGGGATGGAGGTGCTTCTCCGAAAGAGCAACTGGAAAGGATCCTTACACAGAAGTGGATTGCTTGTTATCCTGAAGGCTATGAGGCTTGGACAGAACAACGCCGTACAGGTTATCCGCAGTTGTTCAAAGTCTTTGTGAACAATAGTGGTGGAGCTATCGATACTGACATACGTATTCGTCGCTTGCCATATCCGTCAGACATTCAAAAAAACAATCCTACTCAATATTCTGCTTTGAAGAAAGCTTTGGGAGGTGAAGATAACGGTGGAACTCGCCTCTGGTGGGATACTGGTAGAAATTTCTAGAGGTTTATAAATATTAGGTGTAACTTTTTTTAATTCAAACTTGTTTTCTCCGTGTATTAGGCAAAAAGTAGAGGAGAAAGATTGTGGGGGAGTGAAGTCAAGGGGGGCTTCGCTCCTCTTTTCTTTAATAAGTTTTTATGGGAGTTATAGAAAAAGCATTATAGTCATGGTTATATTCTTCAGTTTATTATTTTCTCCCATCATCAGATTCTTGAAAACTGCAAAGGAATGAACTAAACAGTAATACACAATAGTAACTCCATTCTCCTCCTTCAGGAAGGAGGAGTGGTCGAAGACCGAGGTGGTAGGAAAAATAATGTTTATACCTATTTCTTTGTAAATGACAGGATTATGTATTCACCTACCACCTCCCCCTACGGGTACTCCTCCTTCCCGAAGGAGGAGAATTGAAGATAGAACCGACTATCATTTAGCTCAAAACCGTGCGGAAATGAGCTATACAGTTTGGACATGAACATAAACTCTATAACATTACCGATAGAACTCTATGTGGTTAGATCTCAATGATTTATAGTTTCCTGTCATTTCTTGTAATGGAAACTGTCGTTTCCCGGTGAGGGAACGGTCGTTCCTTTTAATGGAAACGACCGTTCCTTTTAAAGGGAACTGGCGTTTCCTCCGAGGAAACCAACGCTTGCCCCGTATGATACTGATACTTGAATTATATGGACTAACAATTTAGCGTATAACTGATTCGAATATGAAGCTTTCCGCTGTTTGGAGTTGATGTCTTTATTTTAAAAGGGACGACCCCTTCCTTATAAAAAGAAAGAGGCCGTGGGGATAAAAAAAGACTGGTGGGGTATTTATATATAGATTAGGATTTATTGTTTTTGCTTAGATGTTGGGTGAATATCTCTTCTGACTGATATTCTTCTGCTATCTGTTTTATTCTTTCATCAGTTTGATCTAATATGTAATTTAGTTCTGTTTCGTCGAAACAATCTCCTAAGTGTATGGGAGTATGTAGTAAATCTGAATTCTGATTTGTTTCTGTTGCTAATTGTTGTCTATGAACTGTGACTTCAATTTCTCCCTTTTCATCTGTAGTGAAAAGTAAGTTGTATTTTTCTATCAGGGCAATGAATTCTTTTAAGAACTTGTATTCTGTTTCGGTCAATACTTTTATCATATTTGTTCGTTTGGTGTTTATTTTATACTTGGCAAAGTTCTAATTTCTTTTTGAACTTTAGAATGAAAGTAATATGATTTTTATTCCATTTGCTAAGTTGGAATATTCCTTTTATTCATATTACCACATCTATTCGTTTTTTTCGTATATTTGCTTCGAACGAAACTTTTCATTTGTATATTTGTTGGATTTTAAAAAGAAAAAAGAATCATGGAAGCAGAAGAATTAACTGTTGGGAGAGTTCATCATGGACATAACATACGTCGTTTTCGTATAGAAAAGAATATGAATCAGGAGGTTTTAAGCCAATTAGTACATTTATCACAATCAGCAGTATCTAAATATGAGCAGATGAGAGTGATTGATGATGAAATGTTACACCGCTTTTCACGGGCATTGGGAGTCCCTTTCGAGTATCTGAAGAGTTTGGAAGAGGATGCGCAGACGGTGGTGTTTGAAAATAATACGGTGAATGATTCGGAACAATATACAGGTGGAGCAAAGATTAGTTTGGGTACAGTTAAGTCTTATACAGAAGATAGTGACAATAGTGTTGATAATAGAGTGAATAACTTTAATCCTATCGAAAAAATCACTGAACTCTACGAACGTCTGCTGAAAGAGAAGGATGAAAAGTACGCAGCACTGGAACGTCGTTTGCAAAATATAGAGCAGAGCTTGCAGAAATAAAGAACAAATATAATGAAAGGAATCGTGATATGATGAAACAAATACCCTATGGATTGACGGACTTTGCCCGAATTCAAAAGGACAATTATTACTATGTAGATAAGACCATGTTCATCGAGAGAATCGAGATGCAACCGGCTTATCTTTTCCTGATTCGTCCTCGTCGGTTTGGAAAGAGTTTGACTTTGGCTATGTTGGAGGCTTATTACGATGTAGTATATGCTAATGACTTTGATGAGCTATTCGGGCATCTTTATATAGGTCAACATCCAACCCCGAAGCATAATCGTTATCTCATTATGCGGTTCAACTTTTCGGAAGTAAGTTCTAATGTCAATGAAGTAGAGCGATCATTTAAATTGCATTGCTGTAGTAAGCTTAGGGATTTTGTGTTCAAATATGAAGATCTTTTGGGAAAAGAAATTTGGGATGTTCTCGATGAAGAGATACAGCAAGATCCGGGTGCTTTTTTATCAGCTATCAATTCTTATGCTTCCCGTAAAGGAAATCTCCCTATTTATCTCCTTATTGATGAATATGATAATTTTACGAATACGATTCTTTCGACCTATGGTACAGAGTATTATCAAAAGGCGACTCATGGTGAAGGCTTTGTCCGTGGATTCTTTAATGTGATAAAGGCTGCTACCACCGGTACGGGGTCCGCTCTTCAGCGTATGTTTATCACAGGAGTGAGTCCTGTCACGATGGATGACGTCACTAGTGGCTTTAATATCGGAACCAATATTACGACTGATCCTTGGTTTAATGATTTAGTAGGTTTCAGTGAAGCGGAACTGCGTGAAATGCTTACTTATTATAAAGAACAGGGAGTGCTCATGCAAACGGTAGATGAGACAATTGTCATGATGAAACCCAACTATGACAATTACTGCTTTAGTAGAAGTAGATTAGCAGATTGTATGTTTAACTCCGATATGGTGCTTTACTTTATGAAATCTTTTGTATTGCATGGAGAAAAGCCTGATGAAATTGTAGACCCCAACATCCGTACTGACTTTAATAAATTAGCTTACTTGATTCGTCTTGACCACGGATTGGGGGAGAACTTCTCTGTTATTAAAGAAATAGCCGAGCAGGGAGAAATAACTACGGACATTGCTACACACTTTTCCGCATTGGAAATGACGGATGTACGCAATTTCAAGTCTTTGTTATTCTATTTCGGACTTCTTTCTATTAAAGGAGTCGATATGGTGGGAAGACCCATTCTGCATGTCCCGAATCTGGTGGTCAGAGAACAGCTTTTTAGCTTTTTGATCCAAGGATATATCAAACATGATATTTTCAAGATTGATATGAACCGGATGACGATGTTATTTGAGAACATGGCTTTCAGAGGAGACTGGAAACCGTTGTTTAATTTTATAGCAGAGGCTATCCGTGAGCAAAGCCGTATTCGCGAATATATAGAGGGCGAAGCACATATTAAGGGCTTTTTGTTGGCTTATTTAGGTATGTACCGTTATTATCAACTGTATCCGGAATACGAACTGAATAAAGGTTTTGCCGACTTCCTTTTCAAACCTAGTCCGTCGGTTCCTGTAATGCCGCCATTAACTTATCTGCTCGAAGTGAAGTATGCAAAGGCTGGCGCTTCGGAGAAAGAAATAAGGGCACTTGCCGATGAGGCGCGGGAGCAGTTACTTCGTTACAGCCAGGATGAATTGGTAGCGGAGGCTAAAGTGAAAGGCGGACTAAAACTAATTACGATAGTGTGGTGTAGTTGGGAACTTGTGCTACTGGAAGAAGTACTTTAGATTCCTACTGCCTTTATCCCCTTCAAGTAGTTCCAGCATTAGTTTCAAGCGAATGAAACTTTCAGTGAGAGCAAACGTTTGCTCTCACTCTGCTACCACAGTTGCTCCCATTGCTGTAACCCTCATGAATAAAGGGATATAGATAAACTGTTAGAGCATGAGAGCAAAACTGCTATCAAATCACTGTGGAGGCTATATAATGTATCTGCCCGAATCATTTATACTGTACACGAAGAAACAGTAACAATTGAGGTGATTGCCGTGCGGAGCTAAGAGCCTTACAGGTAAAAATAGGAATGGCTACGTTTGTTATTTATAGATTTGTACAGGAAGTTCCCCTCTTAATGCCCCTAAAGCATTAAATGCTAATGACTCCATTTCCCCTTCCCCGGGATAGACATGTATAGGGGCTAAGAAAGAGATTCTTTTCTTCAATCTTGAAATGATATAGTCCGAATAAGCAATACCTCCTGTCAGCAGAATGGCATCTACTTTCCCGCAGAGTACGGTGGCGGCTCCGCCAATGGCTTTCGCAACATTATATATCATGGCATCCAGTATCAGTTCAGCTTTTTTGTCACCTTCTTCTATGGCTTTGATAATGGCGGGAACATCGGTAGTGCCCAGATGGGCCGTCAGTCCGGCACGTCCGGAGATACGCTTCTTTAATTCATCTTTCGTGAACTGTCCGCTATAACAAATATCGATCAACTGACCGGCAGGAAGGGTGCCAGCCCTTTCCGGCGAGAAAGGCCCTTCGCCGTCTAAAGCATTATTGGCGTCAATGGCTTTGCCATGCTGATGAACGGCTATAGAGATACCGCCACCTAAGTGACAGATTATCAAGTCCAGTTCTTCATATTTCGTTCCCTGCTCCTTTGCGAAGCGGCGGGCGATTGCTTTCTGATTCAAGGCGTGCCAGATGGTGATCTTAGGCATCAGCGGAGAACCCGAAATACGCGCTACATCTTCCAGTTCATCCACCACTCCCGGGTCTGCGATGAAAGCCGGGCAATCAGGAAGGGAAGCGGCCAGTTCGGCTGCAATCAGTCCGCCTAAGTTGCAGGCATGGGTACGCATGGCGTGCAAAGTATCTTGCTTCATGGCTTCGTTGACTGCGTAGACTCCTCCCGGAATGGGTTTGACGAGGCCACCGCGTCCGATGACAGCATCGAATGCAAAGGGTATTCCATTTGCCTCTAATTCCTGAAGAACCAGATTCTTACGAAATTCAAACTGGTCTATCACCTGCGGATAAACGGATAATTCTTCGACCGTATGCTTGATGTTACGGACGAGCAACGGAGTTTCGTTCTCGTAGACTGCTATCTTCGTAGAAGTGGAGCCGGGGTTGATGACCAGAATCTTCATATCTTTGGAGCTATAAGGTTTGAATTATGATTAACGGTTCAGGTTGAGCTTCTCTCTGCATTCGCAGCCGGCCACTTGCAGGCAGGCCATTGCGATGCTGTAATATTTCGATAAGCCGGAATCACTGCGGGAAGGGAGCACTACCGGGCAGATAGGTCCTTGCAACAATCCGGCCATATCCGCATTGGCAAACAGGGAGACGGACTTGTAGAACGCATTTCCCGATTCTATATTGGGGAAAATCAGCACATCCGCCTGTCCGTTGATAGGCGAAACAATTCCTTTGATGTCCCCGCTCGCCTGCTCACAGGCAGTGCGTACATCCAGCGGACCGTCGATGATTACATTTCCGAACTCTCCCGCTTCGGCAAGTTCCACGATGTTTACATAATCCAGCGAATGCGGGAATTTGGCGCTCACTTTCTCGGTACAGTGTATCAGTGCAACGCGAGGCTGCTCGATACCGAAATGGCGGCAAGTGCAGATGGCATACCAGATCATTTCAATCCGTTGTTGCAGCGTGGGGCGTGGAATCACTGCGGCATCGGAGAAGAACAGCAGTTTATGGTAAGTCGGAATCTCCATCACTGCCAAGTGAGTGAGGATTTTCCCTTTGGGGAGCAGTCCTTTCTCTTTGTCAAGGATGGCGTGCAGCAGATTGTCCGTGTTGATGATACCTTTCATTAAAATATCCGCTCCCCCTTCACGCACGATGCGGACAGCTTCGCGTGCCGCTTCGTCCGAATCTTCGATGTGAATGGTCTTCACATAGTCGGGATATTGCTTCAAGGCAGGATATTTTTCCAGAATAGCCGAATCCCCGATCATGAGAAACTCTGCAATTCCTTCTTCCAAAGCACGGGTAATGGCATATTCCGTATTAGGGTCGTTGGCGCAGACTACGGCAATTCGTTTCCTACGATTCTGTTGTTTAAGATGGGCTGTTAGCTGGGCAAAGTTCTGAATAGGTTCCATAACGTTAGATTTTTAGCAAATATCAGAAAAATCATTGAGAAAATAATACTCATAACCCGAAAAATTGCGCCTGTTATGTAACATTTTGTTATATTTTAGTTGTTTTAGTGTGTAGATATACACCGAACCGTTTTTTCCTGTATTTTTGCAAATGAATCCCCCTTAAACTTTAAAACAAAATGAAACAGTTCAGAAATCTATTATTTATTAGCACATTACTCCTTTGTTGGGTACTCGTTTCCTGCAAAACGACAAGAGTTGCTTCCTCCGGCTGGTCGCTGGTATGGGAAGAGAATTTTAATCAGAAGAAAGGCTTTGACCCGCAGGTCTGGAGCAAGATTCCGCGAGGGAAGGCCGACTGGAATAATTATATGACGGACTTTGATTCCTGCTTTGCCATGCGCAAAGGCAAGCTGGTGTTAAGAGGCATTGCCAATCAGACGCTGCCCAATGATACGGCACCTTATCTGACAGGAGGTGTTTATACCAAAGGTAAAAAGGCATTCCTTGACGGACGCATCGAGATATGTGCCAAGCTGAATGCCGCAAAAGGAGCATGGCCGGCTATCTGGCTGCTGCCCGAAAATGCCAAATGGCCGTCGGGAGGCGAAATAGATGTGATGGAGCGTCTGAATGACGATTCTATCGCTTATCAGACAGTTCATTCTCATTATACGTACACTTTGGGCATCAAGGATCATCCCAAGTCACACTCCACAGGAGTCATCCATCCCGATCGCTATAACGTTTTCGCTGTAGAAATGTATCCGGACAGTCTTTCGTTCTATGTCAACGACATACATACGTTTACTTATCCCCGCATACAGACGCAGAAGGAAGGACAATTCCCGTTCGACCAGCCGTTTTATCTGCTGATCGATATGCAGTTGGGCGGTTCGTGGGTCGGAGCAGTCGATCCCAAAGACCTTCCGGTAGAAATGGAAGTGGACTGGGTGCGTTTTTATCAGCGAAAGTCACTCAAATAAAACATTAAATATGAATATTCAACTTCCTTCTTTTTTACAGAAAGGTGACAAAGTAGTGATTGTGTCACCTTCCAGCAAGATAGACAAAGAGTTTCTGAAACGTGCGAAGAGACGGCTTGAATCATGGGGATTGAAAGTCTCTGTGGGGAAATATGCCGGTGGCTCTTCCGGACGTTATGCCGGAACAATCCGGCAACGTCTGCAAGACTTGCAGAGTGCGATGGATGATCCGAAAGTGAAAGCTATTCTTTGTAGCAGAGGAGGATACGGGGCCGTGCATCTGGTGGACAAGATTGACTTTACCGCCTTTCGTGAACATCCGAAGTGGTTGCTGGGATTCAGTGACATCACTGCCTTGCATAATTTATTTCAGAAGAATGGATATGCCTCCCTGCATTCGCTGATGGCGCGTCATCTGAGCGTGGAGCCGGAAGAAGACCCTTGCGTGGCCTATCTGAAAGATATTCTCTTCGGTAATCTGCCCGTTTATACTTGCGAAAAGCATAAGTTGAACAGGCAAGGTACGGCCGAAGGTATCCTGCGTGGCGGAAATATGGCGGTAGCTTACGGGCTGCGCGGCACTCCTTATGATATTCCTGCCGAAGGAACTATCCTGTTTCTCGAAGATGTCAGTGAACGTCCCCATGCGATTGAGCGCATGATGTACAATCTGAAACTGGGCGGTGTGCTTGAAAAACTCTCCGGACTCATTATCGGTCAATTTACCGAATACGAAGAAGACTGTTCGTTGGGTAAGGAGCTGTATCCCGCTCTGGCCGATTTGGTGAAAGAATATGACTATCCGGTTTGTTTTAATTTCCCGGTAGGTCATGTGACGCATAATTTGCCGCTTATCAATGGCGCGAAAGTGGAATTGACCGTTGGAAAGAAAAATGTGGAGTTAAAGTTTATTTGTTAATAATCCATTCTATCTGAACGATACTGTGGTGAAAATGACTAATTTTGAGGCTTCATATAGATAAAAGGACGATGAAAAAGAAATCTATGATAGTGTTGACGAGTGCCTTTGTATTATTATCTGCTTTTTCTTGTGGAGGAGGCGGCAAGGCAACTGGTACGAATGAACAAAGTGAAAAAGTGGTGGTAAATGTACCTCAGTTTGATGCGGACAGTGCCTATTTGTATGTAAAGAATCAGGTAGATTTTGGTCCCCGTGTCCCCAATACGAAGGAGCACGTAGCTTGTGGCAATTATCTGGCCGGAAAGCTGGAGGCTTTCGGTGCGAAGGTAACGAATCAGTATGCCGATCTGATTGCTTATGACGGCACACTGTTGAAGGCGCGGAACATCATCGGCTCTTACAAACCGGAAAGTAAGAAGAGAATAGCGTTGTTTGCACATTGGGATACCCGTCCGTGGGCGGATAATGATGCTGACGAAAAGAATCACCATACCCCTATTCTGGGAGCCAATGACGGAGCAAGCGGAGTGGGAGCTTTGCTGGAAATCGCCCGGTTGGTCAACCAGCAACAGCCGGAACTGGGCATTGATATCATCTTTCTGGATGCGGAAGACTACGGAACTCCTCAATTCTACGAGGGAAAGCACAAGGAAGAGGCTTGGTGTCTCGGCTCGCAGTATTGGTCGCGCAATCCTCATGTGCAAGGGTATAATGCCCGTTTTGGTATCTTGCTCGATATGGTGGGTGGTGAGAACAGCGTATTTCTGAAAGAAGGATATTCCGAAGAGTTTGCTCCGGATATCAACAAGAAAGTATGGAAAGCGGCTAAAAAAGCAGGTTATGGGAAAACCTTCATTGATGAGAGAGGCGATACCATCACCGACGACCATCTGTTTATTAACCGTCTGGCCCGTATCAAGACAATCGATATTATTCCCAATGATCCGGAAACAGGCTTCCCCCCGACTTGGCATACCATTCATGATAATATGGACCATATCGACAAGAATACGCTGAAAGCCGTCGGACAGACAGTGCTGGAAGTGATTTATAATGAAAAGTAAATAGTTAACTAGTAAACCGTAAATATCTTCATGTCAATTAATGAATTACAAGACGAAGTGATTGCTGAATTCAGCGACTTCGATGACTGGATGGACCGCTACCAGCTGCTCATAGACTTAGGTAATGAACAGGAACCGCTCGACGAAAAGTATAAGACCGAACAGAATCTGATCGAAGGCTGTCAGAGCCGTGTATGGCTTCAGGCGGATGATGTGGATGGAAAAATCGTCTTTAATGCGGAAAGTGACGCTTTGATTGTGAAAGGAATCATTGCTTTATTGATCAAAGTCCTTTCGGGACATACGCCCGATGAAATACTGAATGCTGATCTTTATTTTATCGATAAGATAGGTTTGAGAGATCATTTGTCTCCTACCCGTAGCAATGGGTTGCTGTCGATGGTAAAGCAGATACGTATGTATGCGCTGGCATTTAAGGCAAAAGAAGGGAAATAAAGATAAAAAGGTAATATAGAATGAACGGTGGATATCCTGCGGACCAGGTATCTACCGTTCATTTTCTTTTTCCTCCTCCTGATATTCCAGTATATCTGCCGGCTGGCAGTCCAGTACTTTGCAGATAGCCTCCAGCGTAGAGAAACGGATTGCCTTAGCTTTTCCGGTTTTTAATATAGAAAGGTTGGCGGGGGTGATATCTATTTTCTCCGCCAGCTCGCCCAGAGATATTTTTCTGCGCGCCATCATGATGTCAAGGTTTACTATAATTGCCATAATTTTATTTTCTCGGTTTGGGTTAAATGGTCAGTTCCTGTTCTTCTTTCATTTTCAGTCCGATAGCGAATGTTTCGGCTACAATCAGGCAACCGAGTCCCAATAATAAATCAGTCGTCTGTAGCGCCAGGGGAGCGATGATATAATGTTCAAGCGCGAATACTTCTTTCAGTCCCCAGTAGTTGACGACCTGCGGAATCAGGTAAAACACGAAGGACATAATCAGCAGACTACCCAGCCAGCGCAGGCGGCGGACATTCTTCCATTCGAATATCTGCGATTTGTTGATGCTCAGAATCAGCATGACAAAGATAATAAGTGCGGAGATGGTGAGCAGTGCATTCATGAGCGAACAGGAACTGCTGATAATCAGGTAACTGTAATTCACTTCTTTCCCGGTGCGTACCGCCATTTGCGTATACATGACAGGCACTTTTTCATTGTTTTGGGCATTGATGATCGTATCCGGTTTGATCATGGCGATCGTAGGTACGACATCTACAAAACGGAAATCGCCTGCAAGCATAGGTCTGTCACATGCTTTCGATTCCTTGTGCTGTTCTTTGGCCAGACTCATTCCGGCTTTCATGCCTGTTCCGAACTGGTATCCTGTGGTATACAGAGAAAGTCCCAGAACAATGAATACCAATATGCTGAGTATATTCAAACGTCTTTTCATCGCTGTTATTTTTTTAGTCCGTGATATTTGTTTCTTCTTTCCAGGGATAATGGACGGTCGTACGACGCATCGCCCAGATAACTCCTGCCAGTATCAAAACTGCTACAAAAATAGCAATTAGATAGGAGGTAGTGTCCATCAGATCGCTCATATTTTCAGCTTCCGGATATTTCGTGCTGAGAAATACGGATAACGAATTATTCAGTATATGCATCAGTATGCAGGGGATGAGGCTGGCAGTCTTGTAATACGTCCATGCAAATAGGATACCGATCAGGAATGCCGGAAGTATCTGGGCAGGATTGATATGGAAAACACCGAATAAAAGGGCTGAAAGCAGAATTGCCTTTGTCGGGCTGTACTGCTGTAGCAATGCTTTGGTGATGGCTCCACGAAATAGCAGTTCTTCGAGTACGGGACCTATGACGGCTATGGCGAGAATGCCTCCCCAGCCGGACTGGAGGATATCGAAGGATTGTTCCATGATGTTGGGAATCCATTTCATTAGTTCCGCCAATGCGGATACGACGAAGCCACAGGTGAGGACAGCCAATGCGCTGAAGAACAGATACGGGGATGAAACGGGCGACCAGGTTATTTTCTTTGTGCTGATGTATCCGGCTTTCCATAAATAGATACCCATCATCAGCTGACCGGCCAGTTGCGCCGGAATCATAAGCATGGTGATAAGTGCGTCTTTGTCTAAGTTTCCGGTAGTGGCTACCAGATAAATCACACAGGGAATCATGACTAAAATGGGAGCAATGATCTGTGCGATGAGCAGATTCAGTAATATCAGTTTAATAGCAGTTCTCATATTCGTTTTATTCTTAGTATTCTTGGATAGGATACAAAGATAATCGTTTGTTATTTACTGGCAATGAAGCTGCACAGAAACATGGCTATCATTGAGATGGATACTACCAGCATCGATATACTCATTAATGACTTTTTCATAAAGTGTTATTTTTTAATAGATGATTAAATAGGAAATGTTTGTTTATCGATGATTATTTATCGTTTATCGATATGCAAATGTAGAGGTAAGTTTTGAGTTGGCAAAGGAAAAAGAGATTTTATTTATCGAAAAACAATAAAAAAGATATGTTTTTCGATATTATCGGACTCGTTTCAGCCGAAAAGAGGCTTATTAATGTGGTCAATTTAGAGAAAAAGGGGGATCATTTCTCCTGTTTGGCGGCGAGGAGAATGGCTTCAGTTTCTTCCGCATCCTTGTGAAGCTGTGCGATTAGTTCGTCGATACTATCGTATTTTAGTTCGGGGCGTGTCCGCTTCACGAAAGTAAGCCGGATAAATTTGTCGTAAATGTCGGAGTGGAAGTGAAGGATATTCACTTCGATTGTGCGGTTGGGACCATTTCCGATGGTAGGGCGGACGCCTATATTCAGCATTCCCATATAGGTCTTTCCGTCGAATGTGACCCATACGGCATAGACTCCGTCTGCGGGAATCAGTTTGTCGGGATCATCCACGCTTAAATTGGCAGTCGGAAAACCGATCTTCCGGCCTACCTGATAGCCGCCTACTACCGTTCCGTCCAGAAAGTATTCATAGCCCAGACAGCGGGCAGCTACGTCTACATCTCCCTGATGCAGCAACTTGCGGATTAAAGAAGAACTGACCGGAGCACTTTGGATGGTATCTATCTGTATATCATCTGTGTAAGCCTGTGCACGGATGACCTCAATGCCGATTGCCTGCCCGTAGCGTACATAATCGTCAAACCCTTCGCTGCGGTTGTGACCGAAACGGTGATCGTATCCTATCACCAGATACTTTACCTGAAAACGTTCTTTCAGTATTTGAGTCATGAATTCTTTGGCGGTCAGACGGGAGATGTCGGGCGTAAAATCAAGCATCAGGCAATAATCTACTCCCGTGCCTGCGAGCAGGTTTGTTTTTTCTTCGGGAGTAGTTAAAAGTTCCGGATGGTAAGCGGCGTTCATCACTTTGCGCGGATGAACGGGGAATGTGACCAATGCAGAACGCAGACCTTTGGCTGCCGCTATCTCCTTCACCTGTTGAATCAGATAGCGATGTCCCATGTGTACTCCGTCAAAGAAACCGATGGTAGCTACGCATGGTTCGGGAATCATAGCCGATGTGTCATTTATAATCTGCATACTTACATTCTCATTTTTTTCTGAAAAGATGGCTCCAGTCTTCACCGGCTTTCGGTGTGTAGGTCGAGATACCCAGTTCCTGAGCTACTTTACAGTTAATTTCGGAATCGTCAATAAAAAAAGTCTCTTTCGGGTCAATACCCGCATCTTCGGTCACCGCCTTGAATATTTCCGGTTCGGGCTTGGCCATTTTCATTTCATAAGAGAGATACGTCTTCTCAAAATAGTCCTCTACTTTGAACGTACGGTAGGGGAAGGCATTCTTGCATACCCATTTCCAGTGGATGTCATTGGTGTTGCTGAGCAGATAGACTACGTATTTCTCGCGTAGTTTGAGCAGCAAGTCGAGTTTATAGGTCGGGATGTCTACCAAAAAGCTGTTCCAGGCGGCGTCGATCTGTTTGTCGCTTACCATCTTTCCCATCATCTCCCGAATGCCGTCACGGAATTCGGCAGGAGTGATCAGTCCTTTCTCCTGCTGCAAAAATATTCCGTCCAGCTGGTGGGTGCAGAACTTTTCTTCTATGTTCTGGAACCCGATCTTTTTAAAGTTCTCAATACAACGTTCGCGGTCGAGATTTATCAGTACACCGCCTAAATCAATAAGTAAGTTTTTAATTCCTTTACTTTTCATTATTTTCTCATTTGTGAATACTACGTTGAACAAGGCGAATAAGTTCTCCAACCCATAACACCGTGGACGAAACGCCTATAATCAGAAGCCACGTCTGCCAGTCGAGCGGCTCTGTGCGGAATACAGCTCCACCGAACTGTACGATCAGAAATTGTCCGACCAGAATGGCCAGAACAATCAACTCCATGCCATACGATTTGGAAAGTCCCTTGAATGCCGAGTCGGTAGTGCCGAATACGCGGGCATTGAACAGGTTCCAGAATTGCAGCATGACAAAGAAAGTGAAGAAAATGGTGAGGTTATGTACATCCATACCTTGCGCGCTGTGGTCGAAATAATAAATCATTCCGAGCAATACGGCGAGGAAGATCGTACCTACACCTAATATATTGTTACGCATCGCTTTGCTGATGATAAAGTCAGTGCTGCGGCGCGGTTTTTCCTGCATGACGGTTTCGCTGGGAGGGATGGAAGCGAGGGCCAGAGCGGCAAAAGTATCCATAATCAGGTTCACCCACAGCATTTGTGTCACTGTCAGCGGAAGTTCTGTTCCGATCATCGATCCCAATAACACGATTAGCAAGGCTACAAAGTTGATCGTCAGCTGGAATACGATGAAACGCTGAATATTTTTATAAAGAGAACGTCCCCACATGACAGCGGTACCGATGCTGTTGAACGAGTCGTCGAGCAGTGTGATGTCACTGGCTTCTTTGGCTACGGACGTACCTGTACCCATTGACAGACCGACTTGGGCATGATTCAGGGCAGGCGCATCGTTCGTACCGTCTCCGGTTACGGCGACTACGGCTCCTTTTTGTTGAAGCAACTGCACAAGACGTTGTTTGTCCGTCGGGCGGGCGCGGGACATGATTTTGAGGTCCATCACACGGTCCAGCGCTTCTTCGTCACTCAGTTCGGCAAAGGCAACACCGGTGATACGATTCCGGTCGGTATCTGTTTCCGGTTGCCACAGTCCGATCTGACGGGCAATTTCTGTGGCAGTTCCCGGTGTGTCACCGGTAACGATCTTGATACCGATACCAGCCGACTGGCATTTGGCCACAGCGGCGGGTACATCCGGACGAATCGGGTCTGAGATGGCTACGACTCCTAAGAAATTAAGGTCGTTGGCAGATACCAGTTCCGTGCAGTCATTCGGTTCGTTTTCTCCTACTATTTTGAAGGCAAAGCCGAGTGTGCGCATTGCCATATTCTGATAATTCAGCAACTGGGCTTCTACTGTCGAACGATATTCGACGGCATCTACCCGTCGGCCGTCCAGCACGACTTCCTTACATTTGCCAAGCACGATTTCGGGTGCTCCTTTTATATAAAGTACTTTCTTCCCGATGATCGGAGACTCGACGAGAGTCGCCATAAATTTACGTTCGGTCGAGAAGGTGAGCTGGTCGAGGATGCGGGCGTGTTCACGGAGTTCGAGATAATTTCTTCCCTGACTGTTGAGCCATAATAACAGGGCGACTTCCGTAGGGTTACCGACACCTTTCGGCTTTTCGCCCGTTGCCGCTTCTTCGAGGAAAGCGGTTGAGTTGGCGCTGATCCCTTCTGCGACAAGAGCGCTGATGTCATCATCGCCCAGGTTGCCGCCATTCTTGATTCCGTAGAAATTGGGTTCGTGTACCTGCATCAGGTTTTGAGTCAGTGTACCCGTTTTGTCCGTACAGATCACGGTGATAGCTCCCATCGTCTCGCAGGCGTGCATCTTTCGTACCAGATTGTTGGTCGAGAGCATACGGCGCATATTCAGGGCCAGGCTGAGCGTTACGCTCATGGGCAACCCTTCGGGGACGGCTACTACAATCAAAGTAACAGCCATCATGAAATATTTGAGGGTCCGTTCGAAAACCGGAAGCCACTCGTGCCAGCCGTTCAGCGAACTGAAATCAAAGTACAACAGTACATCTTTTACAAAGAAGATAAGGAAGGCAAGTCCGGCAACGGTAAAACCGATTTTACCGATCAGGTTCGCGAGCTTGGTCAACTGTATATTCAGAGGGGTCGGTTCCAGATTTTCTTCGGTGCTTTGGCGTGCTACCTTGCCGATTTCTGTGGCATCTCCCACGTGCAGTACGCGCATGGTGCCGTGTCCGTCCACCACTGTCGTTCCGCGCATCACTAAGTTGGAGGCATAGGTTGCTTCTTCGTCAAAGTCCGCTTCGATCACAGTCTTGTTGATTACCGGTTCTCCGGTCAGGTTGGATTCGTTCACTTGCAGGGAGATCGCTTCCAGCAGCTGGCCGTCGGCAGGAATCTCTTCGCCTGTTTCCAGTATGATAATATCGCCTACAACGACGTCTTTACGTGGGATTTCCTGTACGTGTCCGTTGCGAATCACTTTTACGAGTGTTTCTTCATTGACGGCGTTCAGTAAGTCGAATTTTTTATTGGCATCATATTCGAAAAAGAAGCCGATGCCTGTGGCCAATAAGATGGCCGCTATGATTCCGATAGTTTCGGCATATTCATTTTCGATGATGGAAATGATCAGTGAAAATACGGCGGCTACCAACAATACCCGCACAACCGGATCTTCAAACTTTTCGAGATAGAGCTTCCATAAGGAAGGACGCTTGGGGGGTGTTAACAGATTGACACCGTTCTTTTCTCTGCTTTGTAGGACTTCGTCATCCGTAAGGCCTACATGATAATAATCGTCTTTTTTTGTAGTACTCATGCAAATACATGCGTTTGATTAGGACCGCAAAAATACAACATAAAATTGTGATAAAATGTTTAATTAAAACTTTTTATGAAGTTACTTTATTCGGGACGTCCGCAAGTACGATAGGGAATGGTAAACCAGAACGTTGATCCCTTGCCTTCTACGGAGTCTGCGCCGATTTGCCCCTCCAATTTGTTTACGATGGTTTTAGAGATGGAAAGTCCCAGCCCCGTTCCTTTCTTGTCTTTGTTCAGTTTCACAAAGCGGCCGAAAACTTCCGGTAGTTTGTCGGCAGGGATTCCGGCTCCGGTGTCGGTGACATAAAAATAAAGTTCGGTATCTCTTGCCTCATAACCGATGCTGATCGTTCCCTCCTGCGTGAATTTAATGGCGTTGGTGGTAAAATTGGAGAGCACCTGCGCGACACGGTTCCGGTCGGTCTCTATGCTACAGGAGGGAAGGCTTGGTTCTGCTATTATTTGAATATTTCCTCCTGCATCGTTGACTTTCATTTGGAAAAGCTGTCGCAGGTCGGATAGTAACAGGTTGATATCTACCTTTGTATATACAAATTCCAGTGTGCCGGCTTCTATTTTCGACATATCCAGAATATCGTTTACCAGTTGCAGCAGCAGATCGGCATTCATTTTTATGATTTCCTGATATTGTGCCTTTTCTTCTTCCGTATTGGCGCTGGCAAGTATTTCTGCAAATCCCGTGATGGCGTTGAGAGGCGTGCGGATTTCGTGACTCATATTGGCGAGGAAGGTAGACTTCGAAAGGTCGGCATTTTCTGCTTTCTCCTTGGCAAGTGTCAGTTGCTTTTCTGCTTGTTTGAGTTGGGTGATATCGTGCACGGTGAGTACCATATTCTCTTCTTCGTTAAGGAGAAAATAGGAACCGGATATTACGGCGTCACATTCTACGGATTTCTTTTCGGAAGTAAGCACATTCAGAGTTGCATTAAGGTCTGTGAAGCCTCTTCTTTGTTCGAAAGCCTGACGGATGGCGCAACGTATGGGACAGGAACCGCAGTAAGCATGAGTACCGCAGCCTCCTTCCGCCGATAATGCGTTGCGGCATTGCAATAAGTCGCCCACTCTCTTTTCTTCCAGACCTTTCTGAGTTCCGGTGAGTTGATAGTAGTTTGTTTTTAATACTTTGAGTCGTTATCTATTAATAAGATATAGGCATGGACATTTTTCAGAATGGCGCTGGCGATGTGGTTGGTATGTTCCAGCTTTCTGGATTCCCGGAATAGTCGTTTTTGCATCCGAAGACATTTTCTCCGTTCCCATAGATAGCTGAGCAGGAGGATTGCACATATAATTAGCAGGATAGGTAGCAATGCTATTAGCATGATGTAACTTGTTGGTTTTGTTCTACAAATATGTTGCAAAGATAACTTTTTTACTCGGGATAAGAAATAAGTTCGAACAATTTGCATTTTATTTGCGTTATATTATTTAGTAAACCAATAAAAAAACGAACGTTATGAAAAAGTACATTTGCACAGTCTGTGAATACATTTACGACCCCGCACAAGGAGATCCCGAGAGCGGAATTGAACCGGGAACAGCATTTGAAGACATTCCGGATGATTGGACTTGTCCACTTTGCGGAGTCGGAAAAGAGGACTTTGAACCGTACGAAGGATAAAAAATTAAGAGAGAGAAGAGATTATTAAAAAAATGACCGGAAAGCAGTGCTTCCGGTCATTTTTGCGTTTCAGCTCATGCAGAGCTTTTTTTGTTCCTGTTTTTATACTGTCGGGTCAGGTGCTTCCTCATCGCCGCCGTCACCGCCGCCGTCGGGGTTGGGAGGAGTAGGAGTGTTTCCGTTGTCAACGATCTCGCTGCCGGTTACCAGTTTTTGAATACTTGCCTTTTTCAGCATATCCTTAAACTTGTATCCCGGAGTAAATACGATCTTCACCCGACGAATCGTGTCGGAATCCACTGCCGCTTCTGTCTCCTGGCTTTCGCTGCTGATGCCGGGACGGAATTGACCGAAATCACCCAGTTGTACGGAAATACCTTTGTTTAAGTTTATATTCAGCGTATCGATCAGTGCATCGAGTACAAACTTGACCGCTCCGCTGGGAACCATTCCCACTTTAGAAATCTCATCACACAAATCCTTGAAATTAACCGTATTGGTAATAAAATTCTGTGCTACATACTTTTCGGTTTTCTCTTTACCGAAACCAATCATTCTTTTTTTAACGACATACCTAAGTGCCATAATCTTTTTTGTTTTTTAATAGTTAGTAAATCTGTTTCTTTTGTTTTGTGATCACGATGCAAATGTATGTGTTTCCAAATGAACTGCCAAGCAAAAAACTCAAAGTGCGTTAATAAGTTTCTTCAACTAAAGAAATGGTCAGATGTTTTTTTTGTTGTTCTCCTTTCATCTTTTTCCGATTGAAGATTGTCCTTTTCATATCATATCCATACCTTTGTAGATTCAAGAACCCAACGTGGCTCCGGTGGCTCAGGAGCCGGGATGTCCGGAGAACGACCGGCTAGGCGATGGAAAGGGAATGAAGAATATGAATAAAGAATTAACGGATGTAGTATAAATGATGACTTCCTGTTTATTAAGAATACACAGTTTACGCTTTTTCGACGGAGGCTTGCATGAGGTTCCTGTGGAAGAAGTGATGACGGTTGCGCTTATTGCGATATTCATCTTTGTTCCGTGCCTGTGGCTTGTCCGGTATTTAAAAGATAAGAGGCTGGACTCGGACGAGAAAGACAAGTTTATACAAATACATATTATCTCGACCATTGTCCTGACTATTGCGGGCGGTGTTTTTGCACGGATGTTCGGACTTGTCAATAAATGGATAGACGAACAGCCGTTGATTATTGCTGTTTACATCGCTTTGGCGCTTAGTTCCCTCGGCATCATTGTCGGAAAAATGATCGACTTTTGGGTGTATTGTCTCCGAAAGAAGATGTTTTAAGTATCTGTATATAGATGCCTGCAGCCTCTGCCCGAAGAAGGTTGGAAACAGGTTTTGTCCGGTATTTATTGCTAAAGTACGGTTTTGAGTTTCTCTTTGTATAATTGATATTATTGCTCCTTCTATCATTCATCAGAGATACATAGAGCATTTTAATAATTATTGGAATAATCCATAAAACATATAAGTATGAAGAATAGTTTTAGAATATTAATTATCACAATCTTATCTGTAGTATTAATATCATGTAGAACCGTAAAAGCACAGTGTGGTTTTTCACTTATGCGTGATACAGTTACAAAAATGGATGTTTATCAAGTTGTTGATGAGTTTCCTAGTTATCCAGGTGGTGGAAGTGCTTTGCTACAGTATGTGGGAAAGCATTATCGCGTACCTGAAAATGATGTGCAAAGTACATTCAATTTGACTTTTGTTGTTGATAAAACTGGTAAATTGAAAGGGGTTAGAATCCACAAGAAAAACAGAAAGGAATATAGTAATGCTGATAATGCTATGATTAAAGTTTTTAATTCTATGCCTGCATGGAAACCAGGAATATGTAACGGAAAGAAGGTGAATGTTTTGCTGACTCAAAGAATAAATGTTCACTTAGAATAAGATAGGATTATAGGAGATAAGTTTACAATTGTTGGTTAAAATGATATTCTTTTGTTGTGATCCTAAACGTTATGCTAACAGCGGTCATTTGATGTTCCGCTGTTATTTTCTCTAGGTATTTTGCTAAAAGTCTTCTTCCCTAATACCATCCAGTATGTTTTCATACATATTGGCTATCCATAAAACATATTCTCCTTATTCATCTAATGAGTTCAATTAGGGACATACGCTATATGCTTCACATTTTCTTCGCATAAACCACCTGTTTTCCTGCTCCGTAGCGCATCAGTATCCCTTTTTTGATAAAAGCGTTCAGCTCTTTTAGTGCACGCTTTTTGTCGTGACCGGTCATATAGCAATAATCAGTGCGAGTCATGCAAGGATATTTTTCAAGGTGGGCGGTTATTAATGCCAGACATTCCGCTTCGCTACGTCCGTTACCTTTGGGCCGGGTGAGGGATTCGGTACGTTCCAATCTCATGTCATACCCTACTTCCCGCTTGAATTGTTTGGTCGGTAGATAGTTGATGTTTTTTAGTTTGATTGATTGTGCACGCACATCTTTCTTGTGCATTACGGGTGGTCCTTGCAGCGATACGGAGAAATAGCCGATCTCGCCTAATTCTACAATCCAGCCGTTAGCCAGTAAATCTTTTAACTCATTTTGAAAAGACTGCATTGCTCCTGCCAGCAAACTACGGCTGATTCCTGTAAATTTGTGTACGCGGTCTAGAAATTCGTCCTGACCGATAGTCCCTTTGGGAACAATGCGGGGATGAAGGGGTTGTTTTTCTCCTGTCTGCTTGATATCGGGAGTCTCGTAAAGGTCATACTGTGCGCTCATAACTTAAGTTATTTTGTTGTGTTATTAATGTTTCCGTTCCTATAAACTAAGGAATCCGGCTTAAATATTAATTCGTTCTACTACAGTTCCCCGTGCGGACCACTAGAGTGGGACACAAGGGGAACTATAGTTCTTCTTTCGTGCCACTATAGTGGTACGAAAAAAGATTTGCATACAAAGTTATTAATATTAAAGAGAAAAGGGTTAACCTTACGAGGTTTTTGCGTTAATTATTTATTTCCAGCCGCAATTCCTCTTGCATCACCTTGCTTTTCCCATCCTTTGTGTATCGGTACGACAGCAGAAATACATTATAAGTATGACCGAAAGATTCCTCTACCTTGAATGTATTGGGGTATTTGGAGTCACCGTCTATCTGAGTTACCTCAATATCCTTGTACGGCTTTATCGTGACATGATTGTTTTCCTCCACTTGCAGTATGATGGCGGTTTTGTTGATGTGATCCACATTGCTTTCAAAAGACTCCGTTCCGGCTATCACGCGTACGCTGTTGTGGGTGAGTGGAAACATCTTCTTGTTACCTGCGGTTGCCATCCCGTCTGCCAGACCGGTCATTGAATAGTAAACGTTTTCGCCCTGCGTTGCATAATCGTTCTTGATAAGTATTTGATATAGAATGGTGTTTTTGCTTTCATTAATCTCGACACCGGAGATATCCGTAGCTTTTAATCCTACGAAGTAGGTAGAATCCGGCGACAGTCCTTCGGGACGTATCTTGATCATGGTTCTGCCTGTCCGTTCGCCTGCATTGATCTGAATCTTGTAATCTACGATCTCGTATTTGTCACTGGACAGGAATTTGGCATAGCAGGCTTCATCGACGTCGTAAAGAGACCGGTTGTAGAATTCCAGTGAAGTCAGGTCTTCTTCCAGCCCGATCACCATGTTTTGTTTTGGGGCATGGGTACCTCCGGTGCAGGCTGCGATATATCCTGTCGCCTCTTCTCCGGTAGGGGACAAGGTGACCACTTCTTCAAACGTGTTATAGTAGTCACTGCTGATCAGGGCCACTACATTCTTGTACATTTCCTTTTCAAACAGCGCATCGTCATTGCATGACGAAAGCGCCATCATAAGTGCGAGTATCGTTATAAAATCTCGTTTCATTTTCTTTTTTGTTATTTAGATTAATAACCCGGATTTTGGTCGAGGGAAGGCAGTCTTCTCATTTCGTTGCGTGGTATGGGCACCCAGACAGACCTTTTGTCAACCACCCTCGTCAGGAATGAGGAAGAACTAGGGATGACACGCTGGTAGTAAGTCTCTTTGGTTGCGCCGTCGGGATTCATTCCACGGATAGGTTCCTGCTCTGTCTCTTCATAAATACCCCAGCGGCGGACATCATAGAAACGTCTGTTTTCCCATAAAAACTCTACCATACGTTCGCGTTCTATCTGTTTCTGTACTTCCGGCGTACTGTTGAGTTGATTGGCTGTCAGCCCCGGCAGTCCGGCTCTGTAGCGGACTTGATTGAATGCTTTTTTAATTTCCTCTTTATCCCTGCTCATGGTATAAGACTGACCGTCCAGTTCTACGGTGTGGGGGCCGGTCAGGTTGTTGAGTGCCTCCGCATACGATAGCAGGATTTCCGCGTAGCGGATGATGGGATAGGCTTTCTGGATATGGCGGGCTCCGGTGCCGGTCCAGGCATCCATCGGGTTATTGTACTTTTTGATTACGTATCCGGTGATGGGATAGTTGGGCGAAGTGGCTGTAACACCGCCACGACCGTCTTCATCCTGATAGTAGTACTTGGCTGTGTGGTTGTTGAGAGTCGAACTGGACAATGCCTGCCATACTGCCTCATTGAATCCTACAGATGCGTAGAACCGCATTTCACGATTGGCGTACATCTTATATACACCGGCGTTGAGGGGATAGCCGGAAAAGTTGCGTGGTTCGGAAGTGAAGCCTGTCTCCGAGTAATATCCGTCGGCGGCGGCTTCTTCTTTCGTACGGCCGTCGTCCATCAGATAGGCGTCTACCACTTTCTGAGTGACGCAGAAACGTCCCCATCCACCCATCGAGGGAGGGAAAGAACCTTTGCTGATGGTTTCGTTGAGGTACGTCGTGTTTCTTCCCCATATCAATTCTGGATTGATGGAAGCTACGGCTTCGCCGGTAAAGATGTCCGAATAAGATTTGAAAGGGTCTATTCCGTCGGCTCCGTTCGGGTAGGCGTCATAGAAATTGGGGTCGGAAGTGACTCCGGCGGGAAGCTCCGGCGTGTTGTCGTCTTTTGCATACGTATAGAGCTTGTACGCTCCCATATCCATCACCCGTTTTGCGGCGGCGGCAGCTACTGCCCACCGGCTTTCGTCATATTGCTGGGAGACATAATGCACACCGTCGGTCTTGCGTTTCCAGTTGCCGAAATAGGAGCTGGCAACAGGCCCCCCGTTGAATAGCGGGCTGGCGTGTATCAGTCGCAGGCGGGCTACCAGGCCGAGTGCGGCTCCTTTGGTGGGGCGTCCGAAGTCCAGCGTAGAAACATCCTGAGGCGAGGGCAGCAGCCGTGCCGCTTTTTCGAACTCCTCACAAGTATAGTTCATTGTTTCGTCATAGGTGGCCCTGGGGCGGTCGTAGTATTCGATAGGTTCGTTGGTATTCACTACTTCGTCTCCCAGCAAGATTGCCGGACCGTAATCGACCAAAAGATTGTAGTAGGCGAAGGCACGGATAAAACGTGTGTATCCTTCCAGTCTGAGCCGTTCCGAGTTTGTCAGGTCTTTCGGGCGGTCGAGGTTTTGCAGGATGCTGTTGCACTTACGGATGATTTTGTAATACTTGCCCCATTGGTTCAGGTTGGGGGAGCCGTCTCCGAGGAAATCCTGTGTGATCTTTCCGTTGGCGAAATCCATGCCGTGATAGATATTGGCTGTTCCGCTTCCGGTCAGTCCGTTAAATCCTTCGTCGGTCGCCATCGGTCCCGGTGTGTACCCGTTACGGATGGTCTGTGCTTCATCCGGGAACATGGCTGCCGCTCCCCACATATACGCTTCCATATATCGGGCATTGGTGAAAACCGAGTCGATGTTGAATTCATCATCAAAGTAATTGTCTATGTTTAAGAAGTTGCTGCAGGACGTTACCAACATGACTGCCTGAACCAAGAAGAACGTTCTTGCTGTTTTTTTTATTAAGGATGTTTTCATTCTATCGGGTGATGTATTTATTAGAGATTGACATATAATTGCAGGGAATAGGTGGAAGGGATGGGATATACACGGCCGTTCCAGCGTGCCTGCTCCGGATCGAAGAGTTTCACTTTATCCCATACATAGAGGTTGTTACCTACGAATTGGATATCCAGTGAAGAAACACCTATGCGTCTTAGAAAAGCTGTCGCAAGATGGTAGCTCAGGGTGATTTCCTGCAGGCGTATGTAGCGTGAATCGCCCTGCCAAAAGGTGGACAACTGGCTGTTGTTGCTGTTATTTCCATATTGCAGGCGCGGGAAACGCGCATCCTTGTTTTCGGCAAGGGATGGGTCGATCCCGTGTGCGATGGCATAATCTTTGGGAATCCATCGGTTGGCCGGATTGGCTGCCAGGGTGAGTACGTTTCCGGTATTACCTTCGAAGAAAGGCATATATCCCATTCCGTTGAGGCGGGTTTCGTCGTTCACCGTCGTCTTTTGACCTACATAGAAAAAAGAGGTCTTGCCGGTTCCCTTGAACAATACACCCAGAGTCAGATTCTTGTAGCGGATTTCTGCCCCCAGGCCGTACATCAGCAGCGGATAAGTGCTGTGTGTCAACGGCACCATGTCCAGCTTGTCCACCATACCGTCTCCATTGATATCCTTATATTTGATGTCACCGGGCATTACCTCCCCGAAAGTCTGCTTGGGACTGTATTTGATGTCATCTTCGTCCTTAAACAGTCCGACTGCCTGATATCCGCGGATGGAATTGTACGGAAAATTATTGTATTCCAGGTAAGGGTACTCCAGATAAGCCTGCTCCCAGTTCTGTACTTTATTTTTGGAGTACGTGAAATTGCCCCGTAAGGTGAAGCCGAAATCGGGAGTGAAGTCCTGCGTGAAGCTGATGTTTCCGTCGGCACCGTAACTTTTCATTTTACCCACATTCGCGTATGGATTGGAGACTACTCCTACGAACTCGGGCACCTGTACCCGTTGCTGGAAAATACCGTTACGCTGATCATGGAAAATATCGACAACGAAATCGATCTTGTTATTAAACAACTTTCCTTCAATACCCACATTGGACTTGATAGCCTTTTCCCACGCCAGGTTATCGGCTCCGATACGTGTCTCGCCAATAATCTCGATGTCGGGAACGCCCCAAGCCGATCCGGTGCCCTCGTTCACTTTAGTAAGGTAAGGGAAGCGGACGTCGGTAATCCGGTCGTTACCTACCGAACCATACGAAGCCCTTATTTTAAGATAGTCGAGCCAGGGGAGCGCCTCTTGTATAAATTTGTAGCCGGTAGGCACCCAGCCCAATGCGACGGACGGGAAGAAACCGTATTGTCTGCCGGGCTGGAAGTTTTCGGAACCGGTGTATCCGAAGTTGACGTCCAGCAGGTAAGTATCCTTGTAGCCATAAGTAAACCGGCTGGATACTCCCTGATAGCGCAAGGGAATGGCCGATAAGTTGCTTGTGGCGTCGTCCGTGTCTTTGGAATCGCTGATGTAATAATAGACCAGCGCGGATGTCCGGTGATCTGTACCGAAGAGCCGGTCATAATTGAGCGTAGCCTCAAAGTGGTATTTGCGGTACTGGCGGGTGGACTTGCTGTACGAGGCTTTTTTCTCCTGTACGGTTTCCTGCATGATGAGTGATCCGTCGCTTGCTCTGCCCAGTGCATTGTAGAGGGCCGGCTGCACGCTTCTCCGTTCATTGAAGTAGCTGTGGATATCGTACGCTCCCTGTACACGTAGTTTAAGCCCGTTGATCAATTCGGAAAAGTCCTGATTGATTGCCAAAGTCGATTTGCCCTTGTACACTTCGTTGGCAGCCTTTCCCGTATGGTTGATCATGACATAAGGCGATGACAGCTCTCCGGCACCGCGTCCGGGCAGCATACCATTGGAATATTGGGTGGGGATGGACAATGGAGTAAGCCGCGACTGTGCTCCCCATATATATTCGGTATTGGCTACGCCGGGTTGATTCAACTGGGAGAGGAATCCGTCCGAACCCAAATAAACTTTCGTTGATTTGGTCAGGTTCACGTCTAGATTGATACGGTAATTATAGGTGTTGTAGCTGACGTTCGAACTGTATATGCTGTTCTTGTCTACCTTGTAGGCCGCACTTTCGTTTTTACCGCCCAGACTCAGAAAATAACGTGCCACATCGCTGCCGCCACGTCCGCTTACATAATAAGTATGACGCCAGAATGTTTTGTTGAGTATCTCATCCTGCCAGTTTACGTTGGGATAGAGGTCGGGGTCGAGACCGTCGCGGATAATTCCCATTTCCGTATCGTCATACAAAGGTGTTTCGTTCCGTACCGCTCTGGCTTCGTTTGCTAACTGCGCATACTCATAAGCTCCCAAATATTTCGGCAGACGGTTGAGGACGGACAGCGTGGTGTTGAAACGTCCGGTAATCTGAATTTTGCCCGAAAGGCCTTTCTTGGTGTTGACCAATACGACTCCGTTGGCTCCCCTTACTCCGTACACGGCAGTTGCCGACGCGTCTTTCAGGATGGAGAAACTTTCGACATCGGCAGGGTCGATGGTGTTGAGGTCGCCTTCCAGACCGTCAATCAGTACAAGGGCACTGCTGTTGGCTCCGAACGTACCGATACCACGTACCCAGAAATCGGCGATATTCTGACCGGGCTCGCCACTGCTCTGCAAGGAAATGACACCGGCTGCCCTGCCTCCCAACAAGTTACTGATGGAAGGGGAGGGGGACTGGATATCTTTAGTGCTGACCGTCGTAATGGCACCTACCGAACTGATTTTCCGCTGAACGTTTCCCAGTGCGACGACAACCACTTCATCAAGGGAATTGTTGTCTTCAAGCAGTGTGACCGTTAAGTCGGTTTGGGGGTTGATGGCCACATGCTCCGACGGTTTGAAGCCGATAAAAGAAAATATCATTTTGTCTCCATAAACCACTTTCAGCTTGAAATTACCGTCATTGTCGGTTGTGGTACCTTTGGAGGGCTTGTCTTTGATGTATACCGATACGCCGGGCATGGATAGCTTGTCCTTATCCACGACAGTTCCTGAAACGGTAAATTCCTGAACTTGCTGCGCGAAGGTTGTTGCCGAAAGCAATAAGCAGAACGACATTAAGTATAAAATCTGTTTGATTTTCATTGTGAGTTTACTTTGTTATTCGATAACCAATTTGCGAATGCGTGCATTACCCCAGTCTGCAATGTAAATGTCTCCCTGTTCATTGACAGCCACTCCCCAGGGATTCTTGAATAAGGACTCTACCGGTCCTCCGTCCTTGTATCCGGCGACGCCGGGCTGTCCGGCAACTGTCGTGACGATATTGTCGGCAGATATCATGCGGATGCAATGGTTGCCATAGTCGGCAACGAACATATTGCCGTCGTTGTCAAACTTGATATCCTTGGGATAATTGAACAGGGCATCTTCAATCGGACCGTCACGGAAAGCGCTGCCGCCGGGAGCATTGAGACGCTTAAATCCGCCTGTTCCATCCGGATCGCGGAGGTCGAGCACCGAAATCCCTTGTCTGTATGCGGTAGGGGCGTTGGAGTGAAGCGTTATATACAGAAGCCAGGGCTTCGCAGGATTAATCGCCTGTCCGTATTGTGATCCGCTGGGGCCTTGATGGATAATGTGTCCTTCGAATGTGTCGGGATCTATTTTAGCGATCTTTCCATCACGGTATCGTGTATATAGATAGCCGTCGTAAGGGCAGAAGGTGACGAAATTCTTGTATCTGTCGGCATCTACGATTGAGTTCAGATCCGACTGTGAGTATTTTATGTTACGCTGGCGGGGATACCAGGCTTCACGTGGGTCGAAGGTAAACGTCACTTCTTTGACCGATTCGTGCGCGGCGGTCAGCATTCCGGTGGCACGGTCCACCGTTAAGCCGTTGGCATATAAGATACGGTTGGCGGCATCTGCTTCAATGAGCGGAGTCACAATGTTCTGTTGTTCGTTTATCCGGGCGATTCCAAATGTACCGCCGTCACGCCATGACATGAAAAGATTGCCTTCGGCATCCAGATCAAGATATTTGCCATATACCTGAGCGGTGGAGAGTGTTCCGGCAAGGAAGCTCGTTTCACCGTTTCCGGTGACTGTGCTGACCAATGCCTGCGTATGATAAGCGTATGTTTCTTCGTAAGCGACGGAATCGGTGTCAACCACTACGGAGATACGGGGATTATCGCCCGGAAGGCGCGGCACAATAGCATAAATACGGCTTCCGCTTGATGAAACGACGGAGGCTCTGGCATTGTTGAAATATACTTTGATTTTACTCACATCGGTGCCGAAGTTTTTTCCGTCCAGAAGAATTTTGTCACGTGCTCCGCCTTCTTTGGGATAGAAGGAGGTCAGTACAATCGGTTGATCGGATTGGTGGTTTTTTTCGGTGGGCTCACTGTAGCTTTCGCAACTTGATAAATAGAAGAAAGCTACCAGCGAGCAGGCTAGGGATAAGTAACGATTCATAAAGTAATAATTTAAAATTAAATGATTATCCGCATGTAGTCCGTCGGATATCTTGATATTACACGGCTTTGATGGCTGGAAATTTATAGTTTGATGGTGTAATCCAAACCTTTATCGGGGGCTACGATGAAGTTGGTAACTTCAAAATTGCAGTCGCCTCTTTTGATACCGTTTTCAAACTTCACAGAGATTGTATGCTGCGTATGTGGTTTCAATGTCATTTCGCGGAAATAGACCAAAGAAGGATCATGTGCGGTCTTTTTCAGTTTCAGTACCAGATCGGTAGCGTTCATGACAGAAAATGTCACTTCTTTTTCGGTGCGTTTCACTTCTTTTATGTCTACGCATTTTTCAAAGAAGGGACGGAGGATTTCTTCACGCCCGATCACCAGTTCGCGGTAATAAACGGCGGTGCGGCGATTGTCGAGTGCTTCACGGATACCTTCCGGAGAACGTTCTTTGACAAAGACAAACGTCATCGTGCGGTGTTCGCCTTTTGAAAAATCATAGTCTGTCTGGATAGGCTGGTGGATATCGGAAGTTCCTATCATGGTCAGATTCTTGTCCAGACACCATTGAATGGCTTCGGGCATGAAAAGACCACCATTGGCTACTTCAATGCCGTGCATGCAGCCGTCATTGTAGAGTTGTGTATGCTCAGGCCACCACAGGGTGGAGTCCGGCTGCTGGCGTGCCCAGCCCGGATGATTCCAGAAGATAAAGGCTCCTTGTTTTTTTGCCTCATTGAAAGCGTCTTTATATGCCTTTTGTTCCAATGGATTGGAGTCGTTCAGGAAGATTGCATTAAAATGTCCCGGAGGCATGGAACGGGTGATTTCACTGCCTCTGATTAGAAGTATTCCTAACTTCTTCGCCTGCTTCTGAGACAGTTCATAAGAGCGGTTATGATCTGCTATAATGTCTTTTTTGTGTGGGCGGTACTCAATATGTTCTGTCAGAGAAATGGCATCCAGTCCTTCTCGATATGCTTCGTCTACACGTACGGTAGGCCATACCAGACCGTCCGAAAAAACACTGTGCATGTGAAAGTCACATTTTAAAGTAGTGTACCCGTTCAGATTGGGAACTTGAATCTCATTGCGGCGTTGCGCTTGTGCGCTCATTAAACACATTGCTGCCAGTGCAACTCCCATCAATACTTTTTTAATTTTCATTTCTTTTGCTTTAAATTAGAGATTTGGTTTTCTTTTGGAATGCCTCTGTCCGGTCATTGGAAAATGGTACTAAACATAGGCCCCTGTGTATTTTGGCGCAAATGTATATGCAAAAAAAAGACCTGCAATAGGCGCAGTAAAAGCTTAACGGGAACTTCACGGAAAAGAAATGTAATCGTTAACGTCTGTGAAAAATGTAATGCCTTTGTAAAGTGTGAGTGTCCTTGTAAACGGACATGAGTTGTTTTGTCTGTGTGGAAATAAAAAAGAAATGGATAGCCAATTTATGCGTTGCAGCATAAAATTGACTATCCATTTCTTTGATTGAGTTCCTCTTTATTTAAGAGGCTTTCTTCTCTTTTACATCACTGCTGGCTTCTACCACATTCACTACATAGTCGCCCAGTTTCTCACATTCGGCGATAATATCCATATAATAGACTCCCATCTGATAATCATATTCCTTGTTGTTGACATCCAGAATATTCTGATTTTTCAGTTGGTTACGGTAGTTATTGATTTCGTTTTCGATGTTGAAAGACTTGTTGATATCAATGCTTTGGTGTTCCGGTTTCTCTACCACCACAATCATTTGTGCGAGGGCATCATCGGTTAGCTTCATCATGAAGTGGATGTGCTCGTATTGCTTTTCGGTAAAGTCCTGATTCGTCTGGCGTTTCCGGTTGATGGTGCGTGCCAGGTTGTAACAGCTGTCGCCGATACTTTCGATTTCCGTCACTTCGCGCAGCATGGCACGTATCTGCAACTTACTTTCAGAACTCAGACGCCCTTCGGATACCTGATTCAGATAATTGGCTATTTCAAGTTCCATGTTGTCGCTGATGTTCTCGTACTTTTCTACGCGGCTGAACAGCTTGTTAAAGTCATCGTCCTTTTCGGTGTGCATCAAGTCCTGCACCATTCCGAACATACGGTGGGTACGTTCTGCAAACAGGTGGATTTCCTTGCGTGCCTGCAGGATAGAAAGCTCCGCAGTAGAAAGCATACCGCCGGTGATAAACCGAAGGCGAGGTTCCTCGTCTTCCTCCTTCGGGTGGATTAATGCGCATACGGTGCGTTCGATCAGTTTCACTCCCCATATCAGGATACATACGTTACAGATATTAAAGATAGAGTGGAAAGCGGACAGTTTATAAGAAATGGCTACTTCCGGATTATTGCTCTGGAAGAAGGTATCCACTACCCAGTTGACCAGTTCCATGAAAGGATGGAAGATGATCAATACCCAGATCACACCGAACACATTAAAAACAAAATGGGCCAATGCTGCCCGCTTAGCCTGTGTGTTGGCTGTTAATGCGGCAAGATTGGCCGTGATGGTAGTTCCGATGTTTTCGCCCAGTACGAGCGCTGCTCCCAGTTCCAGACTGATCCAGCCGTTGGCGCACATAATTAATGTGATTGCCATCGTGGCGGCTGAGGCCTGTACGATCATAGTCAGTATGGTACCGATGAATAAGAACAGGAGAATGGAGAAGAATCCCATATCCGTGTAGTTCTGTACGAAGGCGAGCATTTCCGGATTGGCGTTCAGGTCGGGAGCATTTGCTTTCAGGTAAGAAAGTCCCATGAAGAGGAAGGAAAAACCGAAAATGAATTCACCGATGGACTTGCGGTTGCTCTTGCCGGAGAAGATGAGCGGAAGGGCGATGGCCAGAAGTGGAAGAGCGAAAGCGGCCATATCAACCTTAAATCCGAAAATTGAAATAATCCATGCCGTAACCGTCGTACCGATATTGGCACCCATGATGACACTGATGGACTCGGCCAGGGTAAGCAAACCGGCGTTGACGAAACTGACGACCATTACTGTTGTCGCCGAGGAGGACTGGATAAGGGCTGTGATCAACACTCCTGTTAATACCCCCGTTACCCGATTGGTGGTCATAGCTGTCAGGATACTTCGTAGCCTGTCACCTGCGACTTTTTGTAAGCCCTCGCTCATTATCTTCATGCCATAAAGGAAGAGCCCTAACGAGCCTATGAGCTTTAAAAAATCATAAAAAGAATATTCCATCTATAATAATTTTAGTGGTTGTTTGTTCTCTATCTGATTACTAAGTATATTTAGTCCCATGTTATTCACCTTATTAAAAAGACTACGATGAAACAGATGTTACAAATATGTTGCAAAAATAATAATATTTATAAAGAATTCCCTATCGGAAGCTCACTTTTGGATATTTATTACGGTTTTAATCTTAATTTTCCTTATCAGGTAGTCAGTGCCAAGGTGAATAACCGTTCCGAAGGTCTCAATTTCAAAGTATATAATAACAAGGATATAGAGTTTCTGGATGTGCGCGATTCATCCGGTATGCGTACGTATGTGCGGTCACTCTGCTTTGTCTTGTTCAAGGCTGTCAGTGAGCTTTTTCCCGAAGGGAAGCTGTTTGTGGAACACCCGGTCTCCAAAGGTTATTTCTGTAATCTGCGGATCGGTCGCCCTATTACATTGGAAGATGTGACGCGTATCAAACAGCGTATGCAGGAGATTATCGCAGAAAATATCTCTTATCACCGCATCGAATGCCATACGGCTGAGGCTGTACGGGTGTTCAGTGAACGCGGGATGAATGATAAGGTGAGGCTGCTCGAAACTTCCGGTTCACTATATACCTATTATTATACGCTGGGCGATACGGTCGATTATTATTATGGTAATCTGCTCCCCAGTACCGGATATATCAAGTTGTTCGACATCGTGAAATACTATGATGGCCTCTTGCTGCGCATTCCCAATAAAGAGAATCCGGATGTGCTGGAGGAAGTGGTGAAGCAGGAGAAGATGCTGGATGTATTTAAGGAGTATCTCAACTGGAGCTATATCATGGGACTTAATAACGCCGGCGACTTTAACCTCGCCTGCGAAGAAGGGCACGCTACGGATTTAATCAATGTAGCGGAAGCATTGCAGGAAAAGAAAATAGCCCAGATTGCCGATACGATCTTCCATCGTGGGGAAAACGGTGACCGGGTGAAACTGATTTTGATTTCCGGTCCGTCCTCTTCGGGAAAGACCACGTTCAGCAAACGTCTTTCCATCCAGTTGATGACGAACGGGCTCAAACCCTTCCCGATCTCCTTGGACAATTATTTCGTAGACCGTGAAGAGACACCTCTGGATGAAAACGGTAACTATGATTATGAGTCTCTGTATGCGCTCGATCTGGAATTGTTTAACCAGCAGTTACAGGCTTTGCTGCGCGGTGAGGAAGTGGAGCTTCCGCGTTTTAACTTCTCTCTGGGGAAGAAGGAATATAAAGGTGATAAACTGAAAATTGAGGATAATACGATTCTCATTCTGGAAGGTATTCATGCGTTGAATCCGGAACTGACACCGCATATCCCGGATGAAAAGAAGTTCAAAATTTATGTCTCGGCATTGACCACTATTTCTTTGGACGACCATAACTGGATTCCTACAACAGACAATCGTTTGCTTCGCCGCATTATCCGCGACTTTAATTATCGGGGATATTCGGCCCGCGAGACTATCTCCCGCTGGCCTAGTGTGCGTGCCGGTGAAGATAAATGGATATTCCCTTATCAGGAGAATGCGGATGTGATGTTCAATTCGGCGCTGTTGTTTGAATTTGCAGTGCTTCGCCTGCATGCGGAACCTATTTTGATGGGTGTTCCGCGCAATTGTCCGGAATATTGTGAGGCGTACCGGTTGCTGAAATTCATTAAATATTTCGTTCCGGTGCAAGATAAGGAAATTCCCCCGACGTCTTTACTCAGGGAGTTTTTGGGAGGAAGTAGCTTCAAATATTAGATAATAAATTTATTTAAGAGAATTATTTTGGAATTTATAGTTATTGTATAAATATAAGTTCGTAACTTCGCGCCGCAAAAAACAAGCGTGGCAATATGTTGTTGTATTCCAGGGAAAGGAAATAACTGTAAGATTAGACTTAAATAATGAACATTTGTACGTTCTTTCCGTTTATGTTATTACACAGCAAAAAAAGGGTATATGATATTTTATAACAATTTACTAGCGAAATGCTTTTTAGGGAAAAAGAAGCATTATTTTATGATAGGAGGGTTATTCTTTACTCGGTACAAGTATTTGGAAGTTTGGGAAGAAATGGAGTTAAGAATACATGCACGGCAATTCTGGGAGTGTTTTTTATTGACTTTAATCCCAGCATTGGGTTTGTCACTATGGTTTTCATGGTGGTGGATGGTGCTTCCGTTCATGACATATCACTTGCTTTACTGGTTTGAAAAAGCAATTAGTTCTCATTCGGTTTTTAACTGGGAGGCATTGACCTATTGTGGTGATGCCGTTTATATGAGAAAAAGAAAATCCTATGCCTGGATGAAATGGTATGGGAAGAAAACTTTTCCGAAATCGGAATGGGAAGATTAAAGGAATAGAGAGACGTTAAAACTCTCTTGCGGATTTATTCAGGCACGGCTTACACAGATTAATATGGTTTCGATTAAAACAGAACCATAAAAACTCTGTAAGCCGTGCCTGAATAATGATATGATAACAGTTATTTCTGCTTTCGGCGGTTTTTCCTTTTCTACTGCTTTTATTTCAGATGTTTCTTTATCCAAAGCAGATGTCCGTACTCTGTGTCACTGGAGGTCCAATGTTCATTAATAGGAGTGATCAATGCTTCTTTCGGGCAATTCAATACATTATATACAATGTAGCTGGTAGTCGGTGGACAAACGTCATCATTGAATCCCCATGTCATATAAGTATCCGCCCTGATTAATTGGGCAAAGTTCACCACATCATAATAAGCCATTGTTCTGATCTTTTCGGGAGTATCCATATCTACGGTATTTCGGAAGAAATGGGGGTAACCTCCGGCACGACCGGCTTTGTAACCTGCCATATCGCTTAGAGCCGGATGATTGGCTACGCAGGCCGTTACCCGCTGATCCAGTCCGGCGGTGACGAGTGCTAATGCTCCTCCCTGGCTGCCGCCTTGAACGATTACATTCTTTCCGTCCCATTCCGGTAGTGAGGTCAGTAGGTCGATGCTGCGGACACAGGCCAGATATACCCGTTTCATGTAATAGTTGTCGCGGCTGTCCAGACCGTTGGACAAGTAGCCATTTTCTCTGCCGTTGAAAGCGGCACTGATTTCTTTGAATTCTTCTTCGCTCATTTCCGGGTTCAGCCCGTGAATCTCTATTTCAAAACGGATGCAGCCTTGTTCGGCGTAATACTTATGTCGCAAAGGTTCCTTGATTGTTTTGATTCCTGCGCCCGGAGGACATAGTACGACAGGGTATTTGCCTTCTTTCTTCGGATAGAACAGGTAGCCGTAGATACTTTGTCCGCGTTGGTTCACCTGCAACTTGATAAGATAGCAGTCTATTTGGTCGGTCGAGTATTTCTTTACGTGCTCTTTGGTGTATGTCAGCGGAAATTTGGCCAGTTCCGCCTTTTCGTTCTCCCAGAATTGCTGAAAGTCGGCAGGCATGGTGGTATACGGACGGAGCTTTTCCGGCGAGAAACCCACTTTGACGTGATGGGAGTATTTCTTTCCGTCTACGGTGGTGGTCAGGCGGCAGTCTCGGAAGCCCGGTTTCTTCATGGTGCCTACGGGGATTGTTGCCTTTCCTTTTCTCATGATAATTGTTCCCTTGGTATCAGCAGGCATCATTTCTCCGCCTATTTCGAAATTAATCGCTATGTTATCTCCCGGAATGCCGTATTTGTAAAACTGTACTTCTACATTTGCCTGTTCTCCAGTTTTGTAAAGCCAGTCGGCATGATCGGGTACGGTTACCCAGAATACGTCACTCCGGTAGGGATTATTTTCGGCAACCGCGAGCAGCGTTGTCAGTAACAACGCTGCTGATACGTAAAATCTTCTCATATTCATTTTACTGTTCAATATAACTGTCATTCGTTTTCTCATTCTATTTTCCATCTGATCGGTTTGTTAATTACGCCGCAATATTAGGGAAGATTAGAAAAACAGAGGTCGATAAAATGTTCTATTAAGTGTAAATTTAGAGCAACTTCCACTCGAATGTATGTTTTCCGGCTTCTAACTCTATGACACGTTCTCCTTTCACAGTATCGGGCACGTATAAAGTGGCACTGCTGTTGGCAGGAATCGTCACGCTGTACACAACACTTTTTTTCTTACGTTCCCATTGGGACTGAATCTCTCCGTACGGAGAACGGTGTCTGGCCTCAAACTGCTTTAAATCACTGGGGAAGTTGGGGCGCAGGAGGATATGTTTAAAACCCGGCTGCTGTGGGTCGGGGAAGATACCGCCCAAGCCTTTATAGAACCATCCTCCGATTTCTCCGAACATCATGTGGTTGTCCGAAATGTCACGTGTAGCATTCAAATCCCAGTTTTCGAGCAGGGTGGTGGCTCCGTTGGCAATCCAGCAGCCCCATGACGGGTAGGTGTCTTGTGCAGCTACTTTATAAGCGGTTTCGGCTTCTCCGTTTTCACTCAAGGCGTTCAGTATGGCTTTGGCTCCCAATACACCCACATCCAGATGGAAACCGGCTTCTTCCACCTTCTTCGCCAGGTTGCGGGCTACTTTTGCTTTCATATCCTTGGGGACAATACCCCACATCAGCGGTACGCTCAGTTCCGTCTGAACGCCGCTGGCGTATATGCCGGTTTCCCTGTTCAGATATTTGTCATTGATCGCTTGCCTGATCTTTTCCGCAAGCGCCTGATAATGTTTGTAATCTTCCTGCTTGTTGAACAGCTTTGCGGCATTGGCCAGTATTTTAGTATCTACATAGAAGTATACCGATGAGGTCAGTTCTTTGGACGAATGCGATTTCACAGGAACCCAGTCTCCTCTTCCCCATGAAGTCAGTCCGCTTGGGCTGGTACGGTCTACGTAGTCTATATATCGTTTGATGTTTTCGTAGCAGTCGGCTAATAATTTGCTGTCTCCGTAGAACAGATAAATATTCCAGGGAATAATGGCGATTGTACTCGTCCAGTCCAGACCGTTGTCCGTGCCGTATCCCCATCCTCCGGTCGGAATGATGTCGGGTAATACTCCGTTGGGTTGCTGTTCGTCACGGTGGTCGGCTAGCCATTTTTCGTAGACTGTGATGCCGTCATAATTATATAGTGCTGTTTCTATCGCAAAATGTCCGTCTCCCGTCCATCCGTTTTTCTCCCGTTGGGGGCAATCGGTGGGATACCCCATCAGATTGGACAGATAGGCGTTGTTGGTAGCCCACCACAATCGGTTCACGAGTGGGTTTGACGTGTTTATCTCTCCTTTTTGCGGAACGTCGCTATGAACGAAATAAGCAGTTAGACTGTTTTGATCGAGTGCGACAGGCTTACTGCTTGTTACTTCTACGTATCTGAAGCCTTTGTAGTTAAACCGTGCCATAAACTCGTCTTCTCCCTTTCCGCTCAGGATGAGAATATCCGTCTGGAATGGGTCTTTGTCATCTACCGGACGATGGTATACGTCAATGTTTGACATATTCACCCGTCCGTTGTCATAGATGCGTTCGCCGTGTTTGAGCCTTACTACCGTTCCTTCTTCTCCGGATACCTTGATGCGGGTCACTCCGGACATATTTCTGGCAAAGTCGAATACATACGTCGTGTCGTTCACTTTCTTAAGCGCTTTTGCCGGTATTGTTTCTACGATACGAATCGGTTGTACCTGCTGGGATACGACGTTTTGAGAAGGTACAGCTCTGTAACCAGCTTCCTTCCATTTCGAATCGTCAAAATCTGCTGTATTCCAGCCTTTCTGTTCCAGGCGGGCGTCATAATGTTCCGCTGTATAGATGCTGTTGAAGATCAAGGCGCCCGATGAAGTCTTCCAGTCTCTTTCGGAGCGGATTACTTCTGTAGTACCGTCTTCGTAGGTAATTCTCAGGTCCATGCAAAAAGCGGGGCGGTTACGCCACGGTGCGCGGTCAAAGTCCCAGACTGCTTTTGACTGATGGTTGTACCAGCCATTTCCCAGCAGTACGCCAATCGCGTTTTTACCTTTCTGAAGTTGGTTGGTCACATCATAAGTCACATAGAAATTCCGTCTGTCGAAACGGGTATACAGCGGGTCTAGCCGATGGTTTCCAATTTTCTCTCCGTTGATGTATAATTCGTATAAACCGGCGACGGCGATGTACGCTCTGGCGGATTTGACTTTCTTTTGAGTGTCGAATGTTTTTCTGAAATAGGGGGCGGGCTTATAGTTGATGTCTCTGTTGTCGCCAATCCATGCGCCCTGCCAGTTTTCCATTCCCATCATTCCGGTCTCGAAGCTGTTGATGTCCGAAGTAGCCTTTTTGCCGTCCTTATCCCATACATTCACTTTCCAGTAATATTTGGTAAAGGGTTGAAGATTCTTTTCCGGATAGGTGACAAGGATTTGATCCGATTCTTTTTTCCCCGAGTTCCATATTTCCCCGTTTTCGTTGTTTGCTTTCAGTGAGTCTGTGCTGACTATTATCTGATAAGCAGTCTGCCGGGCTCTTTGTCGGGCATCGTTCAGCATCCACGACAATCTGGGATTGGCATTGTCGATGCCCAGCGGATTGATCAGGTGGTCGCAATGAAGGTTCACGGGCTTGCATTCTTCTTGCTTTTGTGCAAGGGTCGGTTGCAGTGCACAACATGCAAGTGCAGTCACTAAATATATTTTTTTCATTCTGTCTATTTGTTTTCCTTTTTAACCACAAACTGATATGTACCGGACTGTAGTTCTAATACTGCCTTTCCATTCATGAAAGTAACCGAAGAAACTCCTTCCGCTTTCACGGCAGCTTTTCCGCTTTCTTCTACTACATAGTCGAGAGTAGGTAATAGTAAGTGAAGAGTGGCGGTGGTGTTGGCAGGTATCGTCACTTGGTAAGAAACCGTTCCGTCATTTTCTTTTTTCCAGCTGCTCTTGATATCTCCATAACAGGAAGGGAACGAAGCATTTACCAAGTCAATCCGTTCCTGACCGGCGGCAACTTCCGGACGGTTGTCCGGAATCGGCTGTAATACGATGTGCTTGAATCCCGGACGTGTTTCGTCGATATCTATACCGCCCATTGTGCGGTACATCCATTCGGAGACTGCTCCATACGAGTAATGATTGAACGAGTTCATCGATACGGGGCCAAAACCTTTCTCTTTGGTATACGAATCCCAGCGTTCCCAGATAGTGGTTGCTCCCTGGTCTATGCTATACAGCCAGGAAGGGTTGTTCCGTTGCAGCAGTAGATCGTAAGCCGTATTTGATTCTCCGAACTGGCTTAATGTCTGATTCAGGATGGCTGTACCCACGAATCCTGTGCTCAGACGGTTACCGTTGCCGGCAATCTTGCGGACCAGTGTTTCCACTCCTTTCTTCCGTGCTTCTTCTGTCGGGAATAAATCCAGTTTCAAGGCAAGCAGATAGGCCGTCTGGCTCTTTTGCTTCAAGTCTCCGTCTGCATCGATGTAGCGTGTCTGGAATTCTTTCTTGATTTTCTGTGCCAGCTTTCTGTAAGCCTTTGCTTTGGAAGCGTAGGCATCACAGTCGTCCGTTTTCAATGCTTCCGAAATTTTGGCCATCAATTGTGCCGTATATGCGTAGTAGCATACACTGACATAGCGGCGTTCGGTATCTTCGTACGATAGCCAGTCGCCATAATTTGTTCCGGCACCGTTATAGTTATAACCGTCTCCTTTTTGACGGGACAGGAACTCCATGTATTTCTCCATAGATGCATAATTGTCCTGCAATATCTTTTTGTTGTCGTACATCAGATAGATAGTCCAGGGAACGATGATACCGGCATCAGCCCAGGCTGCCTGTCCGTAGCCTACCCATGAGTGTGGGGCTACATCCGGATAGGCGCCGTCACTTCGCTGACCGTCACGCATATCTCTCATCCATTTTTCGAAGAAGGCGGATACGTTCGCATTATAAGAAGCGGCACGGCAGAACACTTGTGTGTCTCCGGTCCAGCCCAGACGTTCGTCTCTTTGCGGGCAGTCGGTAGGGATGCTCAGATAGTTGCCTCTTTGTCCCCACATGACATTGCTGTATAACTGATTGATTGACCGGCTGCTGGTGACAAACGAAGCTCCCTCTTCGGTAGCGGAACCGACCACTTCCCCTATCAGGGAAAGTACCTCGATGTCTTCACTTGCCGTTATCTCACAATACTGAAAACCGAAGAAGGTCATGGACGGATGGAATGATTCGCCTTCCTTGCTTCCTTTCAGGATATACTTCAATGTTGCTTTTGCACTTCTGAGGTTGGCGGTATATATACTTCCGGCAGGGCCGTCGTCTCCGCGTGATTTATCTCCCGTGTCGTTCAGCATCTCGCCGAAACGGAGTTTCATCTCCGTTCCCGATGCGCCTTTTACTTTGAACCGAACCCAGCCGACCATGTTCTGACCTAAGTTGTAGACGGCCGTTTCCCCTTTCTTTAGCCGGATAGGAGCCGGTTTGTCCGTAACACTCACTACATTGATTTTACCGTCTTTTTCACCTTGGTAAACAGTAGTGGACAAAGGGATACGGCTCAGATGCGGACGTACCTGAACGGTGGGACCGGCAAAGGCGATTAACTCTCCTTTGAAATGAGGATTGACAGCCGTCTTGTTCCAGTTGGCAGTATTATATCCGGGCTTCGTCCATCCACTTTCTTTTCGGGCGTCATAAGTTTCTCCGTGGTAGATGTCTCCCATTCGTATGGCACCGTCCATGGATGACAGCCAGGAAAGGTCCGTTACTACCGTTTCCGAAGTGCCGTCCGTATATTTCAGTAATATCTTTGCGATGAATCCTACTTCGTGACTGCCATACTCTCCGTGGCAGACGTCACTGTTCCACCAGCCGGAGGATACCTGGGCGCCGACTGCGTTTTCTCCTTTCCGGAGCAAATCGGTGATGTCATACGTCTGATAGTGGGCTGTTTTGCTGAAATCCGTCCATTCCGGCTTCAATTCGTCATAGCGTATGCTGCCGTCTTCCATCTTGTTTCCTACCCGTTGTCCGTTGATAAACAAATCATAGACGCCTAGAGCCGAACTGTAGATGCGGGCGGATGCAATCTTCTTTTTTGCCTTGAATTCTTTACGGAACATGGGTACTCCGCTCATGTCAACCTGCAATACCCGATAATCGCCGGAACCGGAAACCATATTCAGTTTACGATTACCTCCCACAGATACGATTTCTCCGCCTTCAAAAGCGGACTGAGGTTTCTCGAAATCCTCTTTCAGAACGACTTTGGCTTCTTCCTTGTCGCCTTTCTGTTCGTACTCTGTCAGTACGATATTGTCAAACATGGCCGTTTCGTTGGTGTTATTTCCTCTGAATGCCCGGAAGCCGATATATCCATTTGATAGTTTGGAATCGGTGTCGGTATAGGTATCCACCAGTACCTTGTCAATATAAGTCTTGACCACTCCATCTTTTGCTTCGATTGCCAGATGGTGTTCTTTATTCAGCAAGTCGGATTTAGTGAAGAATTTGCCGATCGGAGTATCCGAACTTTGCAGGCGTCCCCTGTCATAAATATGTCTTCTGATCAAAGGTTCTTTTTCATTGTCCAGCGTATTGACAGACCACATGAATACGTTGGAAGCATCGCGTGCGCCGAAAAGAACGGATGCGTTGCCGGAAGTCAGTGTGACATCCATTTCCAGCAGCATTCGTGCCTTTGTCTGTTTCTTGTCTTCCGGATTGATTTTGGAATTCTTGTTTATTTGAGTTGCCTTGATCCATTGCGCTCCCGACCATCCGTCGGACAGCAGTCCTGTTTCGAAGAAAGCCTTTTCCGTCGAAGTCTCTTCTCCGGTTTTGTTGTTCCACACGGTTACTTTCCAATAATAGCGGGTGGAAGGGGTGAGAGCCGGTCCTGCATAACAGATGTGCAATGATTCGTCAGATGCCACCTTTCCGGAAGTCCAGACCGGATTTAGACAGGCTGCATCGGTCGCTACCGTGATTTGATAGGCTGTTTGTCTGACTCCTCTTTCCGCTGACTCTAGTTGCCAGCTGAATCGGGGAGCTGTTATGTCCAGCCCGATAGGATTGGTCAGATATTCAACCTGTAGTTTTTTGATTGCTGCATTCGTGGGCAGCAGAAAAAGAATAGATAAAAGTAACAAAGTAGTTCGTGCCATTAGTTTAAAGTATTAATAGTTTGTTATGATGGGGGATACTTGCAAATATAGTGCTTATTGTCTTGGATAGACATAAGAATTTTGACACTAATACTTAAAAATATGACCGTCCCCTTGAAATAATAAATGCCTATACTTGTTGTAGTACAGGCATTTATCGTTTTATGTGAATTCCGGCGCCATCTGTGAATAAAGCAGGGGTTATCTTAAAGCTTCCACTTCTTCGGGTGTCAGCGGAATTTTCTTGCCGAGTCGGCGGGCACCTGTCTCCGTGATGAGATAATCTTCTTCGTTGCGGATACCGCCGAAGTCTTTGTAATTTTCCACTTTGTCGTAATTGATAAAATCGGTGAACTTCTTTTCTGCTCTCCACATATCGATCAGTTCGGGGATGAAGTAAATGCCCGGTTCTACGGTATGTACGAATCCCGGTTCCAGTGGAATGGCGAGGCGTTGCGACTTGCGTCCGAACTGCGTGCTCTTCGGCTGACCGTTGTATCCTACCCATATCTCACCCAGATTTTCCATATCGTGAACATCCAGTCCCATCATGTGTCCTAATCCGTGCGGATAGAACAGGGCATGCGCGCCTTCGCGGACAGCATCTTCCGTATTTCCTTTCATTAGTCCGAGAGTTTTCATGCCGTCTACCATGACGCGGGCGGACAATTCGTATACATCCATATAAGGAATGCCCGGACGAAGCGCCTTGACAGATTCCAGATGCATCGCATTCTGGATTTCGTAAACTTCGCGCTGGCGGGTTGTAAATTTCTTATCCGCAGGAATCGTTGACGACATATCGCCTGCATAACCCGACTCGACTTCCGCACCTGCGTCAATCAGGAACAGATCGCCCGGTTTCACTTTATTTCCGTGATAATGGTTGTGCAGCGTCTGCCCGTTGATGGTGGCGATCGTTGCAAACGACAGTTCGCAGTTGTTGGACTCTGCCACGCGATTCATTTCCGCTACTACTTCATATTCGTACATTCCCGGACGAAGCACCTTCATGGCGGTGATGTGCATATCGGCAGTCACGTCACAGGCTTTTTCTATTTCTACGATTTCTTCCGCCGACTTGTAGTTGCGCTGAGCTATGACGGCACGGATGAAAGGTACGGAACCTTCCTGACGTGCAGGTGGTATTCCGAGCCAGTCCATCAGTTTCAGTTTATGTTCGGGGCGGTAGGGAGGAAGATAATGAATTGCTTTTCCACTCTGGACGCATTTGTGCAGATAGCCGACGATATCGGCGGAAGCCATCATTTCCCTGATGCCGACACGTTCGCATTTTTCGCGTAACGTAGGCTGTGAGCCCATCCATACGATGGCATCGATGGATAATTCGTCACCGAAAATAATTTCTTTGTCTTCGTCAATATCGATGATGGCCGAAAGTCCGGCACACGAAAGACCGAAATAATAAAGAAAAGTGGAGTCCTGACGATAACGGAACGTGTTATCCTCATAATTCAGCCCGCACTCGTCATTTCCCAGAAATAACAAAACTCCGGAGCCTAAATTCTTTTTCAGCAGGGCTCTGCGCTGCATATACGTCTCTTTGGCAAACATACTGTCCTAATTTTTAAGTTCGTGCAACAAAGATAAAGAATTTTGTGTTATAGGATTAAAAATAATCCCACTAATCTGTGTAATCTCTCGTTAAAAAGTTACTTTTGTAGCGAGAAACAGTAGAAAGCAAAAACGAATATGGCACAAGGTTCCCGTCAAATACAATCGCAGGCGCAACAGCAGATACAAACGCTCTCGCCACAGCAGATTCTGGTCGTGAAGTTGTTGGAGCTTCCCGCAGTCGAGCTGGAAGACCGTATCCATGCTGAACTATTGGAAAATCCGGCGCTTGAAGAAGGCAAAGAAGACGCTGCTACAGATGAATATGCCGATGGCGTCAGTCCGGAAGAAGGCATGGATAACGATGCCAATGATTATGATTCTTTAAGTGATTATCTCACCGAAGACGATATCCCCGACTATAAATTGCAGGAAAACAACCGCTCGAGGGACGAGCAGGCGGAAGATATTCCTTTCTCCGACGCCACCTCTTTTTATGAAATCCTGAAAGAACAACTCCGTGAACGTAACCTGACCGAGCACCAGTGCGAACTGGTGGAATATCTGATCGGTTCGCTGGACGATGACGGACTGCTCCGTAAATCGCTGGAAAGTATCTGTGACGAACTGGCTATCTACGCCGGTATCGAATCTACGGAAGAAGAACTGGAAGAGGCTCTGTGCATCCTGCAGGATTTTGACCCGGCAGGTATCGGAGCACGCAACCTTCAGGAATGTCTGATGATACAGATTCTGCGCAAGAAGAGCGAAGAGAAGAAGCCGTCACCGATATTGAACCTGGAAGAGCGCATCATCAGTGACTGTTATGAAGAATTTACCCGGAAGCACTGGGAGAAAATCATTAAGAAACTGGATGTCAGAGAAGAGACTTTCAATGAGGCGATTGCCGAAATAACCAAGTTGAATCCCCGTCCGGGCGCTTCGCTCGGAGAGACGATCGGAAGAAACCTACAGCAGATTGTTCCCGATTTTCTGGTGGATACCTACGATGACGGAACGATTAACGTAAGCCTGAATAACCGCAATGTTCCCGAACTCCGGATGAGCCGCGACTTTACCGAGATGGTGGAGGAGCATACCAAAAATAAGGCGAACCAGTCCAAAGAGTCGAAAGAAGCCATGATGTTCCTGAAACAGAAGATGGATGCGGCACAAGGATTTATCGATGCGGTGAAGCAGCGGCAGAATACATTGATGACTACCATGCAGGCGATTATCGACTTGCAGCGTCCTTTCTTCCTCGAAGGCGACGAGTCATTGCTGAAACCGATGATTCTCAAAGATGTGGCAGAACGTACCGGACTGGATATCTCTACGATTTCCCGTGTCAGTAACAGCAAATACGTACAGACCAACTTCGGCATCTATCCGCTTAAATTCTTCTTCAGCGATGGCTATACGACGGAAGACGGAGAGGAAATGTCCGTACGCGAGATACGTAAGATTCTGAAAGAATGCATTGACGGAGAAGACAAAAAGAAACCGCTGACAGATGACGAACTGGCGGATATCCTGAAGGAAAAAGGCTATCCTATCGCCCGCCGTACGGTGGCGAAATACCGTCAGCAGTTGAATATACCGGTGGCAAGACTGAGAAAGTGAGTTTAAAGTATTAACTATAAAGTATTAAGTATTAGTGCTGATGGATAAAGAAAAAGAGCATATCATAGCGGATAAAACAATGTTGCGGGTGGCACGGATCACCTCCATCGTGTTTACTCCATTTTCTATACCGTTTCTGGCGTTTCTGGTGTTATTCCTGTTTTCTTATCTCCGTATCATGCCGATACTTTATAAGGGAATTGTGTTGGGAATCGTTTACTGCTTCACCATACTGACGCCCACTATCACCATTTTCCTGTTCCGGAAGATCAACGGGTTTGCCCGTCAGGAACTGAGTGAGCGTAAGAAACGTTATGTACCTATCCTGCTGACTATCATTTCGTATGTGTTCTGCCTGCTGATGATGCGGAAACTGAATATTCCCTGGTATATGACCGGAATCATTTTTGTTTCCCTGGTGATATCGATCATCTGCATTCTGGTCAATCTGAAATGGAAACTGAGCGAACACATGGCGGGGATGGGCGGTATTATCGGGGGACTGGTTTCGTTCAGTGCGCTGTTCAGCTATAATCCGGTAGTGTGGTTGTGCCTGTTTATTCTGATTGCAGGCATATTGGGCTCGGCGCGGATTGTGCTGGGGCATCACACCTTGGGCGAGGTCCTTTCCGGTTTTGTAGTCGGGCTGGTCTGCTCTTTTTTGATACTCCATCCGGCGTACAACCTTATATTCAGAGTATTTTTATTTTAAAAACAATATAAATCCTAAAAACTAATTATTATGAACTTTCCACAGAACTTGAAGTACACGAATGAACACGAGTGGATTCGCGTAGAAGGAGACATCGCTTACGTAGGTATCACAGATTACGCACAGGAACAATTGGGCGATATTGTATTCGTTGATATTCCTACCGTAGGAGAAACGTTGGAAGCCGGAGAAACTTTCGGAACGATTGAAGTGGTAAAGACCATTTCCGATCTTTTCTTACCGTTGGCAGGCGAGATACTCGAACAGAACGAAGCTTTGGAAGAAAATCCGGAGCTGGTAAACAAAGACCCTTACGGCGAAGGCTGGCTGATCAAGATGAAGCCTGCTGATGCCAGTGCTGCGGAAGACCTGCTCGATGCCGAAGCATACAAGGCGGTAGTGAACGGCTGAATTTGAATAAACAGTACTTCTGCCTCTCCCCATAGGGGGAGGTGGTAGGTAAATGAATGTATGTAATAACTTTTAGATTAGATGAAAATGACTCCAATTGTAAGTATCATCATGGGTAGCACGTCCGACCTTCCTGTTATGGAGAAGGCTGCGCAACTGCTGAATGATATGCATGTACCGTTCGAAATGAACGCCCTTTCTGCTCACCGCACGCCGGAGGCTGTGGAAGAGTTTGCCCAAAATGCCCGTAGCCGTGGCATTAAAGTAATCATCGCTGCTGCCGGAATGGCTGCCGCCCTTCCGGGTGTCATCGCAGCCAACACAACGCTTCCGGTGATCGGAGTACCTGTAAAAGGCTCTGTGCTCGACGGTGTAGACGCTCTGTACTCCATCATTCAGATGCCTCCGGGCATTCCTGTGGCTACGGTTGCTATCAATGGAGCGATGAATGCGGCTATCCTTGCCATTCAGATGCTTGCATTGAGCGATGCCGCATTGGCTGAGGCTTTTGCTGCTTACAAAGAAGGACTGAAAAAGAAAATCGTAAAGGCAAACGAAGAACTGAAAGAAGTGAAGTTCGAATATAAAACTAATTAATTGACAATTGACAATTGACAATTGACAATGGGCTGGCGCTGTGGGGGCTTTGTTGAGCTTGTTGTTGATTCTCGATTCTCAATTGTCAATTGTCAACTGTCAATTGTCAATTGAAAAGATGGATTTATTCAATTACTTTCGAAGAGAAACATCCGAAGTAAATATTGGGGCTGTACCTTTGGGCGGCCCCAATCCTATTCGTATCCAGTCGATGACGAACACGTCCACTATGGATACAGAAGCTTGTGTGGAACAAGCCAAACGCATCGTCGATGCCGGCGGCGAGTATGTACGACTGACCACGCAAGGCGTCAAGGAAGTGGAAAACCTGATGAATATCAATATCGGACTACGAAGTCAGGGATATATGGTTCCGTTGGTGGCCGATGTGCATTTTAATCCGAAGGTGGCCGATGTAGCAGCTCAATATGCAGAAAAGGTACGGATCAATCCGGGCAACTATGTAGATGCAGCGCGTACTTTTAAGAAACTGGAATATACCGACGAGGAGTATGCGCAGGAGATACAGAAGATTCACGACCGTTTTGTGCCGTTTCTGAATATCTGTAAGGAGAATCATACGGCTATCCGCATCGGAGTCAATCACGGTTCCCTGTCCGACCGTATCATGTCCCGCTACGGAGACACTCCCGAAGGGATGGTGGAATCCTGTATGGAATTCCTGCGTATCTGTGTGGCGGAACATTTCACGGATGTGGTGATTTCGATCAAGGCTTCCAATACGGTGGTGATGGTGAAGACCGTCCGCTTGCTTGTTGCCGTGATGGAACAGGAGGGAATGTCATTTCCCCTGCATCTTGGAGTGACGGAGGCCGGAGACGGAGAAGACGGACGTATAAAATCTGCCTTGGGCATCGGTGCATTGCTTTGTGACGGATTGGGAGATACGATTCGTGTGTCGCTTAGTGAGGCTCCCGAAGCGGAAATTCCCGTAGCGCGCAAGCTGGTGGATTATGTTCTGTTGAGGCAGGATCATCCGTATATCCCGGGTATGGAGGCACCGGAATTTAATTATCTTTCTCCTTCGCGCCGCAAGACGCGGGCAGTGCGGAATATCGGGGGCGAACATCTCCCTGTCGTTATTGCCGACCGCATGGATGGGAAGACGGAAGTCAATCCGCAGTTTACTCCGGATTATATCTATGCCGGAAGAACGTTGCCCGAACAGCGGGAAGAAGGAGTGGAATATATCCTTGATGCCGATGTATGGGAAGGGGAGGCCGGAACATGGCCTGCTTTCAATCATGCGCAGTTGCCGTTGATGGGCGAGTGCAGTGCAGAACTGAAATTCCTGTTTATGCCTTACATGGCGCAAACGGATGAAGTGATTGCCTGTCTTAAGGTGCATCCCGAAGTTGTGGTTATTTCTCAGAGCAATCATCCGAATCGCCTGGGCGAGCACCGTGCATTGGTGCATCAACTTATGACGGAAGGTCTGGAGAATCCGGTTGTTTTCTTCCAGCATTATGCGGAGGACGAGGCGGAAGATTTGCAGATTAAGTCCGCCGTTGATATGGGAGCATTGATTTTTGACGGTTTATGTGACGGGATTTTCCTGTTCAATCAAGGAAGTCTGAGTCATGCGGTAGTAGATGCTACTGCCTTCGGTATCTTGCAGGCAGGACGCACCCGTACTTCTAAAACGGAATATATTTCTTGTCCGGGCTGCGGTCGTACGCTTTATGATCTGGAAAAGACAATTGCGCGTATCAAGGCGGCTACCTCACATCTGAAAGGCTTGAAAATCGGCATCATGGGATGTATCGTCAACGGTCCCGGTGAGATGGCGGATGCCGACTACGGCTATGTAGGTGCCGGACGCGGAAAAATCAGCCTTTATAAAGGTAAAGTTTGTGTAGAGAAGAACATACCCGAAGAAGAGGCGGTGGAACGGTTGCTGGAATTTATCCGCAATGACCGGAAAGAACTGGAACTTTAATCAGTAATACTTTTAAATAGTTAAGACAGGAGTTGTTTTAAGTTTGCTTAAGGCAACTCCTGTCTTTTATTATAGTATACACAAACATTTATCCGTACAAGGGGAAGATAACCACCTGGGATTAATAGTAGGAGAACCGTTCATTAGGCTATTATGTAGGTTAGATTAATGTATTCCGTCAGTAAGAAGAAGTCATTTCACATACATGGGCCCATCAGTCCACGTACGTGGTCTATTGGGTTCATGTACGTGAACCGAACGGTCCACGTACGTGAAACGAATACATGAAACGTACTAAATATATTAGTCAAACCTTGTTAGCTTGTTAAGGTTACTATGCTATGGCTTAATGCAGGCGGCATAGATGAAGCTATATATGGCATAAACAACGCACATTCACGCTGAAAATGGAGTTTTTAACACATGCTGCCAATGCTTCTGAATAGTCTGTTTTATAGTTGTTAATCAGCGTGTTAATCCTGTTTCTTATTAAAAGCAGGTGATAATAGAAACCAGAAAAAGTTCTATTATCACCTTATTATCACCACCTATTATCACCATTACTGCCTTAATAATAAGGAACTTATCCTTTAAAAGTGACAAGTGACAATAACAAAGTGTTTTATTAACTCTAGTGAGAAACGGTTGGAAGCCTAAGGGCATTTTTCAACCATTGCATACAGCGCATGACGAAAGATTCGTGATGCAGGTTTTGGGTTTGTTCTTCTATCTGTATTTCCATCTTTCGCTGCAATTCTTCCAGCAATGCTTTTCTTGTTTTCCGTATTATTTCCTGTTCTTTTTCATGTGTTATTTCTTGTTCGTCCTTCGAATGCCTTTTCTGATTATCCCGAAGCATGTCAAGTTGGTCGTGCAATATTTTGTTTTTCAACTGCAACCTTTGGCATAATTCATCATAATCCCGTATTTTATGTTCTAATATATCCCGTTCCATTTTTAGCCGGAGATTGACAGACTCTTTGGCTGTAAACGCTCCGTTATTAATCTTGCGTCGCAATTCGCATACGATAGAACGGAATTCTATTGCTATTTCTTCCGGTGTTTGCTTGTGAAAGTCAGCCAGACGTTTTAGCTTGTGTCCTTTTACGATGGAGCAGAAGATGCTACGCTTTTTGTTATCCATAATTTGCAGTGCCAATGCTTTAACGACTATCGGGTAGAGGTTGAAACATTCGCTCTGCAAGCGGATGTAGAATTCTGCTTCTTCATATTTGAGCATCTCGTTCCTGATAGCTTTATCCATATTCCGGATGAGCTTTTCGTGATTGGTTCTTTTAAGTGCCAGTGTTTCTTCTAAATCCATATCGCTTTCGTTGTTTTGATTGTCTTCTAAAAACGACTGGGCGTCCATGCACTCTCCCTAAAAAAAGGATGTGGGGTTGGGGTAAAAAAGGAAAGGCACGGACGCTGTTGTCGTTTCACTATTCGACTGAGGTGTTGGCTAGACCCTTTAGTGATAGTGATTAACAACAGACATCCATGCCAATTTTATATATAGGGATGCTATATAACAATCAGCATGGAATATCTGTTGCATCACTTCTCACTAAATTCAAGTAGCCAACTTTCAGTGCGAAGAAGTAATACGTTTATATTCCAATATTTATAAAAAACATCTTTCCCCTACATTCACGTCACGCTGACGGGGAGAAAGGTGTATGCAAAGATAAGTGTTTATTCTGAAATCTCAACGAAAAGCGGGGATTTCTTCACATACGACTATCTCCATGCCACGATAGACGACCACTATTTTGTGGAGCGTCGTTGTGCCGATAGCTTTTTGTACTGTTTCGCTGGCGGCATAGCTGAATCGGATTCAAGCAAGTATCCTGCTTCGAGAAGGAAAAATTAAAGTTTGGCCGTTGGCTGGATGTGGTGGATTATGAGTTATTGATTTAGTTTTCTGGTGACTTATCATTCATTTTTTCTTCAAGTAGTTTGAGTAGTTCGTTGCAAGCAGTATCCATGTATTCTTTGCCTTCTTCTGCCAAAACATCCGGATTATAAGGCAGTTTCACAGAATTGGGAATGATATCACAGCTTACTTCACATCCATCTGACAAGTATTGAATATAAATACAGAATGGGAAATCAAAAGTATTATCGCCTGCATATCGGCAATGATTAAAATGAAAAGTTACTGCATCATATTTTAGCTTAAAGTAGTCAACCAGAGATTTCTTGGATAAACGTATGATATCCTCTACAAAGCCATACTCTTTTGACTTAGTATATAAAATGTGTGACTGGATAATTGGCTCATCAGGATTGGGTGTATTTATTTTTCTAGCCATGTTCCAAGTGGGAGTGTTGGTTATAAATGTTCTGTCAAATAGCTTTTGGAGTCCACTGATCTTTTGCTCCACATAAACGGCCAATTCAAAAAAAGCACTTCTTGCCTGTTCTACGGAACGGCTGCTTTTTTCGATAGCCTTATCTGAGTATCTACGCTGTAACATCGCTATTTTCTTTTCGAAATCACCTTCTTCCTCTATGCTTTCTCCCTTGGCGGCTTTGATTGCGAGTGTCAGACTGCGTATCAAGCAACTGCTCAAATAGTTGACGAATGGTAATATATCATTCAAAGTGGCATTAGCACCATCTGAAGGGGTTAATCCTGCTTCTACATCACATTGATGGAGGATGTTCAGATAGTTGGATTTATCTTCGGAGTGAATAACGATCATCGGATATCCATAACGGTGCAGCACAAAGTTTACTAATAAACGGGCAATGCGTCCGTTGCCATCTTCGAAGGGATGAATGCGGATATAACGGTAATGAAGCAACGCCGCCAATTCAACAGGAGTCAGTATTCCTTTGTCTGCTTCCAGGTTGTACCAGTCTACCAAACTCGTCATAAATGCCGGAGTTTCTTCGGGCGAAGCATAACTGAAAACTTCTCCTGTTGCGGTCAGTACGGAATTGGGGCGTGATTTATATTCGCCTACTTTTATCTGCATACGGATGTCTTGTCCGTCGGGTGTTTTGGCGTTCTTCCAATAGTCCTGCACAAGGATGGTACGGTTCAACTCGCGAATAAAACTTTCAGTCAGCGGACGTTCTTTGTCCTGCGCTTCTTGCTTTATCATTTCCAGTCCTACGTTGTGAGCTTTCATCTCTTCATAATCTTTCAAGCTGGCATTACCCGAAGTTTCACCGAACATTAATAATAGTTTTGTTTGTCCGTATGTCAGTGTATTTCCTTCCAAGTGGTTAGAGTTATAATTAAACTCTAACTTGAATTTATCATTCCAACGTTTCAGGTCCTCAGGCTTAAGAGGCTGAAGCGATTTCCATTCGCTATATAATTGTTTTATATTACTTATTCCCATTTATATATGTGGGGCTGTGCCCATTTTTTTGTTTAGATACAAAAATAGGAAACTTTCTTTATATGCCAATCCCTTGAACGATATTTATTTGGAGATTGGCTATGGCATCTTCTTTTGCAACTTTGTTGCACGAATCATTCGCTACCTTTGCAGCAGATAAAAAAGAAAGAATGATTATGGGACATTGTAGTTGTTGCGCACATACACACGAATGTGCACCCGAAAAACATATTGAAAAGAAAGAATCAATATTCGCTGAATATTGGAAAGTGGGATTTTCATTTATCCTGTTGATAAGTGGAATCATTATGAACGCTCTGGAGTTACCTTTCTTCCGTGAAGGATATTTCTCTCTGATATGGTATATCGTGGCTTATCTTCCGGTCGGCCTGCCCGTTATGAAAGAGGCTTGGGAGAGTATGAAGGATAAGGACTATTTCAGTGAGTTTACGCTGATGTTTGTAGCTACGCTTGGAGCGTTTTATATCGGTGAATATCCGGAGGGAGTAGCGGTGATGTTGTTTTACTCCGTCGGAGAATTGTTTCAGGAAAAGGCTGTTGATAAGGCGAAGCGTAATATCGGAGCTCTGCTGGATGTCCGTCCGGAAGAAGCGGCGGTAGTCAGAGATGAACGTGTCGTTATTGAGAATCCTCAAAACGTAAAAGTAGGAGAAACAATTGAAATAAAGACAGGAGGAAGAGTTCCTTTGGATGGAATGATGCTCAATGAGGTAGCTGCTTTCAATACGGCGGCATTGACAGGTGAGAGTGTCCCCCGAAGTATCCGGATGGGTGAGGAAGTACTTGCCGGAATGATTGTTACCGATAAAGTAATCCGTATCAAGGTGATCAGACCTTTTGATAAAAGTGCTCTTGCCCGTATTCTGGAACTTGTTCAGAATGCCTCCGAACGCAAAGCACCGGCAGAACTGTTTATCCGTAAATTTGCCCGTGTTTATACTCCGATTGTGATAGGGCTGGCGGTTCTGATTGTTTTATTGCCGTTTATTTATTCCTTGATCACTCCCCAGTTCTTATTTACTTTTAATGACTGGCTATACAGGGCTTTGGTCTTTCTTGTGATTTCATGCCCGTGCGCTTTGGTGGTCAGTATTCCGTTAGGATACTTCGGAGGCATCGGGGCAGCTTCCCGGTTGGGAATTTTATTTAAAGGTGGAAATTATCTGGATGCTGTTACGAAGATTAATACAGTCGTGTTTGATAAGACGGGAACCCTTACCAAAGGTACGTTTGAAGTACAGTTTTGTAACTGTGAATCCGGTGTATCCGAAGAAGAATTAATCCGGATGATAGCCTCGGTAGAAAGCAGCAGTACACACCCCATTGCTAAGGCTGTGGTGAATTATGCCGGACAGCGGGATATCGAACTTTCCTCTGTAACCGACAGTAAGGAGTATGCAGGTCTCGGACTGGAAGCTGCCGTAAATGGAATTCAGGTTTTGGCAGGTAATGGGCGTTTGCTTTCAAAATTTCAGATAGAATATCCACCCGAACTTCTTTCCATCACAGATACGATCGTTATCTGTGCGATAGGAAACAAGTATGCCGGTTATCTGCTATTATCCGACAGTCTGAAAGAGGATGCAAGGATCGCCATCCAGAACCTGAAAGCATTGGGAATTCAAAACATTCAGATATTATCCGGTGATAAACAAAGTATTGTTAGTAACTTTGCAGAGAAGCTGGGTATTTCGGAAGCCTATGGTGATCTGCTCCCCGACGGAAAAGTGAAGCATTTGGAAGAATTGCGCCAACATACGGAGAACCAGGTTGCCTTTGTGGGTGACGGTATGAATGATGCTCCGGTACTGGCTTTAAGTAATGTAGGTATTGCCATGGGCGGACTAGGCAGTGATGCGGCTATTGAAACGGCTGATGTGGTGATACAGACCGACCAGCCTTCCAAAGTGGCTGAAGCGATAAAGGTAGGAAAACTGACACGAAGGATTGTATGGCAGAACATTTCACTGGCATTTGGAGTGAAACTGCTGGTATTGATTTTGGGAGCCGGTGGACTGGCTACACTTTGGGAAGCTGTTTTCGCCGATGTTGGTGTAGCACTGATTGCTATCATGAATGCCGTAAGGATACAGAAAATGATAAAATAAAAGAATATGGAAGAAAAAGTTTATCTGGATAAGTTGGCAAAAAGAGACATCAAGCCGACGGCTATCAGACTTCTCATATTGAAAAGTATGATGGAAGCGGGGCGTGCCGTGTCTCAGCTTGATCTTGAAACGTTGCTGGATACGGTTGATAAATCGACTATATCCCGTACAATCACGCTTTTTTTGTCTCATCATCTGATACATAGCATAGACGACGGAAGCGGTTCGTGGAAGTATGCCGTTTGCGATGATTCCTGCAACTGTGTCCTGAAAGACCTGCATTCACATTTTTATTGCGAGAAATGCCATCGGACATTCTGCCTGGAAAAGATTCATATTCCGGTTATCGACTTACCGAAAGGATTCACTTTGCATAGTGTGAATTATGTAGTAAAGGGGGTGTGTGCGGAGTGCTCAAAAGTGTAGGATTAATTGCAGACAAGCAGTAATGGTAAAAGAAAAACACCGGAACTCGAACGGAAAAATATCGTTGAGTTCCGGTGTTTATTATATTAATGATACTGGTTAGTCAATATTGGGATTCAGAGAATGCCAGTCTTTGATTGCCGGGATGATACCCATTTCAATCACTTCATCACGAAGCTTGCACAAATGTTCGTAGCTCTTTTCCAGTTCTTCTTGTTCGGAAGGAGATCCGGCCACTTCTTTGTAAGTAACGCCATCTTTTGTAATGGAAGTTTCCATAGCCATCATGATGTGGTCGAACTTACCATTGGAAACATAAGTACCGGCAGGCCAGCGGAACGGTTGTCCACCCATTGCGGCAGCGATCATTTCGATAGAAAGATAAGCCGGGCTTTGGAAAGAAGAACGGCCACGAAGATCGATGATATGCTTGCCACCCTGTATGACACGTACTTTTAATGCTTCCCATTCTGTCAGCGGAAGACGGGTAGTTCCGATGAAATCAGTCAGCGGTTCACCTTTTACTTTGGTTGTTGAGGCGAATACGGCCATCTGTTCTCCATGTCCGCCATACGTACGGCAGTTTTGAATGTCGGAAGCGGGAATATGGAAATATTTCACCAGTTCATTCTGCAGACGGGTGCTGTCCAGTGCTGCCAGTGTAGAAACCTGAGATGGTTTCAGACCGGAATATAGCAGTGTGATCAATCCTGTGATATCAGCAGGGTTAAAGATGACAACGATATGTTTTACATTCGGACAGTATTGGCGGACATCTTTACCGAACTGAGCGGCAATTTCAGCATTTCCTTTCAACAAGTCTTCACGGGTCATGCCTGCTTTGCGGGCTGCACCACCGGAAGATACGATATAAGAGGCTCCTGTCAATGCTTCTTTGATATCGGAAGTATAAGTCAGGTTCACGCCTTCGAAACCGCAGTGATATAATTCTTCTGCCACGCCTTCCAGAGCGGGAGCGAAAGGATCATATAGACAAATATTCGGAGTGAGTTTCATCATCATAGCTGTTTGAGCCATATTGGAGCCGATCATTCCGGCTGCTCCTACAATCGTAAGTTTCTCGTTGGTTAAAAATTCCATAATTATATATGTTTAAAGATGAATAATCTGTTCTTGCTTATTACCGCTACAAAGATAACGACTTAATCGGATGATTGTTCATTGAAAATAGTTTTGTTTGATAACAAAAAGTTATATTTATTCAAAGAGCAAGAGGGCCAGTTACGTGAACTGAACCCTCTCTTCCTCTTTTTACCCCTCGTGTAAACAATTAGTCTACCACTTTAAAAAGATTCTTTTCTCCTGACTGGCTGTCCGGTGCTACCCAGAGGGCGAAATCTCCCGGTTCTACCGTCTTTACCATATCGATATTCCAGAAAGCGAGTTCACTGATGGGAAGTTCGAAAGATACAGTTTTCTTCTCACCCGGTTTTAAAGTGACACGGGTGAAGTGTTTCAGTTCTTTTACCGGACGGGTGACGGAGCCTATCATGTCTTGTACGTACAGTTGGGCGACTTCCGTTCCTTCGTACTTGCCTGTATTTTCCAGATCGAAGGTGACTGTCAATACGTCGTCTTTCTTCAAATTGTCGGAAGACAATTTCACATTACCGTACTGGAAGGTAGTGTAAGACAGACCGTAACCGAATGGAAACAAAGGATCGAAACCTGCATCCATATAGAATGAGGTACAGCCGAGTGAAGTCTGACCTGCTTCGAGGGCAATGTCGTCTATCAGTACTTCGCTTCTCGTAGCGGGACGTCCCGTATTATTGTGAGCATAATAAACAGGAACCTGACCGACCATTTTGGGGAATGTGACAGGTGTCTTCCCGCTCGGAACAGCCTTTCCAAAAAGCAGGTCTGCCAAAGCAGGACCGCCCATGGTGCCCGGATGGAATGAATAGAGCAGGGCTGAAGAAAGTTCCGTTTCCTTTCCGATAGTCAGCGGACGTCCTGCCATGACAATCGTTACCACTGGTTTACCGGTTTTGGCAAGGGCGGAGATCAGTTCGCTTTGCGCGCCTTGCAGGTTCAGGTCTGCCAGGCAGTGCGCCTCACCGGAAAGGATGGCTTCTTCACCTACAAAAGCGAGTATGACGTCGGCACGTGCAGCGGCAGCAGCGGCTTTAGCCACACCTGCTATGTTTTTGTCACGGCTGTATGTCAGCCCGGGTTCATAAATGATTTGCACTTTGTCGTCTGCCAGTTCTTTGATTGCGGTCAGCGGAGTCATTGTATGGGATTTTTCGCCATCAAATACCCAGGTGCCCAACTGGTCGTATGGTGCGTTTGCCATTGGACCTACTATGGCGATTGTTTTTACAGAAGATTGTAGCGGAAGCGTTTCATGATCGTTCTTCAATAAGATAGCAGACTCTGTGGCTGCCTGTTTGGCGGCTTCCAGATGAGAAGGAGCGTATAGGACATTGGCTTTCTCATCCACGTAAGGGTTTTCAAACAGTCCCAGACGATATTTGATTCGAAGAATATTACGCACGGCGTTATCTATCTCCGCTTCTTTGACTTTGCCTTCTTTTATCAGCCCCGGCAGCTCCTTGACAAATGTGTTGCCCACCATTTCCATATCTACTCCGGCATTCACCGCTTTCATCGCTACCTCTTTAGAGTCAGCGGCAAAGCCGTGAGCGATCATTTCGGTAGAAGAAGCCCAGTCGGTAACCACCAGTCCGTCAAATCCCCATTCGGAACGGAGTACATCTTTCAGAATGAACGAATTGCCTGTGGAGGGTACTCCGTCATTATCGTTGAAGGAGGTCATGAATGTTGCTGCCCCTGCTTTGGAAGCGGCTTCGAACGGTGGAAGGTAGACGTTGCGTAAACGACGTTCCGGAATGAAGGTCGAGTTGTAATCCCTTCCGCCTTCCGCCGCACCGTAACCTACAAAATGTTTCGGGCAGGAAGCAATCGAGGTGGGACTGTTCAGGGAGTCGCCTTGAAAACCTTTCACCATGGCTACTCCCATAACGGTAGTCAGATAGGTGTCTTCACCGCATCCTTCCGCCATACGTCCCCAACGAGGATCACGGGCGATATCGATCATGGGGGCGAATGTCCAGCGGATACCTACGGATGAGGCTTCGATGGCCGCTACGCGTGCGCCGTCTTCAGCCACTTGCGGGTTGAACGATGCCGCCTGTCCCAACGGGATGGGGAAGATGGTCTTGAAACCATGAATAACGTCACGTGCCATCAGCAAAGGGATGCTGAGGCGGGACTCCTCGATGGCAACGCGTTGCAGCGCATTGATGCGTACCGGGTCAGTTTCATTCAATATAGAGCCGGCACCGCCTTGTTTTATCAATCCGCTCATGTCTTCAATATTGCCGTAAGAGGTGATTTGGTTCATCTGTCCCAGTTTCTCTTCCAGTGTCATTTTGGACAACAGAGCTTCTACTTTCTTCTCTATCGCTGTGTCGCCTTTGTCATTCGTCACTTGCGTACAGGAAACGAATGGCAGGAGGAAAAGGCACGCGGAGAAAATCTTTATTACTTTCATACCTATCAAATATTATTTTTTTTGAAATACACGTACATAGTCGATCTCGTAAGTTGCGGGAAGGGCCGACTCATCCACCCCTTGTGCACCACCCCAGTCTCCGCCCCATGCGAGATTCAGCTTCAGATAGAAAGGGGCGTTGAATGGCCAGGTGTTCCTGTTGTTGGCCTTGTCATTGTCGAAGCGGAAAAGTTGCTTTCCGTCCACGAAGGTGCGGATGAAGTCTTCCGTCCACTCCAAAGCATAGACATGAAACTCGGTCTGTGCGGTAGGCAGGAATGTCTCGCCGGTCTTTTGCGTACCGATGGAGTGGTGGTAGGCTTTACAATGGATCGCTGAGGACACGTAGTTTGCATTATAGCCTACTTCCTCCATGATATCAATTTCTCCGTCGTCCGGCCAGGCCGTATAGTTCTTCGGCATCATCCAGAAGGCGGGCCATGTTCCTTTTCCCTTGGGCAGTTTCAGACGGGCTTCAAAATAACCGTATTTCCAGCTTTCTTTGGTGTTCATACGGATGGAATAAACCGTTTCGCCTATCTTCTTGGCGATAATGCTGAGGATGCCGTCTTTTATGGCAGCGAGTTGTTCGTTGCCTTGATTGCCGGCTACATAATGCTGCAATTCATTATTTCCCCATCCGTTTCCTCCTGTTTCATAATACCATTGGTCGAGATCGGGTTGAGTTCCTTTGTTGAACTCTTCGTTCCACACCAGTCTGTATCCTTCGGGCACGGTAATGTCCGGATCGGCCGACGGTTCCGGTCGGGCTGCCTGTGTCACAGGGATGGAAGTGCGTGCGGCTCCGGCTTTCACCACTACCTTTCCCTCGCGGGACTGGTAGGTGGTGTTTGCTTTAACCGTGACTTCAACTGTTCCCTGGCTGCCGTTATCAGTTATCTTGCAACTGATCCAATCTTTGCAGGCGTCGTCGCTGAAAGCGGTCCACTCCAGTCCCGAGTTTATTGTGGCGCTGGTGACGAGACCTTCGTGAGTGGCTGAAAGCTGGGCGGGCGATACGTCGATTACGGCAACTTCTGTTTCTTCATTGTCACTGCCACAGGACAGAACGCTTAATAAACAGACGAAGATTGAAAGTATTGTCATTGGTTTCATGCTTTTGTTTGATTAATCTTTATGCTTTTGCAAAATGATGTCTTTGATTATTACTTCCGTATTGGCAGGATTGCCTCCGAAGTCAAACACCAGTTTCGCCTGGGTGATGTCTACTCCCTTGGCATTGATAACTTTGGCGGTTACATCTTCTCCCGCAGTGAGTTTTACATCTTCTAGCAGGAAAACAAAGATATTGTCATTATCTCCGCCTCCTACCTGAACGAGTTTGATGGTGGCGGAACTGATGTCGTTAGATGCGTTCAGTATCACACGGAAGTCATAGTTCTCCTCTGCCGAGGCGGTAAGTGCGTCACTGATGAAAGTAACTTGGTTCTGCCACTTTTCATTGGTTGCCGTGGGGAAGTTGAGTGTGTACGTTGCCCCGTCGATATTGAGTGCCGGGTTGGCAATCGGATTCCAACCGGGAGCATAATAAAATTCATTGGTGAATGTAACGCTGTGCCACAGGTTGTCTTCACTGTCTACCGCACTCCATGTCGGTTCCGGAGTCTCTTCTTGTTCGGGTACTATGGTTCCGTCATCGTTGGCGTGATCTTTCAGTACGATGCTTTCTATTGTCATCACTGTTCCTGCTGCATTGCCTCCAAAGTCGAAGACGAGGTTCAGGTTGGCGATGTCAAGCCCCGGCATATTGCTTTTCCAGAAACAGACCGGCTCGTTGGCAACCAGTGGCGTTTTGCCTTCGAAATAATAGATTTTATCTTCTGTGGCATCAACCAGCTTCACCGTCACATTCGGATGGTCGATTGTAGAAGTCAGGATGACGGAGAAATCGTAATTCTTTCCGGCATCGGTTGCGATGTTCGTCTTTATCGGCATTTGTGCCTGCCAGGTCTCACTGGTTGCTTCGGGCAGTGTTACTGTGTATGTACCGTTAACCAGTGAGTAGGCCGGGTCCGCAATCGGACTCCATCCCGGTGCATACCAGAATGTTGGTTCACTGATTGTGGCAGTCCGCCATATATTGAAATTGCTTTCTGGGTCGAAGCCACCGAAGCCCGTCATGATGGTTTTGTCGATATGGAAGTTTCGGGTGATTGCTCTGTCGCTTACTCCATTCGAGTTGGCTATTTTCACTTCTACACTGTAATCACCGGCCTTGCGGTAATATTTCGTCATGTTGAATGAAGAAGAATAGTTTTTGCCGTCAATAATCCATATCGGCATTACTCCCTTTTGTCCCTGAAAAGAGAAAGTCACATAATTGGTTTCCTGATTCACGTCGATGCGGATACAGTCTTCGTAGTCCGATACCACCGGAATGCCGGCTTCGTTGGGTGATGTGAAGCTTTCGGGCGAGCAGGCCGTGATGTTAAGAATAAGGGTGAGCATTAGCAATGCTCCGCTGATTTGTTTATATATCTTTTTCATAATTCCTCTTTTTAAGTACATTAATAATTGTTCTGAACTAAGGTACCTTTGGCTGCGTCGATTTCTTTCTGTGGGATAGGCAGATATTTCTTGCTTGACGACCAGCTGTTTGTACGATAACCATACGCATCGGGAACCAATACACTGGCAGCTTTGCCTGTACGGATTAAATCCCAGTAACGTTTGCCTTCGCCCACGAATTCAAGATGACGTTCTTCGATAATGTTGTCGAGTGTAGGTTCTATTTCGGTTACCAGTCCGGCACGTTTGTGCACGAGGTTCAGATACTTCTTGGCATCACCCTGACCGGCGCCGCGTGTGATCAGTTCGGCAGCATTGAGCAGTGTTTCCGAGTAACGGTAAATGCGTAGATTGTTGTTCCAGTTCAGCTCCGAACTTGACTTCTGGTCTTTGTTGTTGCCGGTGATGGCAGCATATTTTTCAAGGAAGAAGCCGGTGTCCTGATAGCGTGTGGTGTATGACAGTTTATCGCCTGGGTGTTCCGCATTGTGAGCGTCAAGCACGGCTTGTGCATTCCAGCAAGTGGCGTTGCGGCGGGTGTCGTTATTGGAATAGCGCTCGTAGGTTTCTTTACGTACCGGGCAGAATCCCCAGCCACGGTCGTGATTGTCTGTTCCATTAGGCCAGATATACGGACTGATGAGTGTCGGCAGGGCAGTTCCTCCGGCAACGAGGGGACTTCCCCAGTCGCGTACGGCATTATCGTCTTTGTAATTGATCTCGAAGATGGATTCGATACTCCATTCACCGGTTTCCTTGAAAATATCGGTGTAGTCCGGCATCAGGTCATATTGAGGGCTGCTGATGATTTCTTCCATGTATTTTAAAGCGGTGGAATAGCGTGAATCGTCATTCTGATACATCACGATTTCGGCATAAAGCATATATACCATTGCTAAGGTTACACGACCATAGTTTTCGGAATCTTCTCTCATCGGGAGTACGTTGAGCTGAATTACTTCTTCAAGACTGGTGACCATCTTTTCATATAGCTGGTCGGCAGTCAGTTGCTCTGCAACATACGGAGCGGTCAGGTTCTTGTCGAAATAAGGAACATTGCCCCAGAATTTCCACACCCAGTTGTAGTAGAATACGCGCAGGGCGATGACCTGAGCTTCGTAATAGGCGCGATTGGCGTCGGTTACATCGGTTGCCCAGTCCAGATAGGTTATTACGTCGTTGCAACGCTTCACACCGCTATATGCACATTTCCACAGACCGTAGATCATATTGGTGGGAATGGCTTCAAAGTTCATCATCAAGTGCCACGGCTGGTTGTCGGTTTTACTGTCACCACCCACCCAAAGGTCGTCTGCCATGATATCGCTCATCAGATTGACAGGATTATATTCGTCGAATGCCCAGTCCGGCCAGTGCAAAGGGTCATAAGCAGCTACTACGGCTTCTTGAATGTGTTCGTCAGTGGTGAAGTAAGTGTCTATTGTTTCGTCCGTAGGAGATGAAACTTCCAGAAAGGAGTCAGCGCATCCGGTGGTTAGAAGAACGGATGCCATCAGGCATACTGCTATGTATTTATATTTTTTCATAACGTTTTATGTTTTTAGAATGAAAGGATCAGAAAGAAAGACTTGCGCCGATTGTCCATACTCTGGCTTGCGGATATACACCGTAGTCAATGCCAAGTGAAGTTCCGCCGGAAGAGATTTCGGGGTCGAAGCCGTGATATTTGGTGAAAGTAAACAGGTTCTCGGCTGCCACGTAGAAGCGTAGTGAAGAGATGAATACTTTCTGGGTCAGTGCGGCAGGCAGAGTATATCCCAACTGGATATTCTTCAGGCGCAGATAGCTGCCATCGTAGACGTAAAGGTCGGATGATTGCCAGTTTACGTTGTCACCTTGTACGAAGCGGGGGATACGGTTGGAGGTACCTTCACCTGTCCAGCGGTTCAGCATCCATGAGGGCAGGTTGCTGGTGGCGATGTCCGTACGGCGGGTTGCGTCGTAGATATCGTTTCCGGCAGTGCCTTGCCACATCATGTTCAGGTCGAAGTTTTTCCAGCTCACACCCAGATTGAAGCCGAATGTCCAGTCGGGCATACCTTTACCTATATCTGTACGGTCGTTCGCATCAATGATTCCGTTGCCGTCTACATCTACGAAGCGGACATCGCCCGGTACGGCTGTCGGTTGCAGTAATTCTCCCTTGTCGTTTTTGTAAGCCTTTACTTCGTCTGTGTTCTGGAAGATACCAGCTGTCTTATATCCGTAGAAGAAAGGGAAAGGTTTGCCGTTTTCGGCGCGGCTGATATCACCCGTTCCCTGGAAGGAGTCTAGGTTTTCCCAACCGGATTCGTTACCATATTCTATCAGTTTGTTCTTTAGGTAACTGGCGTTGGCGCTGACACGGAAGTTCCAGTCGCTGACGCGGAACTTATAGGCTGCTTCCAGTTCGATACCGCTGTTTTCCATTTTACCCACATTACCGATAGGTTTAGCTTCACCTACATAGAAAGGGATATTCATTTCCATCAGCATGCCGTTGGTTTTCTTCTTGTAATAGTCTGCTGTAAAGGTCAGGGCATTGTTGAAGAAACCAAAGTCCAAACCAAAGTCGAGTTGTTCGGACTCTTCCCATTTCAGGTCGGGATTGGCCAGCCCGCTGGCTTTCACGCCGTTGATTACGTTTTCGGATGAACCGAAGATAGCATTATTGCCGGGAGAAGTCAATACGGTATATTTGAAGTTACCGATATTTTCGTTACCATTCTTACCCCATGAAAGGCGGATTTTGGTGGTAGTCAGCCAGTTCGGGCGTTTGTTCATGAACTTTTCGTTGGTGAGGTTCCATCCCAAAGAGAAGGAGGGGAATACGGCATAGTGATTGTTGGGGCCGAAGCGGGAAGAACCGTCACGGCGTACGGTCACCTGCAACATATAGCGTTCGTCATAATTGTAGCTTGCACGTGCGAAGATTGAAGCCAGTGTGGCATCTACCGAAGGAGCACCTGCGGCGTCACGATCTGCATTGGCTGCCAGTCCGGTACTTGCGTCGATATAAGGACGGCTGTAATTGGTGATGTTATTGCGTGAACCGTACAGATAGGAGCCTGAACTCTTTTTGGCGGATTGACCCAGCAATACGGAGAAAGAGTGCTTGTCGATGCTCTTGTCATACATCAGCACGTTTTCCAGCTGCCATACGGTTCCGTCTTCTTTTCTTGAATAAGCGGAAGACTGGGTAGAAGATTCACCGCTTCGCAGATAATAAAGAGGTCTGTAACTATCGTATCCCCAAAAAGAGAGGTCGGCACCATAGGAAGTCTTGAATTTCAGGTTGTCCCATAATTGCAATTCTGCAGAGAAGTTAGCGACGAATTTATGACTCCAGTGTTTGTCGCCCGGCAAAGAAAGTTTGGCAATCGGGTTGGACATTTCACCGAATTCGCCCGGGATGCTGAAAAGTTTTCCGTTGCGTGGGTCATATACAGGCGTGTACTCTGCCGTTGTACCGTATTTGTCGAACTGGGCTTTTATCGCTTCTTCTGTTTCGTCGTACACGTTCAGTATGGGAGACAGGGCGAGTGCCGATCCCAATGGTGTGCCCCAGGTAGAGTTATCATCAAAATTCGTACTTTTAATGCGGGCATAAGAGAGGTTGGAAGTCACCTTCAGGCTGTTTAGCCAGTTACGTTCTTTCGATTCGTCGAAGAGGGTGTACTGTGTATTGCTGCGCAGTGTCAGACGTTCGTAGTTGGAACGGTCGAAGTTACCTCCCACGATACCGTCTTGTGTGTAGAAGCCCAGAGAAAAGAGGTAATTTACTTTTTCGCTCGCACCACTCACACTCACTTGGTGGTTCATCATCGGAGCATTGTTGTTAAATACTTCGTCTTGCCAATTAGTGCCTTGACCGTAAGAGTATGGGTCACTGAATTTTGGGGCGATACCTGCATTGATCGCACCTTCATTGATCATGAGTGCGTATTCCGAAGCATTCAGTACGTCCCGTTTTTTCCAGGCACTCTGCCAGCCGTACGAAAAGTCGTAAGTTACTTTCGTTTTGCCGATCTTGCCGGTTTTGGTGGTAACAAGGATAACACCGTTGGCGGCACGTGCACCGTAGACAGCTCCGGAAGCGGCATCTTTCAATACTTCGATAGAAGCGATATCATTCGGATTCAGGTAGTCCAGCCCACCTTCAAGCGGCATACCGTCTACAATGTAAAGAGGATCGGCGGCTCCGTTCTCGGTACGAATGGTACCTACCCCACGTACGCGGATTTGTGCAGCGGCACCCGGCTGACCGGAAGAGGATGTAACGGTAACACCGGAAGCTAAACCTTTCAGAGCATTGTCCATACGTACCGGGGCTGTGGAGGCCAGATCATCAGCGGATACTTTGGCGATAGAGGCCGTCACAACGCTTTTCTTCTGGACGCCATAACCCACTACTACCACTTCGTCCAATGTCTCGGAGTCTTCCTGTAGGACAATTTTAATATCTTTATGCCCTTTTACCGCAATTTCCTGTGACTTGAATCCTATATAAGAGATGGAAAGAATAGCGTCGGCGGGTGCCGATAATGTGAAAGTACCGTTGAAATCGGTGATTGTACCTGTGGAAGTATTCCCTTTCACAACCACATTTACTCCGGGCAGAGGTTCGTTGTCCGTACCACTTACCACCGTACCTTTTATCTGTATATTCTGTGCATATACAGCAGCTAAGGTGAAGCTTAATAGAAATAAAACTGATAATAACTTTTTCATGAGTTTTACTAAATTAAGATTAACTATACTCTTTTTATGTTCGCAACCGAACGATGCAAACATAAGGCTAAATGGTATACGGCTTGATAAATTATGTTATTCATAAATACGTCAAACCGGGAAAAAAAATACGCTATCAATACGTCATATTATAGTAACGTATTGATAACTAGATAATAAAGGGTACGTTTGTTTGATACGTCACAACAACAGATTCAGAAAAATAATCAGTTTCCGAATCTGTCGGGGCGACTATTTGTGTCAGAGGTAGTTGCTTAAGTAATCTGTCAAACTGTCTTCCCGTTCCAGACCGAACTTCTTGCGCAGACGATACCGGATCGTCTCTACCCCCCGGACGGAGATATTCAGAAGCGGTGCTATCTCTTTGGTAGAAAGGTTCATTTTCAGATAGGCGCACATCATGCGTTCATTGTTGGAGAGATCGGGGTGTTTGGCATGAAGCCTTTTCATGAAATTATTATGGATCAGGTCGAACTGGTCTTCGATTCGCTTTAATACCTCGTCGCTCTGGATATTGGAATCAATTTTGCTGTTGATCAGTATGAGCTGCTGTTTGCTTTCACGGGAGCCTTCGCCTTTCAACATGGCGGATACTTTGGCTATTTCTGACTTAATCTCGGTCAGCATCTCGTTCTTGCGTACGAAGTTTATCATCAGGTTGGCCATTTCCTGACTTTTGTGTTGCAGGTCATGCTCCAGCTTTTCTTTTTCCAGTTGCATGATCTGTTTTTCGTTCCGGGCTTTTTCTTCTTCGTATTCCTTTTCCATCTCAAACAGTTCTTTGTCTTTTTCTACAATGGCTTGTTGCTTTTTACGCTTCACACGCATATCGTCCCATCGATAAACACCCCACATACCGAAGAGAGCCAGAACGATGTAGCAGATGTAAGCCATTACGCTGCGATACCATGGCGGGAGTATGCGGAATGATATTTCATCGGAAGAGGAAGTGCCGTCGGGGAAAAGGGCTTTGATTTCAAATATATATTCGCCTTCGGGCAGATTACTGTATTCCTTGGTGCGTGCAACGGTGAAGTCCGACCATTCTCCTTTGTTCAGACGATAACGAAAATGGGTGTCGTCACTCAGAATTAAAGAAGAAAGCTCATATTCGAAACGGATGGAATTCAGTGCATAGTCGATAGACAGTGCAGGTTTTCGCTTTAGGAAATTGGCCGTATATACCAGTGAGTCTTTGGGATAAGACAGATACATATTCTTTATATATAAGGAGTGACTGCGGTCTTGTTGCTCTCTGACAGCAGGAATGCTGAAAAGGGCGAAACCGTCTTCGTTAGGAATAACCAGCAATGAATCGGATAGGGGAATGATGGCCTCGAAGTTGAGCACCGACTCTATCTTGGGTTGTCGGATAGGATTGATGCTGGTATTAGCCCCTTTCTTATAAGTTCCCAGATTGGCGATACATATTTCATAAGGGCTTAAGCTGATGAGATGGTCATTATATTCCAACAGACGTGAATAGGTTGCCGTACCGTTCAGAAGATTGTTCATATCCGGGTAGGGTTCCATGATATCTTTATGGATGTTGTGTTTATAGATGCCGGACGGTGTGGCAAAGTAGATACGACCTTTAATTTTTGCGGGGTATATATGATTTTTTGAAGGAAAGCCGTCTTTGGTATCATAATCTTTCACGCTGGTGACCTTTGTCAGATTTTCGGATAACTTGATATGGGTAATATGGTCTGTGTTATACATCCAGATAGTTCTTGCATCCTCTTGTTCGAAGAGACGGCTGGAATCGTTCAATCCTTCGATTTTGCAGACGACACGCCACTCTCCATCTGTTTTTTCCACTAGATAAATGCCGTTGTATACACCAATGTACATCAGGCCTTTACGATTCATGACCTGCTGACAGCACCATGCGCCGGTGATGTCCGTCACTCGTTTCATTCCGTTGTCCTGAATCAGGAAAATTCCCCGGTCGTGCAGGCAGAAAAGTTCGTCTCCTATATGGCAGAGGTTCCAGACCTGGCCGCTTGACTGCGGAACGGGACGGATATCGGGCAGGTTACCGTTCGATTGCACCGGATAGGAAGTGTAGTATAAACCACGGTTAGTACCTAAATAAAGAGAACCGTCTTTTACTGCTGCCGTATATCCCGCTCCATAAGAGTAGGGGTATGAATATAGATTCGTAAAAGGAGAAGTGAGGCAGACATAGTCAATGCCACTATCCAGTCCTGCCCAAAGATTGCCGAAAGTATCAAAAGCAACGGAAAGAACTGTGTTATTGTGAAGTCCGTTATTCTCATTGAAATATTTGAGCTTCATGGTTTTGCAGTCAATCAGTATCAGGCCTTTATGAATAGTACCCAATGCAATCTGGTCATTTTTTGCCGCCACGCAGAATACTTCATTTTCGCGCATGAAGTCTTCGGCACCGGTAACGAATGGTTCCATTGTGCGTCCGTCACAGTAAAACAATCCATTATAGGCGGTTACCACAAGTACGCCACTTTTATAAGGTATAATGCCACGAATGCGTTTTGATGCCAGGTCTTCCGCACCCTGTAACGGGAAAGGGGTATTGCCTACCAGTACCCATACTCCCCGGTCGGTTCCGATATACAAGATCCCCTTTATCATGCTCGAACAGTCAATCTTGGCATCCGTCTCGATGGCGGTATACTTACCGTTCAGATATTTCACTATGCGGCTGTCTCCCTGAAAGTACATGATATTATCTGCTTCGTGAATGTTCCATACATTGCCAAGATAGCGGCAATCATCTTTCAGCGTATCCGACATACAGTAATATTTTAAACTGCCGTCCCTGCCCGGTTCATAATAGCCGAACTCATTGATTCCTCCTGCATAAATCCGGTTATGAGCGGTAGATACCAAAACAGAACGCACATCTGAAGTATTGTTCAGCGGGAAAACGTTCCACGCATTGCCGTCGAATTGTAACATACCGTTCTTATTGGCAAAAAATACCCATTTATCATCGTAAGGTGCTATCTTCCATGTCTGAGCGCCTTTGCCATAGAGATTCTTATCGAAGTTGATAATGAAACTGTTCCAATTGGCGAAGGTTTCAATAAAAGGTAAAAAGGAAAATAAGAGAAACAGATTGCGTATCAGGTGTTTTTTCATATGTATTAATCATTTTATTCTACAAAAATAATGTTTATTTTCAATGTAGCCTCTTAATGCTGATTTTTATGTGCCGATTTTTAATAATCCGTTCAACAATGTTTGGGTGAAATCTGTTGCTTTTCATTATCTTTGTCTTTCATAAAAACAATAATTTTAAAAAGTATGAGTATCGAATTAGGAAAATTCAACCAACTCGAAGTGGTAAAGGAAGTCGATTTCGGTTTGTATCTCGACGGAGGAGATGAAGGTGAAATCCTGCTGCCCACCCGTTATGTACCCGAAGACTGTAAGGTAGGGGATATGTTGAATGTATTTCTTTATCTGGATATTGACGAAAGACTGATTGCCACGACACTGACTCCGTTGGTGCAGGTAGGGCAGTTCGCCTGTCTCGAAGTCTCTTGGGTGAACCAGTTCGGGGCATTCCTCAACTGGGGATTGATGAAAGACTTATTTGTACCTTTCAGTGAGCAGAAGATGAAAATGCAGGTGGGAAGATCCTACGTGGTCCATGCTCATGTGGATGAGGAAAGTTATCGTATTGTAGCTTCGGCGAAGGTAGAACGCTACCTGTCGAAAGATATGCCCGATTATGCTCCGGGTGCGGAAGTGGATATTCTGATCTGGCAGAAGACGGACTTGGGTTTCAAAGCGATTATAGACAATAAGTATAGCGGATTGCTGTATGAAAATGAAATATTCCGTGCATTGGAGACCGGTATGCAGATGAAGGCGTTTGTGAAACAGGTACGCGAAGATGGTAAGGTGGACCTGATACTTCAGAAACCGGGATTTGAGAAAGTCGATGATTTCTCGAAGACACTGTTGGAGTATATTCGGGAACATGGCGGACGGATCAATCTGAACGATAAAAGTCCTGCGGAAGATATTTACGATACCTTTGGTGTCAGCAAGAAAACTTTTAAGAAAGGTGTAGGTGACTTGTATAAGAAACGATTGATTTCTTTGCATGAGAACGGCATCACTTTGGCAGAATCCTAAACAGAATAGGGAAATCCCTATGCAGGAATAGAGAGAATCATTGGGGTGGGGAGTTTTCTCACCCTATTTTTGTGATATCAGTTAAAGATAATAATTTTAAAAACAGATAAGCTATGCGTAAGATAATAATAAGTTTCTGTATTTTGCTCGCTGCCCTTTCTTTAAAAGCGCAGCCTGTCAGCGGAATCCGGATTGATGGCGGAGATACTCCGATTCTTGTTTATTTTGGCGGAAGGCAGATGTGTTATCCTACTACTACTTGTTTCGTTGCCAATCTGAAACCGGGAAATTATACCATTGAAGTGTACGCTTCCCGCCCGACTCGCCCGGGAGAACGTGTATGGAAAGGAGAACGGTTGTATAATGACCGCGTTTACTTTAACGGAAACGAAGTAAAAGATATCATTGTAGAAGAACGTGGAGATATCCGTCCGGGCAGACCCGGAAGACCGGGAAACGGTCAGGGTGGACACCGTCCGGACTATAACCGCTACGACAGAGTGATGAATGACCAACTTTTCAAGAAGTTCTTTGATAGTGTGAAGAATGAGCCTTTTGAAAAAGATCGTATGGGGTTGATTACAACTGCATTGGCGAACTCTGATTTTACATCGGAGCAGTGTCTTCAACTGGTGAAGTTCTATACCTTTGATAATGAACGGCTGAAGATTATGAAAATGATGTATCCCAATATTGTAGATAAAGAGGCTTTCTTTACAGTGATCGGTACTCTTACATTCTCCAGTAACAAGACCAAAATGAACGATTTCATCAAGGAATACGAAGGACGCTGATCATACATTAGTTCACTAAAAACGATACGGTTATGAAAAATATACATATAATCCTGTTTTTCACGTTGTGGGTAATACTCGGTAGCTGTTCTACTTATTACGTATCCAACAAGCAAGTGATGGAGGTTCAGCAGGGAATGTCCCGGCAGAATGTAGAAAAAATCTTGGGTAAACCGGATTACAGACGTTTTGACGGAGGTGGCGAGGAATGGGAGTACCACCGGATTTCTTCAGTGCTTTACGGCAACTCGATCAAGATTATTGTATATTTTGCAGATGGAAGAGTTACGGGTATGGATACCTTTAATGGTGATGAAATACTTCTTCCGCCGCCTCCGGTTGTGATGTCTCCTTCCGTTGTTGTAACCAATACGGATCCGGTTCGTCCGCCACGCTATGAAGAAAGTCCCCGTCGCAGAACACTTATGATGCGTGATGAGTTTGATCGTTTTCTTAGTGATTTCCGGATGGTGATCATGTCTGATGAGCAGATTAAATATATAGATGACGTTTTGTTGGATTGCAATTTTACTTCTGCCCAGTGCGGAAAGATCATTGATCAGATAAGTGGTTCGGATGCCCAGATGACTGTGATGAAACGTATGTATCCGCAAATTGTGGATAAAGAAAATTTTGCTTCGGTCGTCAATAAGCTCTTTTCGTCTTTTGACCGTGACAAGATGAAGGAATATATCCAGGCTTACCACGGTGACCAACGACCGGGAGACGTAGGATATGTACGGCCCAGAGCTATGAGTTCAGCCGATTTTGACCGTTTCTTCAATGAGTATAGAGGTAAATCTTTTGAGTCTGACCGTACCAGAATGCTGGATGAAGTTGTACCTCCTTCGGGATTCACTTGTGCCCAATGCCGTAAATTGGTGGATATGTGTACTTTTCAGACAGATAAAAAGAATATGATAAAGAAACTTTATCCGAAAATCGCAGATAAGAAGAACTTCTCCATACTGACGGATGTTTTCACTTTTGAGATGGACAAAAGAGAGATGAGGGAGTTTGCGGAATCTTACGATAGCGGACGTAACTAAAAAAGAATGAAACCATGAAAAGAATTCTATTTATATTGTTAGTCGTGACTGCCAGTACCACTGTAATGGCGGGAATGAGTACCAGCAAGGTACGTAAGGAGACACGTTTCCTTACTGATAAGATGGCATACGAACTGGACCTGAATAATCCCCAATATAATGACGTGTATGAGATTAACTATGATTTCATTTATTCGCTTCGTAATATTATGGATTATGTAGTACGGGGTGATGAGTGGGCATTGGATGATTACTATGAAGCGCTGGATATTCGCAACGATGATCTTCGTTGGGTGTTGAGCGATGCGCAATACCGCAGATTCCTGGGAGCTGAGTATTTCTATCGTCCCATTTATGTCACCGGAGGAAGATGGAGTTTCCGGATTTATATCAATTATCCGAATCGTAGTTTATTCTATTTTGGTGTACCTTATCATTATCGGACTTACTGTGGTGCACATTATCGTCCGCATATTCATCATGTGAGTTATTATCGGGGAAGATATAATAATCTTGTGCACTATCCTACGCCATATCGGGTAAGAGATCAGCGGGTATTCCATTCTTATCGTCGTTCAGACTTCGGTTCTGTACGTTTCCGTCCGAACACTTCCGTTCGTCCGCATAATGCACCTACCCGACCGGGTACTTCGGGACGTCCGGGAACAACGTCACGGCCTAATACATCAGGACGTCCGGGAAATACTTCCCGTCCTCGTCCTGAAACGGACCATAGACCGTCCACTTCAGGCAGACCATCTACATCGGGCAGGCCGTCCACTTCCGGAAGACCTTCCAACTCTGAAAGACCTTCGGTCAATGAACGACCGTCTATTCCAAGCAGACCGTCCACTCCGGGCAGAAATGATAAACCGAACAAGGAAGTAACTCCGGGCAGAGGCCACAACAGAGGTGAAGGAGATCGTCATTCAGGAAGTCGTCCGGGAACGAGTACAAGTACTCCGAATTCTAATCGTCGTCCGGAAACGAATTCAGGGTCTTCGAATTCCAGTCGCCGTCCGACAAGTAGTGGTACGAGCACAAACCGTGGCAGCAGCTCCGGTAGGAACAGCAATTCCGGCAGTAGTTCCAGCAGAGGGAATGTATCCGGCAGATCAACAGAAAGAAGCTCATCTTCAGAAAGTTCGAGAAGCAACAGCAACCGAGGTTCTTCTTCCCGTTCTTCAGAAAGAGGAAGCAGCTCAAGAAGATAAAACCTATTCCTTTATTAATAAATTATTGCTCCTCAGCGGTAGGAGAACTGGACTCCGGCGTTTCGCCGACTAGACTATTCAGGGCGTCGCCCGTAACTTGGATATCGGGGCGGATACTATCCGCCTCGATTTCACTTATTAACCCTTTCTTGGCGAGGCGTCCGGCAATCAGCTTATAATAGCCTTCCATATTCTCTTTTAACCGTCCGTTTTCCGCAAAGGAACTGCGGAAGTGTTTAGGCTTCGGGATAATAGAAGCTAGAAAAATACTTTCTTCGGTCGTGAGTTGCGAAGGGCGTTTGCCGAAATAATAGGCAGAGGCTTCCTGAATACCATAAACCAGCGGTCCCCATTCGGCTATGTTCAGATAAACTTCATACATACGTTCTTTAGAAGTCAGCCTTTCTGTCTCTATCAGCCATACGATGAGTGCTTCTTCCAATTTGCGGGCAAAGTTCTTGTTCCGGTTGAGAAATACGTTTTTTACCAGCTGCATGGTAATTGTGCTGCCTCCTCTGGCGAAACGTTCGACTTGCAGGTCATAAATCAAAGCTTCACGCATTGCATCAGGCAAAAAGCCCTTGTGGTAGAAAAAAGCTCCGTCCTCACTTTGCATGACAGACATCCGCAGCAATGGAGAAATGCTGTCCAAAGGAGTAAAATGTTCCCATGAAGGTCCGACAGGAAATGTTTTGACCGGTATTCCGTTTTCATAGGCGGTATAGACAAACTCTTCACTCATTTTTGAAAGAGATGTTGCACCATATTCTATTATCCGAAAATCTTTTTCTTTCAATTCGGACTCAAACTTAAGGCTGTCTAGTCGGGCAAAATCGATATCTAACAGAAAATGATAAGCCAGCTCACCACTTGTTTTTATACCTTCCAGATTGCTGAATAAGCCTTTGGGCAAAGAACTGAATAGTTCGTCGGCCGGAAACCATGATTTATCTGTGGCAGCAGTGAAGTGCCATTGATTTTCATTCTTTTCTGCCCGCAGATAGGGATGAAATAGTATTTGGTTGAATAATACCGTCGTCGTACTGTCCAGTTCCAGCGTTTGCTTGCCGATATTCATCTGATACGTGAGTTGTCCGCGATCCAGATGGATCACTTCGGGAGAAAGTGCTTTGTGAAATACATCAAGTCCGCTTACTTTCGCCTTACCGTCAAGTTGCAGTTGGTTTTCGGTACGATTTTTTTTAGTCATACTATAATATAAGGTATCGAAAGTAACTTCTGCTCCAAAACGGCGGTTGATATACGGTATTGAAACTTTCTTTTTCTCTGTGGCAAAAAGTTCTGCCTGCAGGGTATGTACCTTTCTGTTCAGTTCTCCTGCTGCTTCCCATTGTTGAGTCAGTGTATCTTCTTTTATTTTGATAGTGGACTGAAAGCGATTGTTTTCGATTGTAAAGGTGGGGATATTGACCGTTACGAAATTGCTGTCTTTCCGTTCGGTTATATTAAGTTGAGTCAGTTGACCGTTTTCGGGGAGGAAACCATATATTAAGTTTAATATTCGGTTGATGCGATGGGCGTAATTGGTTTCTATGACTGCCTCTGTGGTTGCTTCCGGGCGGTGTCCGGAGAATAGAAAATCATAGTTGGCTACACTGTCCCGTTTGATAAAAGCGATTGCCAGTCCATTCATGTGGACGTTGCGGACTTCAATATTTCCTTTCAGCAGTTTCCAGAAATTCAGCCTGACGTTGACGGATTGTAGTGTAAGAAGGGTATCCCGTTGGGCGGGAACGATGGAAAGCCCTTGCAGGGTAACTTCGTTACATCCCTTCATCTGTAGATTCTGATAATGAATTTGCAGTCCGTATGTTTGTTCAATATGAGTCGTGCGCTTGTTAGTTATGCTTTGCAGAAGCATATTGCGGCTCAAATAGATACTGATAAGGCAGATAAACAAGCCTCCTCCGATTGATAGAAGAAGAATACTTTTTTTGCTGTTCTTTTTCATCTTTTGCCTTTAATAAGTTATTGGCTGCAAAGGTAGATAATATTCTGTTCAACAAGATATAAGCAGTCTTTTTTTATTAGTGTGTCCGCTTATGAGCGTACAACTGTTCATTTTCGTACATCTCATTTTTTATTCTTTGTGTTGATTATTAGCTGTTTATCGTTTTGGCATACCCCTTGCATTTATAGAGTCGAAGGCGGGCAACAAAAAAGATGAAAAAAAGTTCAGATAGTTGCAACCATTCCATATAGACGTTCCGTCTAATAAACAGAAGAACAAAAAAAGAAAGTTGAACTAATAAAAAATATACAATTATGAAAACTACAGTATTATTCAGAATGATGGTTTTAGTGGCAATGGTAGTTGCCGGTATCGCTAATACAGAGTTGAAAGCACAGGACAATAACTTCATTACTAATGAAGAGAAAGTAGATGATCTTGTTGTTTCGAAGGTGATTTACAGACTGGATGGTTCTCTCTATCGTCACATGAAATATGATTTTACTTATGATGATCAAAAGAGAGTAGCAGCTAAAGAAGCTTTCAAGTGGGATTCATCCACTGAAAAATGGATTCCGTATTTCAAGATCGATTATACTTATTCTTCTAATGAAATCACATTGGTATATGCACGTTGGAATAATTCTCACAGAGCTTATGATGATTCTGTAGAAAAGAGTGTTTATGAACTGAATGATGCTAATATGCCGATCGCATATATGAACTACAAGTGGAATGACTATAAATGGATTGAAGAATCAGCCGGCAACTGGGCTATGAATATACAGACTCCGGTAACAGATGAAGCAGACTTGCTGCTTGCCGGAAGATAACAATACCGGGGATTGTGAAATTCTCTTTCTCTCTTAAGGTTTTAACAAACGAAAACGGTGGATTACCCAAACGAGGGAATCCGCCGTTTTTATTGTATCTGTCTGAAAGCGATGCTGTTTACTAGGTTATTCTATTTAATGAGCGGCAGATATTCTCCATATCCTTCTTCTTTCATTTTTTCTTTCGGGATAAAACGCAGCGAAGCACTATTGATACAATACCGCAATCCGCCTTTGTCCTTTGGTCCGTCTGTAAATACATGTCCTAAATGCGCATCTCCTGTCTTGCTGCGTACTTCTGTCCGTATCATTCCGTGAGTAGTATCTTTCTTCTCTGCGATCAGCTCTTTCTGAATCGGTTTGGAAAAACTGGGCCATCCACAACCGGAATCAAATTTGTCTGTGGAAACAAACAACGGTTCTCCGGTAGTGATATCTACATAAATGCCGGGGCGGTGTTCATTCCAGAACTCATTATGGAAAGCCGGCTCTGTGGCATTTTTCTGAGTCACTGCATACTGTTCGGCAGATAATTTCTTACGGAGAGTGGCATCATCCGGTTTTTGATAAGTTGGAGCCTTGGGAGCATTCGCTTTTCGTGCCATTTCAAATAAAGCCGGATTGATATGGCAATATCCGCCCGGATTCTTATCCAGATAATCCTGGTGATAGACTTCTGCCGGATAAAAGTTTGTCAACGGCTCCACTTCAACGGCAATCGGTTTGTTGTATTGAGTGGCTAATGCCTGGATCGCCTGATTGATGGTGGGGAGATCGGCTTTATTGATATAATATATACCGGTCCTGTACTGTGTACCTCGATCATTTCCCTGTCGGTTGAGGCTGGTCGGGTCGATTGTCTGAAAATAGAGGTTGAGCAATAAACTCAGATTTACTTCTTCCGGATCATAAACAACCTTCACTGTTTCGGCAGCATTTGTCTTGCCCGAACACACCTGTTCATAACTGGGATTGGCAACGGTGCTGTTGGCGTATCCCACCTGAGTACTTTCTACTCCTCTGATTTGTTTCAGGAAGTGTTCGGTTCCCCAGAAACATCCTCCTGCAAAATAAATTTCCGCTTGACTTTTCATTGGTTTGGCAACTCCTAAAAATATATTACTAATTGTTAGAATCATTGCGATGATTAAATGTTTCATAACTGTTGGTTCTTTCTATAGTAACGGATGAACCGGTGGATATGTTTTAGAAATCTCTTACATAAATAACAAGTGCTTTTGGGGGAGTTTGAAAACATGAGTAAAGCCTTAAAAATAGAAAAGTATTCTGTTTTTAAGGCTTTAGATAAACAGCTGGGAATCTGTCCTATTCTATAATTTCTCCTTTATAGAAATCCAGTATTTTAGTGCGGAACAGATAATCGTATTTGGCTTGCAGTTTATCCGACAGTGCTTTGGTCAGGTTTAGTTTCGCTTCATTGTATTCTACAAAGGTAGCTTTACCGTTATTGAACTTTTCGCTCATCAACCGGAAAGACTCTTCGTTGGCTTTCACTGCAACTTCGCTGGAGTTATATTTACTTTCTGCAGCTACCGCATTATACCAGGCTTGCTGGATTTCTTTATAAAGAACTTTCTTGGTGTTGTCCAGTTGCAAAGCAAGGTTTGACTGTTGTAGGCGGGCAGTGCGTACCCGGTTACGAGTGCTAAAACGGTTGAAGATCGGAACACTCAGGTTGAAGGAAACGGATTTGCTCAGGTTGTTCTTTAATTGACGGGCGAAACCGGATTCCGATTCACCGTTGAGTGTATAGTAGCTGCTTCCCAATCCTGCACTGAAAGAAAGCTGGGGATAGAATTCACTTTGAGCGATACGAATACTTCTTAAGCTACCCTGTAAGCGATATTCTGCTGCCTTAATGCCAGGCTTGTAGGCAATCGCCTGGATATAAATGTCATCCGGAGCTGTTAGAGGTTCAAATTTCAGTTCTTCTTTTGGATTCTCGAGAACGAAACCTTCCGGTGTAGGCAGTTCTAATAACTGGCTGAGACTTAATAGTGACAATTTATATGTATTGTCCGCCTGTACGGCTGTCATATCATCCTGTGCCACACGTGCTTGTGCCTCAGCTACTTCCGCCGGTGAAGCTTTACCGACATCATACAGTCCCTTAATACGTTTCAGCTGATCTTTGCTTAACTCAACCTGATTTTGTGCTACCTTGTTCAATTCCAGATTGAAAAGCACTTGCAGATAGGCAGAGGTAACATTGATTGCAATATCCTCTTTGGCTTTATTCAGGTCCTCGATAGCCGCCTGTAAATTGAGCTTGGCAAGCGAATATTGATTGGATAATTGTAAGCCTGTGAAGAGAGGTACATTAGTACTCAAGTTCACTCCCGTACTGGAACTGTTAGTATCACTATATGAGTTATCTTTCGGAGAAGCTGTACGTCCCCAGCTCCACCCCTGGCTGACACCACCGTTTAAGTTCGGCAGACGTGCCCATTTGGCGGTGTTTACACTAATCTTATTTTGTTCGGCTTCATTGGCTGTCTGGCGGATGTCGATGTTATGCTCGATGGCATAGTCGATGCATTGCCGTAAAGTCCATGTCTGCGGAGTGGTATCCTGTGCTTGAACAGAACCGATGCCGGTTCCGCTCAACAGGATGATTGCTATCATTTTATTGATTACTTTCATTGGATGTCAGTTATTTATCTTTTTTCTCAGCACCGCGTAACTTGGTCTGAGCGGTTACACCTTTTTTTATTTCAATCTTGATACCGTCACTCATTCCGGTAGTCACCTGTGTACGTTCAAATTTCTGTTGTGGTACAGAGTCCGTCATGATATACACAAACGTAGAGTCACCGCTGAACTCAATCGTACTTTCGGGTACTGCCAGTACTTTGCTGGCACGCTGGAGCACAATCTCTGCATTGGCGGAATAGCCGGAACGAATCTGCACGGTATCCGGAACAGTGATGGCAGCCTTGATTTCAAATTGATTGGCTCCGTTGGTTTCTACTCCTTTCGGTGAAATATATTCGAGAATAGCATCAAAAGTCAGATTCTGTAAAGCTCCGATCGTCAGTTTAATCGGCATTCCTTCATGGATGCGTCCTACTTCGGTTTCGTCAATATTACCCCTGAAAATCAGGTCATTCATATTTGCCACCGTAGCAATGGTGGTACCATCGTTGAATGTATTACTCATGATTACGGAGTTACCGGCTTTCACTGGTACGTCCAGAATTAATCCGTCAATAGTAGAGCGGATCATGGTGCTACTGAATGAAGCACTGTTTTTAGTGATTCCTTCTTTTATAATTTCCAGATTATCTTTGGCAGTCTGATTCTCTTCCCGTGCCTGCTTTACCGCTACTTCTCCTTTTTCGTAATCTTCACGACTGATAAGCTGATCTTCATATAACTTCTTGATACGGGTAAAGTCTGTTTCGACCTGCTTTGCATTGATCTCTGCCAGGCGGACACGACTTTCTGCGGAGTTCAGTTGTCCGAGTTCGGGAATTACTTTGACTTTCGCGATCACTTCCCCTTTTTTTACGCTCTGTCCCGCTTCTTTGAATACCTCGTCTACAATACCGGAAATCTGAGGCTTGATTAAAATTTCATCTCTCGGCTCTACCTTTCCGGTGGCTACTGTAGTCTTTTCAAGGTCCGTGACTTCTGCTGCCAGTGTTTCATATACGATCACTTTAGGCTTGGATTTCTGATAAAGAAATACGAACGTTCCGACAAGGATTATGGCAATAATTACCAATAATGTGATTTTCAGATACTTTTTCATCTTGAATATATATGTTTAATTTTTAATTCTTCATTTAACTCTCAACTCTCCCTTCTCAACTCTCCACTTCTACTCATCTCTGATCGCTTCAATCGGTTTGATAGCCATCGCACGGTAAGCAGGTGCCAGTCCTGCCAACATACCTAATGCGATCAGCAGGGCACAGGTTCCGACTGCTAATCCGAAGCTGACCTGGAAATGAGCATCTCCTCCGTTGGAGTTCGCTCCCATCTCAACCAGTTGCAGCACCATGACAGCGAAAGAAATTCCGAACATGCCGGCGATGGTTGTCAAGACCATGCTTTCAGATAAGATTTGCTGCAGGATGTCTTTGGGGCGTGCACCGATGGCACGGCGTATGCCGATTTCTGTAGTGCGTTCTTTCACTGTCACCATCATGATATTCGATACACCAATGGCGCCTGCCAGCAAGGTACCCAAACCTACCATCCAGATCAGAATATGGATACCGGTGAATAAGTTGTCTACCATGGAAAACATAGCCTCAGCGTTCAGATACATAAGCGCCTGCTTGTCATTAGGAGCAATATAGTGTGCTGCCTTGATGATTTCTTCCATTTGGGGTTGTACATCGGAAACCTTTACGCCCCGTTTGACGGTGAAGCAGATTACATCAATTTGTCCGCCTAGATTATAAGTCTGCTGCATGGTGGTGAATGGAAGGGTAACAGCCTCGGAGGCACGGCCCTGTATGTTCATATCTCCTTCGGAAGAAGACATGCCGATGACTTGATAGTAGATGCCGTCTACCCGTACATATTTGCCACACGGGTCTTCTCCCGGTTTGAACAGGCTTTCGTAAACACGCTTGCCAATAACGCAGACCTTACGCGCTTCACGGATATCTACGTCGTTGATAAAACGCCCGTATGCCATTTCTTGTGATTCGATATGGAGATAGTCGGGATATAATCCTTTCACACTACAATCGTATTTCTTGTCTCCATAAATAGCGTTGGATCCCCAACGGGCAACGGAAGGGGTGATGACTTCCACATCCTTTACCTGCGAGCGGAGGCGTTCGATGTCGATGGCTTCCAGATCCCACCAGCGTCCTTTACGAAATCCTTTGTAGGCTTCTCCCGTTTTTTGGGCGGCAAGGAAGCCGGAGTTGGTGGCAAATCCCTCAAAGTTCTTTTGCATCATATCCTGCAATCCCTGTCCGCCGCCGATAAGCGCCACGAGCATGAAGATTCCCCAGAATACGCCGAATGCCGTCAGCAGGCTTCTCGTTTTATTTCTTGTGATGGTGATGAGGATTTCCTCACAAGTATCTATGTCTATTCTCATAATCTTTAATCGGCTCTAAGTGCTTCGATCGGTCGGATGCTGACTGCTTTGCGGGCAGGGAACAATCCGGCTAATGTTCCGGCTATTACTAATGTGAGTGTAGCTTGGATGGCGATTCCTATGTCGACCGTTGGATTCAGGAATACCGTTTCGGACCATATACCGTTGTCCATAGTCTGGTTTCCGAAGGCATTGTTCATCCATTCGGTGGCTCCGATACCTGCAACCATACCTATATATCCGAATATGGTGGTAATCGTGACGCTCTCTACGATAATCAGCCAAAGGATAGAAAGTGGTTTGGCTCCGAGCGCTTTGCGGATGCCAAATTCTCGGGTACGCTCTTTAACGGTAATCAGCATAATGTTCGAAACTCCGACAATTCCGCTTAATAAGGTGAAAATGCCAATCACCCAAATGGCAATACGAAGCATCGCCGATCCTTGCTGTTGCTGCAGATAATTGGTGAAACGGTTCCATATCCAGATGGCGCTATGATCGGTCGGGTCAAAACGCTGGTTGGCGCCGATCACTTTACGGTAGTGGGCTTCGAATTCCTCGTTAGACTCTATTGTTTCCAAATTCTTGGTGGTCATGATGAGGTTATTCAGCTTGTCTCCTTTATTATAAATCGTTTGCAGGGTTGTGAACGGAAGATAAGCATCGCTGTCTCCGCTGTCACCTTTGTCATTGTACAGTCCTACTACCTGATAGACAACATTGCCCGCATTCACGAATTGTCCGATGGGGTCAGTATGTGTTTTGTCGAACAGGATTTCGGCAGTCTTTTTGTGGAGTACAATTACTTTCCGTCGTTCTTTAATGTCGATTTCGTTAATGAAACGTCCCTTGAAAAGCTTTACTACTTCCACTTCCGTATGGTTGGGATATACTCCAGAAAGATTCAGGTTGACATATTCCGGTCCGAAGCTAAGGTTCACACCTCCCTGATATACGGTTGCTCCGGCCTTGATGACATGATCCGGAAAATTCTTATTGGTCGTATTCAAGTCTTTGTTATCCAGTCGTATCCGCCTTCCTTCCTTCAGACCGTCGTATGATTTACTGGTCCATCCCGGAAAAATTTTGATGGAGTTCATGGCCCGTTCCGAAGCCGACTGTTCGAATGCGTGAATCAGCCCGTTGCCGGCACCCAGCAGGACGATGAGCATAAATATTCCCCATGCGACGGCAAATCCGGTGAGAAAAGTCCTCAACTTATTGCGTTTGATGGTACTATATATTTCTTGCCAAATATCAATCATATTTTAAGTAATAAGTTATAAGTAATAGGTAATAAGTATTAGGTATTAAGTATAAAGTATTAGGCTGCGTTGTGACCGCATGGAATTAATACTTAATACTTATTACCTATTACTTATTTCATAATTCCGTTTTGGCCGAATGGAGAGGCGTCGTGGTCGAGGTTCTCTTCAATCCGTTCGATAATACCATCTTTGATATGGATGATCTTGTCCGTTTGGTTGGCAACACCACTTTCGTGGGTTACGACGACGATGGTCATTCCCATTCGATGCAAGTCTTTCAATATCTGCATTACTTCTACGGAAGTTTTGCTGTCCAGAGCACCTGTCGGTTCGTCGGCAAGGATGATCTGCGGCTGGGTGATTAATGCGCGGGCGATGGCTACACGTTGTTTCTGACCGCCACTCATTTCATTTGGCATGTGGTGTGCCCACTCCTTTAGTCCCAGCCGGTCGAGATATTCCAGAGCGAGTGCATTTCGCTTTTTGCGGCTTACACCTTGATAAAATAAGGGAAGTGCCACGTTTTCTACGGCATCCTTGAATGATATCAGGTTGAATGACTGGAAGATAAATCCGATCATACGGTTTCGATACTCGGCGGCTTTCGTTTCGCTCAAGTCTTTGATAAGTACGTTGTTCAGATAATAATCCCCGGTATCGTAGTTATCGAGTATTCCTAATATGTTTAGTAAAGTAGATTTGCCTGAACCCGAAGCTCCCATGATGGAAACGAACTCACCTCGCTGAATGTCGAGATTGATGCCCTTGAGTACATGGAGAGGTGCTCCGTTGTTGTAGGTCTTGTTAATGTCTGTTAGTTTTATCACAATTTCCCTTATTAAGTTTCTTTTTTCTTTTTATTTTTCACTATTAGACGCATGAAAGATACGAAAAGTTGCAAACAGAGTGAACTTTTTTGAAAAAACATTTTGTAGACTCAATCTTCTTTACGTAATTTGTGTGCAGTAAACTTTATAATTAACTAACCCTTTTAAATAAAGTATCATGAATTCAAACATGGAGAAACCCTACGTAGTAGGTATTGACATAGGCGGAACAAACACCGTCTTTGGGATTGTAGACGCACGCGGAACTATTATTGCCAGTAGCTCGATTAAAACAGCCGGCTATCCGACTGCTGCAGAATATGCTGACGAAGTATGCAAAAACTTGCTTCCGTTGATCATTGCTAATGGTGGTGTAGATAAGATCAGAGGTATCGGTGTCGGTGCTCCTAATGGTAACTATTATACCGGAACTATTGAATTTGCTCCGAACTTGCCTTGGAAAGGAATTCTTCCGTTGGCTGCTATGTTTGAAGAAAGACTGGGTATTCCTACTGCTTTGACCAATGATGCTAATGCTGCTGCTATCGGTGAAATGACTTACGGCGCTGCCCGTGGTATGAAAGATTTTATTATGATCACTCTGGGTACAGGTGTAGGTAGCGGTATCGTTATCAACGGTCAGATGGTTTATGGTCATGACGGTTTTGCCGGAGAATTGGGCCACGTAATTGCACGTCGTGACGGTCGTGTTTGTGGTTGCGGTCGTAAAGGCTGTCTGGAAACTTACTGTTCGGCTACCGGTGTAGCTCGTACAGCTCGTGAATTCCTGGCTGCTCGTACTGATGCAAGCTTGCTTCGTAATATTCCTGCTGAAAACATCACTTCAAAAGATGTATATGATGCAGCTGTACAAGGTGATAAACTGGCACAGGAAATCTTCGAATTTACAGGTAATATTTTAGGTGAGGCTTTGGCAGACGCTATTGCATTCTCCAGCCCTGAAGCAATTGTATTGTTCGGTGGTTTGGCTAAGTCGGGTGATTATATTATGAAGCCGATTCAGAAAGCAATCGATGACAATATCCTGAATATCTACAAAGGCAAGACTAAATTGCTTGTTTCCGAACTGAAAGATTCTGATGCTGCGGTACTGGGTGCCAGTGCTTTGGCTTGGGAATTGAAAGATCTGAAAGAATAATATCATTTTTTTAATAATAAAGGTAATTGGATCCCCGGGGGCGTTGAGTTTCCGGGGATTTTTTGTATGTGTTGTTTCTCAAAAGTTGTATCTACAGGAAATAAAACTGGATATTCTGTAGTTTTTTGCGTTATATTGCGTCTAATGTATAGACGATTAATCAAAATAAGATGAAAAAATTGGAAATAGAGTTTGAGCAAGTTGTGAAGCAATATAAAAATACAATTTACACTGTATGTTTTATGTTCTCTAAAGACTCCCGGGAAGTGAACGATCTTTTTCAGGACGTGTTAGTTAATCTTTGGAAAGGTTTCGATACATTCAAAGGAGAAAGTAATATAGGAACATGGATATGGCGTGTAAGTCTCAATACTTGCATTTCATCAGACAGGAAAAAGAAGATTGTTTCTGTACCTCTGATTATGGGGATTGATCTGTTTGAAGATAGGGACGAAGATACAACACAGATAAAGATGTTGTATAACAGAATTAGTCGCCTGAAACATTTCGATAGGGCGATAGTGCTATTATGGCTTGAGAATTTCAGTTATGAGGAAATTGCAGCTATTGTAGGAATTTCTGTGAAGAATGTTTCCGTTCGCTTATTTAGAATTAAAGAAGAATTAAAAAAAAATGTCTAACAACTAGAAAATATATGGGTATGGAAGAATATATAGATACGATTGAACTTAAACAAATGAAAGAACAGATAGCTATTCTTAACAGCAAGTTGGATGCGGAGGTCGTTGTTAATGAGAAGTTGTTACGTAAGGTTATTAAAAATAAGGTGTCGGGAATGAATCGGTATGTAGGGATTATGAATTCATTGGCATTATTACTTATTCCGTTTTATATTTGGGCATGTCCTTATTTGGGAATATCATGGTGGTTTTGTAGTGTGTTTTGTTTGTTCCTGTTTATAGCAGTTATGCACGGCTATTTTACGCATAAACGATTACGAACAAATGATTTAATGAGTGAGGATTTACTGGTGGTAGCTCGAAAGTTGATGGAAATAAAATCCCGTTATTCCATTTGGCGTAAATTTAGTATTCCATTTATTATTATACTTTTGTGTTGGCTCTTTATTGAACTGCAATTGGCAGGAAATAGCAATATTATAATTTTTTGTGTTAGTCTTATTTTTTCATTTAGGGAGGGATATAAACAGTATCACATGATGCAGCGCAAATTGGATGAAATTCAGCAGGAGATAGATGAAATTATGAAAGAGTGATCATTTCAGAAAGCAAAGGTTGGAAAATTATTATCAGGACATTTTATGCATTTAGGATTTCAATAAAACTTCTTCAACTCCAATAACTCTATGAATATGCGATAGATTTTGTTTTTAGGATTCTTGATATGTTTGTGAAAATTCTGTTTGACTATTGTTTTGTTCGTTTTGTCGATGATATTTTGTCTTTTTGTTCGGTGATGTAATTGTTTGTTGGATGATATGATATTTGTAGACTGTTGGGGATATGAGATGAAATAGAAATAAAATCCCTTGGACATAGATAAAATTGCAATGTATAGCAAGTAAGATGAACTTGGTTTTAAAGGAAGCTTCCGTTCCTTTAAAACCAACGCCTCGTTCCTTTAAAACCAAAACCACTTTTTAATCCTTTGAAAACTTGCATATTGCTTTGGTTTTATGCAGAAAAACAGTTGTATATTGCATATTTATAGGTGATTTTATGCAATAATTTGTCTGAAACACAGATTTTTCTCTGTTTATTAATAATGTAAATCTTAAAAATGGGACATTGAATTCCGCTTTCTCTATTGTTGCCAATCGAACAATATAGACTTTTGCGATGATGACACTATCCTGATCACATACTGTCAGTATCCGGTAGGTATGGTAACACTATACCAGTAGGATGGTGTCACTATGTTCAAACGCTCGTTATGACAAAAGTATGGAAGAGAAAGACTTGAAATAAAAAAGAGGAAATCCCGTTACCGGAACTTCCTCTTTTTTATTTCGAATCTCAGAGTTCAGCTTAGTTGTTAACTCTTTTTTCTTTGATTCTAGCTTTCTTACCAGTAAGAGCGCGCAGGTAATACAATTTAGCGCGACGAACTTTACCTACCTTGTTCACTTCGATGCTATCGATAGCCGGTGATTCGATTGGGAAAATTCTTTCTACGCCTATAGTTCCTGACATTTTACGTACAGTAAAACGTTTCTTGTCTCCGTGACCGGCGATTTTGATAACAACACCACGGTACAACTGTACACGTTCTTTGTTACCCTCGATAATACGATATGCTACTGTTACAGTGTCTCCTGCTTTGAAGCTCGGGTGCTGTTTTCCGGTAGCAAATGCTTCTTCTGCAATTTTAATTAAATCCATTGTTGTTATTATTAAATTGTTTCATCGTTACAACGCAACATACCAAGTATCTCTTCTCTTGACAGCGATTGCGCGAAAGCGGTGCAAAGTAACGAATTATTTATCAGATAGCCAAATGTTTTGGAGAAAATGATCGGCTGTGAGCTGGTATCGAATGTTTTTGGGGTTACATCAAACAAATGTGGCAATAGATTTGTATCTTTATGATTGGGAATAGGAAAAAAGGCACTGCCGGGGAATGTGGAGAAGGGTTCACTTCTCTTTTGCAGCAGCCTTTATTGATCATTTTAAACAGTAAAAAATGGGGAATTTAATTTCATTTATGAAGAAGGTAGCCGACGGGCTACGGGAAAGTGGGAATTATGGGACCGCCCATATTTACAGGAGTAGCATGAGTGCAATCCTTGCATTCAATGAAAGCGGGAATCTGCCTTTCCGAAAAGTGACTCCGGAGTTTTTGAAAAGTTTTGAAGCGTATCTGCGTGGAAGAAATTGTAGCTGGAATACGGTTTCTACTTATATGCGTACGCTGAGAGCTGTGTACAATCGGGCAGTAGACCGACGCATTGCACCTTATGTACCGCATCATTTCCGGTATGTCTATACGGGGACACGTGCTGATAAAAAGCGTGCATTGGAAAAAGAGGATATGGAACGTCTTATGAAAGATATTCCGAAACAGCTGCACTCGGGAAACAGGGAATTGCAGCGTGCTCGTGGTTTTTTCATATTAATGTTTTTGCTGCGTGGTATGCCTTTCGTCGATCTTGCTTATCTGAAAAAACATGATATAGACGGAAATGTCCTTACTTATCGTCGGAGGAAAACAGGCAGAATGCTGACTGTGACTCTTTTGCCGGAAGCGGTGAAATTGATCAAACAGCATATGAATACCGATCCTGCTTCTCCTTATCTCTTTTCGTTGATTTCCAGCAAGGAAGGAACGGAGGAAGCATATAAGGAATACCAGTTGGCATTGCGTAACTTTAATTATCAGCTGATGATTCTGAAACAAGTGCTGGGACTGACTACGGATCTGAGTTCATATACAGCGCGTCACACATGGGCTACGATGGCTTATTATTGTGAGGTGCACCCCGGTGTCATTTCAGAAGCGATGGGACATTCATCTATCACTGTCACAGAGACCTATCTGAAACCTTTCAAGAATAAGAAAATTGATGAAGCGAATGTAATGGTTTTCTCTTCCTTTAGGAAGTCTTTCTCGGTAGGTAATTATTTGAATTAAAGCCTGTTACTTTGTAGGTAACGGGGAGATAATACGCTGCAAAGATGAACATATTTTGGAAAACATGCAAACAAAAAAGATATTTTTTCTGATAAACTACTAAAAAAAGGAAATACACCAAACAAAACTGCGGATTTTTTGTGAAGAACACACCATGCTCTCTTATTGTTGCAAAAGATTTCCCTCCCCTCTGCTGCTATTCTAAAGCAGGGGTTAAATATATTTTGATACTTATGTTTCTTGTCTACCCTTTAGACGCTTCTTCAGAAGTAGCTACAGGCTGTTTCCCGTTACCTACAAAGTAACGGGCGAATATTATTTGAACTTAGTGTTTAATAATATATTATTAATGTAATTTTTAAGTAGTTATGAAGAAAAAATTTATTAGAGTGATGTTTTTCGGAGCATTGGCGCTAACCACATTTTCATATGTAGGTTGTAAGGACTACGATGACGATATCGATCGGTTAGAGCAGAAGATAACCGAAAATGCCAACGCTATTGCGGAAATCAACAAGCTGATCGAAGGGGGATCTGTGATCACAAAAGTTGAGAACATTACCGGTGGTGTGGAAGTAACATTGAGCAACGGTAAGAGCTTTACCATCAAAAATGGTGATGCCGGAAAAGATGGTACTCAATGGACAATTGGTGATGACGGATACTGGTATCAGGATGGCAAGAAAACAGAGTTCAAGGCTAAAGGTGATAAAGGTGATCAAGGAGAACCGGGCACTCCGGGCGAGCCGGGAACTCCAGGTACTCCAGGTGAACCGGGAGAACCAGGACAGCCGGGTACTCCAGGTAAAGACGGTGATACCTATATTCCAGGTGAAGACGGATTCTGGTACAAGAATGAAGTGAAGCCGGAAAACAAGACTGATATGACTTGGGTTATCCCAGGAGTCGTTTCTGTTGCAGATATGGGAGATTACTATATTTTCAGTAATCTGAAGAATGAAGCTGGTGAAGCGACTTCTGCTACAGTTTATAAATACTCTGCTACTTTTGTTTCTTCTTTAGTACATGTACCTTCTAATATTCATAAAGAATTAGGAGATGTAGTATTTTTGCCGGTTATTGGTTATGATGAGAACTCTAAGGAAGCAGCTCCTGTATATGAATATAACAGTTCTAATAAGGTTGTAGATGCGACTTTGGTTAATGGATGGGCTACATTTGAGTACAAACTGAATCCGGCTAATGTTAATCCTAAGTATTACACAGGAGTAAGTTTTGTCGAAAAAACAGCTACAGTAGCAACTAAAGCTGTTACTGAAATAGGATTACCTATTGCTAAAGTTGTTCCTAACGAAGATCGTGGCAAATTGATCGTAAAAGCTACTGCTGGTGATAATGCAGAGAATCAGAATGCATTTAAGATGTTTACTGAATACAATGAGGATGGAACTATGGTTAGCAGATATAATAATCCTGTTGGCAAACCATTCTCTGAAGCAGATGAATATGGTGAAGTAAAAGAAAACGGTCTAGGTAAGGCTAACATGCTTGCTTATGTAGTTAAGAATACAAATGAACAATTAGGTGCTGCTGAAAATGTTAATGTAGTGTCTGACTATGTTGCTGCAAAACGTATGGTAGTTGAACAACAAGAAACAACTATTGCTATGCCGCTTAAGGGAACTGACAGACCTGCAGTGATTGATCAGGAAGCTCAGGTTCTGACTGAATTGACTGCAATTTATAAGTTGGCAGATGTAACGAAAGACGGTAAAGTAGACCAAGCATTAGTAAATGCTAAGGTGGCAGCTATCCAGCCTTTGTTGAAACTGAAATATACTGAGTCTTTGGATTTGAATACGGTACTGAAAGGGATTGCTACAAAATTCCATACCAATACAGGGTTTAATGCAAAGGACGGTCAATATTTGCTGACTGATCTGGGATTCGAAAACGTTACATTCAAATATGAATTGATGTCAAATCCTTTAGGAGAAGTTGATCAGACTTTCAGATATCTGAAACTTGATGGAAGTACAATCTCTGTGATTAATCAACAGGATGCCGCTATTGACCGTGAACCTGTTCTGAAAGTTCAAATGTACGTAGATGGCGTCTTTGTAATGACTAAGTTGCTGAAAATAAAGATTACACAACACGAACAGTTGACAGAAGACTTTATTAATAAAGATTTGCTTCCTCAGACGCTTGCTTGTTCACCCATCTATGGTGGTGGTTTAATATTGGATCAGGAAGTTCCTTTCAAACACGTGGACACCGCTGGTGAGTTAGATTATCTGTATAAGGTAGATGGTCTTAAGATTGACTTTGACCAATACTTCAATAAGCTGAAAATAAGCAAAGAGAAGTTTGTTGAATACTATGGCGCAAATCCTGTAGTTGAGGTTAAGAAAGATGGTGAAGAATTCACTGGTTGGAGTTTGACAGCTGATGATAGCAAGAATCTGAGAATTGATTATTCTAATGTTTCAGGAACGGCTACTACTTTAAATAACTATATCTACTTCGGATTGAAACCGGCATTGCATGCAGGTACTTATGTAATTAAGTTCAAGTATGCTACAACCAATAAATTGGCTGAATACGGTTCATTCACTATTACTACTACGTTGGTAGTGAAAGATCCTAAGCATGTTTGGGTATATAATCCATCTATGTGGAATGGTACAGAGAATATGCTGGGTTATGGTCAACCTACTTCAGGAGACTACGATACACCGTTCTTGATGAAGGCTGTCCTTGAAGATGGATTCAAAGAACCTGCACCTTGTTGTGGTAACTGGACATTTGCTATAGCAGATGCTACAATTGAAGCTACTGATGCCAAGATAGTTTTAGTTGGTGGTAAACATGAATTGCAAATCCTGAAGAAAGAATGGATGGATAAGAAGATTCGTATCAAGGTAACAGAAGAGCTTGCAATAGGTCGTACAATTGACAACTATGTATCTGCTGGTGCAGAGTCCAAAGAATTTGATATTGTATTCCCTAACCCGGTAGCATATACTCCGATCAATGCGTCTGCTTGGTATTTGGTTGACCAAGCTCCTACAGCAACATGGGATAACGGTGCTTATCTGCCAATCTATCGTTTCATTAAGCTGTATGATACACACAGAGGTGAAACTACCAATGGGCTGATGTATGATGGTAGCCAAAAAGCTCCTTGGGCTAAGTTGAATACTGTAGAAAGTGGAAAATCTCTGTTCAAGATGCATCAGGTTAAGGTTTCTTATGAGCTCTCTGATAAGAATAATGACATTGTGAAGAGACATGCTTCTATTGTGAAGAATGGTGAGAAAGAAGTTGGTTTGCTGAAATGGGAAAATACTGGTGGTGCAGCTGTTGGTTCAGTTGACCAGCCGATTGTAATCAATGTAACAATAGAGAATACATGGATGGGTGATCCGGCTCAAACAACGAAGCAAGTTCACGAAGTCACTGTATATGTGAAGAAAGCTGATACTAAGTATACGAAGCCAAGTACAGGATTCTTGGGTACATTGGCTGCTCCTGAAGGATTAGGCTCATACGCTGATTTGAACTAACATTAACTTGTAAATAGTTTTAGAAGGGTATCTTCATAAGAGAGGGTACCCTTCTTTAATAAATATCTTATTTAAAGAAAAGAGATGAGCATGAATAAAAAGAAATTGTGGATAGCAGCGTTTTCTTTGCTATTTGGCAGTATAGCTGTCTCTGCACAAGAACAGAGAATTAAAGAAGAAGGTAAGACGGAATTCAAATCCCATTGGTTTATGCAGGTACAAGCTGGTGCTGCGCATACCGTTGGTGAGGCCAAATTCACTGATCTTATATCTCCTGCAGTTGCATTGAATGTCGGTTATCAGTTTGCTCCCGCATGGAGTGCTCGTGTAGGCGTTAGCGGATGGCAGGCTAAAGGTAGTTGGGTTGCTCCACGGCAGGATTATAAATATAAATATCTTCAAGGTAATGTGGATATAGTATCTGATTTGAGTACGCTGTTTTGTGGTTTCAATCCCAAGCGTGTATTCAATGGCTATATATTTGCCGGAGCGGGTCTTAACCGTGGCTTCGACAATGACGAAGCTGTTGCAATTAACGCAGCCGGTTACCCGATGGGCTATCTTTGGACAGAAGGAAAGTTTCTTGTTGCCGGGCGCTTAGGTCTGGGATGCAACTTGCGCTTGAATGACCGTTTGGCTATCAATATAGAAGGTAATGCCAATGTTCTTTCCGACAAGTTTAATTCGAAGAAAGCGGGAAATGCCGACTGGCAGTTCAATGCTTTGGTGGGTTTGACTATTAAATTTGGCAAAGGTTATAAAGAAATCCCGCCTGTGTATTACGAACCGGAACCGGTCGTGGTGGAACAACCGAAACCTGCTCCTGTGGTAGAGCAGCCACAACCTAGAAAAGAGGTAGTAGTACAGCCAATGAAACAGGATATCTTTTTTGCCTTGAACTCGGCTAAGATACAAGACGACCAAAAGCCTAAAATCAATATGTTGGTAGAATATTTGCAGAAGAATCCGTCTGCCAAGGTAAAAGTGACTGGCTATGCGGATGCTAATACAGGAAATTCTAAGATCAATAAAACACTGTCCGAAAAACGTGCAGCTAATGTTGCAGAAGTTCTGAAAACAAAAGGAATAACTCCTGATAGAATCATTGCCGATTCCAAAGGTGATACTGTTCAGCCCTACAAAACACCGGAAGAAAACCGGGTGAGTATCTGTATTGCTGAATAAATCATGTTGCTCAACCGATACGTAAGTAACGGATGCGACTACTTTGCGGGTATCTGTCTCTGTGAAGCGATTGATAGTCGTTTTTCCCCACTAAGGATTTCCCCACTATAGTCCTTAGTTTATTTTAGTGAAGAGAGGAAAGGTCTGCACTTGCGAAAGACCGGACTTTTCGCTAACTCTATTCAAGGGACGTTCCTAATTTCCCCTTTTTCCCTGGGAACGTCCCTTTTTATTGCATATCATTGATGATAATCCTTCCCCATATAAAACTTAAGATATATACAAAAATGTCACACGCCCAATAGCACTTTGGGATTTTGAACAAATATATCCCTATCTTTGTCTTTTAAGATTTAGGGAAATAGAAAGAAAAGGTGTTATGGAAGAAGCATGGGAAAGGGAATCTTCTTCCTCTTAAAACAGCCTTTTAAGTATCATTTAAATTCGTATAATAATGGGGAATTTAATTTCATTCATGAAAGACGTAGCCGATGGGCTGCGGGAAAGTGGGAATTATGGGACCGCCCATATTTACAGGAGTAGTATGAGAGCCGTCATTTCATTCCACGGAAGTGGAAATCTTCCTTTTCGGAAAGTGAATCAGGAGTTTCTAAAAAATTTCGAAACGTATTTACGTGGAAAAGATTGTAGCTGGAATACGGTTTCCACCTATATGCGCACATTACGTGCAGTGTATAACCGAGCGGTTGACCGACATCTTGCTCCTTATGTGCCTCATCATTTTCGTTATGTCTATACAGGGACGAGGGCTGACAGAAAACGTGCACTGGACAAAGAGGATATGGAACGATTGATGGCAAAGCTGCCGAATCAGCTTTATTCCGGAATCAGAGACTTACAACGTACACGTGCCTTCTTTTTATTAATGTTTATGCTTCGCGGCATTCCATTCGTAGACCTTGCTTACTTGAAGAAGCGTGATATAGAAGGGAATGTCCTGACTTATCGCCGAAGAAAGACCGGCAGAATGCTGACCGTAACTCTTCTGCCCGAAGCAATGAAACTGATCAGGCAATACATGAATACTGATCCTGCCTCTCCTTATCTTTTTTCGCTGATCGCCAGCAAGGAAGGAACAGAAGAAGCGTATCGTGAATATCAGCTGGCCCTTCGTTATTTTAATAGTCAACTGGTGATTCTGAAAGGAGTGTTAGGATTGACTGCTGACTTAAGTTCATATACTGCCCGTCATACATGGGCTACGATGGCATATTATAGTGAAGTGCATCCCGGTATCATTTCAGAAGCTATGGGACATTCATCTATCACAGTAACAGAGACTTATCTGAAACCTTTTAAGAATAAGAAAATTGATGAGGCTAATGCAACGGTTTTCTCTCCCTTTAGAAAAATGTTTTTGAAGATAAGTTGCTGATAAATATGGTGTTACTTCTTAGGTAACGGCAAGAAAACACGCTGCAAATATGGACATATTTTGGAAAACATGCAAACAAAAAAGATATTATTTCTAATAAACAACTAAAAAAAGGAAACACATCAAACAAAACTGCGGATTTTTTGTGAAGAACACACCTTGCTCTCTAATTTTTGCAAAAGATTTCCCTCCCCTCTGCCGTCTCTCCAAAGCAGGGGTTAAAAATATCATAACTTATTTATTGAAAATGGCCCGCAGACGCTTCTGTCGGAGTGGGAAAATGTATTATCCCGTTACCTAAGAAGTAACGGGCGAGTATTATTTGAACTTAGTGTTTAATAATATATTATTAATGTAATTTTTAAGTAGTTATGAAGAAAAAATTTGTTAGGGTGATGCTTTTCGGAGCGTTGGCGCTTGCTACCGGTGCATCGTTCGTAGGTTGTAAAGACTACGATGATGACATTGATGCGGTAAATGCCAGAGTCGATGGAATTGAAAAAACTCTCTCGGAATTGCAAGCTCAAGTGGGAGGCTATGTGAAGTCTGTGGTGTATGATGCATCTACAGGCAAATTAACAGTGACTGGTGCGGATAGTAAAGAGTACACTATACCAATGCCTGAAGAATTGCCATCGTATACTCTTGATGTGACAAAGGATGGTAAGATTACTTTGAAGAAGGATGGTAAAGAAGTTAGTTCTGGTACTATCGACATTCCTGAAATCCCTGAAATTCCGACGTATAAGGAATTTGATCCATTGTTACTGACTGTAAAAGATGGCTATGTTTATTATGATGGCACAAAAACTTCTGTTGCGATTCCTGAGACCGCAAAAGGATCTATTACTGCTATCCTTGATGAAAAAGGAGTCGTTACAGGATATAGAATTGTAACGATCGAAAACGGTAAAGAAGTTACTGGTGAATTCTCTGTCATAGACGCTATACCTTTGAAGGGATTAGTATTTGAGCCCACTTGCTATGTGGGTGGAATCTCTGCATTGAAAGCTAACAACTTGACTTATAATGCATGGTCTCAAAATGCGTACGCTAAACCGTCAGAAACCGGTGAAACATATAAGTCTAATCCTACACTTTCTTATATTACTCCGCAAATCTGGGCATATTACCACATGAATCCGGCTAGCGTTTCAATGGCACAGATTGAAAGCCTGAAATTCCTTTCAGGCGATAAGGATTATTATCCAGTTTCTCGTGCTGCTGCAATGGATCCAACTGCTAATATAAAGAAATCAGATGTCGTAACCGAAGACGGACAACGTTATCTTAAAGTTGCAATGGATGCAGATGCAGAAAAGATACCGGCACTGAATTCTGGTAAGGTAGCTGTATATGCTTTGCAGGCTCAGACCAAAGCTATTGGTGCTGACGAAGCTAAAGTAATTACCTCTGATTACGCTAGTATATATAAGGTACTTATGAGCGACTTCGTTCTAGAAACCAAAATTGATGCAGAAGACGTAATCTTATATGGACAAAGCATTTCTCGTACTGGTTCTACTCCTAATGCTAATGCAGGTAAGGCACAAGAAGCTATTGATGCAAATGCAGATTACACTGTAGCTACAGATGGTACACTTAAATTAGCAGATAAAATCTCTACTTATTATAAAGAAAACAATGGTACTGAATTAGTTAAGATGACTAATATTAAAGATAACGGTCTGAAATATGTCTTCACTGCTTCCAATTACATTGGTGGAGCTAATAATGAGACAGAACAGAACTCATTCTTTAATGGTAGTGATGCTGCTAAAGGTATTATTAACCCTGAATATAAAGGTCAGGATTCTGAAGCAACTGAACATCGCGAGCCATTGTTACGTGTAGAATTGGTAGATACCACTAAGGTTCCTAATCAGGTAGTTGCTGTAGGATGGATTAAGACAAAGATTGTTAAGGGTACAATTGACGGATTCGGTAAAGTATTCACTAAAGATACTTATTACTATGGTTGTGAGAACAATGTTGCCAAATTGACTTACCTCAACATGAATGATGTTTATGCTGAAGCGAAGTTGAACAAGCCTGACTTCCATACAGCATATACATTGAAGAAAGATGATGGAGGTGCTATCGCTTTGGGTGAAGGAAGTACAGGAACAGTAACTGAAGTAACGGATCCTGAAGCTATTGCTACTACAGTAGTAGAGTGGACAGTAACTCCGGCAGAAGCTTTGGCTCTTGTTAAAAAGTCGAAGACAGAGATGTTCGCTACTGTGACTTATGAATCAGTAGACGGAACTCGTGGAGATATCACAATTACGATGAAAGCAAGCATCGCAATGCCTAGTGGAGTAATTAAGAATGACCAGAAGATTACTGAAGCTTGGTCACCTGATAAGTCTTATGTAAAAGTTGATGTGAAAGAACCGGTTACTGTAGCAGTAACAGACTTCAAACTTGATCTGTTTGATGTATTTGAAGGTCGTAAGGTTGTTGTTTCTGACGTTACAGAAGCGAACTTCCCATCATTTACGAAGGATAAGTTGACTGCGAAGTTTATCTTCTCAGGAGCTAAGGATGTAACTATCGGAACTGATAAATACACATTCACTGTAACAGCTAACGGTACTCAATTGAATGCTAGCAAGAATAGTGCTACTGCAACTAAGATTGCTACAATTGATGCTGACGGTATTATTACTTACAATAAGGCTGACGAGAATGCACAAGCATTGTTGAATAAGTCTGCTTACAACGTGGATCCGTTCACTGTAGGTATTGAAATTGTGGTAACTAACGAATGCGATGAAATCTTACCGTTGACTGGTAACAAATTTGATGTGAAGTTCTTGCGTCCTATCAATGTAGTTGACTTGAAGTCTGCCGAATTGCAGGATGCAACTACAGGAACTGCTAAGATCGACATGAGCAAGTTACTTGGTTTGACAGACTGGAGAGGTCAAGCGTTTGCTGTAGCGCCTATCGATTTCTATACTTATTATGGAGTTACTGGTAGTGCAATTTCAATTGATAAGGATCAGATCATGACAACATTGAATGCAAGCGAAGCTGCACCAAAACTGTTGAAGGACGTTGCACCTAACATGTCAATTAATTACACATGTAATCTTCAGAAAACAGGTGGTGACATAACGTATGGTGACCTTGTTTATGCAAACGGTAAGTTTACTATAAATGCACCATTCAAACTGTTTATTCCTGTAACGGTTAAATATACGTTCGGTGAAGTAACCAGCACAGTAACATTAACAATTACTCCGACTCACCAGTAATTGATTGATCTCTAACGATAGCAATATCGACAAAGATAAGAAGGGTATCTTTTTCAAAAGAAGGATACCCTTCTTTAATAAAGTAAATGCAATATCATACTAAAATAATAAAGATAAGCATGAACATAAAGAAATTGTGGATGTCTGTATTCGCCTTACTGTTAAGTAGTACAGTCATTTTCGCACAAGAACAAGGAATAAAAGAAGAAGGTAAAACTGCATTCAACCCCCATTGGTTTATGCAAGTGCAAGTAGGTGCTGCTCACACACTTGGCGAAGCTAAGTTTAGTGATCTTATATCTCCTGCAGCAGCGATAAACGTAGGTTATCAGTTTGCTCCTGTATGGCGGGCACGTGTTGGTATCAGCGGATGGCAGGCAAAAGGCGGATGGATTTCTCCGCAGCAAGATTACCAGTACAAATATTTGCAAGGTAATGTTGACATCGTTTCTGATCTTAGCACACTGTTTTGCGGTTTTAATCCCAAACGTGTATTCAATGGTTATGTCTTTCTCGGAGGAGGATTAAATCGTGGTTTTGATAACGATGAGGCGAATGCACTGGATACACGAACCTATGAGATGGAATATCTTTGGCAGGACGGAAAGTTTCTCGTTGCCGGGCGCATGGGTTTAGGATGTAATCTGCGTCTGAATGATCGCTTGTCCATCAACATCGAAGGTAATGCAAATGTCTTGTCCGACAAGTTCAACTCAAAGAAGGCAGGAAATGCTGACTGGCAGTTCAATGCTCTCATTGGTTTGAATATTAAATTTGGTAAAGGCTATACGGAAACTAAACCTGTATATTACGAAGCAGAACCTGTAGTAGTGGAACAACCGAAGCCTGCTCCCGTGGTGGAACAGCCACAGCCGAAGAAAGAAGTTGTAGTACAGCCAATGAAACAGGATATCTTCTTTGCTTTGAACTCAGCGAAGATACAAGACGATCAAAAGTCAAAAATAGATATGTTGGTAGAATATCTGCAAAACAATCCGGCTGCAAAGGTTAAAGTGACAGGCTATGCCGATGTAAATACAGGCAATCCTAAAATCAACAAGTCGTTGTCTGAAAAACGCGCAGGCAATGTTGCGGATGCTTTGAAGGCAAAAGGAATAACCACTGACAGAATTATGGTTGATTCCAAAGGAGACACTGTTCAGCCATATAAAGCACCGGAAGAAAACCGTGTGAGTATCTGTATCGCCGAATAAACAAAGTTATTAACAAGATATTATAAGAAGATATTCTAAAAAATATGTTGCTTCATCGGTACAAAAGAATTTCTAATGGTGTAGAAATATCATTGATACAGTAAGTACCGAATGCGACTACTTTGCGATTATGCGCTCCTGTGAAGAAGCTGATAATCGTTTTTCCCCACTAAGGATTTCCCCACTATAGTCCTTAGTTTATTTTAGTGAAGAGAGGAAAGGTCTGCACTTGCGAAAGACCGGACTTTTCGCTAACTCTATTCAAAGGACGTTCCTAATTTCCCCTTTTTCCCTGGGAACGTCCTTTTTTTTAATTAAATCAACCCTGCCTCAGAATACTTTCAATTAACATTTTTAAGTGCATTTTGCAGCTAATTCCCCTTGAAATAGGACTAAACTTGCTATAAGTTTCTTCTTCTTCCGCATGACTTTAAAATATAAAATGTACATTTGTAGCATAAACAAAAGAAAGAAGATGAAACGAAATTACGTAAAGTATACTTCGGGAGCTATTCTGACAGGACTAATCCTATTCACTTCCTGCCAATCTACCCGTGAAGTTCAGGCAAATTATGAAGTTGTCCAGATAGAAGGAACCCGGATTTGTATGGATTCAACCTGGGATGCTCATCCCGACGAAAAGGCTGCCGCCCTGCTTAAACCCTACAAAGAAAAAATAGATAAGATGATGTATGAGGTGATTGGCGTCAGCGAGATGACGATGGACAAAGGACGTCCTGAGAGCTTGCTTTCCAATCTAGTCGCCGAAGTGCTACGACTCTCTGCAGAGCGTGTACTGAAGCATCCTGCCGATATTGGAATCATGAATATGGGCGGTTTGCGCAACATACTTCCACAGGGTAATATCACAGTCGATGCTGTTTTCGAAATACTTCCTTTTGAAAATTCTCTCTGCGTACTGACGATGAAAGGTACGGAAATAAAAAGACTGATGGAAGTCATAGCTTCTTTGCACGGTGAAGGACTGAGCGGAGCACATCTGGAAATAACAAAAGACGGAAAACTTCTGAAAGCAACCGTACAGGAAAAAGAGATCGAAGATGACAAAGACTATACCGTAGCTACCATTGACTATCTGGCGGACGGAAACGACGGACTCACTCCCTTTATCAATGCGGATAAGCGTGAATGTCCGGATGGATTGACATTGCGCGGACTGTTCCTCGACTACGTAAGGCAACAGACAGCTGCAGGCAAGAAGATTACCTCTAAACTGGATGGACGTATCACCGTTGTTCCGGCATCCGACCGGAAATAAAAAAATGAAAAGAGAATAAATAACCAAGGTTTACAATGAAATCTCAGTATCCTATGACAACTCATAATCATATAACTTCCGTCTTGAATATATTCAAAGGAAGAACCGGAAAGTGGCTGATGCTTTTCCTCCTTTTACTACCTGCATTGGCAACTGCCCAAGAAACAAAAAAACTAATCATACTGCAAACCAGTGATGTACACAGCCGGATTGAACCTATGACTCAGGAAGGCGACCGGAACTACGGTCAGGGTGGATTTGTCCGTCGGGCAAGTTTCCTGCAGCAGTTCCGCAAAGAAAATCCGGATGTACTGCTGTTCGATTGCGGCGATATCTCGCAAGGCACTCCTTATTATAATATGTTTAAAGGTGAGGTAGAAGTCACCCTGATGAATGAAATGGGATACGATGCAATGACAATCGGTAACCACGAGTTCGATTTCGGTTTGGACAACATGGCTCGTCTATTTAAATTAGCCAAGTTTCCGGTAGTATGTGCCAACTATGATCTTGATGCCACAGTACTCAAAGATATCGTAAAACCTTATGTCATTCTGGATCGTTTCGGCTTGAAGATCGGAGTTTTCGGGTTGGGAGCGAAGCCGGAAGGACTGATACAGGCCAATAAATGCGAAGGGGTAATCTATAAAGACCCGATCGCCGTATCCAATGACATTGCCGCACAACTGAAAGAAGAAGGATGCGATGTCATTGTATGCCTGTCACATCTGGGTATTCAGATGGATGAGAAGCTGGTAGCCAACACCCGTAATATCGATGTTATTCTGGGTGGGCATTCTCATACCTTTATGGAAAGCCCCAAGAATTATCTGAACATAGACGGGAAAAATGTCCCCGTTATGCACACCGGAAAGAATGGAATTTATGTTGGACGACTAGATTTGACCTTGAATAAAAAATGAGATTACTAACATATATACTGGCTATCCTGCTATTTCTTCCTGTCAAGGCCAGGGGAGAAGCAATAGATACTCCCGTAGAACCTTTACTACTTTATAAAGCTAAACAAGATGTCCGTTGTCAACAATGGGTAGACTCCATTATGAATAAGCTGACGCTTAAAGAGAAAGTTGGTCAGTTGTTTATATATACGATTGCTCCGGTAGATACCAAGCGCAACCAGATACTGCTGAAGGATGCCGTCGATACCTATAAAGTCGGCGGACTGCTGTTTTCCGGTGGGAAGATGCAGACCCAGGCGGAACTGACTAATCGGGCCCAGCGCATGGCAAAGTTACCGTTAATGATCACTTTTGACGGAGAATGGGGGCTGGCAATGCGTCTGCGTGGTACTCCTGTCTTTCCCCGAAATATGGTGCTCGGATGTATTCAGGATAATAAATTAATCTATGAATATGGTCGCGAGATGGCACGCCAATGTGTACAGCTAGGTGTACAAGTCAACTTTGCTCCGGTGGCGGATGTGAATATCAACCCTAAGAATCCGGTCATCAATACCCGTTCCTTCGGTGAAGACCCCGTACGGGTGGCGGATAAGGTAGTAGCTTATGCTTCCGGTCTGGAAGGCGGAGGCGTACTATCCGTCTGCAAGCATTTCCCCGGACATGGTGATACGGATGTAGACTCGCACAAAACACTTCCGGTACTTCCCTTCACTCGCGAACGTCTGGACAGTGTAGAGCTCCATCCTTTTAAAGAAGCGATCCGTGCCGGATTGAGCGGTATGATGGTCGGACACCTGCAAGTGCCGGTTATTGAACCGATAGGCGGACTTCCTTCTTCTTTATCCCGTAATATCGTTTACGATCTGCTGACAGAAGAATTTGCTTTCAAAGGACTGATCTTCACGGATGCACTTGCCATGAAAGGTGTTTCGGGGAATGGAAATGTCAGTCTGCAGGCACTGAAGGCAGGGAATGATATGGTGCTGGCTCCCCGGAACCTGAAGGAGGAGATAGCCGCCGTACTCGATGCCATTGATAAGGGAGAATTGACACGCGAAGATATTGAAGAGAAATGCCGCAAAGTACTGACTTATAAATATGTGCTCGGACTAAAAAAGAAACCGTTTGTCCAGCTATCCGGTTTGGGACAACGGATCAATACTCCTCAGACACGTGATTTAATCCGCCGGTTGAATCTGGCTGCGATTACTGTGCTGAATAATGAAAATCATGTTCTTCCTTTGCATACGAATCAAAAAGAAACGATGGCATTGCTTGAAGTCGGTGATGCGGGTGAAACCAATGCATTGGCGGAACAGTTGTCGAAATACACTTCTTTGTCACGTTTCCGTCTTCGTCCCGGTATGACGGAAGAGGCGAATCAGCGGTTACGGGACTCATTGGCTGCCTATAAACGGATTATTGTTGCCGTAAGTGAACAGAAGCTGTCACCTTATCAGACCTTCTTCGGTAAATTTACTACTGAAGCTCCGGTCATCTATGCTTTCTTTACGCAGGGTAAGATGATGTTGCAGATACAGCGTGCGGTTGCCCGTGCCTCGGCAGTGGTGCTGGGACACAGCCCTAATGAAGATGTGCAGCGGCAGGTGGCGGATGTGCTCTTTGCCAAAGCTACGGCGGATGGAAGATTATCGGCCAGTCTTGGAGAACTCTTTCAGGCAGGAGACGGTGTCACGATTACTCCGAAAACACCTTTGCATTTTATTCCGGAAGAACATGGGCTTTCTTCTGTCGCCCTGCAACGAATTGATTCGATCGCTTTGGACGGTGTACGTCAGGGAGCTTATCCCGGTTGCCAGGTGATCGTGATGAAAGAGGGTCATGTGATGGTAGACAAGACATTCGGCACTCACACCGGAACGGGAAGCGCACGTGTGCAGCCGACCGATATCTATGACTTGGCTTCACTCTCCAAGACTACTGGTACAGTGCTTGCTTTAATGAAACTTTACGATAAGGGACGTTTTAATCTGACGGACAGAATTGCAGACTATCTGCCTTTCCTTCAGCATACTAACAAGAAAGACATAACCATTCAGGAACTGCTTTACCATCAGTCCGGCTTGCCGCCCGGAATTGCTTTTTATCGGGAAGCCATCGATGAAGATAGTTATGAAGGCAGACTGTTCATGTCCCGCAAAGATGCACGGCATCCGTTGCAGTTGGGAACTTCCACATGGGCGAATCCTAATTTTGCATTTAAAAAGGAATATGTTTCAACGGTTAAAACCGGAGATTACACCTTGCAAATCTGTGATAGTCTGTGGCTGAATCCTTCTTTCTTCAAGGAAATGGAGAAGAAGATTGCAGACGCACCGATGAAACCTAAAACTTACCGATACAGCGATGTCGGTTTTATCCTGTTGCGTCTTTTGGTTGAGAAACTTGCGGGAATGCCGATGGATGCCTACTTGCAACGTGAATTTTATGAACCGATGGGACTGGAACGTACAGGATACCTTCCTTTGCGCCGCTTTCCGAAATCGGAAGTTGTACCTTCTTCTGTCGATCGCTTCTTGCGTAAGACTACCCTTCAGGGATTTGTGCACGATGAGGCTGCCGCTTTCCAGGGAGGCGTTTCGGGAAATGCCGGATTGTTCTCGAATGCACGTGAAGTGGCACAGGTTTATCAGATGTTGCTGAACGGTGGTGAGTTGAACGGACAGCGTTATTTAAGCAAGGAAACCTGCCAGTTGTTTACAACGGAAGTTTCCAAAATCAGCCGTCGCGGACTTGGATTTGACAAGCCGGATACCCGTAATCCGGAAAAGAGCCCTTGCGGAAAGCATACACCGGCAAAAGTATACGGTCATACCGGATTTACCGGAACGTGTGCCTGGGTAGACCCCGACAATGGCTTGGTTTATGTATTTCTGAGCAACCGGATTTATCCGGACGTAACCAACCGGAAGCTAAGCCGTCTGGAAATTCGCGAACAGATACAGGATGCGATCTATAAAGCGATTCAAAGCAAATAAAAAATGAAGAGCCCCTCTGCCGAAGTAGAGGGGCTCTTGCTTATTAATGTAAAATCAAGTAGTTGCTCGGGTTAGAATGAAACACCCACGCGGAAACCGAAGTTGTTCAGTCCGTCTACACTGTAATGCAGTACATCAGCCTTATTGGTACCATAGCTGTAGTACAGAGCAAAGTGCAGACCCGGTCCGTAAACCCAAGGGAATACATTGACACCTACTTCAGGAGAAGCGTAGAATCCCCAGCTGTTTTCTCTGGCTTCCAACATATTGAAGTTGGAACGGATCTTAGCATATTCAGCACCTAATTTTGCACTGACATAAGGTTGTACGGCTCCACCGCGATTCCATTGGTAGCGGGCGGCAGCACCGAAAGGCAACTGGAACATTGTGTGTTGCTGATCAGTTGTAACGTCACCTGCACCTATCTTGAATGTTTCGCGAGGAATATACTCGTGGTTGCTGTGATAGTTCAGGAAAAGACCCAGACCCAGGTTAGGAGTAACGAAATAACCACCTTCAAAGTTCATACCCCAACCGCTGGCTTTGTCTGCAAAATTATTGCTCAATGGAACATTGAACTGCCAGTCTATATTAGCATATCCATTGTCTGATAGCTGTGCCTTAGCCGGCATGGCAAAGGCGATGGCAATGGCTGCTAGCGCCACTACCTTGAAATATATATTCTTTCTTGTTTTCATAACAGTTGTAATTGTTTATTTGTTAGTAAGATAAGGTGACTGAGTGAATGACTGGTTCACTGCTTCAATAGCAAGAGTGCGGTTGATAGCTTTAGAGCCTGTTTCAAATCCAGTCAGATAGCTTGTCCAGACTACAGGAAGTTTTTTGCCTTCACCTTCATCTGCTTTCAGGTTCACCATTTCTGTAATGAATGAGTTGGTGCTATAGCTGTAGGTCACAGCGTACGGATAGTACCATCCGCCCCAGTTACCCCAGTAGCTGGGTCCCCAGTAGCCGGGATATCCCCACCACCATTCAGGTTGTGTGTAGCCGGTGAAATAATAAGTACTTGCGATGTAGCTTACTTGAATACCAAGATCGGCACTTTCTTTATCGGCAGCCGGTTGATAACCTTTTGCTTCCATATTTTCTGTATAAGCAGCCAGAATTTGCTCAGCGCCTTCTCCTTCGAGATATTCCGGTTCTTTGCTGTCAGAGATAACCAAGATTTTGTCAGCCAGATAGAATGTGCTGAAGTCTTTGAAGTTGGCTTGCTTGTCGTAGTTAGTGTATACCAGATAGTTGTCATCCAGCTTACCCATGTCCGGGTCTTTTTCGCAAGAAGCGAGTGCAAAGACCGCCAATAAAATAGGAATTAATTTCTTCATATCTTTTATAATGTTTAGGTTATATAAAAATCACGCCCTGGTACCTTGGGGCTTTTGTTACAAACAACAAGAAATGTGTAAAAAGGTTCGTGCAAATGATTATCTTTGCGAGAAAATTAACACTCAAATGCTTATGAAACACATTCGGATACCTCTTTTCGTATGGTTCTCAATCGTGCTGCTGATCGCAGTTGCGCCCGTCTCATTGTCGGCGCAGGAATCGTTTATTCAGAAGATCGAAAAAAATAAGTCCGTCAGCGGAATAAAGTCGCTCGACACCAGCCGCTTCCCGGAAAAGTATGTAATGTACCTGACTCAGCCGCTGGATCATCGACATCCCGAAAAGGGAAGTTTCCGCCAGCGGGTGATTGTGGGACACGTCGGTTATGACCGTCCCACAGTGATTGTCACTGAAGGATATGGGGCAGGGTATGCTTTGCGCCCCACTTATCGGGAAGAACTTTCTGAATTGTTCGATGCCAATATGATCTTTGTGGAGCATCGCTACTTTCTCGAATCCACTCCCGAACCGTGCGACTGGCAATACCTGACCGCAGAGAATTCTGCCGAGGATTTGCATGCCGTGACAACCGCTTTCAAGACTTTATATCCTGGCAAATGGATCAGTACGGGGATCAGCAAGGGTGGGCAGACCTCCTTATTATACCGTGTTTTCTTCCCCGACGATGTGGATGTTTCCGTGCCTTATGTTGCTCCTCTTTGTTATGCGCGTGAAGACGGTCGGCACGAACCTTTCCTCCGCCGGGTAGGTACGGAAGCCGATAGGAAAAAAATAGAAGATTTCCAGTTGGAAGTATTGAAGCGAAAGGCTCGTTTGTTGCCCCGTTTTGAAAAAATGTGTACTGAAAAGAACTATACATTCCGCGCTCCTCTGGAAGAAATATACGATTTCTGTGTGCTGGAATATTCTTTCTCTATCTGGCAATGGGGAACGGATATCCGTAGTATACCGGAAATCTCGGCTTCTGACGATACACTGCTGGATCATTTGCTGGCAATCAGCGGACCTTCTTATTTTATAGTAGACAGCCCGACTCTTTCTTTCTTCGTGCAGGCTGCCCGCGAATTGGGGTATTATGGATACGATATCGCTCCTTTTAAACCTTACCTTTCTATAAAGACCAGCAAGGATTATCTGAGAAGACTGATGTTGCCGGAAGATATGCGGAAGATGAAATTCGATAAGACATTGAGCAATAAGATTGTGCGGTTCTTGAAGAAGAACGATCCGAAGATGATTTTTATCTATGGTCAGAATGATCCCTGGACAGCTGCCGGAGTAACATGGCTGAAGAATAAAAAGAATATTCATGTTTTTGTAGAGCCGGGAGGCAGTCATCTTGCACGCATCGGTACAATGTCCGAAGATCAGAAGCAGAAAGTGATGTCTCTTCTTAGAGGGTGGCTTGAAGAATGACGAAACGAGAAACGGTGAACAACCTGTAATATATGAACAGGCGGTTCACCGTTTTATTCTTCTGCAAGCCGATATTACATGTATCGGGCTGCTTGATTTAGGAATCTACCGATTCGAATAGCGGTTTCAGTAATTCCGGTATTTCCACTTTTTCAAGTGCTAATTGTCGGACTAGTTTTTTACCGCTCTGACTGAGATGGAACTGCATCAGTCTTCGGTCCTCTTCTCCGAGTGTTCTGACAATCAGTTCTTTTTCTTCCAGAATCCGGAGCATCTTTGAAGCGTGAGAGGGTGTCAGCTCCGTTCGTTTGGACAGGCTCGTGGCCGTCATATTATTGGGCGAGGCTTCTTGCAGGGCACATAATATCATCGCTTCATTTAATGATACCTGATACACTTTTTCAAATGCATCTTCAAATCTTGCCATTGCTTTGAATACATCGCGCATTACACATATTGTCTTCATATGCTACTTGTTTTTTTGTTTGTTCTTTTTCTATATAAACAGGTTGATATTTGCATTATCCGCCCGTTCCATGTATGTTGCTACTCCGCCTATTGTCACTTCGTCCAGAAGTTCTTCCTGTTTCACTCCCATGACGTCCATGGACATTTGGCAGGCGATAAATTCCACACCGTTCTCCAGAACTTGTTGGCGTAAGGACTCCAGAGAGTCGATGCCTTTCCGATTCATGATGTACCGCATCATTTTTCCTCCTATTCCTCCCATGCTCATTTTAGAGAGTTTCAACTTTCGGGAGCTGGAAGGGAGCATCATGCCGAACATTTTTCCAAAGATATCTTTTTCGACGTTCGGCTTATGCAGCTTCTTGATAACGTTCAGTCCCCAGAAGGTGAAAAAGATCGTTACCTTTTGTCCGGTGGCAGCTGCGCCATTAGCGAGCACAAAGGTAGCTAAAGCTTTGTCTAAATCATCACTGAACATGATGAAAGTTTTTCCTTTGCCTTCACAGGAGGTAACAATATTGCAGGATTTAGGTTCGCCCTTTTCGATCACTACTACAGATTTTCCTCCTGCTGTTTCTTTGGAAATCAACTGATTTCCTGTCGAGTTGCACCATGCGGCAGCATCACGCGGGAATCCCGGATCGGTTGAGGTAATTTCTACCCGGTCGCCGGAAACCAGCGAATCCATTGTCTTTTTCATTTTCAGAATCGGCCCCGGACATTGCAGTCCGCAAGCGTCTACACGGATTGTCTTCACTGCTTCAACTGGTGAAACTGTCTTTTGAGGTTGCGCATCTGCCGGCTGTTGTATGTTTGCGTTCGGTTGTGCAGGTACTTCGTTCTCACTTTCTTCTCTCAGGATGATGGGTGCTGCGGCAGCGTGGTATGTTTTCAATCCTCCGGAAAGGTTGCGTACCTTTTCAAATCCATGCTGTACCAGAATGCGATAAGCAAGGTATCCTCTGAGTCCGACGGCACAGAATGTATAGATCATCTTGTCTTTCGGCAGTTCATCCAGCCGGTCACGCAGTTCGTCCAGCGGAATGTTCACTGCACCTGGCAGTGTATTGAGCGAGAATTCGTCAGGAGTACGTACATCCAGCAGGAAATTGTTTTCCATCTCGATATCCCTCAACTGTCTCCAATAGACGGGTTGTACTTTCCCAGTTATGATGTTTTCGGCTACGTATCCTGCAACGGCTACCGGATCTTTGGCAGAAGAGAACGGAGGGGCGTAAGCCTGCTCCACTTTCATCAGATCATAGATCGTACCTTCATGCTTGATGACAAGCGCGATTTCGTCAATGCGTTTGTCTACACCGTCATAGCCGACGATCTGTCCGCCGTACAGTTTACCTGTCTTCGGGTCGAAAGTGATTTTAATACTCATCGGCATGGCATCCGGGTAATATCCTGCGTGAGAGGACGGATGGATGGTCGAAGACATATAATTGATTTCTGCCTGCCGCAATCGTTTGCCGGGTAATCCGGTAGAAGCAACAGTCATGTCGAATACTTTTGCAATGGAAGTTCCGATGGCTCCTTCATAAGGGATGTGTGCTCCCTGAATGTTGTCTGCGACAATTCGTCCCTGACGATTGGCGGGACCAGCAAGGTAATTGAGCCACGGTTTTCCGGTGATCGGGTGGCGGAATTCGATAGCGTCACCGATGGCGTAAATCGATTCGTCCGACGTTTGCAGGTAGTCGTTGACGGCGATTCCTCCGGCTTCGCCGATCTTCAGCTCTGCGGCACGTGCCAGTGTCGTTTCCGGACGTACGCCGATGGAAAGTATAACGATGTCGGCAGAGATGGACTGTCCGTTCTTGAAGATGACTTTCAATCCTTTTCCGTCTCTTTCAAAAGAGGCTACTGCCTGCTCCAGATACAGGTTCACTCCTTTGTCCATCAAATGCTGGTGTACAAGGGATGCCATGGAGAAGTCGATGGGAGCCATCACTTGATTGCCCATTTCCACAATAGAAACTTTAGCTCCTTGTGCGTGCAGGTTCTCTGCCATTTCCAGCCCGATAAATCCGGCTCCGATGACAACAGCCTTTCGGGGAGCATGACTGTTGATATATTCTTTGATTCGGTCTGTGTCGGCTACATTCCTGAGTGTGAAGATTCCGTTCAGGTCGATTCCCGGCAGGGGAGGACGTACAGGGGAGGCTCCGGTCGATATCAGTAATTTGTCGTAGCTTTCCTCGTAAGTGTCTCCGCTACTTTGTCTTACCGTTACTGTTTTTCTCTTCCGGTCGATGAAGATTACTTCATTTTCAGTTCGTACGTCTACACGAAAGCGCGTAGAAAATGCTTCGGGCGTCTGTACAAACAGTTTTTCCCGTTCTTTGATCACGCCTCCGATGTAATACGGCAGTCCGCAATTGGCATAAGAGATATACTTTCCTTTTTCTAAAAGGATGATTTCAGCTGCTTCGTTTGTGCGTCTGATCCGGGCAGCAGTGGTAGCTCCTCCGGCAACGCCTCCAATAATAATGATCTTCATAAGTTTGTTGCGTAAATAGTTTCCTATGGAAATAACAATAAAGTAGGGAGAATTGTTCTCGGATCATAGAAAAAAGACTTATATTTGCGCGCCCTGTTTGTCTTTCTTCATTTTTTATAAATTAATTATGAGTAAAATTCTTATCATTGACGATGAGGTTCAGATTCGTAGCCTGTTGGCTCGTATGCTCGGACTGGAGGGTTATGAGGTGTGTCAGGCAGGTGATTGCAAGGCAGCTATCAGGCAGTTGGAAATTCAACAGCCGGATGTGGCTTTGTGTGATGTCTTTCTTCCCGATGGAAACGGGGTCGATCTGGTGTTGAACATTAAAAAGACAGCTCCGAATGTGGAAGTCATTCTTCTTACCGCTCACGGTAATATACCCGACGGAGTGCAGGCAATCAAGAACGGTGCATTTGATTATATAACCAAAGGGGACGATAATAATAAGATTATCCCTCTGATCAGTCGTGCCGTTGAGAAGGCTAAGATGAATGTCCGGTTAGAGAAACTGGAAAAGAAAGTCAGTCAGCTATATTCTTTTGATTCCATTCTGGGAGAATCGAAAGTGCTGAAAGAAGCTGTTATGCTGGCACAGAAGGTTTCGGTGACTGATGTTCCGGTGTTGTTGACCGGAGAAACGGGGACCGGAAAAGAAGTATTTGCACAAGCCATACATTATAATAGTAAGCGGAGCAAACAGAGCTTTGTTGCCGTGAACTGTTCGTCTTTCAGTAAGGAACTGCTGGAGAGTGAAATGTTCGGGCATAAAGCCGGGTCCTTCACCGGAGCTTTGAAGGACAAGAAAGGACTCTTCGAAGAAGCCAACAACGGTACGATCTTTTTGGATGAAATCGGAGAAATGGCTTTTGAACTACAGGCCAAATTGCTGCGTATTCTCGAAACAGGCGAATATATAAAGATAGGAGATACGAAACCGACGCACGTGAATGTTCGTATTATTGCTGCTACCAACCGCAATCTGACAGAGGAAATCAAAGCGGGACGTTTCCGTGAAGACCTGTTTTATCGTCTTTCGGTATTTCAGGTACATCTGCCGGCACTTCGCGAACGTACCGGTGATATCAGAATTCTTGCCACTGCCTTTGCAAAGAGCTTTTCCGAGAAACTTTCGTATACGGTCAATGAGATGACTCCTGCTTTTCTTCATGCGTTGGAACAGCAACCCTGGAAAGGAAATATCCGTGAATTGCGGAATGTGATAGAACGGAGTCTGATTGTCTGCGAAGGCGGGCATCTGGATGTGTGCGATCTTCCGTTGGAGATTCAGAATACTCATTATGAATGTTCGGATGATAATATCGGTAGTTTTGAACTGGCTGCTATGGAACGAAGGCATATTGCCCGCGTCCTGGAATATACGAAAGGCAACAAGACGGAAACTGCCCGCTTGCTGAAGATCGGTCTTACCACTTTGTACAGGAAGATAGAGGAATACAAAATATAATAATATGACTATCTGATTTCTTTTTTAGGGGTATATGAGCGATTAATCGTTCATATACTGATCTGTAATGTGAAAAAGAAATAGAAGATATGAATATTTGGAAGACTACACTGTTACTTGTTTTATTATTTACTGGTATCACCGTTCATGCACAAAAAGTAAAAATTTCATTGAATAGTGATGGAAATCTGACGATATGGAAAGTGAAAGCTCAGGCAGAAATTGAGCATCCTTCTGATATGATGACTACCCGATATGACACGAGGGATTGGGTCAAAGCAACTGTGCCGGGAACGGTGTTTGGTTCGTATGTATTAGAAGGACTGGAGCCTGATCCGAATTTTGCTGATAATGCGTATAAAGTCGATAAAGCAAAATATGACCGTAACTTCTGGTATCGTACAGAGTTTAATTCGCCGGAGGTGGAAAACGGAGAAAGGGTATGGCTAAATTTTGAAGGGGTTAACCGTAAAGGAGAAATATTTTTTAATGGGACGCGTCTCGGGTTGCTTGATGGATTTATGCATCGGGGGAATTTCGATATAACCGATTTGCTGTCAAAAAACGGTAAGAATGTGCTTGCCGTCCTTGTGCATTGGGTAGGCACTCCGGTTCCCAATTATGCAAGTCCTACTTATATGTCATGTGCCGGCTGGGATTGGATGCCTTATGTTCCCGGTCTTTTGACTGGTATTACTGACGACGTCTATTTGACAAAAACCGGCGAAGTGTCTATCGTCGATCCTTGGATACGTTCGAAAGTTCCTTCTAAAAACAAAGCGGTTTTAAGCTTGCAGTTGGAACTACGGAATCATACAGATATAGAGCAGAAAGGAGTGTTGAAAGGTATCATTCAGCCGGGCAACATTGAATTTACCGAAGATTTGGTAATTGAGGCAGGCAAACAGCGGACTTTTCTTCTGGATGATAGCAAGTTCAGTCAATTTATAATTCAGAATCCTGCTTTGTGGTGGCCTAATGGTTACGGACAGCCGAATCTTTATACCTGCGAACTGACTTATATGGTGAATGGTAAGGCTTCTGATAAACAGAATATTACATTTGGTATTCGTGAATACGGTTCCGAGCTGGTTGACGGTGTGCTTCATCTTAAAATAAATGGTGAACCTGTTTATGTAAAAGGAGGAAACTGGGGAATGAGCGAATATATGTTGCGTTGTCGGGGTGAAGAATATGATCTTAAATTGAAACTTCACAATGAGATGCATTTTAATATGATACGCAATTGGATCGGTTCGGTTACGGATGATGAGTTTTATGAAGCTTGCGATAAATACGGCATTATGGTGTGGGACGACTTCTGGTTAAATTCAAATTCGAATCTTCCGGATGATGTTTTTGCTTTCAATATGAATGCAGTGGAAAAGATCAAGCGTTTGCGTAATCATGCTTGTATTGCAGTGTGGTGTGGTGATAATGAGGGGTATCCGTTACCGCCTCTTAATAAGTGGCTGGAGGAAGACGTTAGAACATACGATGGGGGTGATCGGGCCTATCATGCCAATTCCCATAGTGACGGCCTTTCCGGGAGTGGACCTTGGACTAACTCTCATCCTAACTGGTATTTTACCAAAGCCCCTTATGGATATGGTGCCAATATAACCAAAGGATGGGGATTCCGTACAGAAATAGGTACAGCTGTCTTTACTACTTTCGATAGCTTTAAGAAATTTGTGCCCGAAAAAGATTGGTGGCCACGTAATGAAATGTGGGACAAGCATTTCTTTGGCAATTCGGCGGGGAACGCCAGTCCCGACAAATATTTCTCTACCGTAGAGTTCAATTATGGTAAAGCGAAAGGTATTGAAGATTTTTGCCGGAAAGCTCAATTAGTGAATGTTGAGGTGAATAAAGCGATGTACGAAGGCTTTCAACATCATATTTGGGAAGATGCTTCCGGCATATTGACTTGGATGGGGCAGTCGGCTTATCCTTCATTGGTATGGCAAACCTATGATTATTATTATGACTTGACGGGGGCTTACTGGGGAATCAGAAAGGCGTGTGAACCGGTTCATATTCAGTGGAGTTATGCTGATAATAGTGTAAAAGTGATCAATACCACTTTGAAAGAGCAGAAAGGACTTACGGCTACAGGTAAAGTCTATAATCTGGATGGGAAAGAAATGGGGCGTTATAGCCAGTCTGTAGTTTTGGATGCCGCCGCTAATAAGGATTCCTATTGTTTCCATCTGAATTTTACAACAGACAACCTTGCTTTCGGTAAGAAAGCGGTTGCTTCCTCCATTTCGGCAGATGCCGGAGAGCCAAGTGCCGCGATTGATGCCAGTGATGGCAGTCGTTGGGCGAGTGAACCCCGTGATGAAGAATGGATTTATGTTGATCTGGGTGAACCTACTGAAATAGCCTCTGTCATATTGAACTGGGAGGCTGCTCATGCAAAAGCTTATAAACTGTTGATTTCGGATGATGCAATAAACTGGAAAGAAATTTATATCAATGAGGACTCTAAAGGCGGTGTCGAAGAGATTAAGATAAAACCTGTTTGTACTCGTTATGTGAAAATGCAAGGGTTGAAACAGGCTACTATGTGGGGATATTCACTTTATGAATTTGAATTATATGGTAGAAAAAAGAAGCCAACGGATTTGACTCCTGTGCATTTCATCAAGTTGGAACTGAACGATGAAAACGGGCAACTGCTTTCTGATAACTTTTATTGGCGTTCCAATAAACCGGGAGATTATAAAGCATTGAATAATTTGCCGAAAGCCAAATTGCGCACAACATCAAGCTTAGTGGATAGTAATGGTAAGAAAGTGATTAAAGCAAAGATCGAAAATGTGGGATCATCAGTCGCTTTTGCTGTTCACGTACAGGCTATTCGCTCTTCTGATGGTGAGCGTATATTACCTGCTTTGATGAACGATAATTATTTCACATTGTTGAAAGGAGAGTCTAAAGATATTGAAATAGAATTTGATTCGGATTTGTTGCCTGATGGTAATTATAGTTTAAGTGTGATTCCTTATAATAAATAATATCGGGCGGACATTTCTTTAAATGAGGTAAACACGGTTGTAGCAACATCGGTTTTATGACTTGGTTTTACCAGTCTTTGTGTTTGTCTATGATTTTTCAAATGTAGTCGTGATTCATCATAAACTTTAAGAAAAGTTTATTGATGAATCCGCTACATTAAAATGCCTCATAGAATTGTGAGGATGCCGGCAGTGACGGGAGTATATTATGATAATGCCGCAATGCCTGTCCCTATCAGGTTTGCGTTATTCATACTTTTTATATCCACTTCAATATCTTTCAGGCCGAATAATTGAAGGAGTTCTCTCAGTTTTTCCATAACGAGAATGTTATAGTTTTTATCCTTCCTGTTTTCACTCCAGAAAAGGCTGCCTTCGGCTACCAGGCAAACCTTTCGTATATCCTTATTATAGGATTTCAGTAACATGATAAGCCCCGTAAGTGAGGCGGCAACCAATTGTGCGGATCTGCCATAAATCCATTGTGCTACCTGTACATATACATCCTTGTAGATGTCCGGGTAATTCATAATGGAAGTCAGTTTCTGTGCGTCGAATTTCTCTTCGAACTCTTCCAGCGGAAAGGCTGTTTTCAGTATGTCTCCCAGATACATACCGGATACCGCTTTCTCAAAACGTTGCTTTCCCGGATTACCGGAAATAGCGTCAACGGTATCATCTACCGCAGTCAGAAAGGGCGGATGGAAATTGCCTGATTCCAAATTGACAGGAATCAATCCATGTGCATTGCATGACTGATCCAGTTTTTCAATTTTATCGGCAGGGATAAAAGTTGCCATATTGGTTCCTGTCCCTACGATGAGGCCGATATATGCATCATAACTATTATCTGTGAGACCGGCGAATAAACTGGCTATAGTATCGTTTACTACCTTGATGCCTGTAAACTTAATTTTGTTTCTTTTATTCAGATAGTCGAGTAAAGGTTTTCCGATAAATTCTCCAACCATTTCTTTAATATCTACTCCTTTTGTCCAGCGTAACAGTTTGGCGTCTCCACCCGGTACGGACTCGGCCGGATAAGAAAAACAATAACCGATAGGCATTTCTTCCTCACGTTTGATTCCTATAATCATATCGGCGAGTTCTTTGAATAACTCTTCGCGGGTATATCCGACGGACTTCATAATTGACATGTCTTTTTTCCAGCCATTGTTCGGGTGAACGGTTGGTGTTGCTTTGTCGAAATCTACGATTGCCACCCGATAATTGGTTCCTCCCAGGTCAAGTACCAGTGACTTTCCTTTAATATGGGTTGTTTTTGGAGCAATGAAAGTAGGAATGCATTGTATCTCTGCATTTTCCGTTTTTAACCCTTCTTCTGTTTTATCCCGAAATGAGCATACAATCGCTTTGAGCTGTTCATTATCTAACTTAAAAATGTTTTTTTCCATGACATTGACTTTTTATAGTATAAAATATCCTTGTCTTTGAATAACAACTGAAGGTGGATTTTGCTCGGGAATGCCCAATCTTTATTTGCCTGTATCTATAATTATGTATTTGTTTTTTCAATTAATAAAAACTATATTTGTTTGAAAAATAATTTGATACATGAAAGAGCGGTCTCCAGTTAAAAAGAATATACTAAAATTGATTCCTTTTATAGAGATTATTGCAGGAATCATTTTTCTCTGTTTGGAGATTCATGACTATCGTACTTTGTATTCTATGGCCGAAGCTGATGCAATGTATGGGGGACTTGCTGATTTTTGTAAGTACAAAGAGAATGTATTTTGTCCGGCATTTTTCTGGATAATTGTTATACTGACAGGAATCAGTTATTGGAAAAATAAAAAGTTATATTGGATTTTAACGCAGGCATTGGTGTTTATGGTCTTTTTTAGAGCTATGTTTCCGTTTTATGCCATTTTTATAGAGTTAAATCCAGTAGTCTTTTATATTCTTCCACTTTTGTACTCTACAGTATTCTTTGTGGTAGAAAGAAAGTTATTCAAAATCAAGCAAATAGATTCTGTTGATATTACAGTTAAAACAAAAATCATGGGGATCGGAATAGGTATCTTATGTACTATCATTTATTTCCTGCTCTTTTTGACCGTTTTTTGCTTAATATGATAGCCGTCTATATTTATTTCTCCACAGTAATTCAACTCGACTTTTGCTCTCATGCCCTAACAGATTGTCTGTATGCCTTTATTCATCTTAGTTTCAGGTATGGCAGCAACTGTGGTAGCAGTTATGATAGCAAGTGTTTGCTCTCACTCTTCCATGTATCATTATCTGTCATTTGTT
>OASX01000042.1_pt1 | contig 167116 bp, 121 predicted proteins | sample 1516531 | NCBI WGS metagenome assembly OASX01 (sample SAMEA2579911, study PRJEB22360) | human gut metagenome | biome: human gut; feature: human-associated habitat; material: faeces | place: Denmark | collected 2008/2010
AATCATTCATTTTCAGACCGACCACATATTGACACGCTTCGTTTTTCCCCCCTTACATACGTTCCGGCAGGAAACTTGGAATATATTCTATTCATTTGCACCAAAGTATCCGGATAAACCAGTTCTCCGGTAGTGCAGTCTTTAAAGAGCAAGTTAGCCACTCCGGTAGAATCTTTTTCTTCCGGAAGCCGGAAATTCAACGTCTTATCCGGCAGGGAGAAATAAATCCGGGTGGGATGCCAACTCTTTCCCTTGCGAAGTTCGGCCACCAGACTACGGAATCTTTCCGGTGATAAATGGTAATCATTCAAAGTCGGAATCTTTGCCACAGACGAAAAATTCAGATAAGCCGGGCACAGTTCCTCATCCTTATATTTATAAACCACATTGCCCTCGAATTCATAAGAGAAACCTCCCTCATGCCGATACAACACACCATTCATATATTTCCAAGGTCCCGGCTCCACAGGACCTGCCAATATCTTTTTCTTGTAGCGCGACAGCTCCATGAGTGAAACCGGAAACAGCTTTCCATTATGTTCGAGCGAAGTATATACCGCCCCATCCATCACCGGAAGACGGCAAAGATACCGTTCATAACGCTTCTTCTCTTCCGAAGTAAACTTATACTCATCATATTTCCCTTTCCTCTGCCGCAACCAGACTACTTCCACTCCTTGCGGCAACTGATTCATATCGAAACTTAAAATCGTTTTCTTGCCCCGGTCGAAAGCCAGAGAATCAATGATGAAAGCCCTGTCGTGCATTCGCAACATTATCTTCTGCTTTCCCGACGGATGCAATACAGGAAAAGAATACTGCTTAGGCTGTTCCGTCCACGAAAAATAGCAGGGAACATCGTTCTGCTCAATCACATAGATATTCACCGCCCGCCCGTTCAGCATCACATAAGGAGCAAACTGGGTGGTTCCATCCGGTGTATCAACCGTCTGACGGAACAGATTTCCCGAAGGATAAGCAAACTGATAATAAGGCAACTTATCCAAATGAAGCAACTGGTTCCAATGCTGATAATCCAATGTGCCGGTATGTAGATACTCTTTTTGCTTCATTGAGTAGGAAGCACGTTGCTCGCGCGGACGGGGTGCACTCCCGTAATAGGGTAAATCGGGTACGTGATAATCCAGCTGCGTGTTGACCGCAAAAGCTGTCAGATCGACGTTGGATACCGGACGCCCTTGTATATTGGTCACGTTCAATTTTGTTTTCACTTTCTGACCGGGATACACTCGTTCCGGCAAATCAGATTCAATCACCAGCCGTTCGGAAGGTGAAGTGTACGAGCGTTTCAACATACATTCCTTATCCCCCATGAAATAAAATACTTCTACGTAATAGACGGAAGAGGGATCGATCTCTCCGGATTTGTGTTCCATCTCTTTTCCCGAACCTTTCTGCAACAGGCGGTTGCCTTGATACACATACCAGGAAAGTTCCAGCTGCAAAGGATTGGAAAGGGAGACACAGAACGAATCTTTTTCTATGCCGCCATTCAGTTCCAGTTTGGAGTCAAGTGCGGCGGAAGCAATCGTCGTTTCATATCCTGTTTCCGGTATTTTGAAACGATAGTCCGTCACCGCCTGATTGAACGGTTCGCGATAGGGCAAACGCACTTTCTTCACTTCTTTCTTTTCACCATAGGTCAGTTCGGCCGCCACAGGACACTCCACTCCCAGGTCGAAGAATGAAAAGCAAATAGTATCCGCCTGCGTAGTGCACTGCATATCATAGCACGAATAGTAGAAAGTCGCTTTGCTCTGCTGCTCCAAACGGTTATTGTCTGCCGTAAGCAAAACTACATTCACCGTATAGAAGCAATCGGAAGCTCCGAATATCCGAGCAGGAATATCTACCGAAGCTTTCCCGGAAGCATCCAGTTCCGCCTGCACGGACATCAGTGTATCGGGCAAAGAAAGTATCTGCGCATACGACTTCAGTACCTGCTGTCTGCCGACAGTCACTTCTACATTCACCTCCCGCAAAGGAAGTCCGTTGGCATCCGTTGCACTGATAACCATGCGGTTACTCTGCGATGCATATTGCACATTCGAAGCCAGCTTCACCAACAACTTGTTTCCGTTCAGTTCGTAGTCTTCATATTTGAAATTGGTGGAGGCTACGATGCGTCCCCGCTTATCACGAAGCTGTACAGTATATCTCTGATCGAGCTTCAGGTTCAATGAATCCGCCAACAGGAATTCTCCGGCGAAGCCTCCCGGATGGTAAGGGACGACGGACATTATCTTCTTATAGTCACGCAAGGAAGAACCGACACGCATCCACAATGAAAGTTCCTGTTTCAGAGGACGTTTATGTTCGGAGAGAGCATAAGACTTGAAACGGACAGTTTCGCCCGGTCTGTATTTATTCTTATCAGTAATCAGGTAACTATAAAACTCCGGTGCATCTTGCCGCCCATAATCATTTTTATACCAGGGTGGTACAAGGTGTTTCCTCAAATCGAATACCGCACGAAACTTATCCACTTCAACCGTCAGGATATGCTGTTCTTTCTGCGACCAGTTATCGTCAGTATACGTCTGACTGTCTTCATCGTAATAAACAGCCTTGCTGCCTACCCGCACTTCGGCATCTTTCCTGATAGTTCCCCCGGCATCAACCACCTGCAAGGTGAGTACACCATACTCCTTGAAAAGGAAAACATGAAAAGGAATCACCGGAGCATAACGGTAATGAACTTCGTTCCGCTCTACATCAGCCAGCAGAAAATGCCCTTTGACCGGAGGATTGCTCCAAGTATCCGTGAAACGGGCAAAAGGAGTCTGCTGTATTTTATCCCATTGTTTCTGTCGGAGTTTGCCTTTGAGAAGTTTCAAAGCCTCTTTGTTAGTCAGTTCGAAAACGATCGTTTCGGGAGAGGTATCATCCCAGATCATCGGTTGTCCGAATGCTCCATTGGCAAAAAGCAGGACTCCCAATAACAACAGGCTCTTTAGCTGGCATAGCATTGTGTTCATAGTATTCGATAGATTGATTGAGAACAAAAATAGAAAATAAAACTGTGAGTATGCTATAAATCACTCGATTATTCGCAATCTTATCCCTTGAAAAAAAGTAAAAATGGTCCCCCATATTTACGCGGGAACCATTAACAAACGTATAAAGGGTAATACGAACACTTAATTGATGTTATAAAACATCTCTTTTTATTTGGATTATTTGCAAAGTTGACAGAAGTCCGTATCTTTGCAATGTGTTTTTCATAGTATTAGATTTAAGGTTAACAAAGGTTGGAGCAAGGCGTTGCTCCTTTTTTTATGCCTGTACGTTTCGTACGTACAAAAACAAGAGGTACACCCCACGAAATGAAATATACCTCTATGCTTACTATCAATAAAAGAATTACATCAGTCTATCTTTCAAAACCTGCGGAAGTTCGGGCATCGCACCTCTCTGTGTGCAGACATAAGCAGAAACCTCAACAGCCAGTTTATGCGCTTCGGGCACCGGTTTTCCATTGAGAATGGAGGCACAGAAAGCAGCTGTAAAAGAATCGCCTGCGCCCACTGTGTCGGCAACCGGTACTTTGGGCGTCTCCTGGAAAGAGACAACGCCCGGTGTGAACACATAGCTGCCATTGATGCCGCAAGTGAGAATCAACATCTTCAGGTTGTATTTTGCCAACAGAATCCAGCATTTATCCTGCAAATCAATGCCGGGATAACCAAACATACGGCTGATAGTCACCAGCTCTTCGTCGTTTATCTTCAGGACGTTGCAACGGTGGAACGATTCGCGCAGTACCTCTTTAGAGTAGAAATCCTGGCGGAGATTGATATCAAATATCTTGAGCTGTCCGTCTATATCGGGCATCGTATCCAGAAAGCGATTGATAGTGGCACGGCTCACTTCATTACGTTGAGCCAGCGAACCGAAGCAAACAGCACGTGTGCTCAAGGCCAGACGTTTCAGCTCATCCGTAAAGGGAATGTTGTCCCACGCCACGCCCTCTTTGATTTCGTAACAAGGCACGCCCTCGTCATCGAGCGTCACCTGCACCGTACCGGTAGGATAATCAACCTGTTCAATCTGCATCTTCAACTTCTTCTCGTTGAATACTTTCAGAATTTCTTCTCCCAGTTCATCCCTGCCTACGGCACTCACTACACGACTGTCAAAACCAAACTGTGATACATGATAGGCAAAGTTTGCCGGAGCACCACCGATTTTCTTTCCTTCGGGCAACACATCCCAAAGTGCTTCGCCCATTCCTACAATTATATTATTCATGATATACGGGTTTTATTGTTTCCAAAGTTATAAAATTATTTTCTGATACGGAACGTATAATACAAGAGATAAAGCACGCCCACCGTCATTACGGCGATAGCACCATTCTGTCCCATGGAAGTATCCGAAGCTACTCCCATTGCCAACGGAAACACCGTCCCGCCGAAAAGTCCCATAATCATCAAGCCGGAAACTTCGTTTTTCTTACCCGGCAGATAAAGCAATGCCTGCGAGAAGATAACGGAAAACACATTGGAGTTACCGAAACCAATTAAGGCGATGCAGGCATAGATAATTGCCTTTTCATGGAAGATAAACAAACCGATCATGGCAATCAACATCAGCACCACACTAATGCCGAAGAAAGATTTCGGAGACATCTTACGCAAGATGAAAGAACCCAGAAAACAGCCCGCCGTACGGAAAATAAAATAAAGACTGGTTGCAAAAGCAGCATCATCCAATCCCATACCGATGCGCTCCATCAGAATCTTCGGGGCGGTAGTGTTCGTACCTACGTCAATGCCGACATGACACATGATACCAATAAAACAAAGCAGGATAAACGGTTTACCAAGCAGGGCGATGCATTGTCCGAAAGTAGACGGTTTGCCATCTTCTTTCTCCTCTTCAATCTGTGTGACATTGAGCAGAAGAATAGCGATGACGGCCACAATCATATAAATAGGGAACAGGATGCGCCAGCCTAAATCGAAAGTCGGAATGGCCTGTGTCGCTCCCCACATGGCGATATAAGGTGCCAGGAAAGAAGCAATGGCTTTCACAAACTGGCCGAAAGTCAGGCTACTCGCCAAGCGGTCGCCACGCACGATATTGGAAAGTAACGGATTCAGAGAAGTCTGCATCAACGCATTTCCAATGCCCAGGAGGGAGAAGGAAATCAACATCAGCATATAGCTGTCGCCGAAAACGGGTAGCAACAGAGAAGCGAAAGTCACAATCAAACTAAGCAATACGGTTTTCTTCTGACCAATGCGGCTCATCAGCATGCCGGTGGGTACGGAGAAAATCAGGAACCAGAAGAATACCAGTGACGGAAAGATATTCGCCTGTGAGTCCGACAGCCCAAGGTCTGCCTTTACGTAATTGGAGGCAATGCCTACCAGGTCAACGAATCCCATGGCGAAGAAGCAAAGCATCACCGGGATTAGTTTGGAGAGGGAAGAGTTTTTACTATTTTCCATTATTTTATCTTTTATATGATGAATTCTGTTTCCATAGGGCGGAGCACATAATCCTACGGCAATGTATGCATCAGTCCTTTATATAGTTGGTGTATCTCCCGTTCCTTGTTACTTTAAAGCTACGGTATTGTTGGGTTACCACGGCCGTGGTAGCTTCTTCCCACGGCTGTGAAGAGTTCTCACCACGGCCGTGGGAGGATCTCGTCACGGCCGTGACGAACCAACAGAACCGTGGCTTTGAAGAAAGTGTCTCCGCACTTTAATAGAACTCTTCCACTAGGACAGACGTACTCTTCCATAAGGAAAGAAGTATTAGTCTATAGGGAAAGAAGTTTTTACTCTAAAGAAACAGGGAAAGAGCGCATGGAGTTAGGAGAATGAGCTTATTTCTTCAACTTGTAGATCACAAACGAATCTACTTTATACGCTCCTCCTTTACTGTAAAAGTCGATATGAGTGTAAGGTTCCGACGGGAATACTTGATTAGTCATCACAAAACGTCCGCCATCACCAAAGGCTTCCACACTGGATTTGTCAACAAACAGACGGAGTTTCAATTCGTCTTTTCCACTTTCAATGGCTGTCCAGGTCAACATCGGGAAATTCTCATTGAAGCTGACCTCTCCGCTCTTGCGACGATCCATCGAGAATTTCTTTTCTTTCATGTCATACTGCATATCCACTTCTTCGCCTTTGTCATTGTAGAGACGGAAGCCGATTACGTCTGCATGTTGATTTTCAATCGTCAGTTCTATTTCGTATGCACCGTCATTGCCGGGAATCATTTCTTTGATTGTGCGTGTTCCGTTTACTTTGAACGAACGTTTCTTGGAAGCATCGCGCAAAGCCAGCAGTTCGGGAGAGGGAGCTGATTGGAGGTAAGTCTCACCATCTACGGTAAACAGGCCCAAGTCGCGGGGAACGGAGTTCGGACTACGGTATTGGGAGGTAGGAACATCGTTTGCATATTGCCAGTTGCTCATCCATGCGATAGCGATGCGGCGGTTGTCGGGAGCATCACTCCAAGTCACGGTGGCATAATGGTCTTTTCCCCAGTCCATCCATTTGGTTTTGGAGGGTGATTCGTTTACAAACTCTTTTCCGTTGAAGGAGCCTACAAAATATTGAGTGGCCGAGTCACCGAAAGGACCGTCGCCGAGGCTGCAAAGAAGTACCCATTTCTTTTCATTTGTTCCTTCTACCGGGAGTTCGAATAAGTCGGGACATTCCCAAACGTTTCCGTGTGCGCCGTGTCCTTTGCCGAAGCTGCTTTCAAATGTCCAGTCTTTCAGGTTGGGGGAAGAGAAGAATTGCATTTCCTGCCCTACTGCCAATACCATGATCCAGCGTTTGGTGCCTTCGTACCAGAATACTTTCGGGTCGCGGAAGTCACGTGCTTCGGATACTAATACAGGATTGTTTTCGTATTTGGTAAAGGTACGTCCGTTGTCGGTGCTGTAAGCAATGCTTTGCACCTGACGGTCGCCGTTTTGTGTATAGATGGCGACGATGGCGCCTGCACCGAAGCCGGCGGTATTATGATGATCTATCACAGCGGAGCCACTGAAGATAGTACCGAATGCATCCGGGGCGATTGCTACGGGGCGATGTTCCCAGTTTACGAGGTCTTTGCTTATGGCATGTCCCCAGTTCATATTTCCCCATTTGGAGCCGTAAGGGTTATATTGGTAGAAAAGGTGGTATTCGCCGTCTTTGTATACCATTCCGTTCGGGTCGTTCATCCATCCGTAGAGGGGAGAAAAGTGATAGGTGGGACGGAACTTTTCACGGTTGCTTGTATCGAACGTATCGGACAATTTCATTTCCTTGCAGCAAGCGGTGTTGTCCGGCGAAAGGTTGACACGAACCGGGTCGTTGGAGTTCATTTTAAATTTGAAAGAGATTAGTTTGCCGGAATAGTCGGAAAGGTCTACCGGAACAAAGTAATCGACTTTATGGATGGCCAGACGGACATCGAAGTTCTTTACCTCTTTATTATTAATAATCATGCTGATACGCACATCGGGCGATGCATCTTCTACGGGCAACAACAGATACTTCTGGTTAGTGTTGACACGTACGAGGCAATGTCCTTCTCCTAAATCTTTAATTAATAGAGGAGAGTTATCCGCACGGGCGGATAGAGAGATATTCATCACAATCATACAAAATAAAACCGCGAAGGTTTGAATTTGTTTGGAAGAGAGTCTTAAATTCATGCTTTATGGTATTAAGGTTGTTACAGTGCAAAGATAGGCGCTCCGGGATGAAACGCCTATCACTTTTGTTTCAAACACTGTAAAAGATGTTACTTTTCTATTAATAGGTGCTCACTTGAATATCTGATACAGTGATTTCGCCTTTATAACAGCAGAGTGCCCACGGATTCTTCTGCATTTGATAGATGCGGTTCGTGAAAGATAACTGGTCGTTGATGTAAGTCACACAAACCGACTGGTCACTGTAAATCGTCACACGGTATTCATTATCCGCCGGGATATTGAATTTGTTATCAAACAAGTATTTGGCATTGTCACCGTCTTTCTCGAAGTTGGCTTTACCCTCGTCAGCGTTGACGTGGATGCTATACCATGATTTGGAGTCCGTTCCACGGACGAAAGAGATTCCAAAACGATCTGTATTCGAGGATGCTTTTACGGTAAAGGAAATCTTGTTGTGTACTTTCAACCGGTTGAAGATAACGGAAGCTCCTTCGGCCAACGTATAGGTTTTACCGCTTTCTGTTACGTTTCCGTCTTTAGCCATCACTTTTACCTCTTGTGCAGAAGTGTATTTACGGTCGATTGCATCGGGAACTCCAAGGGTTAACGTACCGTCTTCGTGCTGAATGAGGCGTTGTGCCACCAAGTTGCCAGCCCATTCGGGTTCTACATCCCCTACGTTTCCATTATCATTGCCGGCACGGGTAGGACACCAGCCCCAGATGTAACGGTTGGTTCCATCGGAAGCAGTCTTGCCTGCATAGAATGCACGGCTGTCCAGCATACCTTCCCGATTGTCCGGCCATATTCCGGCATCATTGGCGGTGGTTGCTTTCAGTTCTTCAAGTGTTCTGCCTTTGAAGTATTGTACCTTGCGCATGAAGGAAGCTTGTTCCGAATAGACCAGATACCACCAGTCTCCCATCTTGAATACGTCCGGACATTCGTAGAAACGGTCCCACATCATGGTCATAAATGTGCCGGCAGACGCCCACTCTTTCAGGTCAGTAGAGGTGAATTCGGCAATGTGTCCTTTTCCGTTTTTACGGGTGGCAATCAGCATGTGATAAACGCCGTCTTCGGTCTGGAACAGGAACGGGTCGCGGAAGTCATTCTTGTCATAGCCGTACGTATCTCCTTTCAGATAGAAAGTGCGGTTCTTGGTCCATGTTTTAAAGTCGGGAGAGGTAGCCACCATGACTACCTGTGCATTCTGGTCGGAAGAAGGTTTGAATTTATTGCCGGTGTAGAAGGTGTAGTAGAGTTTATCAACCGGATTATAGATGGTACCTCCTGTACCGATGGCGGCATCCTGTTCGTCACGACCTCCACACGGAATCAGTTCGCCGAGAGATTCATAAGTAGCACCATCTTTGGTGGCCACCCCGAAAATGGGGTGGTAAGTAGCTTCGGGGTTCGGACGGTAATCTTGCAGGTACATCACTTTAAAGTCTTTGGCAACCGGATCATAGAATGGCATCGGGTCACCGACAAAGCCTACCTGCGGTTTATAGTACATCGAGAAGCCATGCTCGTCGGCCGATTGGAAGTAAGTGGCTGTACCGTCCCAGTCTCTTTGAGTCAATACGGAATCCATCTCATCACTGCAAGCGCTCATTGAGGCCAACAGCGTGGTGATTGCTATATGTAAGATCATATTTTTCATAATTATTGCTTATTCTTTTATTTACATAAGTAGTTGATTGCATTCAGAGTCATTTGCTCTACGTTGTAGTGGTAGTAGTCGACAGAAGTGTCTACGCCTTTACCGTACCAGTCGTAACAACCGGAGCCGATACAAATTGTGCGTCCGCTGTTGGCGCGCGGCTCGAATTCGGCAATGATTACTGCACCGTCGTCTCCGCATGCCACATCGATTCCTCCTGTCAAGCTACGCCATGCGTTCAGATCCTCATAACCTCCCCAGTCTGTTCCGATATGCCATTGTGCCGTACTATTGGTAGTCGCGTAACCAGCATCAAAGGTATAGACTCTTGTTTTGTCACCATCTTTCCATCTTAAATCCTGAAATAACGGATGCGACTCGTTGCCGACAATTGGAAAGCTCCATGCCCCATCAACGACTTCGGGTGAGTCTTCACTTCTTCCCCAACTGTTGTTGGGTACACGCTCGTCTTTTGCAATGCTAAGGTCCTTAATATAGAAAGTTGCATAGCGGGTCAGCAACAGGTTACCACCGTTTTGATAGTAGACTTTAAATTTCTCTATGGCAGCTTTCGCATCATCCGGCAAAGGAGGATTATCGCCATTGTCTGCATGGAAATGCCACCAGATTGCAGTATATTTACCTAAATCTACTTTTCCGTCTACTACATCTTTGAATGAGATGTATTCGGACATGGATATATTATCCATCATCCACTGGGCAGCGGCTTTTTCTTCAGGACTTGTCAGTTGGCTCACAGAAGAAGCTGTGCCGATAAAGGCAGTCGGAATTACATTTCCTTGAGTAACTGTTACTACATAAGGAGTCACTGCCGAACGGTAAGTTGCCGTATAAGTGACAGGGTTGGTAAAGTCCTGGATGCTGCCGGATGCCGGAGTCACAGTAACTCCATCTGATCCGGTGAATGTACCTTTCAACTGGGTAATATCCACTGTCAGCGGAACAACTACAGAGATTGTTTTTGATAGCTGGTCTACTTTTCCGACATACGTATCATTCAACTTAAAGGTCAGTATCTTTGCTTCGTCTCTCTTCACGGTAATCGTATAGCTCATCTGTACGTCGCCATTCTTCACGGTCAAAGATACGGGAAGAGAAAAGTCGATTGTTTCACCGACAGCGATGCTCGCCGTAGCACCTTCGGAAAGATTGATTTCACTGACGGCCATCCGGGTAACGTCATAATCGTAAGGAACTCCCACTACGATTGTCTTATTCTGATAATCGATCGTCCCTGCGTATTCATCCAGTTTGATAGAGTTCACCCATACATCTCCGTCCAGACGAAGATTGGATTTGAAGTCATCGCTACATCCCGCAACTGTCAGACATGCTACAGTCACCAACAGGATGGTATAGAGTTGTTTTATGATTGATTTCATTTTATTCTTTGTTTTAAGATTGATGGTTACCAACCGAAATTCTGTGTATAATTTCCGTTACTGGCACTGATCTGTTCGAATGGAATTGGAAGGTATTCGTTCTTATTTTCCGTAAAACCTGCATTCTTGTAAATAGAACAACGGGCTGCTTCGGTCACATAATAAGCATTGATAACGTCTTTGGCTTCTCCCCATCTTACGAGGTCAAAGAAACGTGAGCTTTCCATACCGAACTCTATACGGCGTTCCCATTTCAGCATTTTCATGGCTTCGTCCTGTGTATATGCTTTCAGTTCATAAGGGGTTACTTTGAAGTTTACTCCGTACTCTTCTTTGTAATTGAAGATCAGCATTGTACTTCCGGCTGCACGGCTGCGTACATCGTTGATAAGTGAGATGGCATCGGCAATGCGTCCGTCGTTCAACTGTATCAGGGCTTCGGCACGCATCAGCAATACGTCTGCATAACGGATGACGATATGATTCAGGGAACTTGCCCAATAAGAACCTTTCTTCAGGCAGTCACAGTCCGGGTCTACATTCTCTTTGAGCGAAACATAATATCCGTAAAGTCCCTTGCTACGGCTCCAGTCATCATTCTTCTGAATCAGGTAGCCTTCGTTATATTTATAAGGGAAGCCCGGCATACCTACCGTGTGGAATAAACGGGGGTCTACATTGTCCGTCGTAACCTCGTAGTTCTCATTATCGTAGGTATTGAACAACGGTTTTCCCTGCGAGTCGGTTTTGAAAGCATTCACCAGATTTTGGCTCGGTTTGTGGAAGTCACAGCAGCCTAGTATCTGCGGAGTTGTCAGTCCCATTCCCCAGTTCAGGTTACCGTTGTATGTTCCGTCGTTGATAGAATATTGAATCGCCCATACAGACTCTGCGCCATTTTCATATTGAGGCAGGAAGTTCATGCTATAATCATTTTCCAATCCGTAACCAGCTTTGGCCATGATGAGAGGATCGGTATATTTCACTACCTGCTTTAGGTCTTCTTCGTTGATACCGGTAAGGTTGTTGTTCACTCCATCCTGACGGTAGGCTTTAAACAGGTAAGTCTTTGCCAGGTAAGCGGCAGCGGCAGCTTGTGTGGGACGTCCTTTTTCTATCTGCACTTCCGGCAGATTGTCGTAGGCAAACTGGAAGTCGTCTGCTATCTTTTGCCATTGTTCGTTATTGGTATAGGTAGTATTCGAAAGCTCGTTGTAAGCATCCGGGTCCATGTTTTCATCGTTCACTATGACGATCTTCTTAAACAGTTCCTTCAGCATGAAGTGGGCGTGTCCGCGCAGGAATCTCATTTCAGCAATGCGCTGGTTCTTCAACGGATAAGTCTTTTCATCCATCAGGTCGAGTGATTGCAAGGCCGTGTTGGCACGGGTGATGCATTGATACAGTCTTTTCCATATATCGTTGATGTTCCAGTCGGTAGTGTTGATACCTTTAGAAATCTCCAGTGCGTTGAACACACCGCCGTCTTCCGTACCGGAACCGCCCTTATAACAATCGTCGGAACGCACGTCATAATTCCAAAGCGAGAAGGAAGAGTTGATGTCGTCACCTGTTGCCCAAATGGCGTAGGCTGAAATCACGAGGTTGTCCACGTATTCGGGAGAAGCGATCTGATCGCCGGTCACAATACCCTGCGGAACCTGACGATCCAGAAAATCGTTGCAACTGCTTGTCAGCAAGGTAAATCCGATGGTTGCTATGTATAGTATCTTTTTCATGATAGTTCGTTTTATAAATGAAGTGAATTAAAATCCGATGTTAAGTCCGAAGGTGATATTCACAGGGATCGGATAAGAGAAGTTCGGGTTTTCGGGGTCTTCTCCCGTAAAGTCTTTACTCTTGATCGTCAGCAGATTTTGTGCGCTGCAATAGAAACGTAAACGTTCCATTCTCAACTTCTTGGAGATTACTGCCGGAACTGTATAGCCTAATTGGATATTACGCAGTTTCAGGAAGGAACCGTTTTCAACAAAGTAAGTGGAAACACGCTGTTCATTGTTTGTATCGCTGCGGGTCAATGCCGGAATCGTAGAGTTCGGATTAGTAGGCGACCAGGCATTGAGCAGGCGGGTTCCTTTGTTCAGGAAGCCGACATTGGATGCACTCCAGAAGTCACTTTTCTTCTTCACGTCACTAATGATATCTACTCCTTGAACGCCTTGCCAGAACATAGTCAGGTCGAAGTTCTTATATTCCAGGTAGATATTCAATCCGTAGCTGAAAGCAGGAGTCGGATCGTAAATCCATTCCTGGTCTTTTTCATCAATCACACCGTTATGGTCGATGTCGCGGTAGCGGATGCGGCCTACGGCTGCACCTTCCTGCGTAGCGTGATTGTCCACTTCTTCTTGTGATTTGAAGATACCGTCGGCAATGTAGCCCACTTGTGAGTTGTATGTATGACCGACTACACTTTTTACTCCATTACCACCAAACTTTCCATTGGCAGCCACTGTCTCCGGCAGTTCAAGAATTTCATTCCGGTAAGTGGAGATGTTTCCGTTCAGGTCGTAAGTCAGTCCGAAGGCAGTCTTGTTGCGGTAGCCCAAGTTGAATTCAAAACCCTGGTTTTTCATTGCGCCCGAATTAATCCAACGGTTGCCACCTTCTCCCAATACTCCCACACCTGCCATTTCAGTCAGGATATCGGTGGTTTTCTTGTAATAGTATTCCAATGAACCATACAGGGATTGCTTGAACAGGCTGAAGTCGATACCAACGTTTGTCTGTGTGGTTGTCTCCCACTTGATATTGTCATTACCAATCTGGTTACGTTTGAATCCGGAAGGCAGAGTACCACCTCCGTTAGAACCTGTAATATCGTATGCCGTACCGTAGCTTTGACCGCCAAATGAATCTGTTGTTCCATAATTAGGAGCGTAGATAGTGTAACGGGCAAGGTTGGAGATTTCCTGATTACCGGTCTGTCCCCATGAAGCACGCAGTTTCAGATCGTCCAACCAAGTCAGTTCCTTCATAAAGCTCTCCTGTGTGATGCGCCATCCCAAAGAAACGGAAGGGAAAGTGGCATAACGATGGTTTTTACCGAAGCGGGAAGAACCGTCACGACGGAGCGTCAATGAAAGCAGATATTTGTCAGCATAAGAATAGTTCATTTTGCCGAAGAAAGAGACAAGCGAGTAACCCTCACCGGCACCGTAAGCCTGTGCTGTGCCGCTACCTGCATCGGGCCACATATAGTCGGGAGTAAGGATAGAGAAATCTTCTTTATAGCCGGAGAAATGACTGTCGTCTTCCCGGTTCAGCTCCATACCTGCCATAACGTCTCCACGATGTTTGCCTATTTCCAACTGGTAAGTGGCAATGGCATTCCACATCCATTTGGTCCAGTGTTCCTGTTTGGCTTCCACTGCACTCTTGCCGTTGTTGGTCTGTGTTCCTTCCTGATAAGGATAGGTGAAGTAACGGGCTTGTTTGTTTGCGTAGTCCAGACCAAAAGTAGAACGAACATTGAATCCTTTGAAGAGGCTTAGATTCACATAAGCATCACCGAACATACGCCAGTAAGTGTATCGGTTGTCTTTGTTGTATTCGAGTACCGCGCGAGGATTACGACGGTCCGGCCATCCGCCTACCGGTCCTCCCCATGAACCATCCGAAGCATAAACGGGGATAGCGGAAGGAATGTCCAAAGCAGTTTCAATAATTCCGCCGGGAGCTTGTACTTCCGAAGTACGGTTTAAGGTGAAATGCTGGCCGATAGTCAATATATCATCAATTAATTTATAATCGCTGTTCATACGGGCGGAGAAACGGTCGAAGTCTGTATCTTTGATTACACCCAGGTTTTTGTAATATCCCAGAGAGAAGAAGGAAGAACCTTTCTCCGAACCGTTGCTGACAGAAAGATTGTATTGCTGGATGACACCTGTACGGGTAATTTCATCAAACCAGTCGGTATCTGCCACAGGCATTGTATTCTTCGAGTCCAGGTATTTGGAAAGACTCATACCGTATAGTACCGGATTTCCGTTGGCATTGTAGCCCCAATTATAGTTATATCCCAAAGCATTACCATTCGGGTTCTCGCCATCGTTTACATAGGCTTGCCACATGGCACGTCCGTACTGTTCCGTATTCAACACATCCATCTTACTTTGATACATGGAAGCTGAAACCGAAGCATCAAAGTTGATTTTAATCTGGCCTTTCTTTCCTTGTTTGGTAGTAATGACGATAACGCCATTTGCAGCACGCGAACCGTAGATGGATGCTGAAGCAGCATCTTTCAGTACTTGAATGGATTCAATGTCGTTTCCGTTCAATTCGTGCATACCAGCTTTGGTAGGAACTCCATCGATAATATAAAGAGGATCGTTGTTGTTCAGCGTACCGATACCGCGAATACGTACGGTAGCCGATCCGCTCGGATTTCCATCCGCTGTAATGTTCATACCGGGCACGCGGCCTTGAAGTGCTTTCACCGGGTTGTTCTCCCCTTGCTTCTGGATTTCGTCTACTTTCACTACGGAAACAGCACCGGTCAGGTCAGCTTTACGTTGAGTGGTATAACCTGTTACAACCACTTCATCTACCATTTGAGTGTCTTCTTCCAATAATACATTAACGATAGCAGCCGATTTTACGGTCACCGGTTTATAACCAATATACGTAATCTTTAAAGTAGAGTTAGCCGGAACCGAAAGGGTGAAATTACCATCTAAATCAGTAATTGTTCCATTAGCAGTAGCTGTAGCTTCAACAACAGAGGCGCCGATGACCGGCTGTCCGTCCGTTTTAGAAGTAACGTTTCCTTTCACCGTAATGCTTTGCCCCCAAAGGACTGACATGAAAGTAAACAGGAAACAAACGCTGCAAAGAAGTTTTTTGTTCTTCATAATACGATGCATTAGTTTGATGTTATTAAATTAAAAGTACGAATTTTATCTATATCGATAATGCAAATTACGGTTGATTTATATCAAACGACTGAAAAAAATGTTTCAAAGGCTATAACATTTGTTGCATAGAACGCTATTTTATAGGGTTTTATACATGTTTTCTTCTTGCTATGAGAAAAATGAGGTTCATATTCTCTTATGTAGATTGAAAGTGGTATCTTTGTGTAGTGATATGAGCCCCAAAATAGAGAAGACTCTTCATTAAGATAACAACCAATTAAAGATTCTAAAAACAGAATTCATGACTAAACAACAAGCATTAAAGCTCTTTGAGGAAAAAAAAGTACGTACGGTATGGGATGATGAACAAGAGAAGTGGTATTTTTCGATAGTAGATGTGGTTAGCATTTTAACTGAAAGTACCGATGGACGTAAATATTGGAATAAGCTGAAACAGAGACTTAAAGAAGAAGGAAATGAAACGGTGACAAATTGTCACCAGTTGAAAATGCAGGCAGTTGATGGCAAGATGAACTTAAAGATTAACTCTAAAATAATCCAATAAATAAACGATATGAAAACAATTTCCAACAAACAACTCACGATTCAAGTATCTCCCCACGGAGCTGAACTCTGCAGCATCGTCGCCAATGGAAAAGAATATCTGTGGCAAGCCGATCCTGCTTTTTGGAAGCGACACTCTCCTGTCCTATTCCCGATTGTAGGGAGCGTATGGGAAAATGAGTATCGGAATGAAGGGATTCCTTATACGCTTACTCAACATGGTTTTGCCCGTGACATGGAATTTACTCTTATTTCTGAAAAAGAGGATGAAGTACGTTACCGCCTTGTCAGCAATGAAGAAACTTTGCATAAATACCCTTTTCCATTCTGTCTGGAAATAGGCTATCGCATCCAGGGAAAGAAAATTGAGGTTATGTGGGAAGTAAAGAATACTGGCGACAAGGAAATGTATTTTCAGATTGGTGCACATCCTGCTTTCTATTGGCCAGAATTCGATGCAAGCAATTCTGAAAGAGGGTTCTTCAGATTTGACAAGGAAAACGGTTTGAAATATATTCTCATTTCAGAAAAAGGATGCGCTGATCCTTCTACTGAATATTCTTTAGAGTTGACGGACGGATTATTACCACTGGACACGCATACTTTTGATAAAGATGCTTTGATACTGGAGAATGAACAGGTCCGTAAAGTTACCTTATATAATAAAGAGAAACTGGCTTATCTTAGTCTACATTTTAATGCTCCGGTAGTTGGACTCTGGTCTCCACCTGCAAAGAATGCTCCTTTCGTCTGCATCGAACCTTGGTACGGACGTTGCGACCGCGCACATTATACTGGTGAATATAAAGATAAGGACTGGATGCAGCACTTACAACCGGAAGAGATATTCCAAGGAGGATATACAATTGAAATTGATGAATAATTGATGAATAATTGATGAATAAAAGTAGCTGCCGGATTTCACATCTGACAGCTACCAAACACCTAATTCTAATCTACAAAACCTAACTTATAAATCTAACCTATGAATCCTTAAAAAGCAATCAATACTTGTTGCTTTCACTGAATCTATGTAAACACCTATTGTGTAACTTCTATTTCTATTATAAACCCAACCGATACGCCTTGAATGAATCTACTTGAAATGAACCTCCTTTGCTATAAAAACACATACGGTTGTATGGTTCCGATGGAAAGATAAGATTAGTCATTGCTACCTTTCCTCCATTCAGGAATATTTCTACAGAACATTTATCAACAAAGACATCCAACGTATATTTATTCTCTTTCTTTATCGGTGCCCAGGTAGCTAATGCGAAATCATCTATATAATTGATGGAAGTCGTCTTTCTGCGGTCGTGAACCTCTATTTCATGAGATACACTCTTCTTTCCGAAATCCACGATACCACTTTTCGTCCGGTCCATAACCAATCTCTTTTCCGGAAGATTGAAGTAGATATCCACCTTTTCCCCTTTATCATTAAAGAGGTTGAATCCCATTATCTCCGCTTCTCCGACGGTAATTTCCAATGCCAGTTCATAAGCACCATCATTATCAGCCAATAAAGAATCAATATGATAATCATTGGCAACCGTAAATGCCGGAATCTCTTTCTTTTCTTTTCGCAGAGTCTTTATCTCCGGTACCGGAACTGCTGAAAGATAAATTTCACCGTCTTGTGTATAAAGACTTAACTCACGCGGCAAAGCGTTAGCACTACGGAATTGCTTTGTCGGAACAATATTACAATATTGCCAGTTACTCATCCAAGGAACAGCAATCGTTCGTTCTCCAGTGTTTGAGAAACAAACGGTAGCATAGTGATCTTTGCCCCAATCCAACCATTTCGTGACATTCGGCTGACTGTCACAACTGAATTTCGTTCCATCAAAGTTTCCTGTAAAGTATTGGGTAGCACTTCCTCCGAAATAACATCCCGGATTGACGTTCACTATCAATGCCCATTTCTTACGGTTCAGATCTCCATCCACCGGAAGTTCCACCATGTCCGGACATTCAAATTGACAAGGCTGTACCCCGTATCCTTCTCCAAAACTACTCATATAGTTCCAGTCCTTCAGATTCTTAGAGTCATAGAAACGCATTTCTTTATCGGCGGAGACAATCATCACCCATTTATCTTCCGGTTCATACCGGAACACTTTCGGGTCACGGAAATCTCTCAAACCATCCGCAGGGCACAAGATGGGGTTCTTCTCATATTTAGTAAATGTCCGTCCATTATCCTTGCTAAAAGCAAGACATTGGATCTGCCCGTTTTTGTCACTGGCAGAAGTATAAAAAGCCAGGATATTCCCTGCTCCGTAACCGGCTACATTTTCCTGATCGACAATAGAGCTACCGGAAAAGATATGTCCCAATGTATCACGGGCAATAGCTGGGGCCAAATGTTCCCAATGTACAAGGTCCTTGCTGACAGAATGTCCCCAATGCATATTTCCCCATTTAGAGCCGTAAGGATTATATTGAAAATACAAATGATATTCTCCATCTTTATACACCAATCCGTTGGCATCATTCATCCAGCCATAGAGAGGAGTATGATGGTAAACAGGGCGGAACTTTTCCGTATTGGCTGTATCAAAAGTATCAGATAGTTTGATTTCTTTCCAGCAAAGTGCATCCTTTGATTTATTACGAACACACACGGTGGCAGTCTTCACTCCGGTAGGCAAGGCAAATGGAACGAAATAGTCCACTTGAGTCTGTGCCAAACGAATATCCATATCGGTATCCGTAGCCTCTCCGGTATCAAGCAGAACCTGACTTTCCGCTGCTTCCTCTTCTATAGGAAGCAATATATAATTAGTCGGATTAGTGATGTGGATGACAGTCAGGCTATCGCTTTTCTGTTCCAAGGTCAACTTGCTTTTAGTGGTGTGGCAATAAGTCAGTCCATAAGAGACTGCTAACGCAAGTATTGCACCTTTACATAGTTTCATCCAAGGGTTTGTTTTCATGGCAACAAAGTATTCCTAGTTTATATAAGCTTTTAATCTAAAAGACGAAGGCAAAGATAGGGGGTATCTTTGCCTTCGTCTATAAACTTTGTTTCAGGATGTATCAAATTTGATACATCTATCTCAATTCTACCGAAATTCAAATGAATCAAGATTCAACGGATTAACGATATGAATCTTCATTGTGTGCTTACCTGGTGTCAAATTCACTTTGGCCCCGATGAATTCCTGATAAGTAGTCCAACCACCAGTAGAAACAGCAACATTACTCAAAGGTTTTCCGTCATCAAACGAGAGAGAGAAAATTCCGTCTCTTTCTGCCGACGCACGTACTCTGATTTCAAATGCTCCTCCTTGAGTAGTAAATGTATATTGTAACCAATCCCCAACAGAAGTATTACTAATATGAACAACCCCATCGCTAGCACTGATAGCTACTCCCTTATCTTTTCGATAAGATTTGAAATTACCAAACTCACCCTGCTTGAAGGAGTATCCTCCATCATCGTAATCTTCCGCCTGAATAATGCCAGGAATCAAACTGGCTCCTTCACCAAATCTTATCCAATCAATATCCAAATCACCGCTCTTTATACGTATATCAATATACTGTTCGCCTTCCTGCAACTCTACAGGATAAACATAAGATTCAATCCATGTATTTACGCCTCCATTAAGAACTATATCATTGGTTTTATATACACCATTGACTGCTACCCGAAATTTTCCACCATTACGTTTCTGACGCACTCTGAATGTAATGCCATAGCGTCCGGCCTCACTTACATTGAATGTATAACGTACCCATTCTCCTCCTTTCATGCTACTCAGAAAACCTATACCGTTTTCTGTTTTCACATCCATTCTCGTTCCTGTTTTAGGATTCTTGTAATAAGCAGTATGCTGACCGCCCATATTATAATTCTCAGCCTGTATAATTGTCTGTTTGTTCAATCCTATCTCTACCGCCCTATTACCATAAGGACGCCCCCAATTTTTCACAACTTTCAAATTTCCTTTCAAGTCATACTCGATCGGATCTACACAAACAGAACGCAAGCCACCTCTCCCCGAATGGTTGGATGTATGATAAAAAGAGTACCATTTACCATTATACTCAACAATTGAACCATGAGCAGTTTCTTCACCTTGGGGATACATATATACACCACATGGAGTAAAAGGTCCTAATGGATTATCCGATACAGAATACTGCATTTGATTCCCCCCTTGAGTAGAAGCATGATTGTCTGAGTGGCTCAGATAGTATTTACCTTTATATTTATGCATCCAGGGAGCCTCATGAAAATCAGTGAAACCTTTCAGAGGAGTCATAGTGCCATCCAGTGTTGTCCAGTCATCTTTACGCAACTTCCCCCCCCAACAACCTTGACCGGCACCACTCGTATAAATATAAGGTTGTCCGTCATCATCAACAAACACACAAGGGTCAATTGTTGAAGGAATCCCTTCAATAACACCTTTCACTCTGAATTTTGCAGCCGGTTCCCTACTGGTCGCCACAAAGATTCGCCATGTAGCTTCATCAATCATATGAGGAAAATAAAGATAGTATAACTGTTCTTCTTTATTATATACACAGTCGGGAGCCCACATAAAGCCGTCAATACCCAAGCCTGTCTGTGCCTTTACAGTGGCTGAATTCATAATTTCGCCGTGATCTGTCCAATTCTTCATATCCGTAGTGGAAAACACATGATAACGATCCATGCGGTCACACCCTACCGGTGGCTCCATATCATGTGAAGCATAAACGTATAAACGTCCATCATCCCAAACATGCGCAGAAGGGTCAGCTGTATAAAGCGTTCCTACAAATGGAGTATTATACATTTCCGATTTAAAATCCACAAACAACGGATTATGTTCATAAGTGCCATAACGCGGATAGGTAAACAAAGAATTTCCTATCTGCTCTCCGGTATATTCCCCGGTGCGTGTTATTACAAATTTATCCAGATTGATGCCACCTGTAGTAAACCATTTTAATACGTGTTTCCCTTCACTCAACTGTACATCTGTCACCTTTACCGAATGTGTAAATACATTCCAGTCATCTTCCGGAGCTTCTACAATCTGGCCGGCAGCCCTACCATCGATTTCAAAATAAAAGCTGATTTTCCCATTGGCTGTTACGCAATAAGTATCAATAGAATAAGCTCCCGCCTCAGTCACTTGTAATGTGTAGCAAAGCCAGTCGTCGCTGCTCACGTTGCCGATATTAACGACATCACCGCTTTTACTGACAGCAACTCCTTTTTCTTCACGATAATCATATCCACCATATCCTGCATTTTGAAAATGGAATGACACTCCCTCCCCGCCATCATCAAAATCTTCCGCCTCCACAGTAGCAGGCTCACCGGAAATAATTAACAAACTATTTCCTTCCTGATCTTTTTTAAATGGTATTCCTTGATAATTAGCCAAAAATTCTTCAGCACTCATACCATCTTCATATCTGTCATAATCGTATACATATTCACCTTCCTCTTCTTTGAAACCGGAAACAGGAGAATCATCTTTACACGAGTTTAACACCATCCCTCCAATAAACAACGGAAGGGAACATTTCAGAGCAAATAATAATTTATTCCTCATAGCTTTTCTTTTAATTTAAAGTTATTTTTCAATTTGGTTATCTCAAATATTCTTGGCGGCAATATGTACCAGCCACATATTTTATAGACACAAAGATACCTTGCACCTCTTAATCCAACCGGTTGATTAGAATTAATCGGAAATTAAAAAACGATTAAATCAGAGAAAAAGGATCTTTTTTACAAGTTATCATACCTATTAATCAGTTTTTAATCTCATATTAAGCTCTTTCACTTCCTCTTTTTAATACTTTTCCTTTTACTTTGCCATCCGATAATACAGGGAAAACTTATTAAAACATAAGATATGAAGAAAAATTTCATTTTATTATGCAGTCTGCTAGCCAGTTTTACTCTGCAGCCTACAAAAACAGGTGCACAAACGGCAGCCAACGGTCAGAAAATGACCTACCCTTATACTTTTGCTCCCAGCGAAGGCTTAGTGAATAAAACAGAGAAAGAGCATCGTCAGGAAATTTGCCTGAATGGATATTGGGATTTTCAGCCTGTCGCTTTACCACAGGATTATAAGCAAGGCAAAGGAATAGCTCCCAAACTTCCTTTCCCTAAAGACGAAAACTGGGACAAAACACGAATTAAAATCCCTTCGCCATGGAACATCAATTCTTTCGGCTACCGTAACTTAGAAGGCCCTGATCATCGCAATTACCCTTCTTACCCCAAAGAATGGGAACAAGTGAAAATGGCATGGATGAAAAAAAATATCACTATTCCCGATACTTGGAAAAGCCAACAAATAAAACTCTATTTTGAAGCAGTAGCAGGGTACTCCGAGGTCTACATAAATAAGGAAAAACTAGGTGAAAATTTTGATTTATTCCTGCCTTTCAGTTTCGATATCACTGATAAAGTCACTCCCGGTGAAACTGTCGAGATACTGATAGGTGTACGCAGCCAGTCCCTGTTTGAAAATAATTCGACGATCGGACGACGTATCATCCCGGCAGGTTCCATGTGGGGGTATCATATCAACGGCATCTGGCAGGATGTGTATCTGTTGGCTCTCCCCAAAGTACATATAGAAGACATATATGTAAAACCATTAGTTTCAAAAAACACACTGGAAGTAGAAGTAACCGTACAAAATAAAACGGCCAAGAAAACAGATATACAACTGCAAGGTAATATCCGTGAATGGATAAACTGTGCCGGAACCGATATTAATTCCGCACCAGTTCCTACTTGGTCACTTGGTATGGAAGCCTTATATGTAACTCCTCATAAAGTATCTATTGACGCCAACGCATCACAGAAAGTAACATTACAAATACCTGTAAATGAAAACACATTAAAATACTGGACGCCCGAATCTCCCAATCTATATGCTCTGTTACTTTCTATACAAGACAAAAAAAAGACTATTGATACAAAATATGAACGTTTTGGCTGGCGTGAATGGACATTACAAGGAACCACACAATGCTTAAATGGTGAACCTTACGCTTTACATGGAGACTCCTGGCATTTCATGGGAATCCCGCAAATGACACGCCGCTATGCATGGGCTTGGTTTACAGCCATAAAAGGAATGAACGGAAATGCGGTACGTCCGCATGCTCAAGTCTATCCTCGCTTTTACTTGGATATGGCTGACGAGATGGGTATCTGTGTACTAAATGAAACAGCCAACTGGGCTAGTGACGGTGGCCCCAAACTCGATTCCGAACACTTTTGGAAAGAATCGAAAGAACATTTAAAGCGCTTTGTTCTACGTGACCGTAACCATGCTTCTGTTTTTGGTTGGAGTATCAGCAACGAAAACAAACCCGTTATCCTACATGTGTACAACCGTCCCGAATTAATACCAGCCCAACAAAAAGCATGGGAGGAATGGCGCGACATTGTACGCCAGTATGACCCTACCCGCCCTTGGATTTCTTCTGACGGAGAAGATGACGGTAATGGCATATTACCAGTAACAGTAGGACATTATGGAGATACCAATTCCATGAAAAACTGGATTAGTATTGGAAAACCTTGGGGTATCGGCGAACACAGTATGGCTTATTACGGCACACCTGAACAAGTATCCAAATATAACGGGGAACGTGCCTATGAATCACAAGAAGGACGCATGGAGGGACTGGCTAACGAATGTTACAACCTCATAGCCAACCAACGCCGATTGGGAGCCTCATACAGTACTGTTTTCAATATGGCATGGTATGCATTGAAACCATTACCACTCGGTAAAAAAGATTGTTCTACAGCCCCGTCTGTCAATGAAGACGGAATTTTCTTCAGCGAATATCGTGAGGGAATTCCGGGCGTACAACCTGAACGTATAGGTCCCTATAGCACTACATTCAATCCTGGCTATGACCCGACTCTGCCACTCTATCAAGAATGGCCGATGTACAGTGCATTACGTGCCGCAAATGCTCCGGGAGAACCTGCTTGGTCGCCTTATGCTGTAATCAACAAAACGCAGTACGAAGCCATTAAATCCGAAAGCATGATTGAGAATTATAAAGAAGTTGTATTCATAGGAAATCCTACCGGCAAAATAAAACAACTTTTGGATGCCCAAGGAGTAGTCTTCACTTCAAAGATTACCACTCCCGCCTCACTGCTTTATATTATAGACGCAAGTCAGGCATTAAGTGCCAATACCCGAAAAGAAATACAAAAACATTTGCTCAAAGGAGCGGATATCTGGCTATGGGGACTTGTACCGGAAACCATAAATGAATATAATGAAATTCTGCCTCTTCCAGTAACCTTAGATAGATTGAAACGCTCATCATTCCTTCCTATACAGAAATCATGGATGCGTGGCCTGAATAATTCAGACTTCTATTTCTGCGAACTTCAAAAAGCAGATGCTTGTGACTACTCACTGAAAGGAACACTTGTAGAAGAAGGCGAAGTCTTGTTAAACGCCTGCAAAACCGACTGGCGTCAATGGAACAAACGTCCGGAGGAAATCAAAACTGCCGGAACAATTCGCAGCGAATACGAATGCACTGCTGCCACTCCTGTGTTTGTTAAATATCAGCACGGTCCTTCTACTTTCTATCTGAACACATTAACCGAATTTGCTAACTCAGAGAAAGGATATAACACTCTAAGCGCTATCTTAAAAAATGCAGGAATTACTTACATTAAACCGGAAATCAACATCAATGAAGTATTTTTCTTACGTGACGAACAAGTGAATTTTCCGGTAACTGCCAATGAGAAGCTAACGAAAGACGGTGATAGTTGGGTGTTAGAATTCCATGTATTCAGTCCACGTCCGCTAGATGACTTGCTAATAGAGCCGAACATGCCAAAACTCTCTTTGATGTTAAAGGCAAAGAAACGCGAGCTATTCATCAACAACAAGCCTTACAACAGTGTGTCTCACAACGGGCAAAACGAAATCATATACAAAGAGTTACCCCTATTACAAGGTTGGAACAAACTAGTTATTAAAATAGGAGCTGAAGACCGGAACGACTTCAGCGGCTTCTTCAAATGTGACAACAAAAAAGATTTTCTTCCATTACTAAAAGCTGCTTTTATCAACCCGGAAACAAAATGATAAAGGAATAGAAAACGATTTAAAACAAAAAACATATCATGAAAATAATACATTTTTTAGCTACGATGGCAATCTCCTCCTTGTTAGGGGCATGCAATGGAGGACAATATATAGTCAACCGGGATCCGGTTGACTATGTTAATCCATACATAGGGAATATCAGTCATCTGCTCGTTCCCACATTCCCTACCATTCAATTGCCTAACAGCATGCTTCGTGTCTATCCCGAACGTGCCGACTACACTACCGAACTACTGAACGGGCTCCCTATTATTGTCACTAATCACAGAGAACGTTCCGCATTCAACCTTAGTCCTTATCAAGGGACTAATTTAAATCCGATCATTGCCTACAATTATGACAACGAACATCTTACCCCATACTCGTACGAAGTGGAGCTGGATGATAACCGTATGAAAGCAGAATATGCCCTTTCGCATCGCTCCGCCCTTTACCGGATAACATTTGAAGCAGATAAACCCGTTTACATCATTATCAATTCCCGCAATGGCTCTATCCATGTAGGCGAAAACTTCATCAGCGGTCATCAACAGTTAAGTGATAATACCAATGTCTATGTATACATCGAGCCACAAGAAAAACCAGTGAGCACCGGCGTTCTAGAAAATGGCGTTATCGAAGCCAGCAAAGATAATGCCAATGGCACCAATGCTTGTGCGGCATGGCGTTTTGCCGACGGAACGACAACAATAAACCTCCGCTATGGCATATCTTTCATCAGTGAAGAACAAGCAGAAAAGAACCTGCGTAGTGAATTAGGGGATTATGACATAAATAAGCTGGCAGAAACAGGACGCCGGATATGGAACGAAGCCTTAGGACGCATCAAAGTAGAAGGAGGTACTGAAAATGACAAGACCGTATTATACTCTTCGTTCTATCGTACTTTCGAACGTCCTATCTGTATGAGTGAAGACGGTGGTCTTTATTTCAGCGCTTTTGATGGAAAAGTACATAACGACAACGGCATCCCCTTTTATACCGATGACTGGATCTGGGACACTTACCGCGCCGCACATCCGCTCCGTACACTAATCGATCGGAAAAAAGAAGAAGATATTATAGCTTCATATTTACGAATGGCCGAACAGATGGGCAACATGTGGATGCCTACTTTCCCCGAAGTAACAGGAGACACACGACGCATGAATTCCAATCATGCCGTAGCTACTATCGCCGATGCTTTGACAAAAGGACTAAAAGTAGATGCTGCAAAAGCTTACGAAGCCTGCCAGAAAGGAATAGAAGAAAAAACTCTTGCTCCCTGGTCAGGAGCAGCAGCTGGTTGGTTGGATAACTTCTACCGGGAAAACGGATATATCCCTGCTCTCCGCCCGGGTGAAAAAGAGAATGATCCGAATGTGCATCCTTTCGAAAAACGCCAGCCTGTGGCTGTCACTTTGGGAACCAGCTATGACCAATGGTGTCTCTCCCGCATAGCAGAAACACTAGGTAAAAAAGATGAAGCTGCGCACTATTTACAATGCTCTTACAATTACCGGAATATTTTTAATGAAGCAACCGGTTTCTTTCACCCGAAAGATAAGGAAGGTAACTGGATTGAACCATTCGATTACCGTTACTCCGGTGGTATGGGAGCCCGTGAATATTATGGAGAAAACAACGGTTGGGTTTATCGTTGGGATGTACCCCATAACGTGGCTGATCTAATCAGTCTCATGGGCGGAAACGAACGATTCATCGCCAACCTCGATCGTACCTTCAGTGAACCATTGGGACGCGGGAAATATGAATTTTACGCACAATTACCGGATCATACCGGCAATGTCGGACAATTTTCCATGGCTAACGAACCATCTTTACATATACCTTATCTATACAACTATGCCGGTCAACCTTGGAAAACCCAGAAACGTATCCGCCAAATGCTGAAAACTTGGTTCCGTAACGACCTAATGGGTATGCCGGGTGATGAAGATGGTGGTGGCATGACCTCATTTGTAGTCTTCTCCTCTCTAGGTTTTTATCCTGTTACTCCGGGATTACCTGTCTACAACATCGGCAGCCCGCTTTTCACAAATACAAAGATTACCCTTGATAACGGCTCTATATTTGAAATCGACGCCCAAAATGCTTCCGACGAAAACAAATATATTCAATCTGCCACCCTAAACGGTCAGGAATGGAATAAACCCTGGTTCAGCCATGACGATCTGAAAAATGGAGGCAAGTTGATGCTGATAATGGGCAACAAACCCAATAAAACATGGGGAAACGGAATGAATGCCGCTCCTCCGTCAGCAAATTATAAATAAACGTTATCCGGTCATCTAAAATGTCTCAAAATAGAATCTTAGAAATGAATTTTCTATTTTGAGACATTTTCATGTTTTATTAAAGATATCCCCTATTTCTTAGGGATATCATACAGTTTTTTGTATTTTTGCAATATTTAATTGCAAAACTGACAGAAGTAGAAGTACTATGAAATATCAACTACAAATATTGATTTTTGTCTTGCTCTGCCTGGTAGGCAAATTGGACGCATCTTCCCTATATGATTATGGACTTCATCTCAAGTCTCATACTGTATCAGCAATAGAGAGAACCTCTTTATTTCTGGATGACAATCAACCTTTCCCTATAAAAAATGATTTCACAATTTCCTTTCAAATGTATATTCGTGCCAATGAACCGGATTTCGGTTCCATTCTCCATTTATATACAAATACCAATCAATATATTCGTTTTTTATTTGTGGCAGGCGAAGAAAGACATTTTCCCGCTTTAGTACTCAATGAGGGCATTGTTACCATAGACACTCATATCGAACGAGAAAAATGGCTAAATGTTTCTATACATATGCGTTTGAAGGACAATGTCATTGAAGTAGATTACGACAACAAAAAAATATCAGCCATGGCTCCTCTACAGGGGACAAAAAGTGTTTCAGCCCTATTTGGAAAAATGGAAAGCTATTTAGCAGATGTGGCTCCCGTTAACTTAAGAAACATAATCGTTATGCAAGATGGAAAACAGACGCGTGAATGGAAGCTGTGGAAACATAATGACGATGTTTGCTATGATAAAAAGGAAAATGCAATAGCACGTGCGCTTCATCCAATATGGCTGATAGACAACCATATCGAATGGAAACTTATTCATCAAGCCCACATTCCTGGCAAACTGGATGTATCATTCAATGCTCGTGATGCTTTATTTTACTTAGTCAAACCACAATCCATTGAAGTTCTGGACGAAAAAGGAACATTACAAAAAGAAATAACGATACGTGGCGGTTTCCCTGCCGTAGAATATCCCAATCATCAATTGTATGACACTTTAACTAACAAGATAGTGTCTTACCATCTCAAAAGGGGTATAACTTCTTATTTCTCGTTCGATACCGAAAAATGGAGCAATGAAGAGCGAAACAAAGAGGAAGCCAGCAACTATAATCACGCCAGAACATTTAATCCGGCAGACTCTTCTTTCTATTTTTTCGGCGGTTATGGTTTTTATCAATACCGTAATGATCTCTTTCAGATGAAGTCCGGAAATTACAAATTAGAACAAGTGATATATGAGCGTCCCCTCTATCCCCGCTATTCCGCCGCCATGACTATAGTAGGCGATGAACTGTATATTTTTGGCGGAAGAGGTAATAAATATGGAAAGCAGGAGTTGAGTTCACATTTCTACCTCGGGTTATGTGCAATCAACTTGAAAAACAATCGGTCACGTATCGTCTGGCAAAAAAACATGTCCCCAGAAGATGGAACCCTTATGGCTTCTTCCATGTATTTCGAACCGTCGGATAGTTCTTTCTATGCCGTTTCAATGAATAAAGGCGGCATATTGTGGAAAATCTCCATGAAAGATTCTGTCTACACGGAAGTCTCCAAACCCATACACAACGAATTGAATTATCAAGATTGTGACTTCAGTCTTTATACTTCCCCTTCACATGGTAAATTATTTCTGGTATTGGATAAAATACAAAATGACCATACACATAATGTAGCCATCTATTCCATCAATATGCCTCTCGTAAACGAAGAAGATATCCGGCAACCGGAAAATGAAACATTTACTTCCAGCCGGAAATACTTTTATATTGCCGGAATCTTGTTGCTATTCATTATAAGTGGAACTATATTCTACCGCTCAAAATATAGCAAAAAGAAAAAAAGTACACCGGTTACTAAAACCAGAGAGGAAAAGTTATCTGTTATAGAAAGTCATATCGATCGGAAACAACCTGAAATACCAGAATATCAGGTAACACAAGAAAAGAGGCAGGATTTTGAAACCACCCTGACGAGAACTGCCGACTATTATGATCGAAACCGCGCATCTATTTCTTTATTTGGATGTTTCAACGTACGCGATAAAGAAGGAAATGACATCACCTCCAATTTTACACCTCGTTTGAAACATCTGCTTATTTTGTTGATACTCTATACAGAGAAAAATCCTCAAGGTATCCTTGCTAGTAAAGCAACTGAAATACTATGGCCTGACAAAGAAGAAACCGCTGCCCGTAACAACCGTAATGTCAATCTGCGCAAATTGCGGGTATTATTAGAAAGCATTGGAGATATGGAAGTAGTGACAGAAAATAACTTCCTGCGCATCAAATGGGGAACAAGCGTATTTTGTGATTATCATACCTTAATGACCTGTACCAAACAATTTGAACAAGAGAAAAGTGAAGAATTACTCAACCGGATATTGGAATTGTTATTGTATGGTCCTTTATTGCCAAATACAGTTTTTGACTGGTTAGACGATTTCAAGGATGCCTACTCCAGCCATTCTATCGACTTACTAAAGAATTTACTGGAAATCGAAATCCAACGAAATCATCAAGAAATGATCATCCGTCTTGCTGATATCATGTTCTTGCACGACCCACTTAATGAAGAAGCATTGGCAGCCAAATGTACCGTACTCTCCGCACAAGGAAAGAAAGGTATTGCCCGAAATGTATATGACCGCTTCTGCAAGGAATACCGCGACTCTATGGGAGAAAATTATAAAATACCATTTGTTAGTTTATAGGTGTAATTTATAAATATATCAATTAAACTATGCAATATATGCCACAGCCAATTGGTATACTGATCCATTACCGTGCAGAAATGAGTAAAATCGATGCGGTTTTGAGCATCATTTTGTGATGTGTAATCCTCCTCTATAAAGTTGAAAAAATATAAAAACATCTGCCACCTGCAACCAAACGTTCGTAATGCACTAATTGATAAACAGTTGCATTGTTGCAGATACTGTGGCAGATACGTTGCAGATAAAGTACCTGCAACGCAGTATAAACCTTACATAAACCAAGTCTCCATGAGTGCAAAAGTACAATTGTATGCATTAACTTCCTGTTTCCAAGCGGGAAACTGTCGTTTCAGGCATTAGAAACTGCAGTTTCCACGGCAGGACACGGGAGTTTCCAAGGTAGGACACGATAGTTCCCAAGGCAGGAAACTGTAGTTTCCACGTAAGGATACTGTCGCCTTCTCGTAGAAACGCCACAATTATCCCATAGCTTTGCATTAAGAAATCAAGGATTCTTTGATTATATAACTCAAGTTTCTCAAGTCTGTATATCCCTGGCTTCCCCTCCTTCTGAAAGGAGAAACGATGCAGAGTACTTACGAAATTGCAGTTATATAATGTGTTGCAGATACTTTATCTGCCACCTATCTGCCACAGTATCTGCAACGGTACAACTATTTACCAATCAGCGTATTATATGCGTTTGGTTGCAGGTGGCAGATGTTTTTATATTTTTCAACTTTATAGAGGAGGATTACGCATCACAAAATGATGCTCAAAACAGTATAAAAATGAGCCAATATCAGTACATTGTTATTGCTCATATTCAATAATATTCTCCTATAGTTCATAAGTATATGCGCATTAAAAATGCAGCAAATAATAAAATGAAAGTCACATTCTAAGAAAAAGCTGTGATTAATTCACATTTAATTGTTTTTTAATCCCCGATTAATCGTAAATTCCTTCCTTTTTTATTGTCTTTTAGTTCATTTGCAGAAAAATTAATCTTAATAGAAAAGTATTATGAAACAAAAAAGGACCTCTTAATTTAATTCGTATGAAGGATATAAAATATTTTGTTTTCCCTCATCCAATCATTCTTAATTTAGTGATTACTCATAAATAAATTCATGAAAAACATGAAACAACGATTTTCCAAGTACATGAGATACTATGAAAGAAATCTCATTTTAATTTTGATGCTGTTTAGTGTTTCGGTTATGCAGGCACAGAATCGAACGGTGAAAGGAACAGTGACCGATGTGCAAGGTGAACCTATTATCGGTGCCAACGTTGTGATAGTGGGCGGCACGAAAGGTGTCATTACTGACCTTGACGGAAAATACTCCATTCAGGTTCCTGAAAATGGTGCTGTATTAAAGTTCTCCTACATTGGCTTTAAGACGAAGTCATATAATGTAGCAAAAGGAAAAAGTGTATTGGACGTGACGTTGGAAGAAGATGCTGTCATGCTGGAACAAACCGTAGTAACAGCGATGGACTTGCGCCGTGACGAAAAGTCTCTTTCTACCGCTTTCCAAAAAATGGATGTGACGAGTATGACCGAAAACCGTGACGCAGGATTTGTCAATATGCTACAAGGTAAAGTGGCAGGTTTGCAAGTAATCTCCAACGGTGCGGCAGGTTCGGCTACCGTACGCACCGCTTACGAAAAAAGACTGAAATAAGAAAGTCGAAGACAATATCCTCAAAGTCAGTAACTTTGGGGATATTTTTTTGTTATACCACGACAGATGAATACCCCGTTGGAAGTCGAAAATTGGACAAATCGAGTAACCAAATCGTAACCAAGAAAAAAAACGGGAATTTTGGTTACGACTTCGTAGATATGTCGTTGATTTGTCGTTGTTTACGTTCAATTTTATCGACACGCCGTAACCTAAAATCCTGAGCAGAAAAAGGAAACAACCGGCACGTTTACGATTCATTTCATGAGGATACACGACAATGACCCTCAAATGTCTGTTTCATAGCCGCCAAGTGTCCGCCTGTGGATTGCGTCAAGTGATTGTCAAACAGTATTTTTGCAACAAAAAACTTAAAAGCGCATGAAACGGAACACATTCAGCGTACTTTGTTACGCAAGGAAAAGGGAACAAGGAAAGGACAAGCAATATCCTATCATGGTTCGCATCACCATTGACAGCGAACAGGTACAGTTCAACTCACAGTTAATGGTGGATAAGAAGATGTGGAAGGACGGTGGCGTAGTCGGTCGTAGTGCGACGGCGGTGTATTTGCGCACGCAGATAGAGAAAATCAAGACCGACATTACCCGCATCTACGAAAAGGAAATCGAAAACAACCGCTACCCTTCACCGCTGAAGCTGAAGAACATCTATCTGGGCATTGAAACGAAAGCCAACACGTTGCTGACCGTGTTCAAGAAGATGAACGAGGAAAAGCGGAAGGAAGTGGGCACGTCGCTCTCACAGAACACCTACAAGAAATACGACCTGACATACCGCCGTATGGAAGAATACATTCAGTTCAGGTTCAGGAAAGAAAAGTATAAAGACATTCCATTGACGGAAATCAACGAGGAATTTATCAACGGCTTCCGCAACTTCCTGCGTGTGGACAAGAAGGTCGGCCACAACGCCACCTCGAAGATGATGCAACTGTTCAAGAAAGCCGTTACCCGCGCAAGGAACGCCGGTCTTATCCAGTTCAACCCATTCACGCAGCCCATCACCTTCGTTCAGGTGGACAAAGGCTTTCTGACAATGGACGAACTCCAGAGCATTATGGACAAGGAGATTGAAGTGGAACGCCTGCAACGGGTGCGCGACGTCTTTGTATTTTCCTGTTGGACGGGGTTGGCGTACATAGACGTATATCTGCTCAAAGACGAACATATCCAGAAGTATCTGGACGGCAACTATTGGATTATCTCCAAGCGCCATAAGACCGGTGTGCCCATCAACGTGCGCCTGTTGGACATTCCCCTGCGCATCCTGCAAAAGTACAAGGGTAAACAGCCCGACCACCGTGCCCTGCCCATGCCGAGCAATCAGAAGATGAACGCATATCTGAAGGAACTCGCTGATATTTGCGGAATTAGGAAGAATCTGACCTATCACCTCGCAAGACACACGTTCGCCACAACCGTTACGCTAACTAACGGAGTATCAATAGAATCCGTATCAAAAATGTTGGGACATACTAATATTCGCACTACGCAAATCTACGCGAAGGTAATCAACCAGAAAAGCGGCAGCGAGATGGAAGCCCTTTCCGACAGGCTGCATGTATCCATGAACGCATTATAGAAAGGAGGACAAATATGAGAACGATAGAAAGACAGCTTAGAGCCAGACAAACGGCGGTGAGTCTGAACGAAAAGGAATTGAGCAGACTGATGAAAGCCACGTTTGACACACCGCGTTTGGAACAGGTGCGTGACCTTTTCATCTTTTCGAGCTTTACAGGCCTGCATTACCAGAACCTGAAATCCCTCCGTAAAGAGAATTTCCACAACAAGTACGGGCAGAAGTGGATTTTCATGGTAAGGGAGCAGACCGACGCTTTCATCCACATTCCCCTGCTGCCTGTCCCACAAATGATATTGGAGAAGTACAAAGTCCGGTTTGCCGGAACGGATGAACTGTTGCCCGTCCCCAGCAACCAACGGCTGAATGTCTATCTGAAAGAGATTGCGGAACTCTGCAGCATCGAAAAGAACATGACCATGTATCTGGCTTACCATACGTTCAAGGATACGATAACGACAAAAAACGGCATATCCACCGGTACGGTATGCCGCATGTTAGGGCGGTTCGACCTGCGCGGCCGCCATGCTTATGTTACCGACCGCATCATCAAGCGCGAAATGGACAGAGTGGCGCGTAACTGCACCCCGTTTGAAAAAATTGCGGCGCAATACATCATGACAACCAATAAATCCGTATATTGTCCTACCAAATAAAACGATACCCCTATGCTACACAGAGGAAACATCACCATCACCGGGCTGGAGGACATCAACCGCCACCCCACAGTCAGCGTCAAGTTGGAGAACGGCAACGTATGGCTCACCAAACATGAGCTTGCCCGCCTGTTCGGAGTGTTCATCCAGACGATAGACGCCAATATGCGCTCCATCTTCAAGTCGCGCATCCTGAACGAGAGCGAGGCGACCATCACGGAAAAGCAGGACAAGCGATACGTTACCTACTACAATCTGGAGGCCGTCATCTTTCTCAGCTTCCGTATCAACACCTATTGCACGAAGCTGTTCCGCGAATGGGTGCTCAACTCCCTGTGCGAATACAAACGGCTGAAGGAGAAGCAGCCTGAAGTCCTTGTTGTGTTCAACGCTTCGGACAACCAGACCTTTATCTCGTATAACTGAAGTTCCCCGAATCCCGCAAAAGCGAGCCTTGTCCGTGAAATAAACCGGGCAAGGCTCGCTTTGTATCCTCCAAACCCTTATCTTTGGGCAGAAAAAAACCTAAAGATGATAGAAGACCTCCACATATCCGTCCCTCTTAGTGAAGTACCCGAAGCCCAAGTGGGCAATTACTTCATCCTCTCCGAGATGCCCGGCGAGTTCCTGATAATCCAAAAGCCCGACAACACGTTTTATTTCCTGTGCAGCCGGGAGTGCGACATCGTGCGGATATGCGAGTCCTTCGACTGGTACATCGTGTCGAAGGACGCTTTCAACGACCGCTTGTGCATCGGCATCGGTCTGGCCGACAAGGAGAGCATCGACGGCGAGGTCTATCGCGTGCAGGACGAAGCCACGCTCTCCCTTTGGCGCGACATCCTCCGTTTCACCTTCGACAGCGATTTCGTGCGCCGGTTCTTCCCCTACAACACCCGTTTCAAGGGCAAGATGCGCATCGACGGCGCATTGTGCTTCTATATCCACGACTATTACCCCACGCGCTGCAAAAATATCGGCGTGGAAGACCGCAAGACCAGCAATTTGGTTTTCCGCTTCAAGGAAGGACAGCAGGCAGCCCTTGTCGCCAAAATCTTCTCCCTTTGCATCGCCCGTATGCCTTTCTACAAGGAAAAGGCGGCCAATGCCGTGCTTATCCCCATCCCGGCGGCTACCCGCGAGCGCAACGCCGCCCGGTTCGCCCGGTTTTGCAGCCTCCTTTCGCGCCGCCTGAAAATCACCGACGGCTTCCGTGCCACATGGATAAGGGAAGACCGTGAGCAGATGAAAGGCACTCACGGCCTCGACAAGCTCTCCAACCTTATTTTCCACCCCGTCTATTTTCAAGGACGCGATGTCTTTCTTGTGGATGACATCGTGTCCACCGGCGAGAACTTCACGCAGATGAAGCGCAGGCTGATGCAGCTTGGAGCCAACTCCGTTACCGGGTTATTCTTGGGACGGACGGTGAAAATGGGGAAAGAATAAAAAAGACACACCCTTGGTTTCGACATTTCCGCAAGTCGAGCAACCCAAAGTGCTGAGTTGGGCAACTCAGCAAAACGAGTTGGGCAACTCACGGAAACGGGTTGGGCGACTTGCAGGCTTGGGATAAATGCAAAGAATACAATATTCCAATCCCCGACCCATGCAGCGGAATGTAAAAGCCCGTCATTTCCGTCGGCAAGCATATCCCCGTTCCCGTCGGGAATGGAAATACCCTTGCCGCCTACGCAAAACCGTAGAAACATGCCGCATGGTCAAGCGTGATGAACCAAATCATCACACCATATCCCATACGCCACCTTTCTTTGACCGATTTTGCCGCAAGGTAGGCTTTTACGCTTGCCCGACCCGCCCGTTATTGCACGTTGCCGCCTTCGAGGGCGGAGTCGAAGGCACTATAATGGTCGTCGTCATGCACGCTCAATGCCGCCACGAGGCTGTTCAACGTGCGCACGGCATCCAGCCGTTGTTCCGGCGAACATTCCTCCGGATGGCTCAATACATCAATGGCGCAGGTCAGATGCGCCTTTGCCTGCTGCAAGGTGGACACATCTTGAATGGGAAACAGGTAGAAAAGTCCTTCATCGGAAGAACGGACGATGCCCTTCAGGGCGGTAGCTTGTAATTCCATATCTTTCGGGTATTAACAAATGACGTAACGCTGCCGGCCACCGCACCCAAAGCATCGCCAAACGCTTAATACAGAGTGAACCGGCAGGTTACGTCAAGGTATAACCTACCCGGTCCATTTACCTCTGTATTTTGAAATTGGCGATTTCTGGATGCCGGTAAATGAACAACATTACCACGATGCTATTTGCACCGCTGGCACAAAGGTAAGAAAATAACGCCAATAATCCATTGCCATCCTTAAAAACCTCCTTCGGAAAAATCCATTGCGGAGAGAAATCAACGTTCCTACGGTATGTTTCCCTTGCCGCTTTCATTCCCCATCACTCCACAATGTGCTATTGAAAGGTTGGGGGAGCTGACTTATTACGTGCGCAAAGGTAATTTCGGGTTTTGACGGACTAATCAAATTTTTTAGGCACAATCTCCACACTTCGCAGGCTCAGGTAGTATTCCACCGAAAAAATTTGCTTCTGCAAAACCCTATCCTTTGCCCCGCTTACGAAATAAGTCAGCTCACCCAACTCGTCAATGCATAAAAAAAATGTCGTGATTATGAAAGCAACAAGAGAAACAAATGGAAATAAGTCGCTTCCCAATCTGCCTCTGCATAAATTCGTGGGCGTGGCGGTGAGGTTCTCCCTTGCGGCACTCGGCACATCCCTGTACGGTGGCTCCCTTCTGGTGTGGTTCGTCGGGCTGTGGCTGGCGTGGAACTTCCTTGTGGGTGTAGTCCGTTTCCTGTGGGTCTGCCTTGTGTTCCTTTTTGCGTTTGTTTCGGTTGTCGCTTTCATAGTCTGGGTATTAACACTCTAAACTCACATCATCATGGATACAACAAACATTTCAAAGAACGTTTCGTTTACCGGACACCGCTCCGGCAGGATAAGCCAACCCATGCTTACTCTTTTTACAGGCATGGTGACGGAAATCAAAAGACTGTATGCTTTGGGCTACCGTAACTTTCTCTCAGGCATGGCGGAAGGCAGCGATTTGATTTTTGCAAAGGCAGTCTTGACGGTAAGAAACGAATTAACCGATATACGGTTGGTAGCTGCCATCCCTTTCCGGAAGCAGTCCGCACGCTATTCCGACACGAACAAGAGGCTTTACATCAGTCTGTTGGAAGAAGCGGACAAGACGGTTATCCTTTCAGAAAGCTATCACAAGGGCTGTTTCCACCGGCGCAACGACTTTCTGGTGGAACATGCGGCAATCATGCTCGCTTATTGGGACGGACTGCCCTATGGCGGCACATACTATACCATAGGAAAGGCGCAGGTGCTGAACAGAATAATTATAAACCTTTATAAATAAGAACGCTTATGAAACGGTACAGCAAGACTATCGCACAGCAGTGCAAGTATTATGAAGTGGAGGACATTTTCGAGTACATGGTGGAAACCTACATCAACGGCAACCACAGCACCTTTACCCGGCTGTTCAAGGAACTGGAGAAGGACGCACGCAGGCTGTTCATCGAATACCTGTTGTGGGAAGTCAATCCCCAATACCACGTGGAAATACTGAAAGCAACCATCTAAAAAATTACGGTATGGACAAGATAATATCCCAAATGACGAAAGAAGAAAAATTGCAGGCTTTGGCGGACTACCATGCCTGCAAGCGTGAGCGGCACATCATTCTCCGCTATATCCAGGCACTCCGCCAGGAAGATGCGGAACAGACCGCCTATTTCGAGAGCTTCGGCGAAAGCGTGCATCAAATTGTGCTGAACGTGAATACCTACGAGCGCAGGCTTGTTTTCGGCTATGTGGACAAGCAGTTCAACGAATATGGATGGATAAATGGCATGTTGCCCATCGTGGAGGAAATACGGTTGGACACATCCAACGTGATACACATCGGCCAGTCCGTGAATGACACGTATGCCGTTGCGGTGAGCTGGTGTACCGGCACGGCAGGAGGCGGCAGTCACCCATCGGTATGGGACGAACCCATTTCCGACTACAAGGAAGCGGTACGCACGGGAATACATCGGCTGGAAGGGCATTACACTTATGCGGAACGCCACTCCCTGACAGACAAGGGAAATTACAACCCGAAGTATATCCGCAAGTTGAAAGCCGGATTGCGGGAACTGAAGTTACGCTATACCGCCCCGCAGCAGTTGAGCCTTTTTTGATTATTCACCTATAAATATATAATGTATGGACGTAAAGATTGAAAGCATGATTTTCGGGTGGGACGAGCGGATACCCGAAGTGTTGGTAAAGTTCATCAATTCCGTGACGCTGACAAAGGACGAACAGGAGCTTCGCGAACTGGTGAAAGTATTTGCACAAAGCAAGGAGTTCAACCGCTTCTTCGCTTTCGGATACGGGAGCAGCCACTTTTGGCTCAAACAAAGGATGGCATCTGACCCGGACAAGTGCATGGAGAACCGCTTATTGATTGTCGAATTTTAAGGAATTGTATGATGGTTACAAGAATGACAGAAAACGGCGTTTCGACCTGCCGGGCAGCAGGAACGGAACAATTCGAGAAATTCCAGACTGGTTTTGGGAGAAGAAAACGCACGCTTGTGCAGTACGATTACAGGGCATCCGATGGGGAATTGTTCTCCTGCGTGGCTCCGACTTTGGAGGAATGCCGCCGCAGGCGCGATGCATGGTTATCGGAAAAGGAAAGAAAGGAGGCCGGCAATGAATGACGGTTACGAAACGCTGATAATCACATTTAGCGAACCCATCGAGGTTTTGGACGGTAGGTTTGAGGACATCGACACATGGGGCGTGGACAGCCTGAAGAAGTGGGTGGACGATTACGAGACCACACGCTTCACCCCGATAAACGGCTATACGGCAGTCATCACATCCGAATACAACATGAAGCCCGTAAGGGAATGGTTGGAACATTACATGCCCATAGCGGAAATGAAGGAATTGTAGAGGGATGATGCGCTTGCAGAAGCAGCCCGCCGGAACCAATCCGACGGGCTGCAACCGTTTCACACCACAGGCATGTCAGTCCGTTTCCTCGCCCCAAAGCTCCGTATCAGTCGGGGCATGGCGTATGGCACGCCAGATGCAACAGCCGGTTACGGCAAGAAGCGTCAAGTAAGCAATGGCAAAACAAAGCATAGCCGTCAGTATTATGGAGCAGGCTGTTCCGGGTTCTCTACTCCTTCTTCCGTCTCGTTGTTGAACGAAAAGCTCTTGGTTACCGTCTGGTTAAACGAATCCACAATGTAGATGTCAATCGTCTGCTGGTCGGTGCAGAGCGACCTGTAATAGAGCCGGAAGGTCTCGCCCGGCAACGAATAAAGGTCATTGGGCAGCAATACCGTGCCGTCCTCCAGACGAAGCTCCCCCTTGCCCGTAGGCTGGAAGTAGCGGATGAAATACTCCGTTTCCTCGTACCGCCCGCTTCGTACCAATTGGCAGCGTATCTCGGCTTCCCCGCCTTCCACAATGGTGGTCTGCACCGGCAGGGTAGCCAAATCAAACTCATACACCTGCTGGATGTCCAGCTTGTCGGAACAGGCGCAAAGCAGCACGGCGGCGACCAGCGCGAAGCCGACGGTAAAAATCAGTTCAGTCATTCTTTTCATTTTCTTGATGATTTATTAGTCCAATATGAATTTCAGCCCCACCCCGAACTGGAAGTGGAAATTTCCAGTACCGCCACCCCACAGGCAGCGTTCACGCGCATGGAGCAGCAATACCGTCCGGTTAGTGAGGTAGGTTTCTATCTCCAGCGACACCGCGCCGCCATAGACAAAAGCGTCGCCGTTCGTAATACGCGCCCCGTCATGGAGCAGGCTCTCGCCCCAGTTCACCGTTTCATAGCCCGCCATCGCCGAGCCGCCCACGTAGCAGAGGAACACCTTGTTCGCGTCCGAGAGGAAGTTGTAGTAATATCCCCCTTCCGCCGTGAACTGCGACACCGGCAGGCGCGTGTCCTTGTACGGGTGGTACTTTTGCAGGTACTCCGCGCCGAACACCCACTTGCTGCACCCTTTCGTGTACGAGTCCATCGACAGCCCGAAGTGGTAGCCCAGCTCATTGCGCCGGCTTGCCGAATGGAAGCCGTCAGCCATGCCCGCCGTCAGCCGCAGCCCTTTCATGCCCGGCAGACAGCGTTGCGCCTGCACCTTGCCTGCAAGGACAAGGCACAGCGCCATGCCGATTAGAATAAACACCGTCCGTTTCATCCTACTTCACTTTCAGTTCGTTGATGACACGGGCACGCACCAGTTCGGCATTGGTCACCGTGAACTGCTGATGCCTCCCGCCGTTCTGCTCGTTTATCTCCACCACCAGTTGCTTGTCGTCCGGCAGGGTGAATTTGGGCAGGGTGAACACCGTGCGCTCCCGGCTCTTGCCGCCGACCTCCGTCACGTAGTTGTAGGCACGCAGCGGTACAATCACCTGCTCTTGGATGGCGGTGCGCTTCGTCACTTTCCGGTCCACCACCTTGAACGACACGAAGTCCACCGTGAACGGCACGTTGGAGGAGTTCTTCAGTTCCGTATGGAAATAAAGCAGCCCGTTGTGCGTGTAGATGCCCTTCAGGATGTACTGGATGCCGAAGCGTTTGCAGCCGATGTGCTTCACCAGCCGCTTGTCGTCCTTGTGGATGGACTTCATGATGAGCCGCACCAATAACGGAGACTCGCTGCCCAACTCCTTCAGGTACACCTCCTGCGAGTTGTTCGGGCGGTTCACCGCCTCCCCGTCATGCAGGAAGTCCTTCATCTCGATGTTCAGCTTGGTCGGCTCGTCGGCATACTTCACGTTGAAGGTATAGTAGCTTCCATCCTCGGTTATCACCGCCAGATTGGTTTCGCGGGAGAAGTCGCGCAGGGCGGCCTTCACCCGGAGTACGTTCTCCGAGCCGTCCGCCTTGCCCGCGATGATGTCGGCGGAACCCAAGTCCACGTATTTGATAGTGGCGGGGAAGATGATATGCACGGTCTTGTAAAACGTAACCTCCAGCGCATACGGGGGTATCATCCGGTCGAAGGTTATCGGGCGCGTCAGCCCGTCGAACAAATCACCGGTGGACGGACTTCGTTTCATCCCGCCATCATCGGCAGTTGCCGGGACAGCCGTTTCTTCCGTTTCTTTCAAATCGGTTTCTTCCACGACCTTTTGCGCATGGGCTTGGGTCATTGCGGCGATGAACGCCGCCATAAGCATAATTTTCTTCATTCTTCCTTGTGAATAATAGTGATACATAAGATTATTTCATGGCCACAAGCAGCACCGCGTGGTTCGCCTTGAGCGTTACCTTGACGGTGCGGAACTTCGTGGCGAGGTATTGCGACAGCCCCTGTATCGCACCGCGTCCCAAGTCCGAGGCCAGTTGCGCCCCGGCATCGGTGGAGATGTTGATGCTGCTGCCCATCGTGGAACCCATGTTGGCCGCCATCTCCTTGAGTGCGGTCAGTTCCTGCGACCCCGGCACCGAGATGCCTTTCATGCCGCCCATGTCATATACCTCCAGTTCCACCGGCACGACCGTCCCTTTATAGGCAATGGAACTGATGGTCAGTTCCATACGCTCCCCGTTGATGCGTGCCGTGGCGGTCAGCACGGTGTTGGCCGGTATATACATGCCCCCGACGTCAATCGGTTCCAGCAGGCGGATTTCCGCCTCCTTGCCGTCGCTTACTGTGACCGTGCGCCGGATGCAGGCACGGATGCTGTTCCGGGCCGATACGCCCGCATTGTCCGACACGGTATGGAACCCCATGTTGTGCGGACGGCTGTACCGTTCCATGAACTCGGCATCGGACATCGGTTGTGCCAGCATTGACACGACCTGTTCCGCCACCTGCGTGACCGGGCAGACCGTCCTTCCCTCCGTTTCCGTTTCGGGTACGGACTTCGCTCCGCCACCCTCTTGCGGCAGGTAGCGCGAGGCCATCTCGTAGGATTTCTCCATCAGGCGGAGCTGCTCGTCGGCGGTTTCCTTTGCCTTGCGTTCCTCTTCCGCCCGGCGTTCCAGCTCTTGTATGCGCCATTCCAGTTCCAGCGTTTTCTGGTCGTCCTCCGGCTCCGGCTGCTCGTAGAAGCTGCCAATCTGCCGGTTGATGTCCCGGTAGGCATCCGCCGAGGTGCGGATGGACGACCCGCCCGATGATGCAGTTTCTTCGGTCTGGAACACATCTTCCACGGCCTCCCTGTCCGTATCATCCTCCGCCACCGCCAAGTCCTGCAGGGTGCTCATCTTCTCCCGCTGCTTGCGCTCGAAGTCCTGCTGCTCGTAGGCGGCACGCTTGTCCGAAGGCAGGTTCTTTTCCTCCGGCATGGGCACTTCCACGTTGAAGCCGTCGGGCAGGCTCTCCCCCTCGTCCGACGGTGCGAATATCAGCCACATCGCCACGCCGAAGACAAGGAACAACAGCGGATAGACCAGCATCTTCCTCCGTTTCCGGATTTCTTCGGGAGTCAGCGGTTGGGACTCCTTCCGCCCAAGTTCATTCTTTTTTGCCGTTTCCGGCTGTTTTTCCGTTTTGTTCTCTTCCATGTTTCCTGTCATGATTAAAATGGATACTGTCTTTGCTTATGCCCGGATGCAGTTCCAACTGCCGCATCCGTTCTATTCTCATCTGCTCTCCCCGGCGTTTGCCGATGTTGTATATCGACGACACGGTGATGTAGATGGAGAGGGCGCTGAATCCCACGAGCATCGCCACCACCACAATGAGCCGCGCATCGGGCGACATCCGCCCGCACACGTAGCGCATCCCGTCGCTTATCCGGTCAGGGATGTAATGGAGCCACTTCCTTGTCTTTCCCATACGCCTTTACCTTTCTATGGTCTGTAAATCGCGGTTCTCCAGAATGGTGAACTGCTCCATCGTGAAACCGTGAGGATTGTTGTCCGACCGCACCGAGTTCAGCAGGCGGCAGCGGGTCACAAGACTGCGCTCGGTGATGTTGCTGCTCCTGACGAGCGACTGGCGGGCATAGGTCGTCACGATATAGGGGTAACGCTCGAAGTCGCACGCCACGCTGTCCACCCGCACGGTCTGGTTGATGTTCGCCGAGATGATGCGGTTATAATATCCTTTTTCTTCCCAGTCCTTGTAGTAGCGGAAGGCGCTCTCGTCGCACAGGTACAACGCCCGGCGGATGTTCCCCTCGATGGCCGCCTTGTCGGGCGAGAGCGTGAAGAACAGTTCGTGGAACCGCCTCACGTGTTCCCGCGCCTCGACCGGACGGTTCTGGGAGAGGTCTTGCGAGAGCGCGAGGATGAGCGACTTGCCGTTGTCCAGCACGTAGATTTTCTCCCGCTGCTTCTCGGCGAAGCTGTATGAACTCCACAGCGCGTAGCCCGTGACCAACGCGCACAGCACGACGAAGGCTATTGCCATCGTGCGTATCTGCCGGAAGCTCGTTTCGATGTTCTTTAATGACTTGAATTCCATTTTCTTTAATTCTTGTTGTTGATTGTTGAATCATTTGCCCCGCAGCTTGCCCGCAATGTGCCCTGCTCCGGCACCGGTAGCCGCTGCCGCCACCTTGCCGGTCTTGACGGCGGAGTTGTTCACCTGTTTGCCGTAGTTGCCCGCTCCGGCCGCCTGAATCACCCATGTCGATACCGTCGGGATGGTGAAATACCCCACGATGGCGATGAGCATGAAGATGATATAGGCCGAGTTGTTCGTGTCCGGCACGAAGTTCGGGTCGGTCAATGCCGCGATGTCCTTCTCGATCATCAGCGTCTGGATGCGTGCCAGCACCGAACTGAACAAATCGGAGATGGGCAGCCACAGGTAGATGCTGATATACTGGCATATCCAATGCACCATCGTGCTGTGGAAACCGTCATACACCGAAATGGCGAATGCCAGCGGCCCCAGGATGGAGAGCACGATAAGGAAGAATGTCCTCAGCGTGTCCAGTATCAGCCCCACCGCCTGAAAGAGCAGTTCCAGAAAACTGCGGAAGGCGTTGCTGATGGTCTGCTTGATTTCATACTTTCCGCGCTCGATGGCCATCCCTGCCATCGTCTTCAGTTCCGACGGTGTCCAGCCCAAGTCTTCAATCTGCCGCTCGTATTCTTCGTCGCTGACCAGATAGGCCGTTTCCGGGTTCCGCACCAACGCCTCGTATTCCAGTTTCTCCCGCTTCTCGGCGTACTCCTCCATGTCGAGCGTCTGCCCTTGCAGGATGCCGTGGCAACCGGTGACGATGGGACTCATGATGCCGTTGATGGTTCCCAGCACGAAGGTGGGGAAGAACATGATGCACGCCCCGATGCAGAACGGGCGGAACAGCGGATACACGTCTATCGGCTCGGCGCGTGAGAGCGCCTGCCATACCCGTGAGGCCACGTAGAACAACGCGCCCAATGCCGCCACCCCGGTGGCCACGCCCGTGATGTCCGAGCAGAGCGGCATCATCTCGTCATAAAGGCTGCGCAGCACTTCATGCAGGTTGCCGAATGTACTTTCTCCCGTCATGGCTACCAGTATCTTTGGTTATCGGTCCCGTACAGGTCGAGCACGCGCCGCGTGTCGTTCTTCTCCTTTGCCCGGAGGTACGACACGCCGATGTTGCGGTTCGTATAGTAGCGGACTAAGTTGCGGTGGTTCTTCACATCGCGGTAGATGCGGTCTATCAGGTCCATGCGCTCCTTGTCCGTCATTGAAAGGCCGGTCTGCGTGACGACCGTCTTCAGCTCGTCGAGCATCCCGCTGCTTTCCTCCAGCATCTTCGTGTAGCCCGAGGCGATGGCGGCCAGTTCGTCCGTCGTGTAGTTCTCGTCGGCAAGCATCTTCTGGAACGAGTTCACGTAGATGTCCGATATTTCCCCCACGAGCAGCACGGTCTGTTGCACCTTGCGGGCGTCCTTCACCAAGTTATGCACCGACTTGAGCGCGTCGTAGTACTTCTTTCCCTGCTCGTAAATCTTGACCGTTTCCTGAAAGTTCTTCACCATGTTCTCAGCGGTCGTGGTGGTCTGTATCACGTTCCGCGTGGTGTTCACGATGCTCTGCGCGAGGTTCGACGGGTCAAAGGTCACCCATTGCGCCCGGACCGTCGTGGCGGTGCAGAGCAAGGCCGTAAGGCAAATTGCTATTGGTATTCTTTTCATGTCCGTTGATGATTAAAATGTCCTTGTCAATATTCGTATTCCTTGCAGTCCCGTACATACACCCCTTCCGAGGCGAGCACGAGCCGCTCGTTATCTTCGTCATAGGCGACCTGCACCCTTTCGGGCAGTTCCGCCCATGTCCCTTGCCCGTTCCGGTAGAGCGTGGCGGTCAGCACGGCTCCCCAGCGGTAGGCGAGGGCGATGCGGTACGTATGCCCTTCGCGGTACACTCTGACCGGGGGTGACTTGCCCCGGCTTTTCCACCGCCCGCAGATGCGGTCGAGCGGGAACAACGTTGCATATTCCATAGGCTCATCCCTTCCTTGCGTTCCTTTTCTCCTCTGCCAGCCGCTTGATGGCCAGCTCGATGTTGCCCCCGAGCTTCTCCGCCATGCGCTGCACCTCCACTTTCTCGCTCTCTTCGGTGGTGTAACAGAGGTATTCCTCCAATGAGGTTTCCGTCGCATACACCGCCGACTGCACGCCGCCCAGCCCGAACCACACCTCCTTGTACTTCCGCGTCGGGTCGTTGGACATGTTCACCGAAAGAATCTGCCCCTTCTCCTTGTCCGTCAGCCCGAGCAGTGTCTGTATCTGGTCGAACTTGTTCAGGTATTTCCGCTGGTCAAGGAGAATCTTGCAGTCCGAGTTGTTGATGATGCTCTCTTTCACTATCGGCGAGGAGATGATGTCCTCCACTTCCTGCGTGACTACCACCGCCTCCCCGTAGAACTTGCGGACGGTCTTGTAGAGATAGCGGATGTAGTCCGCCATGTTCGCCGAGGCGATGGCCTTCCACGCTTCCTCGATGACTACCATCTTGCGGATGCCTTTCAGACGGCGCATCTTGTTGATGAACAGCTCCATGATGATGATGGTCGTAACGGGGAACAGGATGGGATGGTCCTTTATCTGGTCGATTTCGAAGACGATGAAGCGTTTCGTCAGCAGGTCAAGCTGCTTGTCCGAGTTGAGCAGGAAGTCGTACTCGCCGCCCCGGTAATAGGGTTCCAGCACGTTCAGGAAGCCCGCCAAATCAAAGTCCTTCTCCCGTACCTGCTTCTCCTCCAGTATCCGCCGGTAGTCCGACTTCACGAACTCGTAGAAGGTGTTGAACGAGGGTTCTTCCACTTCCCCCGAGCGGATGCGCTCGATGTAGAGCGACACGGCGTTGGACAGCGCCACCTCCTCCGAGCGCGTGGCCGGTTCGTTGTCCTTCTTCCACAGGGTGAGCAGCAGCGTCTTGATGCTCTCCCGCTTCTCGATGTCGAACACCCGGTCGTCGGTGTAGAACGGGTTGAAGGCTATCGGGTGCTCGTCGGTGTAGGTGAAGTAGATGCCGTCCTCGCCCCCGGTTTTCTGGTGTATCAGCGAGCAAAGCCCCTCATACGAGTTTCCGGTGTCCACCAATACGATGTGCGTTCCTTGTTCGTAGTATTGCCGTACCAAGTGGTTCATGAAGAATGACTTGCCGCTGCCCGAACCGCCCAGCACGAACTTGTTGCGGTTGGTGGTGATGCCCCGTTTCATCGGCAGGTCGGAGATGTCCACGTGCAGCGGTTTGCCGCTGATGCGGTCTGACATCTTCAGTCCGAAAGGGGAAAGCGAACTGCGGTAGTTCGTTTCCTCCGTCCAGAAGCAGACGGCCTGTTCGATGAAGGTATAGAACGATTCCTCCGCCGGGAAGTCGGCGGCGTTGCCCGGCATCCCCGCCCAATAGAGCGTGGCGGCATCCACCGTGTCGTGGCGCGGCTTGCACTCCATCGCGGCAATCTGGCTGCCCGTATCGTTGCGGATGCCCTTCACCTCGTCCGGGTTGTCCGTCCACGCGATGACATTGCAATGGCAGCGCACCGAGGTCAGCCCGTAGGAATGCGCGTCGTTCAGGTACAGGTCTATCCATTCCTTGTTGATTTGGTTGCTCCGCGAGTAACGGGAGAGCGACTGCATGTTGCGTGCCGTCTTCTCGAAGCGTTGCAGGTTCTCCGCGCTGTCGTCGATGAAAAGGTACTGGTTGTAGATGTGGTTGCATGGGAGCAGCAGCCCCACCGGGCTGGCGAAGGAGAGGCGGCAGTCCGACCGGTCTGTGGAGAGCCGTTCATAGCGGCTGTCCGTACCGACCCGGCCCGGCAGTGCATCCAGTTCCGAGAGCGTATAGACCGACAGCCGTTTGTCGCCGATGCGCACCCCCTCGTCGCCCAGTTCGATGTCCTCCAGCGTGCCGGTGTCCTCCAGCGACAGGCAGAGGTATTTCTCCAGCAGGCCGGACTGTTCCTCCGTGCCGGTTACCTCGTCGCCCGACAGACGGCGCAGTCTGACCAGTCCCGTGTCGTTTACAATGCGGGCGAACTGCCCGGCGGCATCTAAAAAACGTGCCGCCGTGTCCCGGTTCACTTCCTTGGGGATGATAAAGCCCCGGCACAGCGACGAGAAGCTGCTCTGCATCCGCATCCGCTCCTTGGTCGTCTTGGTCAGATACAAGTAGCAGCAGTGGTTCAGGAAAGGCCGTTCGTTGAAGTGCAGTTCATAGCTCCGCGAGAGGAAGCCGAGCTTTTCGCCCTCCGTCCGGCTGCGGTAGTGTTCCTTCACGAACCAGTCCTGCTTGTGTACCACCGTGTAGTCGGGCAGCACCTTAACCGCTTTGCACCATGCCGCATGGATGGCGGCATATTCGGCAGAGGTTACCGTGAACAGTTCGGGAAGCTCCACTTCGAAGGCCACGGTGATGTCCGCGTCTTTCGAGACGATGCAATCCGACTCGACGGCCAGCAGCGGGAACTTGCTTTCCAACGTGGCGGCTTTCAATATATTTCTCATAGGCTTCTCTTTGGGGTGAATAACTTCCGGACGCTAATCCGGTTAATCAGGTATCGCGGGTGCTGCCGTTTGGCGAGCCGTTTCATCAGCCCGTGCTCGCCGTACTTGGCGTTCAGGCGGAATGTGAGCCATACCAGTATCGATGCGGATACCGCGCCAAAGGCGATGCACACCCATTGGCCTGTTCCTGCCATGTACATCACGATGAACACCACGAACACGGCAAGCAGTCCTCCGGCGAAGATGAACAGGTATTGTGCCTTCAGCCCCTTGAACTCCGCGCTCTGCCCGATGCCCTTGTTCAGTTCATATTCCATAATCCTATTCTATATATTATTTATGTATAGGGATTAGAGGAAGAACGAGCGCAGGATGGTGGCGGCGACTATCAGGAAGATGCACGCCCCGAACCACGAGGCGGCGGTCTTGCTCGTATCCGGGTCACCCGAACTGAACTTGTTATATACCTTGATGCCTCCTATCAGGCCGACCACCGCACCGATGGCATAGACGAGTTTCGTTCCCGGGTCGAAGTACGAGGTGACCATCTGCGTGGCTTCCGTGATGCCCGCTTGTCCGTTACCTTGCGCATAGAGCGCACCGGCTGCCATCAGGCAGGCCGCCATGAAAAAGATTCTCTTTGTTGTGTTCATAAAAAGTTGGTTTTATGCGGATAGACCGCTGTTAAACAATGTCGTCAATGGAAAAATCACCGGGTACGATACGCTCGGCGGGAGGCTCTGGTTGCCGTATCCGGCGGTAGTCCGCCAGATGCAGCTCGATGAGCGAGGCGATGCGCCGTTCCCGTTCCGCATCCCCGGCGGTGAGCTGGTCGAACATCGGCGTGCCCTTGAGTTCGGCAAGTGCACGTCCGGCCTGCTGCCGTTCTGCTTCGGTGGCGGTGCTGTCATCCATCGCCATGCACACTGCCAACCCCATGTCCTCGAAACGGAGGCCTGTAGCTTTGGGAGCATAGCCTTCCAGCATTTCATCTTCGTCTATTGGAGGCTCACCGGCATCCGTTTCCCGGTATTCCATCGGTTCGTCCTGCCCCTCCACAGGTTCCAACCCGCCTTCGGCAAAGAGCGCGTCCAGCTCGTCGGCGGACACCACCTTGGGGTATCGTTCCGATTCCGTTGCAAAAGTACCCGCTTCGCTTTCCGGTTTCACGGTTTCTGTTTTCTCGGGTACTTGTGGCGTGGAGTGGCACAGGGAAAATGTGCTTTTGCCTAAAATATCTTCCGCGTCGGCTACTTTTCGGGGCAGTGTTTCCTCGCTTTCGCGTTGCCTTTTCCGGCGTTCATGCCGCTCATACAGGAGATAGGCGGCTGTCCAGAGCAGGTAGCCCACGACGCATAACGTGATAAAGGTTGTCATAGATGGATTGTTTTCTAAAAGATTCCCGTATTCCGTTGCTCATATTCGCGCTCGATGTCCCCCTGCCAGTCGGCAAAATGCTTCTCTAACACGTTGTCCACGTAGCTGAACAGCGATACCCGGTTGCCGCCGATGGTCTGCACGATGCGCTGTATCCGCTCGTGGAACTCCTTGCGCAGGTAGATGGTCTTGCCCAGCCGCGCGCATACGGGCGACTCGTGGATGAACAGGCGGAGGTATTCGCTCTCATGGGCTGGCTTGATATCCGGATGTTCTGTCCGGTGGGGTACGGGCGTTTCCGGCTCCACCGCCAGAGGGACGGCCTGGGTGGGCCGTTCTTCCTTGAACGAGGCGACGATGGAGCTTTCGTCCAGTTCCGTCAGACTGATTTTCTTCCGTTCCCCCATAGCTATTTCCCGATAATGGTGAGTATCTCTTCCGTTATCTCCCGGATGTGGCTTCCCTTGGCGAGCGTACCGTCCACCGGGAACAGCGTCGAGCGGAACACCGCCTTGTGTTCCCCCGTCAGTTCGCGCCGGAACCGCTTGCTGTCGGGCAGGAAGGTCTGTAGCACCTGTAGCCCCAGCTCCCGGATGATTTCCTCATATACCCTGTAGAGTTCCGACTTCTCGCGCCCGTCCACCATGTTCCACAGCAGGTACAGCCCCTTGATGTTCGTCTTGCCCGGGTCTATCAGCGTGTCCTTCAGCTTGGCCGCGAAACGCAGCGTGCTTTCCATCACCACCCGGTCTGCCGCGATGGGCGAGAAAATGTAGTCCATGTTCGCCAGCGTCCGCAGCACGCCGCCGCTGTTCACCGTGCCGGGCAGGTCGAAGAACACGATGTCCGTGCCGGGCAGCCTCTCCAATAGTCCTTCCGCCTTTTCCACGGCATCCTCCGCCGTGCCCTCGATGACCGGGTAGGCTTTCTTGCCGATACGTTGCAGTTGGCGGTAGGCCATCGCCTTGTAGTGTTCGTCCTCCATGACGGTTTTCAAGTCGCGCTTGCGCATTTCGGCGATGCTGTGCTGCGGGTAGTCGCAGTCCACCACCGCCACGTTCAGCCCTTTCACGTAGTGCAGGTAGCTGGCCGCCAGCACCGTCAGGGTCGTCTTGCCCGCCCCTCCCTTCTGGGTGGAGAAGGCGATGTAAAGTGTTTCTTTTTCCGTAGGCATAATCTTCCGTTTCAAATGATGCGGCAAAGGAAAAGAGAAACGGGAACGGTGGAAAGGGATTTTACGTTTCGGGGTACGAGTGGCACGTCTTTGGCGTGGAGTGGCTGGTTGGTCATACATATAATTATTCGGATAGCCCGTTGGACATCTGTATGATTGCCGGGTGGAATGGCTGATGTTTCGGTGGCTTGTATGGCTGAATGGTTGTTTGTTCCATTAGCCGCTTGACGGGTTGTCCGGTTCTGCAACCGCCCGGTTGTCGGTATGTTTGGTTGTCGGTCTGATTGTCCGGTTGGCTGTCCCAACGTTGCAACGAAGGTGCTGGCTACCGTCGGAATCATCCTCCGGGCAAAGTGGCTGTCCGATGGCATAATGTGGCCGGTCGGGTTGTTGTGCGGCAACCGGCTCCGCTTCCTACCTTTGCGGCATGAATCCGTTGGCGTGGCCGGAGGCTTTCCGTCAGGTTATCGTCCGCTTTCCCCGAAAGCGCTTTTCCCCACCGGTGGGGAAAACGTATGTTCGCCAGAACATAGCAAGCTGTGTTTTTTGCAGCACGCATCCGCTTCTGCCGCAAAAAACACTTGCCCTTGCAGGGGGCGCAATTTGGCTCCGAAGTCGCAAATTGTAAGGATGGGGCATAACGGCGGCACGGCCACGGACGGGCAGGTTTCACCTTTTAATGACAGCAAGCATGAATGAACAACAGCAACACCCGAAAAGAAGGAAAGGCGGACGGACACCCAAGTCCGCGCCCGCCTTCCACCGCGAGACCGTCAATCTCGACGCCGCGCAGCACGCCCGGTTCCTCACCCTTTACGAGCAGTCCGGCCTTTCGTCCAAGTCGAAGTTCATCGCCGCGCGTATCTTCGGCGACAGCTTCCGGGTCATACGCACCGACCGGGGCACGATGGAGTATGTGGCCAGGCTCACCGCCCTGTACCAGCAGTACCGCGCCGTCGGGGTGAACTACAACCAGGCGGTCAAGGAACTGCATGTGCATTTTACCGAGAAAAAGGCGTTGGCATTGCTCTATAAATTGGAGAAGCTGACCCTCGAACTGGTGGCGCTCAGCCGCCGCATTGTCGGACTTTCCGAAGAATTCAAAAGGCATGGTGGCGAAAATCAGCACAGGTAAGGACTTGTACGGCGCGTTGGCCTACAACCAGACGAAGGTGGAGAACGGGCACGCGAAGATATTGGATGCCAACCTGCTCCCGTACCCGGAGGACGGGCGTTTCCGCATGGGCGAAACGATGAAGGCTTTCACGGCATGGCTTCCCTCGCACTACCGCACCGAGAAGCCGGTCATCCACATCTCGCTTAATCCGCATCCCGATGATGAATTGACCGACGGGCAGCTTGCCGCCATCGGCAGGGAGTACATGGAGAAGTTGGGCTACGGCAACCAGCCTTTCCTGATTTTTAAGCATACAGACATCGACCGCCACCACATCCACATCGTGTCCCTGCGCGTGGACAGCGGGGGCAGGAAGATTTCCGACCGCTTCGAGCACCGCCGGAGCAAGGAAATAACCGAGCAGTTGGAACAGAAGTACAGGCTGCATCCGGCAGAGGGACAGAAGAAGGCGGAGGAATGGAAGCTCCGCCCGGTGGATGCGGCGAAGGGCGACATACGCCGGCAGATAGCTGATACCGTCAAGCCGTTGCTCAAGCTCTACCGCTTCCAGTCGATGGGCGAGTTCCGGGCATTGCTCTCCTTATATAACATAGGCATGGAGGAAGTCAGGGGCGAAGCGGGCGGACGCGCCTATCACGGCATTGTCTATACGGCATTGGATGCGGACGGGAACAAGGTGGCGACCCCCATCAAGTCGGCAAGGCTGGGCAGGATGGCGGGTGCGGAGGGCTTGCAACGGCGCATGGAGTGGTCAGCCTCGCGCATCAGGGCGGACGGTTGCCGCGAGCGGCTGCGCCCTCCGTTGGCCGATGCGTTGCGCAAGGCCGGGGATGAAGTGGATTTCCGCCGCCGTCTGGCTGTCATGAACATGGACTTGGTGCTACGCCGCAATGAATCCGGCAGGATTTACGGGGTAACCTTCATCGACCACACGAGCCGTACCGTGCTCAACGGCTCCCGGCTCGGCAAGGAGTTCTCCGCCAATGTGCTGGAAGCGCGTTTCAACCCGCAATCCGAACCGGTCTGCAAAGTACAGCCTCACGTGGCAACGCCTGAGCCGGAAACCGGTACGGACGGTAAGGTACTGGGAGGGCTGTTGTCCGTCATTGAGCCGGAAACCGGTGCCGTTCCGCGCTATCCGCGCCTGCACAAGCCTGACAAGAAGAAACGCCGCCGCAGGTACGGGCGGCAGGACTGAATGCAGTCCGGATAACATTCAACCGAATTTCAATCACCGTTAAAACAAGTATAACTTATGTCACAGGAAGATGATTTGAGAGGGCTGGCCAAGGTCATGGACTTCATGCGTGCCCTCAGCGTATTGTTCGTCATAGTCAATGTATATTGGTTCTGCTACCCCTCGATGAAGGAATGGAACATCGACATCGGGGTGGTGGACAGGATACTGCTCAATTTCCAGCGGACGACCGGGCTGTTCTCGTCCATTCTTTGGACAAAGCTGTTCGCCCTTGTGTTCCTCGCGCTCTCCTGCTTGGGGACGAAAGGCGTGAAAGAGGAAAAGATTAAGTGGCCGCATATCTGGGCGGCGCTTGCCGCCGGCATCGTGCTGTTCTTCTTCAATTGGTGGCTGCTCGCCCTGCCGCTGCCCCTTTCGGCGCGTACCGGTTTCTATCTGCTCACCTTGTCCGCAGGCTACGGCTGCCTCTTGGCCGCCGGGGTATGGATGTCCCGACTGCTCCGGCAGAACTTGATGGAGGACGTGTTCAACAACGAGAACGAATCCTTCATGCAGGAAACCCGGCTCATTGAGAACGAGTATTCCGTCAATCTGCCCACCCGTTTCTGGTACAGGAAAAAGATGTGGCACGGCTGGATAAATGTCGTGAACCCCTTCCGGGCCTCTATCGTCTTAGGGACTCCGGGCAGCGGGAAATCCTATGCGGTGGTCAATTCCTACATCAAGCAGCAGATTGAAAAGGGTTATGCCACCTATATTTACGACTTCAAGTTCCCGGACTTGAGCACCATCGCCTACAACCACCTGCTCCGCCATCTGGACGGCTACAAGGTCAGACCGAAGTTCTATGTCATCAACTTCGACGACCCCTCGCGCAGCCACCGCTGCAACCCGCTCAACCCGAAGTTCATGACCGACATCTCCGATGCCTACGAGAGTTCCTACAACATCATGCTCAACCTTAACCGGACTTGGGCGGCCAAGCAGGGCGACTTCTTCGTCGAGTCCCCCACCATCCTGTTCGCGGCCATCATCTGGTTTTTGCGTATTTATAAGGACGGCAAGTATTGCACCTTCCCCCATGCGGTCGAGTTCCTGAACAAGCCCTACGAGCAGATTTTCCCCATCATGTCCTCCTATCCCGAACTGGAGAACTACCTCAGCCCTTTCCTCGACGCATGGCTCGCCGGGGCTGCCGACCAGCTCATGGGGCAGATTGCTTCGGCCAAGATACCGCTCTCGCGCATGATTTCCCCGGCACTCTATTGGGTGATGTCCGCCGACGAGTTCTCCCTCGACATCAACAATCCCGACGAGCCGAAGGTGCTCTGCATCGGCAACAACCCCGACCGGCAGGCCATCTACGGGGCTGCACTCGGACTGTATAACTCGCGCATCGTCAAACTGGTGAACAAGAAGGGCAGGCTGAAAAGCTCCATCATCATCGACGAGCTGCCTACCGTGTTCATCAAGGGGCTGGACAACCTTATCGCCACCGCGCGCAGCAACAAGGTGGCCGTGCTGCTGGGCTTTCAGGACTTCTCGCAGCTCATCCGCGACTATACCGACAAGGAGGCGAAGGTCATCATCAACACCGTCGGCAACATCTTCTCCGGGCAGGTGGTGGGCGAGACCGCCAAGACGCTCTCCGAACGCTTCGGCAAGATACTCCAGAAACGGCAGTCCATCTCCATCAACCGCAACGATGTGTCCACCTCCATCTCCACCCAGATGGACAGCCTTATCCCGCCGAGCAAGATTTCCTCGCTGACGCAGGGCATGTTCGTCGGTTCGGTGGCGGACAACTTCGGCGAGAAAATCGAGCAGAAGATTTTCCATTGCGAGATTGTGGTCGATGCCAGGAAAATCGCCGAAGAGGAAAAGACCTACCGGAAGATACCGGTCATCACCGACTTCAGGGATGCCGACGGCATCGACCGCATGAAGGAAATGGTACAGGAAAACTACAACCGCATCAAGGAGGAAGCCCGGCAGATTGTCGCCGATGAGCTGGAGCGCATCGGGAGCGACCCGAACCTGAAGCATCTGCTGGAGTTGAACAAACAGGCATAGGCTTATTTGTTTCGCCGGTATTGCTTCTCGTCGTCCGTATCCATTTTCCGCAGCAGGGCTTCGCGCAGCCGGTCGATGAAATAGGTGCGGTCGTCGCCTTTCCTCCGCCGCATCCGGGCATAGTAGCTCGATGCGTTCTTCACATCCACACCCAGTGCGCTGCACACATATTCCACCACTTGCTTGAGCGTGATTTCACCGTCATTGAACAGCTTCAGTTCATGGCAGGCATAAAGCAGTTCAATAAGATGGATGGCATCGTCAGTCCACAGCACGGGAGGCCCGTCGCCGGGCGGACGGGCTTCTCCGTTTCCGGAACCCGTCCGTCTTTTTTCCATCCGTTCCATCGTGTTTTCCACATACATGATAGCTCCCACCACATGGCAGTAGCACACCAGATGGCTCTGCCCGTTGTTGTGGTAGCGTTCCCGCAGGACGGTCAGCCGGAACTTCGTGTATTGGAGATGGAGGAACACGCAGGTGTGGTTGCCGTGTTCCTCATGCAGATGGCTGAGGTGGCGTATGAAATCGTCGCTTGCCTCGTTCAGCCTTTCGGTATCGCAATCCCCTTGTTCCAGTAAAAGCAGGTAGGGGCACAGGTAAAATACATCCATTTGAAACTATTTTATCGGTTATGAACGGCAAAAATAGCGGTGTACATGGATGTGGCAGTTCCGTTTTTCGCCGGAAATGCCGTCATTCCCCCAAATAGAACTTCCGCCGTTCCTCGCACAGCTCGTCGTACAGCTCCTTGTGCAGCTCGCTGGGGCTTTGCTTCATCTGTCCCGTGCAGAATTCCCAGAAACGGTTGGCGGACTCGAAACCGTTCTTCTCGGCTATCTCCCTGAGCGGGCGGTCGTAGTGGTATTTCAAGTCCCGGCGTATCTGCCCGATGCGCTGTTCCCGCAGCCATTTGTTGGCGGACTGGCGGTATATCTTGCTGAATTTCTCGCGGAAGGTCGATACGCTCATGCAGAGCATCCCCGCCAGTTCCTCCACGCTGTTCGTGCGGTAGCTGTAGCGGTTCACTTTCAGCCGGAACACGGCGGCATACAGGGGCTTCAGCCGTTTCTCGGCATATTGCAGCTCCGCTTCGGTGAGCGGTGTGGGCTGGCGGCTCATTTGCTTGCGCCGCTCCACGAAGAAGTAGTCGCACACCTCGTTGCACATATTATACAGGGGACGGGGGATGCGGGTCTGGTACAGCACGTCGCACAGGTAGAGCATCTCCGGCGTGCGGAAGGCTTTCCGCCATGGCTCCACCAGTCCGTGCAGCAGCCGGTTCTGTACTTCCGTGTCTTCCGACAGGGCGAGCAGCATCAGCAGCGGGCGGCATCCTGGAGCCGACACATCCGGCAGCGCGGGCTGTTCCGTCAGCAGGTCGAGGAGGTGGTGGCATAGGTTTGTGTCCCGCGCATAGGGTTCCAGTGTGAGGTAACGCTTTGGGGTACGGGCTTTCAGCAGCCCTTTCACTTCTCCGCACAGGGCGGCGGTGGCCTGTTCCAAGCATTCCGGGGCGGTGGCGGACAACTGTTCGATGAAATTTGTTTGCATAAGAGATATATTTTTATTGTTTGATGAATCCGTAAAGATAACCGGTTGCCCCTGTCCGGTTGTTCCGCTTTCCGCCGGAAATGCCGCACGGTAGGGAAATATTGTGTTTATGGCAAGCATTATACCACTATTTCTATAAGCAACAGATAGAAAGTCGCGAACTGGACTATCAGAGAAACGACATAGATGCTGTAATAGAGCAGATACTTTTTCTTTTTGTCAAACTCGGCGAAATACTTCTTGTATTTGTCGTTCTTGAACAGAAATATTTCATTGACATAATATCCGCATATCACGAAGACTACGAGTAATGAATAAAAAATGATGTCGTTTTCCAAAATAATACGCACTAATTGTACACTTAGTATCTTGGAGCAGACAAGGCAGGCAAGACTGAATATCCAAAAGCTGATGGTGATTGGGGTGCTAAGTGCCATATTGCTGATATAGACATCGACACCTTTATCCATTCCGGCTGCTTCTTGTCGCTTATTAAGCGAAATGCATCGGTTTATATAGCGGTTGTTCCATTTCGAGAGGCTTAGCCAATGGAAAGGATTTAGCATCCTGTTGAAAATGAAGAACAGCAGCTTATAAGTGCAGTAATAATTGATATTGTAATATTTCTCCAATAATTTCATCATGCTTAATAAATAATGATGCATCCTTTTTCCACCTTGTTTTACGATTCCAAGCCAAATATCCAGTAACATGCCAACAGGTATAGCATGAGAAACACGATAAATCATACTCGAAAAAAGTGTCATTGATGACAGTTTTTCCGAATAGGGCATTCGCCATTATCTCTATATACCTAATTGTCATGAAAACAATTCAGCGAATCGTTATCAGCATTTCTTTCCTTTTCTCTTATTCCTTCTATCTCCTTATAAGTATCGTCCACGACTTGACGGGACACCCCGTTCAGTTTCTTCGCATGTTCCTGAACAATAGAACCTATTTCATGACAAATCCAAGCGGCGGCAATCAGTACCGCGAATACCATCAATATATTCTTTATCGGTTTGTAGCGCAGCAGATACCCCAAGAAAGCGAACAGGATATACGCGACGTATATACATATAGTGTTGAGAGTTCTGCCGAAATATTCTTTTTGATGGCGTTGCAGTTCGGTGGAGGTTTTCCATGCGGTGATGGCGTGTCGGTACAATTCCGTATGAGCTATGAACATCAGACTGTCTTCGCTGGCAGCGGGATGAGCGGCATATTGATAGGCAACGCCCATTGTTTCCAACTGATAGCTGTCATAGGCTTTCGATGCCAAAGTGTCCGGTAGCATTGAAAGCAGTAGTCCGCACGTGTCAATATCAGCTAAAAAAGATGTTTCAAGAGAATCTGTTTGGGCTATAAGTTTCGTTTTGGGCATTACCATAGGTATATTGTGCAATATTTCTTCCGGGTCGATGCTGAACTTGTCTGCCAACGATTGGGGATAAGTCTGTTTTATTTCTATTATTTTATCAACAGATGCAGCCATTGTTTGGGGACGTATAAACCAGTCATAGTAATAGGTCATCGCCGATAGAGGCAAAACAAGAATCAGACCGATTACCCAATTTCGGAGAAAGCCTGTCCATTTTTCATCGTTCATTGCCCAAAAACTCAAGAAAGTTGCGATGCTCAAACTGTATGGAATGAGGGCAGTAAATGCTGCCATCCCCAATTGCAAACAAAAGGCCAATGCCTCTGAGGTGGCTAAGTCATAAAATGTGCCCTTATCTACTTCCTTAATTACAAGTGCCGTGAAGCCACATACCAAAACGATGGCAAGAATGATAACAAAATATATACTAAGTTTCTTCAAATACTTCATATTCATTTTACTGATTAATGGTTTGGTGGAAAACACCCGTTCTGGGGTTATCTTCCTTTGTTACCAATGAATTTACTTTTATATACAGTTCTTACTTTTGTTGTATTATTCATATATGTACGCTATTTTATGGTTTGGTGAGCAACAGCATTAAGCTGTTATCTCGACCTTGTTAACGATTTTATTTCACAATCATAAACTCATTCCCATATGGATAAAAGCCTTTATTTATCCATAGTTTGGAGTAGTCTGATAATTTGTAAATTTCAGGTTTATACAGATTCAACACCTTATCCAAAACTCTCTCTCGAAATATTATTCCATCTCCATATTCTATGCTATTCAAAACAAAGAAATTCTGTTTGATGGAATTATCTTTCAGTTTCATATCAGGATATACTGTAAAACTAATTCCTAATTTTTTCTCTACATCATTTTGATGAAATGTTATACCTTTCCCGTAATGGAAAGAATCATTGTCAAAATGGTTTATACGTAAAGCGTAGTATTTTTTATCCGTTAGAGATTCGTTTTTCTTGTTTACTACCTTGACAGTTGCAATATCATATTTATCAATGAATCCATTTTCTTGAAGTAAAGACAAAAACTCTTCCGATACGATTTTTAGTTTTATGCTCCACTGGTCACAAAAATCAAATTGCAAGTTTCCCGGTTTCTTGTTGCATACGAGGTATAAGACGGGAGGCAAGTTTTCTTCCCAACCATTCTTGTCTTTCCACATCCATCTCCCTTTAGTTTGAAATCGTTGTCTTTTACTTTCATCATAAGTATCACATACATCAAATTTACCATATTCCAATAATCCTTTAGGAAGTTTATCTATCCCATATCGCCAAATATAAAGTTCCTCTGTATTCATAATTATTATCGTTAATGGTTTAGCGGGAAACAGCGTTAAGCTGTTATCTCGACCTTGTTACAGACGATTTAATTAACTTAATTCCATTTCCAATATCGTATATACCTGACCTTTGGCATTGCGAATAAGTATGGAAATGAAATCAAAAGCATTACATTTTAGATACTCTTTGTTTACCCAATCGCCATTGATTAGTTGTACTTGTTCGGTGGCTGGGTATTCATCATCAAAATCGGTATTACTGCATCCAAGAATGATAACTTCAAATTCAGTTTCAGCATCTTTATCTACAAACTGAATTTCATGAGATAATGGTAGTTCTCTCTTATCCTCTATTAGTAATGCTTCATATCCATTATACCTTTCATCGAAAAGAGTAATCTTTTCTCCTGAATTTACTGAATACGCATATATTGCCAAAGGGAAATTTTGCTTGTTTGCCATGTAATTATCAATTAATTCACCGCAAAAATAAAGTCTGAATTTTGTTTCATGTTGTGGTGATATTAACCGACCTTTCCAATACACAGGATTATTAAACCATGAATCTTCTATCAACTCAGGAAAATAATCTTTGTGTATAATGAATGGTTTTAGATAATCCGGTATATATTCCATATATTTCTGTATTAAGTTGTCTGTAATGGTTAGAAAGGAGCATCGTTAGATGCTATCTTTCGTTGTTACTAACTTATTAAATCTTTATTATATTATTTTCAGCCAATGCCGATGTGTTATCATGAAATAAAGCAATACAGCTAAAAATGGGTAAACCATCCAAGAGATAATGGACGATAAACGTTGGCTTTTAAACAATAAAGGTTTTTCTCGTATTATCTCAATTCCTTTTCCCTTTCTTACATAATATCTATTTAAAAGATAATATAGAATACAAAATATTGGAACAAAGAAAATAAACGGCAAATCATAATTGAAATTCTCTTTTATCAATGGATAAATCAATGCAATTATCGGTAGGAATAGTATTCCACAGAATAGTAATACTGTTCTCTCATGTGGATCTTCCAACTTAAATTTATCCCTATTGTATATAAAGAATTGATAATACATCGCATCAAAAAAGAATTTAATCATAAAGAATTATTAGTTTTGTTAGTAATGGTTTGGTGAGGAACAGCGTTAAGCTGTTGTCTCGACCTTGTTAACAAAATATTATACCCATTCTAATATTGGGTTAGACCTATGAACAAGATACTGTCTGTTACCCGGTATTGAAAATATTATTCCTGTAATGTAATTTCATACTAAAATTCTTCTTTACTTTCCAATTCCACCTTTCCTCTGGAGTAAAATGTAATGGCAGCCCTCAACTCCCGATGGTTACAAAAATAATCATTCAGATGGATTCTCTCGTTGTAGTTATGGTTAGTACGGAGAAACAGATCTACATGCGTATATCTACCATGCACTACCACATACTGGCAATACAAGATTTTATTCCAAAGCAACAGCTTTCCTTTGGGAGTAGTGATTCCCTGTTCACTGATTCGGATAACACGATGCCAATGCCGGATACCCTTCACCAAGAAATAAAAAAATAGGCCTACGGGAATCCAAAAAATCAGTCTTTCGGACAGCATGTCCCGACAGATCCATATATAGGCGGTACACAATCCGGCTTCCACAAATGTACTGATTTTCTTTCGTGGAATGACCAAAGGTTCAGAAAGATTGAACATACAACTCATACCAATCATAATTTAATACTGTTTACATGGTGTTTAAGCACTCCTCTTTTTACTATACTCAACAGAACTTTTGTCCTCTACTTCTGATACATAGTATTCTTTGTTCATAGACTTTCTGTTTTTGTTAATGGTTTGGTGAGCAACAGCGTTTAGCTGTTATCTCGACCTTGTTAACATTCTATTTTTATTCTCATCAAATTATGGTATTTCCAAATTCATCTTCTTCATATATGCAGTATCTAATTCAGCTCCTTTCCAGTTTATGTCAGGAGGGAACTGTTCCCATCCGCCTTTGGGTGGTGCAAGCACCCATTTAGGAACAACCTCTAAAAGTAGCTCTGAATGTTCAACCCATTTATTTGAATATTTGACAACCAATCTTAGATTTTTCAAATCTTTATCATGTAGTCCAAACCTTGTATCAACAATATAAATTGAATCACCCACTTTGTAATTAAATTTGCAGATTGAACCACGATAATATCCTATGTCAGAAAACGTGCCTATTGTATATCTTCTATTATCCTCATTAAAAAAGAAGAAAAAATCCAGACAGCGAGTGGCAATTATTATAATCAATAAAATTGTTGTTCCTGTATAAATTATTATTTTCCTATTGTTTAATCGCATAATTTGAAGATTATAATGTTAATGGTTTGGTGAGCAACAGCGTTAAGCTGTTATCTCGACCTTGTTAGCGTTAAACATATCTAGAGATTTTCAAACTCTACCATTTTTTTCTCAAGAAAAGAAATATCTCTAATAGCTTTTTCTGGATTTCTACTTCGATCTATTTTTCTTATCCAAGGAACAATTCCAAAACTATAGAATTTTCTTCCTTCTGCTGTTAAATCACTATGCTTTATCCCAGTTTCATCATTTACAGAATCACCATCGTTTAGAATAATTCTGGTAGTGAATTTATGGTTTTGCAAGAATCTTATCATTATTTCAAAGCGTAAATAAACCCTTTGAATATACTCTTCCGTTAATGGTGGAGTAGATTTCATTTGCGTTATCCATCCAACTTTTGTTATTATAAAATCTTCTGGTTCCATATTCTTATGCAGAGTCTTATAATTGTTTGCATTATCTCTTTTATCAAATTCAACGCTAATGGTTCAGCAGGGAACGGCTTGCCGTTACCCTGCGTTGTTAGTGATATTTTTACCATAATTCTTCTGCGGAGAAATCACCTAAGAAGAAATATAGCAGCATAATGATACTGAACAAAATATACATGCCTATCGAAAAGCATACTATCAATATTATTTTCTTTCCGATACTGTACTTTTTTTTCCTAAACAAGAATAGCGAGAGTAAAATCGCTATGAGTATAATAGTTATTGCACATACAATCATATACCTATATATTTTGAATTTGTAAATTATGCTGTTATCACTAATTTGTTTATAAATACACCTGTAGGTATAGGATATTTCGATAACCGACACCCGGCAGGTGTGTTTCCTGATCTCTAATAGCCGCACCCTACGAATCATCCAGCGAATCAAGCGGATTTGGGATTTTAGCTTTGTGTGCATTCGATGTATGAAGATATATGGCTGTAGTCTTTATGTCGTTGTGTCCCAACAGTTCCTGTATCGTGTGCAAGTCTGTCCCTTGTTCCAAAAGGTGGGTGGCAAACGAGTGGCGGAGCATGTGTACATGCACCCGGTGTTTGATGCCCGCACGTTGTGCGGCTTCTTTCAGCACTTTCACCAATGCGCTTGCCGAGTATGGTTCTCCGGGCGTTTCGCCCTCAAACAGCCATTTCTTCGGTCGGTATTCACGGAAGTACCGCCGCAGCTCTTCCAGCAGCTTGGGCGAAAGCAGCGAGTAGCGGCATTTCTTGCCCTTGCCCATGATACGCACGGACATCATTTCGCTGTTGATGTCTTTTGGTGTGAGGTTCAGCAATTCACTACGCCGCAATCCGGCTGAATAAACCAAGGAAATCATGCAGTGATGCTTGATGTTGGACAGTTGGTCGAGGATGCGTTTTATCTCGTTCTTGCTCAATACTTCCGGGACGGTCTTGTATTCTTTGGCTCGTGTGATGCCGCCGTAATACTGCCGTTTCCCGCCTTTCACCTGCTCGTAGTAGAACTTGATGGCGTTGATGCGCATATTCTGCTGTGAAACAGAAATTTTCTTTTCGTTTACAAGATAAAGAATGTACCTGTTGATGTCCGCCACTTTCAGGCGGTCGATGTTGCGCCCTTTGTGGTACTCCACGAAGTCGCTGAAATAAGCCCGGTAGGTCTTTATGGTGGATGGGCTGTAGCGTTTCTGTTCCAGCAGTTCCAGATAGCCTTCCGGCAGCGTGTATTCCCTCTTGGGTCTGGGATGCCGCACATATACCCGGCTGTAATCAATATAGGCATGGGGAGAATAGCGGTCGTAGAAATCCGACAGCTTGAAAACAGCAGCCGCCATGCAAGCGGAATCCTTGCCGGTCATTTCCACGCCTGTATCCTGGGCGAGCAGCAGGGGGATTGCCCCGTTTCCTGCATACTCTATCCGGACATAATCCACACCATCCTTTTCTTCCTTGTGAAGAACGATGCTTCCTCTTTGCCTCTGAGCCTTGTCCATGTCGTCGAATTTTGCTTCATGGCTTCAAAGGTAGTGAAAAAACGGTATATTTTGAACAATCGTTCAAAATATAGAAGTTAAAAAGACTAAACGGCGTCAGGCTTTAAGCAGGGAATAGATATAGCGGAAGTTTTTCTCCAGTTCGTCCACGTCCAGACCGTTCAGGAACGCCTGTTCGTAGGACAGTCCGAGAAACATCTGCCGGAACAGGGCTGCCGCTTTCTTCACGTCCGTGTCGCTCCCGATTTCTCCGCTTTCCTTCGCTTTCTGTATGACTTTCTCCCAAAGTTCATAGTCCAGTTGGAAAATCCGCTCGATTTTTTGCTTGATGTCCGGATAGTACATGCGCACTTGCGAGAGAAAATGGAAGTAATAGGAATTAAGGCTGCAATCATGCGGGCTGTGGTTATCGCCAATCAGTTCGAGAATCCTTTTCATGGAAGCGGCTACTCCCGCCACGTATTGCCCGATAAATTCCGCCAACGTATCGGCGGGAGCGGCAAACTTGTTGTCCGGCTTGTGTATTTGCAGCACATACTTGTCCACCACAGCCATGAACAAGTCCAGCTTGTGCGGAAAATAATAGACGATGCCCGTCTTGGTCAGTCCGCAGGCTCTGGCAAGCGTGATGATGCTTGCCTTCTCATAGTTCATCCTGACAAATACCCCGAATGCCCTGTCAATGATTTCTTCCCGGTTGGTTATCATGCTGATGCGTAGGTTTATGTTTTTTTGGTCAGCGAAGATAAGGAAATATTGTGTTTATGGCAAGCATTTGGCGCAAAACGATTAGATGAAGTGCAGCCAATGACCTCAATTTTCTCATAGACGGGCAACTTACGATGTTCTGAATTATATCGGACTCACGTTAGTCAATTGAAAAATAGGTTATTGCTATAACTAAAAAGATGACAACAACAATACTCCCCAATGCTATAAAGAGATAGTTGGGATAATGAAACTCAAGGTCCATATAAGGTATATGTTTTCGTTTTACATATTTACTCCATAGCCAAATAATATATTTGCCTATACTTCCCAGTCCTACAATATCAATCATTATTATCGTTTTTTGAAAATTCATTCCATATACTGCTTACATAGTCCATATCGTTCCGAAATTTTTGATTTTCCTTATTACAAAGGCTTCGAGTTTCATCATCTTATCTGCCATCAATCATTCCTGTTTCAGGAAATCAAGGTCGAAAAAGTAGTCCTTTTTATTTCGGGGATTGACATAAATGATTCCGCTTTTATGCAAGGCAAGAAAAACGCCCAAACTGCACTTGTCCATCAGTATGGGTTCGCTGAAAAACTGCGTCCGTTTACCCTTGTAATCCAAGATTGCTTTTACGATGCAATAGCAGCGTTCATAAGAAAACGGTTCATACATCCGGTCTGGATTCATAAGTGCTTCGCTGGCATTCGTACTCTGGCTGCGCCATGATTGGTAGGGCAAATCCGGTTCATCCAGTGAAGCAGGCGCATGTAAACGTGTTTTTAACGAATAAGCAGGAATGTCCATCCGGGTATAATGGACGGTTCGTTTGTTTTCGGAAGTTTTGCAACTGTTCAAATCCACTTCCAACGCAACGCCTTTGGAACGGAGCCATTCCTTGTGTTTCTTTTTGTTGTCTTCTTCCCGCCTTTGGCTTCTCCGCATATTCCAGTACATAATGGCAAACGGAATCACCGCAAGGCTTCCGGTTACCAACATATAGCCGTATTTCCCCATATCCAAGAATATATAGGTTTGAATTATCAACAGAAACTCTATGGCTATTCCGATGTAGGAAAGGCATCCTAAAATATTGCTTTTAATGTTCATGGCCGTATCTTATTGCTAATGGTAAATAACCTGCCCGGTATTCAGCACACCGTCAGGCACATATCTAATCCCACTGCCCCAAAGATACGAAAAGAATCGGAAGGGCAAACCGGGTGGTCGGATGTTTTTTCAAAAGAAGCGGGCGGACACTTCACGCCACCCCATAGCCACTTGCCTCCCGTCCGCCGATTTCCCATTGCCCGGCAAGGCAGCCCGTTTACTTTCGTGCCGCAATCAATTTATTGTTTCACGATTTAATTCATTTGTATATGGACAACCTCAAGGACATGAAAGACGAAGTGCTGGTAATGACCAACGCTTCCGACGGCAACAAGCCCCATGTGGTAGAGCGCATCGAACAGGACGGCTCATTGAAGACCCAGCCGCTGGCAAAGGCCAAGCCCGACGGCGATTTCCTGAAAATCGACCGCAGCGAATCCATCCTCGAAGCCTTCTTCTCCAATTTCAAACGGCAGTTTGACAACCCGTCCGACTTCCGTTTCTACCACATCCCGGCGGAACTGCTCGCTGCCGCCAAGGATATGGCGGACTTGTTCCGCAAGCCGGAAGAGAACGCGGCCATGATTGACGGGTACAGGTTAGACCCGGAACAGCACGTACAGAAACAGGACTTGCGGCAGGCTCCCGCCACCGAAGAACCCGCCCCGCAGCAATCCACGAAGTGGAGCATGGAGCAGGTGGACTGGCAGCAGCTCGCACGCATGGGCATCACGCCCGAATCGTTGGGCGAAATCGGTACGGCACGCTTGCTCAACGGGCATGAATCTGCCGTGCTTGACATCCGCACCAACTTCGAGGGCATCAGCTTTGAAACACCGGCCTGCATCCGGCTGGTGGAATCGCCCGACGGAAAACCCGTACTCAACATCGAATGCTGCAAACGGTATCCGGATTTGAAGGAGTACATGGGAACGGAACTGCCCCAAGAAGTGCAGGACAACCTGCTGAAAACGAACAACGCCGGACGAACCATTGACATCCGCCAACCTGACGGTACGGTGGAGTCCTGTCTTCTGTCCTTCAATCCCAAGACCAACCGCCTGCACCACCTTCCCATGCAGGATATGAAGCAGGTACGTGAAATCAACGGCGTAACGCTGACCGAAGACCAAGGACTCCGCCTGATGAACGGCGAGTCCGTACTGGTCGAGGGCATGTGGTCTGAGCGAAGGCAGAAACATTACGACGCACGCCTCCAGTACAACGTCTGCAAGGGCGGCTTCGATTACGACTTCCGGGGGCTGAACCGCAAGGTGGAGCAGGGGCAGAGCCAGAGCGGACAGCGCGAAATCATCATCCCGCAGAAGCTGAAAGGGGTGGAACTGAGCCAGGAACAGAAAGATGCGTTGAAAGCGGGCAAAGCTGCCTATGTCAAGGGCATGTCCGACGGCGTCGGAGGCACGTTCAACGCCTATGTACGCCCCAACTACGAGAAGATGAAGTTCGACTTCTTCCGCTGGAATCCCGACAAGAGCAAGAAGCAGTCGCAAGGTCAGGCAGAAACACAGGCACAAAAGCCTGCACAGGCCGCCACGCAGAACCGCCGTGTCCGGAAGTCCGAGAAGAAAGGTGCCGGCGTATCGCTTTGAGTATTCACCTATAATAACTAATGTATATGAAGAATGTCATTATCGCAGAAAAGCCGTCGGTGGCGCAAAGCATCGCGGCAATCGTAGGAGCAGGACAAAGGAAGGACGGGTATCTGGAAGGCAACGGCTGTGCCGTAACATGGGCTTTCGGGCATCTGGTCGGGCTGGCCATGCCCGAAGCCTACGGGGTTGCCGGTTTCCGGCAGGAGAACCTGCCCATACTGCCAGCCCAATTCACGCTCATCCCCCGCCAGAAGCGTGAGGGGAAGGAATACAAGGACGACCCCGGCGTAGTGCGCCAGTTGAACATCATCAAAGGACTGTTTGAGGGTGGCGACCGCATCATCGTGGCGACTGATGCCGGACGCGAAGGGGAGCTGATATTCAGATATATCTACCATTATTTAGGCTGCACCAAACCGTTTGTCCGCCTGTGGATAAGCAGCCTGACCGACAAGGCCATCCGCGAAGGGATGGAACGGTTGCTGCCGGGCAGCAATTATGATAATCTCTATCTTTCCGCCAAGGCACGCAGCGAAGCGGACTGGCTCATCGGCATCAACGGCTCGCAGGCGCTCAGCCTTGCCGCCGGGCGGGGCGTGTTCTCGCTCGGACGGGTACAGACACCCACATTGGCCATGATTTGCTCCCGTTATCTGGAGAACAAGTCGTTTGCCCCGAAGAAGTACATGCAGATACGCATCACGGTGGAGAAGGATGGCATTGCGTTCCATGCCACAGCGGAACAGCGTTACGAGGACAAGACCGCCGCAGACAGTGCGTTGGGCGAAATGAAAGCGTGCGGCACGCTCCGCATAACAGCACTTGCCCGGCGGGAGGTCAAAGAAGAACCTCCGCTGCTCTATGACCTGACCGCCCTTCAGCGGGATGCCAACACCCGGCTGGACTTCTCCGCCGACCGCACGCTCTCCCTTGCGCAAAGCCTGTACGAGAAAAAGGTGCTGAGCTATCCGCGTACCGGCAGCCGGTACATTTCCGAAGACGTGTTCGACGAAATCCCCTCGCGCATCGCCCTCTTGCGGCAACATCCGCGTTTCGGGCAGTATGCCGCGTCGCTTTCCGGAGCACCGCTCAACCGCCGCAGCGTGGACGGAGGGAAAGTGACCGACCACCATGCGCTGATTGTAACCGAAAACCTGCCCTCCGGCCTTTCCAAAGACGAACAGGCCATCTACGACATGGTCGCCGCCCGTCTGCTCGAAGCCTTTTCCGCCCCCTGCATCAAGGAGGTGACGGAAATCCATGCGGCGGTGGGCAGCAGCGAAGCGCAGGCCAAAGGCACGGTGGTCAAGTCCGCCGGATGGCGTGCCGTGCGCGGCGAAAAGGAAGAGGACGACGGCGGGGGTATGGCACTCCCAAATCTGGAACAGGACGAGACGCTCCCGATAAAGGCACTCGAAGCGGTAGAGCGGCAGACCAAACCCAAGCCGCTGCACACCGAAAGCTCGCTGCTCTCGGCGATGGAGCATTGCGGTCGGGAGATTGACGATGAGCAGCTACGGGCAAGCATCCGCGAGACGGGCATCGGAACCCCTGCCACCCGTGCTGCCGTCATCGAAACGCTGTTCGCACGCGGTTATATCCAGAGGGAGAAGAAAAGCCTCGTGCCCACCGACAAAGGCATGGCGGTCTATGAAACGGTAAAGGAGAAGAAGATTGCCAATGTGGAAATGACTGCTGCATGGGAGGACACGCTGGCACGCATCGAATCGGGCGAAGCCGACGCAGCCGCCTTCCGGCGCGACATCGAGGCATATACCGCACAGATTGTGACCGAACTGTTGGAAACCAAAGTGTCCGTAGCGCCTTCGGAAAGCGAATACCCGTGTCCCAAATGCCGGAACAGCCGGGTGCTGTTCTTCCCCAAGGTCGTCAAATGCGCCGATGTGGACTGTGGCTTTACCCTCTTCCGTAACAAGGGCGGCAAGGAACTGTCGGACAAACAGCTTGCCGAACTCCTGACCAAAGGCAGAACCGGTGTTATCAAAGGTTTCAAAAGCAGGGAGGGCAAGGCTTTCGATGCTTCATTGGTATTGCGCCCTGACTTCTCCGTGGGCTACGAGTTTGCCGACAAGAAACCATCCAAAGGCAAATCTGCCAAGCGGAAATAAACCCTCTTGCATCAACCCGGACTTGATGCAGGATAAGGCCGTACTTGATGTGCCATGAAGTCCGGCTTGATGGTACATCAGGTACGGCTTCATCCTATACCGGTATAAAATGTATTTTGTAACACGAATAAAAAGAAAAATCATGAATCCGAACAAACCGAACATCCCGGCTCCGGCAGTTGAGCCGGACGAACTGTCCTATTACCGTCTTACCCTGTTGTCCTACCTCCGCGAATCGCATCCCGAACTGGCGACGGACGAGGCTTTCATCCGTGCGCGTGCCGACCTTGCCGCCGAAGCATTCAGCAATGCTGTCCAGTCGGGCATGGATTATGACGAAGCCGTCAGACAAGCGGACGAGGTGCTGTTTAACGGGTTGCACTTTTCCCGGCTCGACACGCTCATCACCGTGCTGTGGAACGAGTTTGCCGACGAAGTGCCCGCAGGTCGCGCCCGCGAGGTAGCTCTCCAGCTCCTGCCCGAATGCGGCAGGGTGTTCAGCGGTTACGACCTGAGCGACGGTTTTGAGTTTACCCCCGACTTCGACCGGCTGTGCGGGGAACTGGCCGGTGTAATCTCAATCTGGCTCGAAGAAAATGGCATATAACAAGAAGGCACATCTTAGGGACAACATCGAGGCCATCCGCCTGATGTTCCGTCTGGAACGGGAGAGGCGTGCCGCCACACCGGAGGAGCAGACGGTATTGGCCGCCTACACCGGCTTCGGGGGCATCAAGGCGGTACTGTCCCCTTTCGGCAAGCTCACCGACATCCTCCGCTGGACGCAGAGCGACCGCGAACTCTTTCCCCTTGTGTCGGAACTGCATGGCGTGCTCCGCGAGGGGGCGACGGATGAACGGGAATACAAACGGCTGGTGGACAGTGTGAAGGCATCCACCTTTACCGCGTTCTATACACCGCCGGAAATCATCGGTGCACTGGCATCCTCATTAAGTGAGCATGGCGTGTCGCCGCACCGCTTCCTTGACCCGTCATCGGGTACGGGTAACTTCATCACCGCTTTCCAATCGCATCTTTTCACGGCCACCGCCCAGCCCGAAATGGCGGCATACGAAAAGGATTTGCTGACCGGGCGTATCCTCCGGCAGCTTCAGCCCGGTACGGATGTCCGTGTGCAAGGCTTCGAGGAGCTTCCCTCGCAGGACAACGGGCGGTTCGACGTGGCGGCGAGCAACATCCCCTTCGGCGACATCCGCGTATTTGACCCGTTGATGGACGATGGTACGGCACGGCGTTTCGCGCTCGGTTCCCTGCACAACTATTTCTTCGTCAAGGGGCTGGATGCCGTGCGCGAGGGCGGCATCGTGGCTTTCATCACCTCACAAGGGGTGATGAACTCCGCGATGGGCACTCCCGTGCGCCAATATCTGATGGAAAGGGCGCGGCTCCTGTCCGCCATCCGCCTGCCCAACAACCTGTTTACCGACTATGCCGGTACGGAGGTGGGCAGCGACCTCATTGTGTTGCAAAAGGAAACGGCATCCGGAAGGGAATACACCGGCCTTGAAAAAGCTTTCGTGGAAGTCAGCACGCAGGCCGACAGCACAACCCAGAATGAATACTTCGAGCGTACCGCCGCCATTGTCCATACGCGCGGCCATGTGGGAACCGACCCTTACGGCAAACCGGCACGCGTCTTCCTGCATGACGGGGGCATGGATGCCATCGCCGCAGACCTGAAATGGATGCTGGACAAGAACCTGTCGGAAAACCTCGACCTTGACCTTTATCTCCGCTTCTCGCCGGTGCGCGAGTTGCGCGAACTGGCGGAAGTACGGGCGGAAAGTCTTCAGGAACGCATTGCACAGGTGCGGGCGTTATCCAAGCCGGAACAGCGGCGTGTCACGACGGAAACGCCGGAGGCGGTTGTGGAAGAACCGCCCATTGTCCGCTCTGAACCGGAGAAACCCGTCACGCAGGAGCCACTGATGTCCCTGTACGACCTTTTCGGCTTCACACAGGAGGAACGGCAGGCGTTCAGCACCGGACGGAAGCCCAAGCGGAAGAAGAAGCAGGACACCCCGCAGCTCTCCCTGTTCGACATTGTGGAACCGCTCAGCGGCCAGTCCGTACCCGGCAAAGGGGATGCCATTGCCGCATCGCTCGCAGAAAAGCCGGCCCGGACTGCACAGCCCGAACCGGCAGCCGCACCCAAAGCCCCGTCGGAAGAAGAACTTCGGGAACGGGAGCGCCGCCGGGCGGAGGAAGAGGCCGCACGGCAGGAGCGCATGAAGCCACGCCCCTTCACCGGTGAAAGGCTGGAGCACTACCGGAACGGCTCACTGGTGAATATGGACGGGCAGATTGGCTACCTCTCCGACATGGATAGAATCCCCGTGTTCCATCCGCTGGAACTGCCTGCCCGCCAGCAGCAGCGTGCCGCATCCTACATTGAACTTCGCGACACTTACCACCGCCTGTACAACGACGAAGCGGAACACCGGCAGGAGAACGGGGAACTGCGTGCGGGCCTGAACGGGCTGTACGACGGCTTTGTCCGTCAGTTCGGCAACCTGAACGACAAGAAGAACATCGACCTGTTCCGCATGGATGCCGATAACCGGGAAATCCTCGCCTTGGAGCGTTACACCGACGGCAAGGCGGTCAAGGCAGACATCTTCGACCATCCCGTATCGTACAACGTGAACGAGATTACCCACACCGACGATGTGCACGAGGCATTGGCGGCCTCGCTCAACAAGTACGGCGAGGCAGACATGGAATATATGGAATCGCTCACCGACAAACCGCAGGCACAATTGCTGGAGGAACTGCGCGGCAGGGTGTTCTACAACCCGCTGGCAAAGCGTTTCGAGATTGCCGACCGCTTCATCGCGGGCAATGTCGTGGCAAAGGCGGAGTATGTCGAAGAATACTTGCGGACGCATCCCGACGATGCCGAATCGCGCGTTTCGCTTGAAGCATTGCGTAAGGCGGCACCGGTACCCATTCCTTTTGAGGAGCTGGACTTCAACTTCGGCGAACGCTGGATACCGGCTGCCGTGTACAGCCGCTATGCCTCATGGCTGTTCGACACCGACGTGTCCGTCCGCTACAACGCCAGCGCGGACGAGTACAATATCCGTGCCTCCGAACTCAGCCCGCGTATCTATAACCAGTATGCAGTCCGTTCCGAAACGCGCCTGTTCAACGGCGTGGCCCTCATGCGCCACGCCATCCACAACACCACGCCCAACATCACCAAGACCGTCACGGACAAGGACGGCAAGGACATCAAGGTGCGCGACCCCGAAGCCACGCAACTGGCCAACAGCAAGATTGACGAGATACGTGAAGGCTTCTCCGACTGGCTTATGGAGCAGTCGCCGGAGTTCAAGAAGAAGCTGGAGGACATGTACAACCGCAAGTTCAACTGCTTCGTGCGCCCCAAGTTCGACGGCAGCCACCAGACCTTTCCTGACCTTGACTTGAAAGGGTTGGGCATCAAGGATTTGTATCCATCTCAGAAAGACTGTATCTGGATGCTGAAGATGAACGGCGGCGGCATCGCCGACCATGAGGTGGGTGGCGGCAAGACGCTGATAATGTGCGTCGCCGCCTACGAGATGAAGCGGCTCGGATTGGCGCACAAGCCGCTCATCACCGGTCTGAAGGCGAACATCCACGAGATTGCGCAGACCTTCCGCACCGCCTATCCCCATGCCAAGATTCTCTATCCGGGCAAGGAGGACTTCACGCCCGACCGCCGCGTGGAAATCTTCAACCAGATGAAGAACAACGACTGGGATGCCATCATCCTCTCGCACGAGCAGTTCGGCATGATACCGCAGTCGCCCGAAATCCAGCGCGACATCTTGCAGCAGGAACTGGACAGCGTGGAGGAAAACTTGGAAGTCTTGCACCAGTTAGGCAGTGAGGTAACCAATGCCCAACTCAAGGGCGCGGAAAAGCGCAAGATGAACTTGGAAGTCAAGCTTAAGGAGCTGACGCACGAGATAGAAACCCGCAAGGATGATGTGGCGGACTTCAAGCGCATGGGCATCGACCACATCTTTGTCGATGAGAGCCACCGCTTTAAGAACCTCATGTTCACCACGCGCCACGACCGTGTGGCGGGGCTGGGCAACTCGGAGGGCAGCCAGCGTGCGCTCAACATGCTCTTTGCCATCCGCACCATCCAGCAGCGCACCGGCAAGGACTTGGGAGCCACATTCCTGTCGGGGACGACCATCAGCAACTCACTGACCGAGCTGTACCTCCTGTTCAAATACCTGCGCCCCAACGAACTGGAGCGGCAGGGCATCCGCTCCTTCGACGCATGGGCGGCGGTGTTCGCACGCAAGTCCATTGACTATGAGTTTTCCGTGACCAACGAGATTGTGCAGAAGGAACGCTTCCGCTATTTCATCAAGGTGCCCGAACTCGCCTCGTTCTATTCCGAGATTACCGACTTCCGCACGGCGGAGGACATCGGCATCGACCGCCCGAAGAAGAACGAGATACTGCACAACATCGCGCCCACGCCCGACCAGCAGGAGTTCATCGCCAAGCTCATGGAGTTCGCCAAGACCGGCAACGCCACCGTATTGGGCCGTCCGCCGCTGACCGAGAAGGAAGAAAAGGCCAAGATGCTCATCGCCACCGACTATGCCCGCAAGATGTCGCTCGACATGAGGCTTATCGACCCGCTGAAATATGACGACGACCGCGACAACAAGGCGACCCACTGCGCCGACATGATTGCGCAGTATTACAACCGATATGCCGAACATAAGGGCACGCAGTTCGTGTTCAGCGACTTGGGTACGTACAAGCCTGACCAGTGGAACCCGTACAGCGAAATCAAGCGCAAACTGGTCGAAGACCACGGCATCCCCGAAGACCAGATACGCTTCATTCAGGAAGCCAAGACCGAGAAGAAGCGCAAGGCGATGATTGAGGCGATGAACGAAGGGCGCATCCGTGTGCTGTTCGGCTCCACCGAAATGTTGGGCACGGGTGTCAATGCGCAGAAAAGATGCGTGGCCATCCATCACTTGGACGCACCGTGGCGCCCAAGCGACCTCCAGCAGCGCGACGGGCGCGGCATCCGCAAGGGCAACGAGGTGGCGAAGCTCTATGCCGATAACAAGGTCGATGTCATCATCTATGCGGTGGAGAAATCATTGGACAGCTACAAGTTCAACCTGCTCCACAACAAGCAGCTTTTCATCACCCAGCTCAAGCAGAACCGCATGGGCAGCCGCACCATCGACGAGGGCAGCATGGACGAGAAGGGGGGCATGAACTACTCCGAGTATGTCGCCATCCTCTCCGGCAACACCGACCTCTTGGACAAGGCGCGTCTGGAGAAGAAGATTGCAGGGCTGGAGGGCGAGCGCAAGGCGTTCCAGCGCGGCAAGGGCGATTCGCGCATCCGGTTGGAGACCCTGTTGGCCAACCAAGCCTCCAACAGCGACATCATCGCGAGGGCGCGGCAGGACATGGCCGACTTCGAGAGCCGCGTGCAGTACGACAAGGAGGGCAAGAAGCTCAACCCGTTGAAGATAGACGGGGTAACGAGTGGTGACCCCAAAGTCATTGCCGCCCGGCTGCACGAGATAGAGGACAAGGAACGCACGCACGGCCAGCCGGTTCCCATCGGCTCCCTCTACGGCTTTGAAATCGTGGTCAAGACCGACACCACCGTCAAGGAGGGATTGGACTTCTGCGAGAACCGCTTCTTCGTGCGCGGCACGGGCAAGCTCCTGTACAACTACAACAACGGACGCTTGGCAGCCGACCCGCAGACCGCCTGCCGGAATTTCATCAACGCCTTTGACAGCATCCCCCGCCTGATAGAGAAATACACGCGGGACAATGCCGACATTGAAAAGGAAATTCCCGTCCTGAAGCAGGTCGTGGATGAAACATGGAAAAAAGAGGATGAGTTGAAGCAACTCAAGGCCGAGCTTGCCACGCTTGACCGCAAGATATTGCTCTCCTTGAAATCCGTCGATGCGCAGGAGGCCAACACTGAAGGGGTAACGGAAATCCGGCCGGAGCCGCAAGCTCCATCGGTAGCGCAACCCGCCCCCTCAATGCCCGGCGACCCTGCCGTCCCGGCAGCATCCGAACCATACGTCCACCGTATGCCCGACTACATGGCACATGCGGCGGAGCGCAAACCGCCGGTGCTGTCAGCCATGCCCAAGACCATCAGCATCAAGAAGCTGATGAGCGCGGGCAAGGAAAAGGTCGTAATCGGCGGCATCCCCCAACCGGAAGACGGCACGGAGAAGCCGCAGGAAAAACCGAAATGGAGGATGAAGCTGTGAGCGGGGTACACTTAATGAAAAACTTGGCAACTACATATAGTAAGGTGGTTGCCAAGTTTTCTATTTCAAATCTCGCCAATACATTCTTTATATGTTTTTCACCAAAATGTATATTGAGCCTTGAACTTCGCATAAACCTTCTTTGCCGCCTCCCTTTCTTCCTTGCTTTCAGGTTTCAAGTGAGCTATCTTCTCCGCAAAGCGTTTAGCGTCCTTACCGGTAACTACCGGCGTTTCTTTAATCGGTCGAGCCATAAATCCCTGTATGTTGTAAATTATATCTTGTTTTCAATTATCGAAATGAAATCGTGCAATTTCTTTCCAACTTGATTCGCATCAGGTATCCGGCTATATGCCAGATAATTTAATTCCCGTTCATAATATCCACCCAATTGCTTCCATAGCTCATTGAATGAACCAAGAAGGGGAGATTCTTTAATGGGTGTATGTTTCCATTTTTCCGGTGAGTCAAACATTTGTCGGTCATGCGCCACCAGTTCTTGCAGGTCTTTAATGAAATCCTGTTCCACATATTCCATACATTCCCTATCGTCAAGCAGAAAATAGATATCATAGAAATGGCGGATTTTCCCGGTTAATCCTTGCACCGGATTATCCATAAAGGAGAAACGGAGAAGCGAAACGACTTTCTCGCACAAGGTGCGCCGTTTGTCCAGAATGTTCAGTTCAAACGGATGCAGGTCATATTCTTCAATGAAAGAGTCCATACCTGTATTTTCAAGGTAGGAAGTGATAAAGCTCTTTATTTGCCGTCTGACATATGGATAAGGATTGGCAAACGAATTTATTTCCACGACTACACGGTTGGCGACAAAATCAAACAACGGGTCATGGACGCTTGCCGGATATTGGTACAAGGCTTTCCGATAACGGGAACCCTTACTTGTCAGTTCAGGCACAACCTGTTCCTGCAAGCCTTGGGTCATTTCTTTGCAGACCTTGGAAATCAAAGTCTTTATCTGATTTCCGCTCAACTTTTGCGTGAGTACAGCCACATCCACATCTTCCGAGAAGCGGTTAATCAATCCGTACCCTTTTGACAAGGATGTGCCGCCCTTGAACACCGTGTTCTCCATATAAACGCTTCGGGAGAGTTGTTGCAATATCTTGCTTATCCAATAGTCTTTTTCGATATAGACCGGTGCTATATGGTAATATTCGGAAGCCGCGCGTATTGCATCTGCTAACAGTTCAGGTTGTTTTTCCAGTATCATTCAATCCTCCATTTCTTTTTATTAGGCAATGTATCTTCATTTATTCCCAATTTATAGACCGTTACTGGATTCAATGAATCCCATAAAGGTTGCGCTTTCGCCATACCGCAATCGTTCTCGATGATGGTTCCCAACAAGGCGCGTACCATTGGCGGATAGGCCTCGGCCAAGGCAACCATCTTTTCCTTCTCCCTCCTGCCAAGTTCTCCTACCAGAAAAGCTATGCGCCTGTATGATGCCTCTATCGTGGTGTCGGGTATTTCCTTGATGAAGCGGATGGCATCCAATAATTGCAGGAGCGGAATATTGTCTTTGGTTATCGGGTTAGGTTGCAGGACAAAGCAGACGGTGAATATATCCCGTTGTTTCTTGTTCCTGCGTTGGTTTGTGCCGATTTGGATGATGTTGGACACTTGTGTAGTAAGCCCCAACCGATTAAAGACGGAGTAACCGGTCAAATATCCGATGCGCTTTCCGTTCTTTTCCAACAAATCCTTCACCAACTCTTCTTGTCTGGGTTTCAACGTTCCGAACACGCTCTTTTTAGGCTTGTAGAACCGTCCTTTGGATATTTTAGCCAAGTAGCCTTCACCCGCCAGCCGATTCAGCATTTTAATGATGCTTTCGCTCGTTTCGGCAGGCAAGTTTAAGTCCCGGTAGGTAAACACGTAATCGGGCTGAAAATCTTCCAATCGTTTCTGTACTTCTCTTGTGATAATCATAATCCCATGTCCTTGGTTGTCGGTGCAAAGATAAGAAATATTCTTGTTTTTACGACACAAAACTGGAATTTTATTAGAAATGGCTCCACCCTGTCCTCCCGACAGAATGAAGCCGGTTGTTTAACTTAAATAGCGGGAACTTCCTGCTTCACAGCGGTAGAGAGTATCCCTGAACGATGAACATCCAAGATGCATTATCCACAATCATCTGAGAGTTCTTTTTCTTCTGTTTCTTTCTCCCCGCCGTTTTCATCCATTTCTTCGGGCATCGGATAAGTTTCCGACAGCTTGTCCTTCCGTGCCTGACGCTTGATTTCGTTCTCGTCGAAGTTGTTGCGGATGAACTCGTGCAGGTCTGATTCCTTGTAATAGGTCTTGTGGTATATTGAATGGAATTTCAATGCCCCGTTGTTCCGGTATCGCTGGAGCGTGCGCTTGCTGATGCGCAGCAGTTGGCACACCTCCTGGTTGTCGTACAGCCGTTCCCCGTTCAGGTAGTTCAGGTGCTTCTGCCGGTTCTCCGCCTTGTCCAGCTTGCGCGATATGCGGTAAAGTTCACCCATGATGCGCTCCATCCACGCCTCAAATTCAGTCTTGTCCACTAACATGGCCGTTCCTCCTGTGCTTTTATACCTCGCCCAGCATGTAGCTGTTCGGGCTGTCGGGTGATTTCACAATGATTTCCTTTTCCCGCATGAAGCGGATGTAGCTCTTGGCCGTGCGTTCCTTCACCTCGAACGCCGCCTGAAGTTCTTCCGAAAGCTCCATGTAGCCGATGAAGCGTTTCCGGCTGAACAGTTCGCGTGCTACCGCCACGAGTTCCTCTTCCTTGCGCCTGTCCTTTTCCTCTTTCGGTTTCTCGCCCAGATAGGCGTGCATCGCCTTCTCCTTGTCCCATGCGAATTGCATGAGCGGTACATCCAGCGGGCTGCCGTCCCGTACTTTCAGGGCTTTCACCACCGAAACGGCGGGCTTCGTGTCCTTTTCGATGGAGAGGATGGCGGCAGCCTTGCGTTGCAGTTCGCTGCCCAAGTGCCCGCGCAGCTTCAGCCCGTTGGGGATGAAGTGCAGCACCGTGACGATGCACGTGTTGTAGATGCCCGCCAGCCGGTAGAGTTCCTCCACGACGGCGATGCTCTCCGCTTCGTCGTTGGCGCAGCGTATCAGGTCGGCGATGCCGTCAATGACCACCAGATGGATGCCCCCGTATTGGTAATGGAACTTGTCCATGCTGAGCACAATGGACTTCAGCCGCTCCTTGCGGCTCATCCCCGTCAGGCAGTATGCCTTGAACCACTCCGGCATCGTGTCGCGCCCGCAACGGCGCAGCAGGGTACTTACGTTCTTGTATAGTTGCACCTCGCTCTGTTCGGTGTCATAGAACAGCACCGCCTTGCCTTTCGGGTTCCCTTCAATGGAAACGCCCAGCGTGTCGATGCCCTCCGCGTTTTCCGGTTTCACAGCACCGGCAATCAGGGCGGCCACATAGTTGCTTTTCCCCGTACCCTCCCCGCCGGTGATGCAGAGCAGGTTCCCTTGTGTTCCCAGCGGCACATCGTTCACCGATACTATCATTTGTGCCACAGGTGGCGGGTTGTTGAAATCCAACTCGCATGATTTTAATGCTGACATATCTTCCTTGTATAATGAATCCAAATGGTTTAAGAACAATTTCAATAAATCGTCGTGCGTGTGTCCCAACGCAAAATAATCCGTTACATCCTTTTCTTCTTTTGTTCCTGACAGTGGCAGCAAAAGGCGTTTCAATGCAAACGGCTTCAATTCTTCCTGCCGTTTGGCGGAAACTTCCAGACCGGTCTTGTCCATATCATACAGCAGGACAATGTGTTTGAACCGGTAGGAGAGCAGCATCAGCACAGAGGTAGGGATGACCGTCGTTTCCGAATTGAAACAGATGGCATGGAATCCGTTTGCCGCAAGGCTCATCACGTCTTTCTCACCGCCTGTGATAAACAACAAATCCCCTTTGGCGGATAATTGGTCAAGTCCGAAGCAGTAATTGTCGCCCAAATCTCCGGCATAGAGGAAACGCATCTCCGAGCGCGGGCGGTAGATTTTAATGTATTTGTCGCCTACATAGCCATACATCGGTTCCTGTGCCGTTTCAGTCAAGGTATAGCTTTTCCCTTCCTGATTGACGGAACTGAACGAATGCAGAGGCCGTACATTATATTTATTTAATGTATGCTCCGTGATTCTGGATTTGCTCCAAAATATCCGGTCTGTTTCATTGAACGCCCTTGGTACGATATTATACGGGCGTATTTTCTTTATCACCTGTTCCGGCGTGGGCGGACAAACTACCTGAACGGAAGATGTGTCCACACAATTTTCGTAACCGTCCGCCAGCCCCAAATGCAGGTCATGGTCAATGATGCGCATGATTTCAACGAAATCCTTCGCGTTCCTGCAACTCAGCCCCGTCATTGTCCCTACCAACTCGAAGCAGTCCCCGGAATATTCCTCATTGCCGAAATCCTTCATCTTATACACCGAATGCCGCCGGTCATAATATACGTTGCACGATGCCTTCGTATCCTTATATAAAGGATTCAGGAACTTCTTACCGATGCGGAACGGCACGGGCAGGTAGTGTCTGAACACCGAAAGCCCCCTGTCCGTCGCCTGCAAAATATCCTCCTTATTCATTGTCTTCGTCCTTTGTTATATCCAACAACCGGTTCTTCTTGTAAACGTCTATCAGGTGCGGTTCACACGTGATAACCTTTTCCCGTACCTTTTTCTCTATTTCTGAGAGCTTGTACAGGCACTTGCGGCGGAACACCGAATACTCTACCAGTCCGTCGCTCCTTAACCGTTGCAGGGTGCGTGTGCTGATATGGAGCATATCGGCCACTTCTTGACTGTCCAGCCATACATCGTTGTCAAAGTCGCAATCCTGCAACTTGTGTTCATTCTTGGTAATGAACTCAGCGATTTTCGCTATTTGCCCCATCATCTTTTGATAGGCGGCACTTTCCATTACGATAACTTCTGTCATAATCCTAATTATTGAAATGTTTGCCGCAAAGTTCCCGATAAGTCAAAATCCGCATGGTATACTATACGTGTACTAAACCATAATTTTTTTGTTCCTGCATTTTTTTTGCGGGAAAATGCGAGGTCAATCCGTTTCGGTCAGGAGTAAGGTTAATAGGTTCAAAATTAGTTCAGTGCAAGGTGCAAGCCTATTTATATATATAGGCTCGCACCTTGCACTTGAAAAAAAGGCTGAAAAAAATATTGTCAAGAACTTGCATGTTTCAAAAATGTGTAGTACTTTTGCACTCGCAATCGAAAGGTGACACGGTGGTGTCATAAGCTACGAAAATTGACAAGATGAAATCGTAACCAAGTCGTAACCATTAAATTTTAGGTTACGCATAAGTTACTGATTAAGAGGATATTATAAGCGGCAGGTACGATTACCGTACGTATCCGTGGTGCCAACTCCATTTCTGGTAACAACCAACCACTTTACGTCATTGACGGTGTACCTATTATTAATAATGTAAAAGACGGTGAAATAGACTACGGTAACCCTGCCAATAATATCAATTCCGATGATATCGAAAGTATCGTGGTATTGAAAGGTGCCAATGCTTCAGCGCTCTATGGTTCGGATGCCGCCAATGGTGCCATTTTGATTACAACCAAGAAAGCCGGTAACCGTTCCGGATTAGGCATTTCCTATTCTACAAACGTACAATTCACCGAGTTTTCCCAATATCCTATTTATCAGAACATATATGGCAGCGGACATATCAATCAGTTCGAGAACAACAAAGCCAATACATTTGCCAACGATACCAAGATTCCTTACAACCCGAATCTTCCCTACGGCATCAATCGGCTGGACGGCGGCTACGACGAACGTTCATGGGGTATGCCAATGCTGGGAATGCAAGTAGTAGGTCGAAACGGACAAATCAAACCCTACCTCCCTACTCCGGAAAACACGACCGCCATGTATCAGACCGCTTATGCCTGGACAAACAACATTTCCATCGAACGTGCAACGGAACACGTTGCCACCCGTATCGGCTTTACTAACCTACGTAGCAATGACGTATTGGAAGGACTGAACAACCTTACCCGTAATTCATTCAGTGTACGTACCAATGTCAAGTTGACAAAAAAAATGGATATTGACTTGAATGGTCGTTATACTCATGAACATGTAAACAATCGTTCGTATCGTAACAACTCGGATCGTAATCCGATCTATACTTTGATAAATATGCCCCGTGACCTCTCCGTTGGCGAAATGTATCCATGGAAAGACGAAAATGGCAAACCGACCGCTCTCCAGTTCAGAAGTCCGGTATGGATGCTTAATGAACTCTCCAACCAAGACAAAGGAGAATGGTTACTGGCTGACGCTACGCTGAATTACAGTATCACAAATGACTTGAGAGTACGCCTGAAAGCAGCACTCGACCTGAATATGAAAGAAGGATATGAATTCCGTAATATGTATACTCCAGGCGATGCAGATGGCTATTACAAAGAATTTACAGAAAAAGCACGCAATTATACTTACGAAGCCATGCTGTCTTACAACAAGACCTGGAAAAGTTTCAATGTATCTGCCAGTGCCGGCGCCAATATGCAGGACTTCGTATTTAAGAAAGGGAACTCGGAAATTGGGACATTAGCTGCAAAAGACTTTATTTCTCTGACAAATAATGGCGCTACCATTAAAACATGGCCGGAATACAATGCTAAAAAGAAACAGGCAGTGTTCGGTACAGTCAGCCTAGGCTACAAAGATTTCATCTATGTAGACGTGACAGGCCGCAATGACTGGTCATCTGCCCTACCTTCCGATAATCGTTCTTATTTTTATTCTTCTTACGGTACGAGTTTCGTGTTGACAGAGTTAGTAAAAAGTATTCCTAAAGATTGGCTATCTTATGCCAAGTTCCGTATTTCCTATGCCAAAGTAGGTAACGACACTGGTTTTGACCAGTTACTAAACGGTTTCACTTACAATAACTCTTACCTGGGAGATATGGCTTGGTTCGAAAGTGAAAATAAGCGCAAGACCAACGCGCTAAAACCAGAAAGTACGACCTCTTTTGAAACAGGTTTCGACCTTCGTTTCCTGAAAGACCGTGTCTCTTTAAATTTCACCTATTATAACAAGAATACCAAAGACCAAATCCTGACTTCCACTATCAATGGAGTTAGTGGATACGGAGAAGCATTGTTCAATGCCGGTGAAGTAAAGAACTGGGGATATGAACTGACATTAGGTGTCACTCCTTTCCAAAATAAGGACTGGGAATGGAAAGTGGACGTAAACTGGGCCAAAAATAATTCAGAAGTGATTTCACTGGCTAGTGGTATGGATTACATGACACTGACTAGTGTACAAAACAGTGTTGAATTACGTATTGTAAAAGGTAAACCTTTAGTAAGCCTCTATTGCCGCGAACCATGGAAAAGGAACGAACTAGGACAAGTACTGGTAGGTGCTAACGGTCGCCCTCTATCGGGTGAAGCTAAGTTCCTGGCAGACGTAGAACCGAAATGGACAGGAAGTATACGTACTTCATTACGTTGGAAGGATTTATCCTTCTCCGCCATGTTCGACATTCGTATGGGAGGTAACGTATGGTCGGAAACAGCTTTCGTAGGTTCTCGTAACGCAGAAACAATCATGTCATTGGGAGGACGTGAAGCACACTTCTTCTCCAAAACAATTTTGAATGAAAACGACCAGACCGGCTATCTTGGTATCCTTGATTCCAAATATGTACCCAATGGCATGAGTAATATTTATATGGATGCTTCCCGTCCCAAAGGAATGAATATTCCCGGAGCCGTTTATGATTCTTCCGTACCTGGACTGGCCGGACAACCATGTCAGGCTTGGATCGAACCAATCAACTACTGGACAAACGATAGCGGCAGAAATGGTGAGCTATATCTATATGACGCTTCTTACGTGAAACTGAAAGAAATCTCATTGGGATACAATATTCCGAAAAGTTTATTGAGAAAGATCGGATTCATACAGTCCATGAGAATTTCGGCTGTAGGTAGAAATGTAGCTATTCTCCACCAGAATACCCCGAAAGGTATCGATCCGGAAGCAACTTCATCCATGGGAATCCAACAAGGTCTGGAACGAGGCTTCAATCTGCCGACCGCCACTTATGGTTTTGACTTTAAGATAACTTTCTAAAACAGTATCAACAATGAAAAAGTACTTATATACACTATGTACCGTAGCTCTGTTGGGGCTAGTTACATCTTGCGTGGATAGTTTCGACACAACCAATCGAAATCCCGACAAGCTTTATCTGGATGATATAGATATCCAAAAAATCTTTCCGGGTAGCATCTACAAATCACTGAATGTATTGTCTGAAATGAACTACAACCACTATGGCTATATGGCACGCTACGTAGTTTCATGGACCGCCCCCAAAAGCATGGACAATATCGGTGACAGATTTTATAATTTCTATAAGAAAGTGCTGGGCGACATAGCCATCATGGAAGAAAAGTACGACCGTGATTCCAACGGAAACTACTGGGCGATACTGACTACGTGGAAAGCATATCTCTACTCCGTACTGACCACCACCTGGGGACCAGTACCAATGGATGCAGCCTGCAAGGAAACCTATGGAAACGTATATTACTACAACAGTGAAGCGGAAGTAAATATGCAAATTCTCCGTTGGTTGGACACAGCAGTAGACATATTCGACCCCGAAGGAGAAAAAATGCTGAAAGATCCTTTTTACCCCGGAACAGGCGGTGAAAGTGATATCGAAAAATGGCGCAAGTTTGCCAACTCATTACGTCTGGATATAGCTATCCGCATGATGAATATGAAAAAAAATCCCGAAGCTACCACATTAGCACGCGAACAGATTGAAAAAGCATTGAACCCGACCAACCGTAATTATCTGTTTACATCCAATGATGACAATGCAGCAGGACGTTATGGAACGGACCCTAATGCCGATGTGTCTCTATATTATGAACGTATATTGAAAGAATTCGACCTGGGAACAAAACTGGAAACAGAACTTGGTGGTTTGACTTACCCTGCCATGAATGAATATTTCTTCTGTTATATGCGTTCATTCCAAGATCCACGTTTAAGCAAATATGCACAACAATCACGCAATAATAATACCGTAGGAGCCAAATACGAGTCAGAGAAAGATTATCGTGCGGTAGTAAGAGATTCTTTGTGGTCGACAAAAGAGAAACGGTTCGTACAAGTATCTTATCGTATTCCATACCTTCCTCGTTTTGAAATGAAACAAACACCAAGCGGGTGGCTTACTGGTAAGGATGAACACAACAACGATCTGCAAAGCCTTTATTCCACCGCCTCTGTAAGCATCGAAGGCTATACTTATGCGCTAGTTCCACGCGACTTTATCAAGCAAGACGCGACTATAAAACTGCTGACATGGGCAGAAGTAAACTTCATGTTGTCGGAAATCCAACTACGCAAGGAAGAATGGGGTATCAACGTAGCTCTTCCGCAAAGTGCCGAACAATACTATTATAATGGTATTAACGCTTCCATGAACGAGTACGGAGTTACTACAGGCATCTCCGAATATTTGGAACGCGACGGCATAAAATGGAATACAAACGGTTTGGGATGCCATGATTATCGCAACTTTTATAAAGCTGACATCAATGGTAAGGGCGGCTACAAAAACAACCTGCAACAAGTATGGAAACAACGTTACTTCGCTACATACTTCAACGGATATGCCGGTTGGACTCTGGAACGCAGAACACGTGTGATGAATTACCCTCCGTTCTTCTACAACAATCCGGAAAATAACTACGGAACCTACGGAGCCAACTTGCTCGACCCCATTCCCGAACGATTGCAATATCCAATAGATGAACGTAACTGGAACATGAACTATTACCGGGAAGCCTGCCGGATGCTGCAATCCGCATCGAAGACTCCCCGTCCCGACGGTGCTTTCGACGACAACTTCTACACTCCGCTTGCTTTTGCCGGATCTTACAATATGGAGGGTCTGTACGACCGTTGGAAAGAAGGATATTTGATGTACAACAATGAAATGGTGGCTCATTGGTATGGTGACACACTGGAAGAGTTCTACGATAATGTTCTGAAAGACTATCCCGAGTATTCACATCTGCAAGGAGAAGACCGCTTGGCAGCAAGTATCAATTTTATACGTATTGAAGAAGACAAATAATCAATTATTAAATAGACAGATATGAAAGGATTGAAATACATTACCGGATGTTCCTTGACTTTGCTTCTTCTGGCAGCATGTAATAAGGAAGAGGGACCGAGCATTGATGACTATTTCTTGAATTATGAAATTCCGGAAATTCCTGTCACCGAAGACTATCAGGTAGGCATTTTCTACAACAAGAACGGTGATTTGGCTCAAACGCCAAACGGTGAGCCGAACTTTACCCGTTGGGAGCTTCTGACGAAGCTCGATAGCGAACTAAGCGCAAAGACCAACTACAACAACCTGACTCCACAGATCATGCCCGAGTCGCAACAGGAAGGTTTACTCGAAGTAAAAGGTGACGATCAAAGTTTCCGCATGATACCCATGGTGCAGCAACATGTGAACGGTTGTATAGAAGCCGGAGCAAACTTTATGATTCTACCGGAATTGGGAGCCGATATCAACCAAGGTCCCGGCACACGTCTCAACAGAAGCGACTCCTTGCTCGTCACTATGTTTTTGGGACGTTCGGGCAGAGGTGGGAACAAACTGCCAATGCCGCACATGGGACAACCAGGCAGGGACTTTATTGATTTGAAAACAATGAAAATAGTAGTCAGCATTAACTGGAACTCTATTGTCGACCTGCCGCCACAACTTTCTTCAAGCAACTGTATCGAAGATGTAGCAGGTAAAGAGTATGAAGGAGTCAATTACACCCGTCAGGAGTTACTGAACAACTTTTTTTGTGAAATAGCCAAATGTTTTTTCTCCGACGAAGGTTACTACAAGGTGGGAGGCAATCGTCCTATGGTCTACATCAAAAATAAGACTGCCGAAATCTATGCAAAAGATTCAAAAGCCATGTATGACAGTATCCGTAGGGCGGTAAAAGAAGCTACAGGTTATGACATTTATATTGTAGCAGAAAGTGCGGATGTATGGTGCAACCAGATGCGTTATCAATATTTCTACATGTCAGGTGGTGTAGATGCTGTGGCAAGCCGCAACATGTATGACCAATCAGAAGTAACCCGTTCGTACATGTATCCGCAGATGATAGACCAAAATTGGAAATACAACCGTGAAACGGCATTGCCTGCCTTTGGTGACGGTAGTATGGAACTTATTCCTACTGTAGGGCCGGGTTGGAACAAACTGATACAGGATGGACGCGGCGCTATCGGCAACTCCCCGATTGTGAAAAGAGATCCTGCCACTTACCGTACCATTTGTAACGTAGCCAAAATGAATGCTGGACGCAACCGGCTGATTTTCATTGATTCCTACAATAAATACAACTTTGATTCATTCATTGAACCGACAGTAGAAGGATACGGCAACGGATACGGAAAGACATACCTGCAAATCACCCGTGAGCAATTCAAGAAAAACTAAGAATGCACGTTAACTTTTTTAATGACGAAAAGAATATGAAAAATAAATATTGGAAATACATTTGTCTGCTAGGTCTGGGAGCTTTCTGCTGGGCGTGTTCGGACGACAATCCGGATGGCGGACAAAATTCCGGTGAACCGGGATATGAAGGCGGACAAGGAACGGAACAGGAAATCACCCGTTCTTACAAACTAGGCACGTTGGCGGGATTTGAAGGAGAAATCCGTAAACAAATGGATAGATCTTACACCGATGCCTCTACCATGTACAACCGCTCACTGTTCTACCGTTACGTAGAATCAGCATTTCCCGGTCAGGCAGGAGAGCAAGACCCGCTACCGGGCAACATTACCGAACAAGACTGGTGGGACAACTTTGTAGAAGAAATTGCTTATAGCGGTCAGGATTATGTTGCCATGAACTGCCGCGGTATGGCGAATGATAATGTTGACCACGGACGTCCCGACAAACTTTTGGACTTAATGGCCGCTATCGAACGCAAAGGCGTGGCGCATAAATTTAAAATCGCAATTTTCGATGATACTCCCGCTTCATGGGCTGCTGCCCGCAATGCGCATAAAGGATTCGGATATGCCGACAAACCGATGAATGGTCCCAACCGTTACATAGGTTCCGAGTATCCGCTACTTTTCATGGATCCGGAAAAAGAAGATGCCAAAGGGGAAGGAAATAAGTTCCGTAACGACATCTATCAATATATATGGGACTTCAATCTGAAAAAAGCATTCGAATATGTGCCGCGCGAATATTGGTTCGAAATAGACGGACGTCCCGTCATCTATTTTTGGAACCCCAACGGCTTCCTGCAAGATTCCTATCTCGGAGAACTAACGGAACAAGATCCGGACAACTATAAAAGTACTACCGGACTTGATTATACGAAAGCAGATGCTTACAACGGTAAATTGAGTTATATCCTCAAATGCCTTAGCGATGACTTTAACGAAGAATATGGCGTACGTCCATTCCTCATCATCCAACGAGAATGGACAGACCGTGACTTCTCATTAGTAAATTGTCCTTATGTAGACGCCATTCACAACTGGTTTGCAGCTCCTTTGTCAAAAGTAGGTATGACCGAAGAAGAAAAAAAACAGTTTGAAGAAGAAATGAAATATAATACCTATGTATCCGCCTACAACTTCAAAGGATTCAGTGTGGGTAGCGGTTGTCCGGGCTTTGTACAAGGTGACCGTAGCCAGACACAATGGCAGTTCATCGATGCCAGACATGGAGAATATGCCACTGAAATGTTTGAATCATTCCTGACTTTCAAGCCAAATCTCGTATTTCTCGAAGGATTTACAGACGGTGTAGAAAACGCAGCTTGGTGGCGCAGTATGGATAAGACCTACTACGACTACCCTAACCAGCGCATCAACCTGCTTCGTAAGTATGGCAATCATCCCTTCCCGACCGAACAAAAACTGGAGGCTGAAGCTTGCGACTACTGTTACCAAGGTACCATATCTGACAAAAAAATAGAATCATCACAACAAGAAGATAAAATGAATAACGCTCCGGAGCAGTATGTCGTGAAACGTTGTTCCGACACAAAATATAATGGGGGCTGGCATACAGATCTCACTGCCGACGGATTGAATGCATTGAGATGGAAAGAACTACCCTTCAGAAGTGGAGAGTCTATTATCCGTTTCCGTTATGCAAGTGAAGGTGAAATTACCGTATGTTGCCAAATCGGTAACGAGATGACGCAAAAAGTCACACTCCCGGCTACCGGCAATGCATGGGAAGAAACCGAAGTGGCAGTCTATACCCGGGACACACGTGGATATGCAGACTTTAATCTGGCAGTAATCGAAGGAGCTATCAGTTTGAATTATGTAGAAATTATCACAAATAAATAAGGAAACAAATAAATTATTAAACTAAAATTGATCTATGATGAACAAAAGATTATTGAACAATCTCCTCTATGGAGCACTGTTGCTTTCAGTAGGAACAAGCGTTTTTTCCTGTAAGGATTACGACGACGATATCGCAGGCCTGGATAACCGTATTTCAACGGTTGAATCTGATATGGAAAGATTCAAAGAGAAAATTCAAGCGGCTTTAGATGCCAATTTAACAGTAGCTTCCTGGTATCCTAGTGATGACTTCTCACAATATACCATTGTATTAAGTAACGGAGACGAACTTCGTTTGCAGGCTTCCGGACAGTCCACGCCTTTCTATCAGTTCAAAATAGAAGACGGTGTGTGGAAATACAGCAGCGACAAAGGTGCAGGTTGGTACAATGTAAAGACACAAGGTACCGAACAGGACATTCCCGGAACAGACAAAGACATATTCTTTTATGACTATGAAACTGGTTTTATTTTCATCAACAAATCGGAAAGCGAAGCTACCAAGACAAATATCAGCATTACTAAAGATGCTCCGATTATGGCATTAAACACGGAAAACAAAACGCTCTCCATCTATCTTTACGGCGAGAACTACATTCTCCCGGTACAAGGCGGCGGGTTCAGCGGCATCAGCTCTATTCTATTCCGGAAACAGTATGTTTTCGAAGAAGATAATTTTCTGGAAGCAGCCAGCTATACGAATACTGCCGGTGAAATCATCGCAGCAAACAAGGCTACTGCCAAATTCCGGGTTTTACCCAAAGACATAGACTTGAAAGAAGCCTCTTTCGCTTGCGCCGATATTCACGAACTGGCACTGACACGTGCTGAAGGACAGCTCCCACAATTACTTGTAAATGTAGTCAATGAAGGCAAGCTGGACGAAAACGGCATCCTGACCGTAGAACTTACTCCACAAGATATGACAGCCGAATATTATGGTGCCGTATTGGAAATTACTTTGGACAAAGCAACAACAAGTTCAGATTATTTCGTAGTGAAACCGACGTCTTATAGTGCAACAGACGGTGTATGGGCTTATCGTGAAACCCGTGATATTTATAAAGACTCTGAATCATTACAATTCATCAGTACTGAAAGCGTTGATCTTTCCAAGAAAATAGATTGGGGATTCGGAAAAACAGGCGAAGTAAAGTTTGTGGACGAATTAGGTTTCAATGACCTGGTGGTTGAAAGAAGTTATGAAATATCTGATAACCCTGGAAATGCATTTGCTATTGAAAACGGAATGCTGACTGCTACTTCTGCTAACAAGAGTGGTAAAGTGAAAGTAACTTACACTATCGGTGCAAAAGACGCTAAAGAAAATGAAAAAGACATCATAGAGAAGACTATCTCTGTTTACTCCCTGGATGAAGCAACAGCCAAGAGCGGTGTTTCTTTGTCTGCCGTTAGCGGTATGTTGAGTAACATAGAATCTCTCTACAAAACAACGAAAGTTATCGAAGTGAAAAATTCTCAGACATCATTAGAAAGTTTAGGTATCACTAGTTCCCAAGCATGGAAAGTAGGCTCACAGGAAAATGATACTTGGAATATACAAAAGATGGATACACCTTTGGGAAGCATTACAGAAGAAAGCGAACTGGGTGCTGGTGAAATGTGTCTTTACTACAATGCCGCCACAAAAAAATGCTATATGCTCGTAGGTCCGCAATGCGCAGGTGTAGAAGGCGCCAATCTATTTGCCATGAACGAAGCAGGAACGGACAAAGTCCTTTTTACAAATGCTGATCAAAATGAAGTAGGAATCTATCTGAATAATGTATCTACCAAATATGTGGTAGCCCTCCCGGTGAAGAAAGACGAAATGCTAGTTGATATCTACAACAAAGGTAACATCGACCAAATAGAAAGCGCATCCAAACACAATTCTGTGAAGTTCTTCAAAGAAAAACAATATGCAATTCCCGGCGAATACAACACGACCTTAGGATACAACTTCACAAATGTTCCTCTCAGTAGTCTGTACGACTTCAAACCCGCCGATGCAGAATTTATATTCACGCTAGATCAAAACAATCAGAATGACAAGACCAAAGAACAATGGGATGGCAACTTTAAGTGGAATGCAACCAAAGGCACACTGACACTAAGCAACACCTATGAGCTGGCTAACTATAATTTCCTGAACCAAGAAAACTTCAGCAATGGGGATAACTGCGGTATCAAGTTCTCATGGACATTCAAGGCGGGAGAAGAAGCCGGACAACAAGCTCAATCAAATGGTGACGAACGTTGGTTTATCAAAGACCCTGTCCGTAATCCGGGAACATTCCTTCTCTATCTCTGCTACGACAAACAACCATGCGCCGACGGCAGAATCCTTGGTACAGACGGAGCAGTGGAACATACTCCGGTAGACTATGCCCTCTCCGTATCAGCTTTAACAGGTGATCCGACAAAGAACAAACTCAGTGACTTGGAAGAAGGAAAAGAATATAACTTTGGTCTGGCTTTCAACAACTCGTTCTGGAGACAAGGTTTCCCATACGATGTATGTGGTGGTCCTACAAACAGCACGAAACTGCCGGTATTGGTACAATACAGTGATGCCGCCAAAAATTTGGTCATCACCGACCATTGTAAACAATATTTCTGCAAAAACAAAGCAGAGTTGAAGCTCTTTATTGAAAACAGCGAGACACAGGATCATTTCGAACTGATAGATGAAAACCAATTTATCGTCAAAATCAAAAAAGCGATAGCTCCGGATGAGCACGGAAACCTCCAGTTCCAGGTTCTGTTCAATACAGACTACGCTAATCAAAGGTGGGCTCTTATGTTACTGAACAACCGATAAATCATTCTTGATCATAAATTAAACGGCCATGTCGCGAAATCATCAGCTCTACGCTCTGGTTTCCAACATGGCTGTTTCTATACTAAACATCAGCTTATAATATATATGAATAAAATCAGTAAAGCATTTCTAAGTTGTGTATATAGTATCTTGTGCTTGAGCGTACAGGCACAAGACCAAACTACATGGACAAACGACTTCTCCAATACTGGTGAAAAATTGAAAACAGTAGGCCGGGGAACGTGCAGCATTGCTGACAACGTATTCCGCTCCCAAAACGCTTACGCTTTGTTCGGCAAGCCCGAATGGAAAAACTATACATTTTCTTTCAAAGCCCGTGCTCCTAAAAATGCAGACCAAGTGCAGATATGGGCAAGTTTCCGTAACTATAACCGTTTCGACCGCTACGTGGTAGGTATCAAAGGTGGATTACAGGACGACCTCTACCTAATGCGTACCGGATATATGGGAACAGACGAATTTATGGGTGTTCGCCCGTTGGGTTTCCACCCTGTACCGGGAGAATGGTATCGTATGAAAGTGGAAGTTTGCGGAAACCGTATCCGTATATTCCTCAACGATGAGGAGCAACCTCATATAGATATTACAGACAATAACGCCAATCTGGTTCCGTTGGGAGAAATAGGATTGGGAGGCGGTTGGATAGAGACCGAGTTTGACGACCTCACCGTAACACCGATGGCGGATAACGCACTAAAGGATGTAAAAGTAGCAGAATATCAACAAAAAGCGACTCCGGCAGAAAAAGAGGAGAAACGCCGTCAAGAACGGGCTGCTTATACCCCCATAAAAGTGGAAGCACTCACCGGAAGCCGCACAGATATCACGTTGAATGGCAACTGGTTATTCATGCCGGACTATCAACTAGCCAACAAGAACAAAGCCATATCGACAGAAACGAATGATCAGGATTGGCACATTATGTCCGTCCCTAACTTCTGGACACCGATCCGCATCTGGCTGCACGGCGAAACAATGCCTTCTCCCAAAGGCGCACAACCCAAAGGCGTATCGGACACATACTACCAACAGGAAACTGACCGTTGCGAAAACTACACATTCGATTATCACCGGACAAAGTACGCTTGGTACCGCCAATGGCTGGAATTACCACCCGGGATAGAAGGCAAAAAACTGATACTGACGTTCGACGCAGTCTCTAAAGCAGCCGAAATATACATTAACGGTACATTAGCAACCTCACACATCGGTATGTACGGTGAAATCCGGGCAGACGGCAGCCGGTTACTAAAACCCGGCAAAAATCTGATTACCGTTAAAGTGATGCGCAAAATGGACGGAAGTACCTCCGAATCAGCAAATGCCATTGATTTTTTCTACTCTTCCGTACGCGAAAGTGAACAAGAAGATGCCAAAGTGAAAGTGGACAACAATGTGTTCCTGAAAGAAATCCCTCATGGTTTTTATGGGGATGAACCAGCCGGAATCTGGCAACCGGTAAAACTAAGTATCACCGATCCTACAAAAGTAGAGGATGTATTTATCAAACCTACTTTGAATGGCGCCACCTTCGACGTCACTCTAAAAAATTATGATAATAAACAGAAAGAATTCAATCTTTATACTGATATTATTGACAAAGAAACCGGTGCAGTACTTTATTCCGGATTATCCATTCGAAAACTGCGTCTCAATACAGGCGAAGAACGAATAGAAACCTATACCATAAATAATCTAAAACCCCGTTTATGGACACCGCAGCATCCTAATCTGTATGATTTCAAATTCCGCCTGATCACAGGCAAAGGGACTGAGCTGGACTGTCTGACAGAGACTTCCGGATTCCGTACGTTCGAAGTAAAAGACGGACTTTTCTACCTGAACGGCAATAAGTACTGGTTGCGTGGAGGAAATCATATCCCATTCGCATTAGCACCCAACGATGAAAATCTGGCAAATACGTTCATGCAACTGATGAAAGCCGGAAATATTGATGTTACCCGTACCCATACTACTCCATGGAACAAACTTTGGATGACAGCCGCAGACCGCAATGGCATCGGTATTTCATTTGAAGGCACATGGTCATGGCTGATGATTCATTCCACTCCCATTCCCGATTGTCGTCTATTGGAAATGTGGCGTAACGAATTCTTAGGGCTGTTGAAAAAATATCGTAATCACCCATCCCTGCTCTTCTGGACAGTAAATAACGAGATGAAGTTCTATGACAATGATAACAACTTGGAACGTGCCAAAGAAAAGTATCGAATTATCTCGGACGTAGTGAAAGAGATGCGCCGTATAGACCCTACCCGTCCTATCTGTTTCGACTCCAACTATCAAGCAAAAAACAAGGATAAGAAATATGGTGCCGACTTTATGAACAGCATTGATGATGGTGATATTGATGATATGCACGGCTACTATAACTGGTATGACTTTTCGCTTTTCCGTTTCTTCAATGGTGAATTCCAAAAGCAGTTCAAAATGGCCGATCGTCCACTCATCAGCCAAGAAATGTCTACTGGCTATCCCAACAACGAGACAGGACATCCTACCCGTTCTTACCAACTCATCCATCAGAATCCTTATACCTTAATCGGATATGAAGCTTATGATTGGGCAGATCCCGTCTCATTCCTGAAAACGCAGGCATTCATTACGGGCGAACTGGCAGAAACACTCCGCCGTTCCAACGACCAAGCTTCGGGAATCATGCACTTCGCATTGATGACATGGTTCCGTCAGACATACGACTATCAGAATATTGAGCCGTATCCTACCTACTATGCTTTGAAACGGGCTTTGCAACCTGTATTGGTCAGTGCGGAGTTGTGGGGACGCAATTTGTATGCCGGTGAAAAGTTGCCTACACGCATCTATATAGTGAACGACCGTGAAGACGGTACGGATTTGAAACCTTCCCTGCTTCACTGGGAAATACAAGACGAAACCGGAAAGTGTCTGGCAAGCGGTTGTGAAAAAGTTCCTGCCGTAAAGCATTATGCACGACACTATATCGAGCCAAATATCCAGTTACCGAACACCCTGCCTGCCAATAAGACAAAAACCAAACTAGTATTGAAACTCACAGAAAACGGCTTGCCTATTTCTGCCAATGAATACGAACTACTGCTTGCACGTAAAGAGTGGAACGCAGGTCAGGTGAATAACAGCAAAAAGATTGTATTGCTGGATAAGGATAACACGAAAGCTGTATTCGACTTCCTTAATATCAAATATCAACCGGTTTCTTCCGTTAAAGAATTGCTCGACAGCAAACTGAAAGCCGACCTTTGTGTCATCTCTGGTCTGACAACTTGCAACGATGAAGAAAAAGATTTGCTCCGTGCCTACCAGTCAAAAGGTGGAAAACTTCTTTTCCTCAACAACAAGGAAACTGCCAAAACCGTATATCCCGAATATATCACGGGATGGATAATCCCGACGGAAGGCGATATTGTAATCATGGAACGTAATGACGCTCCGGTATTTAACGACATCGATGTACTGGAACTGCGCTATTTCAATAACAATAAACGAGAAATTCCCATGGCATGTACAGCAACTTTGAAAGCTCACCGCCATAAGAATGTCACAGAACTAGCAGGACAAATGAAAATTCATGCTTACATCGACGGTGGCAAACCAGAAGACCGCATCGAACGGATAGAATCCATGCGCGGGCTAACCATGTTACAAATAGCTGACGGTAAGGGAGTAGCAATCATCTCTACCATGTGCACGGAGAAAGCGATAACAGACCCAATAGCAGGCAAATTGGTAGTAAATATGATAAACTATCTGACTAGTAATAAATAGGTATATAGAAACAAATAAAAGTAGAAAACAGTAACAAATAAAAAGAGGAGCTATATTTATACATACAGTTCCTCTCTTTTTGATATCTGATACCCAAGATAACATAATCAAATTCATAAGAGGTAGATTCAATGATCATAAGAAATAAGTTCAATCTGATATAGTACTAAAAATCAACACCGTATAAGACAGACATTATAGCTTCAAGAATCAGGATCTTACCGTATATCTTTTCCATAACAGTAAAACCGGAAGATGCATGGGCAGGAATTAAATCTTTTAGACAAAAGGACAGAAGGACAAAAGAACAAATTAGCTTTGCAGATACTGTTTTTTCTTTTGTCCTTCTGCCAAAAAAGGAATTTATCCCGGTAAACCGAGTATAAGCAACGTCTATAACTTGATTATCGTCTGCAAACGAATATCTTTGGAAGATGCACCGACCATAACATCAAATGTACCCGCAGGCAGTATAAACTGTTCTTTTGTCGTATCCCAGTAGCGAAGTTGTTCTTTATCAAGTTCAATATCTATGGCACGACTCTCACCCGGTTCCAAAGGAACACGCCGGAAACCTTTCAGTTCTTTTATCGGAACTATACCACCTGTTTCGGGAATTCGCACATATACTTGCGCCACTTCATCTCCTTTTCTCCGTCCGGTGTTCTTCAGGCGAAAAGACACTGTTACTTTATCAGTACTATCTTTTACTTTCAAATCACTGTATTTAAAAGAAGAGTAGCTCAGTCCGTAACCAAAAGGATAAAGGACGTCGCCCTTGAAATACTTGTAAGTACGTCCCTTTGTGATATCATAGTCATCGAACGGCGGCAGCTCATCCAACGATTTGTAATAAGTCAGCGGCAAACGTCCGGCAGGATTATAATCGCCGAACAGCACGTCGGCAACAGCCGTTCCGCCCTGCTCGCCCGGATACCAGGCATTCACGATGGCAGGAATATGTTCGTCCATCCAGTTGACAGCCAATGAACTTCCTGCAACAAGAACAACGATAATGTTCGGATTTACCTTATAGATTTCCTGCAAGAACTCACGCTGGTCCGCCGGAAGCTGGATATCATATCTGTCCTGCCCTTCACGTTCGATTGACTTATTGATTCCCATCACAGCAACCACCGTTTCACACTCGCTAACTGCTTTCCCGGCTTCTCCATACAAATCGAGGCGGGTAGCTTTTCCTGCTTGCGGAACTTTCCATTGCAGTTTTGCGATAGCATAATCGCGATTATCATAATATTCTGCCTGTAACTGATATTCTTTCCCTGCTTCCAGTTCAATGGAGACAGAGTCAATAGCCACAGAATGTCCATTCCATGCATCAATCAGCAGTTGGTCGTTAATACGCAAACGGCAGCCGTCATCCGAAGTAAAACTGAATGTATAACGACCGGAAATAGTTGGTTTCAACTTACCCGTCCAACGAATGGAAAGAGGAGATTTGGGAAGAAACGGATCCGGTGCCTGATTGGCAGGTTCAAAATTAATCCAACCTTCCTTACGCACTTTCGGTATACCTTCCAAACGAGTATTATTAAAATATTCAGCAGTCAATCCTTCCGGGAAATTCTCCCCCTGAATAAGTTCCAGACCGTCAGCAGCCGATTTCCAAGGAGCATAAACAACTTTCACTTTCTCACCTACCCTATTTTTAATGCCTTGTAGGACAGAGACAGGCTCTATCACCGGCGCACCGCTATAATCCCCGAATTCACACGTACCAGCATTAATACCTACCACTGCAATTGATTTCAACTTGTCGACATTCAATGGAAGCATATTTTTCTGATTCTTCAATAGAACGATACATTCACGAGCAGCGTCCAAAGCTACCTGTTGATGATCTTTCGAGCCAATGACCGATGGAGAAATCCGGGCATACGGATTACGTTCCTTACTGTCAAACATTCCCAATTTCATACGGGCTGCCAACACATGACAAGCCGCAGAATCAATATCAGCATCTGATACCATATATTGCTTGTAGGCGTTCAGCAGATATTCGTCATACACGTCATCACCGCATTCCAAATCCAGTCCGGCTTTGATTGACAAGGTAGCAGCTGTTTCTTTTGTTTTCACATATTTATGGGCATTAACCAGTAAAGAAGGTCCCCCACAGTCAGAAACTACATATCCTCGGAATCCCCAGTCCTGACGAAGTACTTTTTGCAATAGCCAGGCATTCAACGTGCAAGGCACATCGTTCAATGCGTTATAAGCAGTCATGATAGAAGCAGCTTTCCCTTTCTTTACACACATTTCGAAAGCCGGGAAATAATATTCACGCAATTGTTTTTCAGATATTTGCGGATTGCAGATAAAACGGTTGTGTTCCTCGTTATTGGCTACGAAATGCTTGGGAGTAGAAACGATTTTCAAATAACGGGGATCTTCTCCTTGCAACCCTTTTACAAAAGCTGTTCCCATCACCCCACTCAGAAAAGGATCTTCACCATAAGTTTCCGGAGTACGTCCCCAACGAGGATCACGCGCCATATTCACAGTAGGTGACCAGAAAGTCAATACATCGCTAAATTGCTCTTTCTGATTTCTTCCCTGATCCAATTCATTCCAACGGGCACGCGCTTCATCAGAAATGACAGTAGCCACTTTTTGCTGCAACACCGGATTCCAAGTCGCCGCCAATCCAATAGCTTGCGGAAAAACGGTAAAGCGCCCCGGACGGACAACTCCATGGAGCGCCTCATTTCCATGATAATATTTATCAATGCCCAAACGAGGAATACCAGGCGAAGTAGCACGCAGCAAACTGATCTTTTCTTCCACCGTGAGCCGGGAAAGCAAATCTGCCACCCGTTCGTGCACAGGAGCATTCTCGTTCTTGTACAATTCCTGTGCATATGTAAAAAGACAAGACGCTCCGCACAGAACGCCCGCCAATACAAACTTATGTATTTCTTTCATATTTTCAGTTTTACAACTATGATTCTTCCCTACATGGAAATACCTATTTTATCTTTACCTGTCGGAATCTTGTAAAAAAAATCCTACACTGAAGTTATATAACGGATATTTCTTTCCGTATATCACCTTCCCGCTCCTGTCTTCTGGTTCATACTCCGGTCGCAGTGTCGTTTCAGAGTCATCACGCGGATAGATGAAAGAACCGTCCTTATTTTTCTCATCCAAATCTAGATAGTTAAAAAAAGCCTTATACGAATCACTGTCACGCAAATTTCCATGTCCCTGCAATCTGTCTTTTCCTCCCTGATATTCCTCAATAAATGAGTTTGTGCCTGCATACACCACAATGACATCCCCCTGCAGCGGTTGCTGGCAACTCAGCACGACATCTTCCCCGTCTATCTCAACATTTGTGACAGTCTGCCGATTCTCCTGGCGGTAACTGCCCAAATATACTTCAAAACCATAATCTCGGATTTTAGGCAACAGATGAACATCAAATACCAAAGGCGGAACCGGTACATGATATTTGATACGCACCTGATTGGGAAGCTTCTCTCTCATAATCTCGGTAGGTTGCAAAGGTTTAAAGGTCTTGCCCTGCACCTTTGTCTGATAGTAGACCTTTCCCAACATTTCCCCAAACCAGCGATAGCCATTAGCATCCAAATGTCCGCCACGGTCTGTCATCGGATAAATGGGGCCTGCACAAATGATATCAGCATACTCATTAGACGCTTCAAGTTGTGCCATAGAAATAGCAAGCGTATCACGCATATATTGCGCGCCGGTCTGGTAAGTGATAAATACCGGTTTCTCCTGTTGACCGTATTGTTTCAGAATATCATTCTGCATATTATCTTTCAATTGTATAAGCAGTCGCTTATACTCCTGCTTATCCGTAGTATTCGGCACATTGGCACGCAATCCCTTTTCCGGATTCGGATCATAATTAAATTCACCTTGCATCCAAAAGATAACAGGACAATACATTTTCCCATTCATACTGCCGGCTACATTCGAGGCTAATTCCAATGAAGTCCGGAAGTCATTATAATAAGTACGGGTTTCCGACTCTTTGGAGAGTTCCTCCACGCTTGCTCCGCTAACTCCTACCGAGGTAGCCAGAATCTTATCCATTCGAGGGTGTTTCAACCGGATATGATTCACAGCACCCAACAAAGGACACTCTGCAATAGTACCTGCCGACCGACTCTTGAAAAACTTTTCATTTCGGAATGCTACAGAAATATTACCCACCAACGGTTCAAACCGTTCTTCAAGCATATTGCCGTAATTTATCCAGACCTGATTGCCCAACATATAATTTCCTTTCAAATTCTTTGTAGAAATTACCGGATAAGACTGGTGTCCTGTAGATAAACTCTGTCCGTTCATAATAAAGTGCATATACACTTCGCGTTCGTCCTTTTCTGCTGCAAATAAAGAAGTGCAGCAGAATAATATGCTGCACAACTTACAAACAAATAAATATACTCTCATTCTCAAATAGGTAACATCTTATATTTGGTGGTAAAAGCAACCGATTTATCATTATCCTTGTTCAAATTGAAAGGAATCAACTTCTCTTCTCCAGGAGCCAGTTCGTAGTGAACGACATCACCAGCCTTCTTTCCGTCCACAAACATTTCCACCTTACCTGTATCCATCAACGTTCCGACATTCTTTACGCTTATCCATACAGTCTTCTGATTGTTCGTCAGATTTTCCTCTACCTTAGATACGGCAAGAGTAAAGTCTGCACCAAATTCGTGAGTGTAGTCAAGCATTCCCGTAACACCTTTCTTGTTGTCACTGTAACCAACACTATCTTTGATCCTGTCTTTCGCAACATAATCGGGACTCATTCCACCTACCATAACTTTGAATTCTCCTTTCTCCACTACTCTGTCCATACGGTCGTTCAGCAGTGAGATGTCATATGGAGTCAATTCAAAAGAAACGTTTTTCGATTCTCCCGGTTGTAAATGAATACGGGTAAAATCTTTCAGTTCCATCACACGGGTCTTCACACTAGCATACATATCTGTAATATACAACTGTGCCACTTCATCACCAGCACAACCTCCTACATTCTTCACTGTGGCCTGTACCATCACATTTCCATTCGACTTCTCCTGTATCTTCAGGTCCGAATATTCAAATGAAGTATAGCTCAGTCCATACCCGAAACGATAAAGAGGATAAAACTCCATATCTACATATTCATAACGACGTCCTGAAGTCTTAAAATTATAATATAGGGGAAGTTGTCCTACATGACGCGGAAAAGTCATCGGTAAACGACCGCCCGGATTATAATCGCCAAACAAAACATCTGCTGTTGCCGGACCACCTTCTTGTCCCGGCAGCCAGTTTACCAGAATAGCTTTGCACATTTCCGAAGCTTTCAGAAGATCATAAGGACGGCCTGCTTGAAGAATCAGGACCACCGGCTTGCCGGTAGCACAAACAGCTTCCAACAATTCTTGTTGTTTACCCGGTAAAATCAAAGTTGCCCAATCGTTATTTTCTCCACACGTCTTACGCACATTATTGGTAGCCTCACTGGTAGAACAATCTCCTAACACCATTACCACCACATCCGACTGAGAAGCTGCTTTCACCGCCTTCGGAATGTTCGTTGCGTCCGGAGTAGTAAAGTCACATCCCTGTTCGTAAAGCACTTTAGTCTGTTTGCCCACAGCAGCCTTAATTCCGCTCAATACAGATTTTAATTGTCCAGGTTGCAATTTTGGAGTATAGTCGCCCGGTTGAAGATCGTCCGCTCCGGGACCTAGTACGGCAATTGTTTTCAACGTCTTCGACAAAGGCAGCAAATTATCTTTATTCTCCAACATTACAATTGATTCCCGGGCAGCCTGACGTGCCATTTCTCTATGTCTGTCCGAATTCCAACCCGGATAAATCTTATTCCAATCCAGCGGTTTACAAGGGTTTTTCTCAAAAAGTTCATTACGAAACATAGTGGCCAGCATAGTACGACATACATTATCCAAGTTTACCATATTGATACGCCCGTCTTTAGCGGCTTGAATCACCTCTTTATCATTGTAAGTATCACCACAGTTAGTAGCAATGCCAGCAGCCAACGCCTGATTAGCAGCTTCTATCTTGTCTTTTGCTGTATAATGCTTACGGGCAGTCAGGTTACCAATAGCCCCACAGTCACTGACAATAAAACCATTGAATCCCCACTCCTGACGCAAAATCTGCTGAAGCAATTCCGTACTTCCGGCAACAGGAATACCCATATAATCAGAGTAAGCCATCATCAGAGACTGACAATCGTAGTTGCGAACGACGTGACGGAATGGAACCAAATGTACTTCACGCATTTCACGTTCCGACAAACCGATATCATGTGAGTCACGTCCACCCAAAGGAGCACCATGTCCGCCAAAATGTTTCGGAGTAGTAAACAGTCCTCTGGATTGATACCCTTTTATCCATGCACCACCTATTTGTGACACCAATACCGGGTCTTCACCAAATGTTTCTTCACAACGTCCCCAACGGGCATCCTGTGCAACGTCCAATACCGGCGACCATGCCTGTTTTGTATTAGCAACTACTGTTTCGTCTCCAATTACCATCGCTACTTCTTCCGTCAACTTCCGATTCCAGGTAGCCCCCATTGCCAAAGCTTGAGGGAATATAGTGGCACCACTACCATAAGAAAAACCATGCACAGCTTCCACTTTCGTAATGGGCGGCACATACAAATGAGGTATTCCGGGAATCCCCCAACCTTCACGGATCAGTTCCATTTTGTCTTCCGGAGTCATCACAGCCAACAAACTTTCAACGCGTTCTTCTACCGGAAGTGACGCATCCATATAGCGACGATCAGTTACTTCTCCTTTATTATCCTTCAACACTTTCTCTGCCACAAGCACTGATATCTCCTTTAAAGAAAAAGGTTTATCCAATTTACTCGGTTTAAAGTCCAGTTTTACGTGAGCACCGTATTTAGGAGCGGCAAACTTGACTTTCATCTGTTTTTCATTTCCAAGTATCTGGTAGCTTATCGGATTTCCGAGATTCATCGGGTCGTAAGTGACAAAGATATCCAATGCGTCTTTCAATTCCTTTTTATTAATTCCCTGCATCTGAAGCTCCAGTTCGTAAACGTCTCCAGGCTGCTGGATAGTAAACATCAACCACTGCCCGGACTTCAAAGCCTGAGAAGGCAACGTCCACATCGTTTTCATATTTTTATCAAAAGCCAAAGCTGCATTCTCCACGTTTGTTGAAGCAGACACAGACATGATATCACTTTGCTGTTGGGCCATTGCTACCGAGCATGATAACATACCCACAGCCATCATCCACTTTAATTTGTTCTTCATGTTTTTTATGGTTTATATAATTATTACTTTCTAACTGAATTTACTCTCTTATTTTGTCTGTTTTACAATCTGTATTGTTCCGTCCGGATTGTAGTATAACTTATCCACGCAAATAGAACGAAGCCAATCGTGACCGGACAACGCACTATTATGATAAAAAGAATACCATTGCCCTTTAAACTCCACAATTGAGCCGTGGTTGGTATAACTATCCGTCGGTTCCATATAAATACCTTTCGACTCCCAAGGTCCCAATGGCGAATCACTGACAGCATATCGCATCCTGTTGTCTCCTTTCACGCCGTCATTCCAATTTTCATCATGATTGTCGGAATAAGACAAATAATATTTACCATTATATTTATGTACCCAGGTTGCCTCATGGAAGTCTTCCAATCCTTCCATCGGCTGCATCAGTCCATCCAGTTCCATCATATTGTCTTTCAGTTTGCCACCTTTACAGATACCACCGCCACCATTATAAATATACGCCTATCCGTTATCATCTACAAAAACACAAGGATCAATCAATGGATCCATTCCTTCAATATAACCTTTGACTTCAAATCCTTCAGCCGGTCTACAACTCGTGGCCACTCCTATCTTCCAGCTATTGTCCCAATTCGTTTCACTCGGATGCGGAAAGTAAAAATAGTAAGTTCCGTTCTTATAAGCACAATCCGGCGCCCACATAAATCCTCCTTCTTTACGTCCCCACGGCACTTGGGAGGAATTTAATATCTCACCATGATCTGTCCAATGCACCATATCGTCAGTAGAAAAAACATGATAACGGTCCATTAAGTCACAGCCACGTGGAGGAGCAATATCATGTGAAGCATATACATACAGCCGCCCGTCTGCCCATACATGTGCGGAAGGGTCAGCTGTATACATATGCCGGATAAAAGGATTCGGAGCTACAGGATTCAAACTGGCATCAAACGCTACCGCCTTTTCCTTACGCAACACCTTGCCGGCTTCACCAACCAGTTTCAAATAATGATCGCTTTCCACTTCTTCTTCCAAAGGGACAAACAGACTTTCTCCTACCGGAACTTTCTTGGCACACTTAAAGATGGCTGTCCCTTCGTCTATCTCATCAAACATAGCTACATAAATCATTTCAGCACCTGCACGAATAGCCCCCATCAGCTGTTTCCAAAGAAAAGAGCCTTTATTACGGGGAATAAACGAATTATGTTCTTTCCCTTTCATATTTCCCCATGAAAAACCCGGATAAACTAAAGGAGCATAATCGACTAAATTCTTTTTAGCCCACTGAATATCCTCTTCCACCAGTTTCTGATACTTGGGATAGGTCGTTTCATTATAGCGCCCCACAAACCAAGGCATCAGAATATCACATTTTCTGATTAGTTCATGCAAGCGTGGATCTGATTCCGTATCCCCTTCCAGCTTGCGCCATTGAGTAGGCACTCCGAGCATAACACTGAACCCCTGAGATTTCAGACCATCAATAATATATTCAGCTTCATTCAACCCATAACTGCGGTTATCATTAAATCCTACTCCCCATACTGTAACCAACGGTTTTCCGTTATGATACAAATATGAGGGATTTTTTGCATGATCTTTCAATGAATAACGCTTTGCTATTTCATCAATATCTTTTAATAATAGTTTTTCTTCTCCCAGCTGCATTCCACTCAAATCATACATCACACAGATAGCGCGTTCGTACTTATTTGCCGATTTCATTGCCGAATTTAGCACTTTATTAAAATGTTTCAAACCACTCTCGTTCCGAATCTCTGCTACAAAACGTTGCATAAACACTCCATCCAGTCCATACTGTTTCATCCATTTAAAATGAAGATCAACCGTAGACTCGTCATAAGAAGAGAAAACAGATGCCGGTTTGCCGTCTGCAAAAGTAAACTCCGTCTTATAAAGTTTCTTATATTCCGACACTTCCGGCCAGAAATCCACAGAACAAGAACCGGGACGGAAACCGTTACTACCATTATAATGATGCCATCCACGGCCGGAACCGTCACCAGGGGCATTGAACCACCCCTGGTAACCGGCCATCACTAACCCTTTGTAAGAGTTATATTGCCTACCCCCGCTTTTTGCCATCATACCTACTGAAAACAATAGACAAAAAACTAACCAATTAAATCTTTTTACCATATACCTTTGTTTTTCACGTTATATTATCTTTTTCTTCGGATGATATATTCACCTCCTGCTTTTGTCACTATATCATATTCATAAACCTTATACAGCATAGGATATTGCGGACACAATTCCGATGCCAGCAAAGGCTCTTTTATATCAGCACTGCTCATGAAAGGATTGGAGTTCTCGCCTTCCGCTTCTTTCAATCCTTCCCCCTCAAGAGGTACATAGGTTCGGATACGTAAATTACCTCCGATACGGGATAAAATAGTAGCAGCCAACAGTTCTCCTCCTTCCCAACTCATATCAACCTCAAAAGCGCCACGAGCCACCAAACCAGATATATGCCCCTTCTGCCAAGCTGTTGGCAAAGCCGGTAACAGATGCAAAGCATTATCATGACTTTGAAGCAGCATTTCCGCAACTCCTGCCGTAAAACCAAAGTTACCATCTATCTGAAAAGGAGGGTGTGCATCAAACAAGTTAGGATAGGTCCGGCCGTCCGGATTCCCCTCTTCCACCAGGTTAAGCATATTCCCTATAATTTTATAGGCATGATCGCCGTCTAAAAGACGTGCCCATAAATTAATCTTCCAACCGATAGACCATCCCGTCGCCATATCCCCCCGATAGAGCAGCGAACGTTTGGCAGCCTGAAATAACCCAGGATGCGCATATGGGGATATTTGATTACTTGGATACAAGCCATACAAATGAGATACATGCCGATGATCACTTTGGGGATCATCCACATCCTCCAACCACTCCTGCAATTGGTTATACTTACCTATTTGCATCGGCGGCAAACGATCCAGTACTTTTTTAACTCTATCCTGATAAACTATATCTTCTCCTACAATCTTTGCAGCTTGCAGAGTATTACTCAACACGTCAAATACAATTTGATTATCCATTGTACAGCCGGCTGTCAAGCTTGTTTCCTTTCCTGGCGCTCCTTGTTCAGGAGATATAGATGGAATAGTCACCAGCCAATGATACTGAGGATGTTCCACCAAGAAATCCATATAGAAGTCAGCAGCTCCTTTCAATACCGGATAATTCTTAATCAGGAAGTCCTTATCTCCGGTATAAAGATAATGTTGCCACAAATGCTGGCTTAACCAGGCTCCTCCATTCGGCCATGTCCCGTAAAAAGGGCCGTCCACCGGTCCTGTCGCTCTCCATATGTCAGTATTATGATGAGCCACCCAACCATTGCAATGGTACATAGTCTGCGCTGTTTTTTTACCTGTTTCAGCGAGCTCATTCACTAGCCTGAACAACGGCTCATGTGTTTCCGGCAAGTTAGTTATTTCAGCCGGCCAATAATTCATCTCAGTATTGATATTTATTGTGTATTTTCCGTCCCACGGAGCCAAAAGATGTTGATTCCATATTCCCTGCAAATTGGCAGGTTGCCCTCCGGGCTGCGAAGACGAGATAAGCAAGTAACGTCCAAACTGGAACATGAGTGTGACTAAAGCAGGATCTTTTCCTTCACGAAATTCTTTCAGACGGACCGGAGTTTCTTTTTGTGAAGCAAGTGAATGTCCCAGGTCTAGTTTAACCCTTCCGAACTGTTGTTGATACTTCCCGATATGGCTGTCCAAAAGTTGTCTATATGACTTTTTTCCAACTTGATTCAATATCACGTCCACCCTTTTACTCTCATTGGCAGAGACATCCTGATAATTCACAAAATTAGTAGCTGCCGAAACATAAATAGTCACCACATCCGCTTCCGTCACTATCAATTTTCCGTTATCACTCTCAACCTTACCACCGGAAGTTTTTATACGCGCCTGACTCTCCAAACGAATGGCAGCCGGAACCTCTTCGTGTGCAGAAGCTTTTGCAGATAAAGTCAATCGGTTCTTGCTCGCAATTACAGCACTTTCTTCAAACGGTGTGCTATAAGATGCTTCGAATGCGATAGAATGAGGTCGGTCCGCCTCCAAATGTATAATTAAGGCGTTATCTGCCAAAGAAGTAAATAAAGTACGTGTATAGGTCACATCTCCCACTTTATAAGAAACAGTAGCCACCGCATTCTCAATGTTTAAATCCCGGTAATAATCGGTATACTTTTCATGACCGGGAAAGTGCAACTTCAAACTACCGACAGTTTGATAAGGCATCCCATTCTGTTTGGTAAAAGCATGTTCTTTCCATAACTTTTCTGCGGTAATCTCTCTTCCTGCAAAAATAAGCTTTCGCACTTCGGACAAAACGCCGTAAGCTTCCGGATTATCATTCCTATATGGACTGCCTCCCCAAACTGTTTCTTCATTTAACTGTATCTCCTCTTCGAACGGATTGCCATATATCATAGCTCCCAAACGGGAATTTCCCAAAGGTAAAGCCTCCACCCATTCTTCAGCCGGATGACTATACCAAAGTTTTAGTTCTTCTGCCCTTACAGTAATACAACAAACCAACAAGCAAAAATATACAATTGAGTTCCTCATAGCTGAAAATTATTTTTCGGCAAAATAAAGAGGAATCCATTAATAAACTCCACAAAATCGAATTAATAAAGACTTAAAATCGAATTAATCGAAAAGAAAAAAAGAAATGTAACAGAAAAATATACCTGTTTATGGAGATATTACAAGAATAAAGACCTGTAACCTCTTTGTTTTCCTGAATTTATTTTTCTACTTTTGAAGCCAATCTTTATTCTTCTACTTATGCCAGCAAATAGAAATGCCTTAATCCGTTATAAAACAATTGATAACTGTCTGCGTAATCCTTATCGACGCTGGACGTTGGAAGATTTGGTAGATGCTTGCTCGGATGCTCTTTATGAATACGAAGGCATCGATAAAGGCATAAGCAAACGTACCGTACAAATGGATATACAGATGATGCGCAGCGAGAAGCTGGGTTATAACGCTCCGATTGTGGTGTACGAAAATAAATACTATAAATACGAAGATCCGGAATACAGCATTACACAAACTCCGCTGAACGAACAAGACCTGAAAACGATGTCGGAAGCAGTGGAAGTGTTGAGGCAGTTTAAAGGCTTTTCCTATTTTACGGAAATGAGCGATATTATCAACCGCCTGGAAGACCATGTCGCTTCTGCCCGGATGAAAACCACTCCTGTCATTGACTTTGAAAAGAATGAATCATTGAAAGGACTGGATTATCTGGATACGATCTATCACGCGATTGTAAACGAGCATCCGATACAGCTCAAATATCGTTCGTTCAAGGCACGTTCGGCCAACAGCTTTATTTTTTATCCTTATCTATTAAAAGAATATCGCAACCGATGGTTCGTTTATGGTGTCAGAGGAAACGGACGGATCTTGCAAAATTTAGCTTTGGACAGAATACAATCATTGGAAGTTCTGCCACAAGAACATTACATAAAAAATACGTTCTTCGATCCGAACACATTCTTCGATGATCTGGTAGGAGTCACTAAAAACACCGGAAGTGTAGCGGAGAAAGTCGGTTTCAAGGTAGCGGCTGCCGAAGCACCTTACATCATAACCAAGCCTATACACCGCAGCCAACAAGTGATGGAAAGATTGGCTGACGGAAGTGTCATACTGGAAATTGAAGTCGTCATCAACCATGAGTTAGAACGAGTATTCTTCAGATATGCCGAGGGAATACAAGTTCTTTATCCGAAGACTCTGGTAGAATTGATGGGTAGGAAACTAAAAAAGGCTGCAGAACAATATACCCATTCAAAATGAAAAGGGAACACGTTCAATTATCCTATCGACATTCAAGAAAAACCAAAAAGCATGGAGGGCCTGTCTATTGTTCAACTATGGAGACTTGTTTATTCTTCAAGTAAGGCTCTCGCACATTCGTACCCTTCCTGATAAAACTCTGTCAGCTTTTGCACATCTTTCTCGATGCGGTCTACGGCTACAGGTTTTAACGGGCGAATAACGATAATCTGTCCTTCATCTTCCATGCGCTCTACCATTTCCAACTGCTCATTATAAACAGCACACCGCCGACTTAACGCTTCGCGCAACTTCGGATATTTCCGATATACAAACGAAGGGATACGAATGTCTTTCGAATCTTTCCGATACCCCCGGTTACGGGTGAGTACCACAACATTTCTCGTGCAGCCATCCTTAATGGCTCTTTGCAAAGGTATGGAATCTACAATTCCTCCATCGAGCATGGGAACCCCGTCTACATAAGTAATAGGACATACAAAAGGGAGACTGCTGGATGCGCGGACAATATCAATCACCCTGCGACTGTCTTTTTTCTCTTCGAAATAGTTGGCTTCTCCCGTGATGCAATTCGTAGTCACCATCACAAAACGCTCCGGTGAAGCAAAATATGTTTCATAATCGTAAGGAAGAATATGTTCGGGGAACTCATTGAATAATAGATCAAAGTCCAGTATATTACGTTTTTTGAGCAAATGTTTCAGACCGATATAATCATACTTCTCCAACAAGTCAATGTTGCTGTACTTGGCACGTCCCCGCTGCCGTGATGCATACGACAACCCGTTGCACGCACCGGCAGACACTCCTATCGCATAGGGAAACCGGATATCGTGATCCATAAAATAATCAAGCACACCGCAGGTGAATACTCCACGCATTCCCCCGCCTTCCAACACTAATCCCGTAGATTCATCAATTTTCAAGTCCTTCATTTTTATCTCCCGTATTCTTATTCCGGCGGATTACCAGCAAAGATGACAATTCACGCATCACAGCCTCATCCTCGGATAATTTCGTATAAGAAAGATGGCTCATTATCAATAATCCGTCTTTCTCTTCAGTCACTAAATCTTCTACTCCCTCAAACCACACTATCATCGTTTGTTCCGGATAACGCACCTGCAAATCGTCAATGCGTCCACGGAACTCTTCATCGTCCGTATCAAAAAGAAAAAGACGTACCGAATGTCCGTTCTGCAACATCTTATCCAAATAGGAAAAAAGAAACAGATCAATCATTCCGCCAAGTACGAAACTGACCGTCGTGCCTTCCCGATACTGACGATTGACAAATACGGCCACCGGACACTTCACCTGCTCCATAATCTCATCAATCTTATCCCGGAAGAGCGTTAACCATAAAATTGCTCCCGGAGTTCCCGGCATATCCGAACGATAATGACTCCCGGCTCCCAAAAGCAGCATATCAGGATGTTCGTTACGGACAAAGTGGATGATTTCCTGTACAAGTTTGTCTGTCACCCGATAATGGTTATCTACTTGGATATTTAATTTCGCTGCCTGTTGATTGAGCAAAGCAAAACTCTCGCTGGCATAATGTTCGGCATTCAACGGATTCAGATCCGTACCCACCGTATAGTGTGCTGCAATCAAATGATTTTTCTTCAACTGCTTCCCAAATAACAAATCATAAATGGACAGCAACACACGCCCGGATTCCGGACGCCCGAAACAAAATATCAATTTGTGCTTCAAAGATAATTTTTCTTCTCGACGTACGAAAATATGTTCCACCAAATGAAGCAAAGGAGTAGTCATAAAGGTCGTAACTAGCGCCATAATGACCAAAATTACGAATATAGAGGGAGGAAGAACTCCCATTTCATAACCGATATTCAAAGCGACAAGCTCCATTAATCCCCGTGTATTCATCAATGTCCCTATCGTCAAACTATCCTTCCACGACTCACCCACCAAACGGGCGGCAATGGCACATCCACCCAGTTTGCCGACAACAGCAACCGTCACCAACAGTAAACATACCATCCACAACTCCGGACTGTTTATCAAACCGATTTCCGTACGTAATCCGGTAAAGGCAAAGAACAGAGGTAAAAAGAAGACTAATGAAATATCTTCCACCTTCTCCATCATCACCTTTCGGAAACCCAGATTGGACGGCATCACTACCCCTGCCATAAAGGCTCCGAACAGTGCATGAATACCAATAATTTCGGTCAGACAAGAGGAAATAATAAGAATGAGCAGAATAAATGCCACAAATGTTTTATTGATTGCTTCCCGGTTGGCATATACTTCTCCCACTTTCTTCAGAAATGGGCGAACGACCAAAAACATGACCGCAATATAGACAACTGCCAGCCCCACTGAATAAAGTGCGCCGGCAAAACTTCCTGCTTTGGAGATAGCAATCACCACAGCCAACAGACACCAGGCTGTCACATCATCATTGGCAGCGGAAGCAATGGTCAGCGTTCCTAAAGGGGTCTTCGTCATATTCCGCTCCTGAATGATGCGTGCCAATACCGGAAAAGCGGTGATACTCATAGAAATACCTATAAACAAGGCAAATGGAAGAAACGGAGTTTGGGCAGCTGCATATTCTTCGTACACCCAGTAAGAAGACAAGATACCCAGGAAGAAGGGTACTAGGATTCCGGCATGGCTAATCACCAGCGTTTCATTGATTTTATTTTTCAGTACACTGAAATCCAGCTCCATACCGATGACAAACATAAAAAGGATCAGTCCCACCTGACTCAACAGTTCAAGATTGGTAAGCGAGTGTGCCGGAAAAAGGAAATGAAAAGCATCCGGAAAGAAAAAGCCGAGTACGGAAGGTCCTAACACAATACCGGCAACAATCTCTCCAATCACTCCCGGTTGCCCGATCAGACTGAACAAATAGCCAAAAAGACGCACCATCAGCAGTACGGCTATAATCTGAATCAACAAGGTAGTGAGCGGATGATGAAGATTATCCTGTATAAACTGGAGAAACATAGTGAATGGATTCCCCTGTACCATGTTCTGCGCATTTACCGCATAGTGCGAAAACCGGTCACCCTCTTCAATAGCAACATAAATCAACCCTCCAAACAGGAGTAACATCAGTACATAAATGACATAATTCTTCCGGGCCCTGTTCCGCATAAACTTTATTTTTACGATTTGTGCATATTTATGGTAAAAACAAACGAAAAAGGCAGATAGTTTGGCGAAAATAACAAATTCTCAAATAAAATCTTGTTTTTTTGCTTCAATCTATGTAACTTTAGGCTAGCTTAATTGTTTAAGGAGGAAAAAATCAAAAAAGTCCTGCCCGCAGGCAAGCACCATGAGAATACAGTTTGAGATTAAAGAAAATTTGCCGGAAATTATCGAAGAGATCTTACACTCTGATAAGTGGCAAACTTCCGTGAAGGAAGAACTTAGCGGTCGGACGACCGTTGTGATCCGTGACCAAGCGTATGGTTCAGAAGCTACCATTGAAATTTATGCTACATCTATTGAAATCAAAACTGCCTGGTCTAAGTACTCCTATCGTATATTTGTAGCCAACGATATCGTATGGTGCGAATATAACGGTGCCTATCGTGGTCTGTTGGAACAAGTGCTCCTACCTACTATCACTCCTAAAGAAAACCTGCTCAATTCTGACGTAACTGAAAGTTCGCTTTATGGAAATGAGCATAAGAAATTGAGGGAGTATGCAGAAGATAATTTGAAACTGAAACAATTCCGCCGGGAAAACTTCAATGAGCAGAAGAATGGAACCGCACCATTCGATCATCCCAAGCGGGTGTATGATGAGTTTATCAAAGAAGATTATGTAGTTGCACCCAAAGAAGAAGAGAAGAAATAATCTGTACTTAATGCTTTAGTTTGTGCCATCGTATTGGCACAACAGTGCCACCATGTTGACACTATCGTGCCAATGAGGTGGCATGACTGTGCCAACATGGTGGCATTAATACACTACTCCCAAGTTATCCAGGTCAGCCTTTGATATGGCAAATTCATTTCCGGCTTTAATTCGTTCCAGCACTAAATTTCCGATACATTGGGCATCTTGCACCGATTGAAAAGGTCTTTTCCCGGATACAACCGGGATAAAAGGCTGAACGATTATCAAACGCTCTCTCTCATAAATCTTATAACCGTATCCACTACCTTCAATCTGGGTTACTTCCAGCCGATATATGTTTATCGAATGCATATACCCATATATGATTCCCACTAAAAGCAGCAAGACAAAGCAACTAATACCTATTATTTTTTTATTTCTCTTCATATTCATAAGGCTTCAACTCCCAAGTATCATCGTAATAATAAGTAGAAGCTCCTCCCGTAGCTATAATTCCCCGTTTTCCAGTAGAAAAGCATACGGCTTTCGAGCGTGTACTTCCTTCGAAATCTGTCAAATCTTCCCCATCCCAGAGGTCTGTCAGAGGGTCGTAAATCCAATAATTGGAACGATAACTACCACCAGCAGTCTGCCCCGCAGCAAGGTATCCTTTACCATCGATCACGAAAGCACAAGCATAAGAACGGACGATAGAAGTGTAATCGTCGTCATAATCATCATCACTCTTATCGTAAAGTTCGCGCAATTCTTTCCAAGTACCCGTTGCCGGATTAAAACACCAGAAATCCGTCACATCCGAACCGTTATTTTCACCGCCGCAGATATAAGCTATATCATCTATGACGAAGGCCATACCGCCCATTCTCTTCTGTCCGCCAAATCCACTCATGGCTGTCCATTCTCCTTTATCTCCCACCGACGGGTCGAACTTCCAGAAATCCTTTTGATAATTATCGTTGTAACCTGTACCCAGATACCCATACTGACCAATGCCGAAAGAAAGCGCATAATACCGTTTACCATAGATATTAGTCCCATCAGTTCCATCCGGAATAGAAGCCATCTCCTTCCAGGAATTCGTGGCAGGATCATACTGCCAGCAATCATTCAGATAATCCTTTTTTGTCGCATCGTAACCGGTAGCAATATATCCTTTGGTACCTACTGCAAAACCTGTAGCTGCATTCCGGGCTGGAGCTGCATCGGGCATTGATGTACACTGTGTCCACGAATTAGCCTCAATGTCATACGCCCAACAATCTTTCAAACGGTCTTTGGTACTCCCCCGGTATCCGGTGCAGAGGTACCCTACGTTACCAATCGTAAAACCAGCTGCGTCCGTACGCGCCACACCATCAAAATCAGAACGGCGATACCACACACCTGCCGTATATTCAGTATCATCCGTACATGCCGCCAATGAAAGCAGCACCACCATCATGCAAAGTAATTTATTCATTTTCGTATTCATAAATATGTCGTTGATTACAACCGCAAATGTAGGCGGCAACGGGCACGCATAAAAAAACTATCGACAAATACAGACATTCTATCTACCAACAAAATTCAGGTCGACAAATACAGAGATTTAGTCGATAGTTTTTTGGAGGACTATTTAAAACCTCTTCTTTTGCCGGTACAAAACCAATTTCATTTTACTACATGAAGTCAATCATACTACTTTTTTCATTCTTTATATCTCTTTCTTTTTTCGCTTGTGTAGACGATTCATCGTCCATAGGAGCGAAATGGGTACAAAGTTCATTCCTCAACGAACAGATGGATACTTGTACGGTATTACTTAGTACAGTATTAAGCGACTCCATAGCCACTTCGGGAGATACGGTTTGCCAGATAGGATACCGTGACGACAACTTATGGGGGAAAATTACCGCCTCTTTTTACGCAGAGTATGAAGTACCTTCCTATTCTTTTGATGAAAACATCCAATATGAGTTCGACTCGATCACCATACGCCTGTATTCTTCGGGCAATTACCTGGGAGATACACTAAAAACCCAACGCATTCATCTGCATGAACTGACAAAGAATATAGAACTGGACGATAGAGGGTACCTATACAACACTACTACTGCCTATTACAACGAAACTCCACTGGCATCTTTCGACTTTCGTCCTACTCCGGGCTCACCGAGCGAAGAACTGGAAATACGATTGCCGGATGCATGGGGAGAAGAATGGTTCAACTTGATGCTGAATGATGGCCGATGGGTACAATCCCAGGATTTCTTCCATGATTATTTCAAGGGAATTGCTTTTATACCCGATGCAAATGACGCTTGTATCAGCGGATTTCAAGTCAACGACTCCAGTATGTGCATCACGGTCTACTATCACCAGATTACGGAAACACTGAACGAAAAAACACTGGTTTTCAATACAAGCAGCACGCTGACTTACAACAAAATAGAACAAGACCGCTCAAACATCCCGATAGCCAACCTGCAAAGTGGGGACGGCAATGAATACTCTTCCGGAAAAAGCGAGCATCAGGTTTACCTGCAGGGAATGACAGGTATGTATGTCACCATCGACTTCCCACATTTAAATAATCTCTGCGAAAAAGGAGAGCTTGTGACTATCGAGAGCGCAACGTTACAGTTATATCCGGTAAAAGGAACTTATGACGGCATGTACCCGTTGCCCAAAAGCCTGGCTCTCTACACCGCCAACAATGAAAATGTGACGCAAAGTGTAATCACCGACCTCACCGGGAGTTCCGTACAAAGCGGAAATCTAGTAGTCGACGAGATGTCTTATGAGGAGACTTATTACTCTTTTGACATCACCTCTTTCCTGCAAACAAACCTGGGAACTACCGGATATGATCGTCAGAAACTACAATTATTTCTTCCGGACAACTTGTTCTATACCACACTTCAAGGCGTTATTTTCGGCGACGGAGAACATACCGCCAATAAAAAGAATACCAAACTTATCATACTTTACAAAACTTATCAACAATGAAAAAGATTTTGTTTTGCCTTCTGGCATTCTATACTCCTGTCTCTATAGTTATTGCACAAAATACAACGAACTCCCCTACTTCCATGTTCGGACTGGGAGAACTTTCTACCGGGGAAGGCGGGCAATATGCCGGACTGGGCGGCACAGGCATTGCATTGCGAGGAAATAATTTCCTTAACAATGCCAATCCGGCTTCACTCACAGAGTTGACCGAACAACGCTTCCAGATCGATGCCGGTATCATGGGAGCATACCAGATTTATTCACAACGAGGAGCAAGTAACCGTTCCGTCACCGGAAATCTGAATAACCTAAGTATCGGCTGCCGGATTATGCCACGCTGGTATGGAGCAATTTTCATGGCTCCCGTCAGCAGTGTGGGATATGCCATCACGCTGGATGAAGAAGTGGCAGGCACCAATAGGGGTACTATCTCTTCTCTCTTTCAGGGTGAAGGAGGACTTTCCAAGATGGGTATCAGCACGGCTTACCTTTTCGGAAAAAGATTTTCTGTCGGCACCAATCTTTCTTATGTGACGGGGACCATCACACAAACGGAGACGCAAGGTACTGCCACAGAAGAAACCAGCTCCTACAAACATACTTTTTATGCGGATTTCGGTGTACAGTATAAATGGGCTATAGACCGCGAACGTTCTTTCGTTGCCGGTGCCGTATATGGTTACTCGCAGGATTTTAAGCAGGATAATAACTTATACGTTAGTAGCAGTTCGGGAGGAGATGATATTGAAAAAAGCCTGAAACGCTATCGCCAATGTCTTCCTCAATTCTTTGGGCTCGGAGCTTCCTACAACACTCTACGTTGGATGGCAACCATCGACTACAAATATGTGGACTGGAGCCGGATGCAATCTTCCCAATCCAATGTCAGTTTTGAGAATCAACACCGGTTATCAGTCGGTGGAAGATATACATTGGGCAATGTCTATCGTAATCCGGTCAGCATCCTATTGGGAACAGGTATTAATAATTCCTATATCGTCATTCAAAAGAAAAAGGCAACCGAATATTACGTCAGTACCGGACTTAACTTCGGATTGCGCAATAACAACGTCCTTTCTATCGGATTGAAATATAAAGGCCAGATGAAAATTCCTAACGGTATGCAAAAAGAAAACAGCCTTTCCCTGTTCCTGAATATTACTTTCTCCGAGCGAACTTACCGCGCCAAGATACAATAAAATGTCATTAAACGGAAGTCATTAAGATAGCTGTCCATTTGAAAAAAGAGAAAACTTTGTGAAACTCTGTGTTACTCTGTGGTGAAACTTTCCTATATTTGTAGCCAAAACAATTTAATATTAATTTCATAGGAATGAAAAAGACAATCCTTATTGCTGCTTTAGGCCTGTTCAGCCTAAGTGTTATGGCACAAGATGCAAAACCTGAAGAAGGTTTTGTTTTCACGACAGTGAAAGAAAATCCGATAACTTCTATCAAGAACCAAAATCGTTCGAGTACTTGCTGGAGTTTCTCAACTCTCGGATTTGTTGAATCAGAACTACTTCGTTTAGGTAAAGGTGAATACGACCTGTCTGAAATGTTTGTTGTACACAAAACGATGCAGGATCGCGGAGTAAACTATGTACGTTATCACGGTGACAGTTCTTTCTCTCCGGGTGGAAGTTTTTATGATGTAATGTATTGCATCAAGAATTATGGTATCGTTCCGCAAGAAGTGATGCCGGGTATTATGTATGGTGATACGCTGCCGGTACATAATGAGCTGGATGCTGTTGCTTCCGGTTATATCAATGCGATTGCAAAAGGTAAATTAAGCAAACTGACTCCGGTATGGAAAAACGGACTAAGTGCCATTTATGACACTTACCTAGGAGCATGTCCGGAGAAGTTCACCTACAAAGGCAAAGAATATACTCCGAAGACTTTTGCCGAATCACTGGGATTGAACTATAACGACTATGTATCACTGACTTCTTATACACACCATCCGTTCTATTCTCAATTCGCCATCGAAATTCAGGATAACTGGCGTAATGGTCTGTCTTACAACCTGCCTATCGAAGAACTGATGGCTGTTATGGACAATGCAGTAAAGAAAGGCTATACCTTTGCATGGGGTAGCGATGTCAGCGAACAAGGATTCTCACGTGACGGTATCGCCGTAATGCCAGATGCAGCCAAAGAATCTGAACTGTCCGGTTCAGACATGGCCCGTTGGACAGGATTGACTGCCGCCGACAAACGCAGAGAACTATTCACCAAACCTTTCCCTGAAAAGGATATTACCCAGGAAATGCGTCAAGTTGCTTTTGACAACTGGGAAACAACAGACGACCACGGAATGGTAATCTACGGTATCGCTAAAGACCAGAACGGAAAAGAATACTTCATGGTGAAAAACTCTTGGGGTAAATCAGGCAAATATGATGGTATCTGGTATGCTTCCAAAGCATTCGTTGCCTACAAGACAATGAATATCCTGGTGCATAAAGATGCACTTCCTAAAGAAATTGCCAAAAAACTGGGAATTAAATAATTATTTAAGAAAGGCTTAATTTCCCAATGTATTCCGTAAATTTCTCCTTATAATTATCACCGACAGGAATATAAGTATTCTTATCAAAGATAATGCGAAGACGGGAAACTTCGGTAATCTTGCGAAGATTGACAATATAAGAACGGTGGACCCGCATGAAATGCGTGGGAAGCCGTTCTTCCATTTTCTGGAGGCTGGCAAGCGTTATTACAGGCTTGTCCTCTCCTTCCACAAAGATACGCACATACTCACTCATCCCCTCAATATAGCGGATATTCTTCACATCGATGCGAACCACTCTGTAATCGCTCTTCACGAATAATGAATCTCCTTTTATCTGCGAAGCATTTCCTATTTCACCCTGTTGTTCCAACAAACGATATTCAAATTGCCTGCGGGCTTTATCCGCCGCTTTCAATAAATCCTGGAACTCAAACGGTTTCAGCAGATAATCTACGGCATCCAGTTTGAAACCCTCTACCGCATATTCAGAATAAGCAGTAGTGAAAATCACCAACGGACGGTTCACCAAAGAACGTATGAAATCCAATCCGTTCAAATCGGGCATATTAATATCCACAAAGATCAAATCAACCTCCTCTTCGGACAATATCTTCATTGCCTCGAACGCATCCTGGCATGACTTTACCAAAGACAAAAAAGGTACCTGGGATATATAATCCGACAACTGCGTCAATGCTAACGGCTCATCATCTATTGCTATACATTTCATTCTAATAAAGGTATAATAAGTAAGACATCAAATTTATGTTCCTCTTCGGTAATGGAAAGCGTATAATCATTGCCAAATAAAAGCCTCAACCGCTTACGGATATTCTCGAGTCCGATGCCATGATGCTGTTCGTCAGCCGAACCATTATTGCTGTTGGAACAACGGAATGAAAGCCGGTTGCCCTCATCCAACTGCATCAAGACATGAATAAAAGACTCGCTCCGATAACTGACTCCATGCTTAAAAGCATTTTCCACAAAAGAGACAAAAAGCAAAGGAGGAATCTGCACTTCGGGCACTTCGGCCGGAAAATCCATCTGAATAGATACTTTGTTGGTATAGCGCAAACTCATCAGGGCAATGTAATTTTTAAGAAACTGAACCTCACGTGAAAGCAAAATCGTTTTATTACTCGCTTCATAAAGCACATAACGCATCAGTTTAGAGAGTTCCACAATCGTACTTTTCGCTTTCCCCGTATCAATATCCACCAACGCATGAATATTATTGAGCGTATTCATGAAGAAATGAGGATTAATCTGATATTTCAAATACTGCAGTTCCGACTGCAAACGTTGATGTTCCAGTTCCTTCAGCATTTCTTCATCACGGAAAGATTTAAAGAAAAGTTTGATGGCGATATTGAACCCTACCATCAAAAAGGCAATGATGAAATGAATAAGATAGCGGAGCACAAAAGGAGGATAAGGAAAAGGAGTCGGTTTTGGAAATCTTCCGGGACCATTTGGATCTCCCATTCCCCTAGGACGTTGTTCGGGATTGGATTCATGCCAATGCACATCCCCTTCCTCCCTCGCCTTTTCTCTCGTCTTAATAATCTGGTCCCTCCGGTTCTCCTTCATACGAAGAGGCAACTCTCCTCGCTTGAAATCTTTGGGGAAATGATTGGCAGAAGGAAACGGAGAAAGCCAACAAATCATTCCTATTACAAAAATCAACGAAACAGTATATTGCCAGTACCTTTTCTTAAAAAGAAAATAGGGAACCAGCCCATAATTATTCAACAGGAAAAGCACGAAAAAAGGAAGGATACTCAACCATGATTCGCGGATCACCATACGGGTTTCCTCCCGTTCAAGTCCTCCACTCATGGCAAAGTATCCGCCTATCAGCGGAAGAAGAAATATTACGATCCAGATAGCTCCGTAAATACTCTGCTCCAGCACGTGTTGTTTACGCAGTCTTTTCATGCCTCATTGCTTCTGATTATCGAAACAAAGATAAAACCGAACCTGTTTTATCACAAATAGAATCGACCAAAGAACGGATTTCGACGGTAAACTGCTGTTTACCATCCCCATCCACCAGGTCCATGTCCACCGCCTCCACCACCGGGCTGGCCACCGCCGGAAGTGCTGCCGACTTGTGTCACCATCGAACTGGCAGTAAATGTTGCCGCCTGCGTGCCACCGGAATAAGTGGCTCCCGAATATAACCCGAAGAACTCGGAACCACCGGAAACCGTTCCTCCTTTTGAGATAGTATAACTACCGCCCGAGGTCAGATTCGGACTACTGAACAATACCGTCATTTGAGAATAAGCACGGGGAATCTGATAGGTCAGTACGCTGGTTCCGTCGGCCGACTGGATATTCAGTATTTCTCCGTTACTTCCCGAACCGCCATAGATCACAGTGCGTTGCGTACATACACTTGATGTAGGTGTACTTGTTCCTCCTCCAATACCCAGAACAATCCCCCCGGTAATCTTAAAGGTATTCTGATCGCAATCGAATCCGTCTTCGGGAGAAGTAGTACCCGACGATACGATCACTCCCCCCGTAATGGTCAACGTACCATTAGAGTCAATGCCGTCATTTCCGGAACTATAACAATAAATATTGCCACCATTAAGAACAATGCTGTTACTTGCATTCATACAGTCATCGTAACAAAGCGCGGCAACTGTACCCTCATTGACAGTCAACACACTTTTACTCTCGATACCCTCACTACCTTCCCCACCGGTAGCCTTCACAAGCACCGTTCCTCCATTGATTGTCAACGCACCGTCCGCTTTGATTCCTTTTGCCGACGAGTCGAGCTTGCCATATACACACTGCGTACCGGTAGTTATCACTTTCACCGTGCCGTCATTGATGGTAATCGAACCGTCACAGTTGATACCTTTACCGGCTCCACCTGTACTCTGAATAGCGATTTCGCCTCCTGTAATCAGGATATTTCCGTCACATTTAATTCCTGCACACGAACTTAAATCATTATCTTCATAAAGAGCGGTTTGAGAAGTGAATGCAGTCAGCTTTCCTCCGGAGATGGTCAGGTTACCATCACAGGATATTCCTTTGGAGGCTGCTCCCGCCACTTGTGCCTGAATAGCACCGCCACTGATTACCACATCCAGACAGGATTTCAACCCATGCGCTTTATTATCCGTTGTAGAGAGTTTTGCAAAGCCTCCGGTCATCGTAATTCCTCCCTCTTCACACTGAATAGCATCGCCGTCTGAAGATATATTCAGTATTCCGCCGCCGATAATCACAGATTCATTGGTATGGATTCCATCTTTTTTGGCCGAAACTACCGTAATATTACACCCGCTACGGAAACGCACATAATCATCGCTTGTGATGGCATGTTTATAATTTCCGGTAACTGTGAGTGAACCGCCTCCACTGAAAATGAGCTGCCCCTCACTGAACAGACAGGCTTTCATATCCTCTCCATCAGTAGTTGCCGTATAAGAAGACCCATCTGTCAACACATTCGTTGTTTCATCCGCGCATACCACAAACACACGTTTGGAAGACTGGATATTAATGGCAGCACCTACCGGATTGAGTATAGACACCCCTGCCAGTGACAATTTGAATTTATTTTCGCTGTATACCTTGAACGAGCCGTTCGTAGTAGTCCCGTTCAACACATACTCTACTCCGCTGACCGTAGAATTGACCACAATATGCGCCCCATTGGAAGATACTTCCACTCCGGAAACTCCATTACCTACCGTGGCAGTCGTTCCATTATAGGTAATCGTCACCACGGAGGCAAATTGGGAGTTCTCTATAAAATCATCATCGGAAGTGACCGTTTCCGACATGCTTCCATACGTCGTCCTGTCACTTTCATCAAAAGCGATTGTAAATCCCAATAAGTCTTCCGATCCCTCGGGAATCGTCGGGTTGGGCTGACTGCTTCCTCCACCTCCCGAACCTTCGACCAATATTCCTTCCTGATCGCCGAAATCGAATGATTCCGTCGTACAATTCACCAACAACAGCAATAAAAGCGGTATCCAAAACAACACTATTCTTTTCATAATTTCCCGTTTTATATATTAAAACTTAAATGAATATCCTGCACCGATCACATGCCCGTTTGCCTCATCGTCGTCTGCCTTATTCTGATACAGATAATAAAAATCGAGAGCATGTTTCTTACTTAGTTTCCATTCCGTCCCCAATGTCCATCGCAACTTTTCAAAAGCACCGATCTCATTCAACGAATATGAAAGTTCACATGAAGTATAAGGCGTAAAAGCACATTTACGTATATTATATTCCACCTGAAGACGGGAACGAAGCACATTTTTTCCTTTTCCACTGATATATTCATCATTCTTCACACTCCCGTCATCACCATCGAATTTGGGGACCGACTGACTGGGACGATAAGTATATTGCCACCGTTCACGAAGGGAAAACGTGAAGCGGCGCCAGTCCACCTTTCCTGTTAATGACAAGTTTACACGATGTTTCGGCTGCCAATATTCGGGGATATAGTTTCCTTTTTTAGTGACTTCCATCGGATGGTAATAATGAATAAACGTATATCCTGCGGATGCTTTCAGCCAACGAAACATCTTATAGGAAACACCTGCCGAACCCGACCAGCGTTCCACCGTCTGCAATCCGTCTCTTGTACGGAATTCACCTTCCAGAGAAGCATCGAAACCGGAGAATATCTTTTTCTTCACTTCCGCACTGGTCCACACGCCGAAATCATCTCCCTGTGCATAACTCTTCCCTGCCATACACAACAATAACAGGCAACCAACCAGGTATCTGCCTGTATCCCAGAGTCTCTTCTTACTTTCTCTGCCTGACTTATCTTCCATTTCCTTATTCATTTTCTTTAGGTAAGCGGGTCAACGTATCAATCGTATTTATCTCATCTTTCAGCGGTTCATAGTAGATTTTCAGCATGGCTGTATCCCGTAAAAAATCGATATGTCCCACTTCCACACGAACAATGTCAAGTCCTGTCCGTTCGCGGAGATCGCGCAATAAGTCCAATTCTCTTTCGGGTTTTATCAGTTCTATCCTGTCATATTGAATCAATTTACAGGAGATATGTTTCAGCCAGCGATTGCTTTCGCAAAGCCATATACTGACAATGAAAAGCAAGTTGGTACATACCAGTTCGGCATAACTGATTTCTACGGCAAGAGCATTGATTACCGAAATGGCAATGATAACAAAAAGATAAGTCATCTCACGCACGGGCATTGACTCGGTCCGATAGCGAATGATACCGAAAATGGCAAATAAACCGAGCGCAAAACCTATTTTCAGTTTGACACTTCCCAATAAGAAAATCATCAGGAAAATGCTGATGCTTATCAGCGTAAAGGTGAAATAATAATCACGCCGTTTGCTCTTGGGGTAATAAAACAGATGAATAATGCAGGATACCACCAGTAAATTGAAGCAGAATCGCAACAACAATTCCAGGAAACCTGCGCTATCCATCAATGGTGTTTCTATTAATGTAATATCACTTAGTTCATCAAACATATTATTCAGGTTTTATATTAAATATTCATTAGTTGCTTCTTTGCTATCTTCTGTGCCATTCTCAACTTGGGTTTAAACCGATTATATTTTAAGTTCCCGGCTGTGAGTACGGTTCCCACACAATATTTACTAATTCCCGAAGGCCGCACATGCAGTTCGCGCAGTATTTCACCGATGGGTGAATAAGTTCTCCCGTCGCGCTTCAGTTCTATGATGGCAAGATTTTCCAATCTTGCTTCTGTTCCGGTTATGAGATGATGGAAATGCACACCGGTATCGATGGTCAGCCGTTCTGTCATTGCCTTATTCACCAATGTAATACGATGAAAATGATTTTCCAGTAGAAGTTTCAAGGTAGACAACTCATACCAGGCATAATTGCGAAGAAACTCTTCTCCTCCATCCTGACGCAAAGAGTTTACTCCTTGCACCCGGATCCGCTTTTTATCTGTCCTCCCTTTATTATTCTTATTTTTCACTTCCAGGAAAGTCAGACCGGAAGAGACATACGTCCTTACACGGATTTTCTCACGGATCACTCTTCCGTTTTGATGAGCCAGATACATGGCGTAATCGGGAGTGTCGAGATAGGTAGTGTGATAAACTATATTCCGTTCTCCCTGCACCTCCTGCACACGATAACAGTTACTTGCCCGTTGCAATACGTCCATCAGGGCAGAGAGTGAAACGATATACTTTGTGTCGGTACGGTTCATCAAACGGATGGTACTCATCTCTTCCAAAGAAATGGAGGAGAAAGCGGAAAGTGCGGTGGTCACATTACATGTCTCGTTCATATTCATAGGGGATTAGAGTAGCAAATGTTACAATACTGTAACAAATGTATGACAGAGAAGCAGAAAAAGGAAAAAAAATCAATGAACGGGGGATTCTTATCGGTGAATCGACTGTATTACAGCAATAAACAGTTCTGTTCTATTTTTAAGATTCTATTATTCAGCAATGGCCATGAATCGAATCAAATAGAAAATAAAATGCCTAATTTAGTGCAAGAATATGCACATCACACCCCTTATTATGCATAAATAAAGGATAAACAGACCGTTTTTCATTGTATGAAAACGTCCGTTCTTTTAATGAAAGGTATCCTTGGTCGGTGAGGAACGCCTCCTTGCTCACCGACCAAGCTACCGTTCATCGGTGAGCAAGGATTTGTAGATTGAAATAAGAGTCGTTTCCAAGCTATTTCACTTCTAACTTCGCTGATTGCTGATCTGGCAAATAGCTATACATCAGAAAAAGAGAGATTCATTTATTCCGATTCTGACGTAAGATTAGTGCAAAAAGAATGATTTATCAGCAAAGTGCTACCTTTTCACATTCTTCAAACAAACATTTAAGCTCCTTTTGAATTGCTGCCCTCACACCGGTTCTAATTAAAGCAGGGAAAATGTATAAAACATCCTGTTTTTATGTATAGCCCAATTTTAAGCAAACAAAGATTTATTTCTCGCGATATTCCAGCGGAGTCATCTTCACCTGTTTACGGAAGTATTTATTGAAAAAGGAATGATTGTTAAAGCCCAAAGAGAATGCTATTTCTTTTACCGGCAACCGGGTGGTTTTCAGTTGTGCTTTCGCGTTCATGATAATAATCTCCGTGATGATTGCCAACGGACTGTATCCGCTTGCTCTCCGAATTGCACTAGAGAAATGCGCTGCAGTAACTCCACACTTTTCTGCATAAAATGCCACTTCATGCTCACTGGTATAATGAGCCATCAGCAGCTGTATAAACTGCCTGTACAACTCCTGCTCTCTTCTCAAAGGTTCGTCAAGCTTCCTGCCATAGCGTTTATACAGTTCTTTCGTTCCCTGTAAGAAAATAGCCAGTATAGAGCGTATTATGTCTTTATTTTCCAATGAATGTGGAAGTGTATAAGCACGAATCAGCAAAAGATATACATTTCGATACAAGCCGGCAATATCGTCTTGCAGAGAAATGACAGGGCTATTTAAGATCATAGGCATAGAGTCTAGCAGGATTTCCACATAGTTGCCGGAAAGCATAAAATCGGATGAAAAACCGGCAAAAGAAATGCGGGTATCAGACGAAACTTCGTGTATCTGAATAAACGAATTAGGAAGGACAATTACAAAATCATTCTTACGAATGACAACCTCCAACAAATTAATGGTAGCTTTCACCATCCCTTCGGTACAGAGTACAAAGACACCGGCTTTTATTTTGCATGGGAAATTACTGTAATAGTTTAAAATATCCCCAGTGATACTATCATCTGCTATAAAATCAATCGGAAGGTCAAATTTGGGAAAGGAGTCGTTTATTATCATCGTCTAGTTTTTTAGTTTATCAAAAATATCCATTCCATCCGAATTCCAAACAAAGAGTTCAAAAATGGTATCTTATATCTTACAAACAGAACATTGTTTTCTTCTTTATTAGGAGTGTTTTTTAGAAAATAACAAAGATAGAACATTGAATCCCAAGAATGGAGCTTGACGGCAGTCACCTATTCACCGTACTTTGCACTGTTTTAAATAATACATTAAAATAAAACCTAAAAGAGAATGAGAACTTTGAAAAAACTTCTTTATGTAGCTTGTACAGCTTCCCTCCTTACATCTTGCGAGGAAACCTATAATGACAAGCTATTCTGGCCGGGAGAGCTCAACCAAGAGTATGGCTCATACATCAAACCAGCCACTTTAGACCTGACCTACAGCGGAGAAAAACTTGTTGGAAAAACTGTCGATTTCAAAACAGACGACAGTGAAAAAGGAACCATCACACTGAACGACATTATTCCGGGAGAAAAAACAACTCCTATCCAAATCGATTTATGCGAACAGGGAGATTCCTATACATTCAGTGGAAAGAATATCACAATGAAAGGGGCAACGGTGACATACAGCGGAACCCTCACTCCGAAAACGATGAAACTGGATTTGAATGTAGCAATGCCACAAAGTAAATGGGGAAAAAGTTACGGTTTATCCGGCTTTACGAAAGGCAAGAAAATGATTGTCGGAACCAGTGGAGGACAATACGTATGGAAAGAATCATCGAGTGAAATATTGACCGGAGCATTCTATGTCCATCTGGACGATGTAGAATTAACCAAATCGGGCAGCACACTGTTCATGAGAATGAAACTGGTTCAGAATGCGCTTTGCTATTTCATCCCGCAACTTCTTCAATCAGTCACCTTGCAACCCGACGGTAACGTGATCGCCAATTACACTACCAGTCCGGTATATATTGGCAGTATCCCTATCAGTAACATAGATCCCGATAAAGATACGGGGACGATTGCCCTATTTGTCATCAAGTTCATGCTTGGTACATTAAAAGAGAGCGACATTACCAGTGTGCTGGCAGATCGCACATGGGCGGCTTCCCCCATCAATCTGATTACCTGGGCAGCAAACAACGGACAGATTAAGATGAACCTCAATCTGCCGGCCATCATCGGTCTGACTACCCAGGACGGTGAGACTCCCATAGATCCGGGACTGATTTCAGGCATTACGGAAGCTCTTGCCAAGTCGAACCCTATTCAATTGAAAAAGTTGCTTGGAACTTTAAATGCCATACTCGACAATCAGTTCCTCGGCATCATTGCTAATATGGATGATGCTAGTTTCCGGCAAGTATTCTACTTGCTGACCGAGGGCATTGTCTTTAACATAATGGAAGAAGAGAACGGGCATACCAATCTTTATCTGGCCAAAGAATCGACCACGGCTTTCATTCAGTTATTACCCGGATTGCAGCCGATAGTGGAAGGATTGCTTCCGGAAAGCATGGCGAGCAATGCGACCTTCAAGAATCTACTCGGATACCTCATGGCAAATGACGAGAATGGATTGCCTTACCTATGGAATTCTGCCAATACGATTGATTTGGGACTAGGCCTTTTACCCCCGAAATAAACATCAACCATGAATATGAAAGAAATAAAGAATATGAAGAAATTATCTATACTATTTATAAGCAGCCTCATCAGAACGGCAGGTTTGATGACTTCATGTAGTGAAGACTATCCAGGACCGGACCCGGTGGACGTAACAGCGAATTACTCGAATAAATACTTGAGCAAATCCAACCTGACATTAACTTATGATGGGGATGAAATGACTGGCAAAGCAGTCGACTTCAGTACAGTGAAAGGAGAAACGGCTAATGTTACTTTTTATAATGTATTTCCCGGAGAAGAAACACTCAAACTGACTGATATACCTATTTCCGGAGATGCTAACGGTTACTCTTTTTCCGGCAACGGCACGGGAAATTTAACCGGCAGTACCTTTAATTATAGCGGACGTGTAGAAAACGGCCAGTTGACAGTGAACCTGACCAATATAAAGATGGTGAACAGCGCACAAATGGCCAACACTTATGCACTTAGCGACATCATATACGGCAGAGGAAAGGATATGATCCGCAATTCGGATACCGGCCTGTACGAATGGGGGGAATCCGATGGTAAAATGATTGCCGCACCTCTTTATGTAGACATGGATATTGAACTAAGCAGTGATGGCAGTTTCCTTTATGCGGTCATGACAGGGCTGGTGAAAGGAATGGGTGGTTATCTTCTGGCACAGCTTCTCGATAACGTCACCTTACAACCTAACGGATACATCACAGCCAATTATACAACGGATGAAATGATGCTGGGAGAGCAGAAGTTCAGTGAAATAAACATGGAAGATCCCGAATCTATGAATAAAGTCGCTACATTCGTTATGTATAAGTTATTCTTACCTTATCCGATGGGAGGTTTCCAGCAACAGGATATTATCAATGCCACGGAGGGGGTAAACCGGATTTATGCTCCATCTCCCAAAGGACTGGCCTACTGGTATATGAAGAACGATCATTTCTATCTGAAACTGGATCTTCCGGCAATTATCATTCAAGTCATGAAATCGCAGGGGAAAAGTATCGATCAGAATCTGATGGCTTTATTGACAGACGCTATCCTGAATTCAGATCCGGTTCAACTCAAGAATATATTAAGTACTATCAGCGGTCAACTGGATAATTCCATATTATCCATGCTGGCAGGTCTGGATAACGCCACTTTCCAAATGCTGTTCGGCTGGATAAAAGAGGGAATCCCCATGCAAATGGAGAAGAAAGACGGACACACTTATCTGTACGTAACCAAAGATGCATTGACTCCGTTCATTCCTTTCCTCCCCAGTCTGGAACCTTTGATGGCAGGTATTCCCAATTTTGGTCCGATGCTGTTCGACAGTTATATCATGCCGCTTTATAAGGGTTGGTCTACCATCACCAAACTGCATATAGGTATAGACCTTACAGTCAACAACTAATAAGAAGCACCTTTCTATAAACAAGAAAATACAAGAACAATGAAGAAAATATATATTCTAACTTTGCTACTATGCTTCATCAGCTTTGGGAACAGTTTTGCTCAAACGCTGAAAGGACATATATATGACGCTAAAACCAATGAGCCATTAGTAGGAGCAGCCGTTACGTACAAATTACAAGGTAATCAGGGAGTCGTGTCGGACATCAACGGGGCTTATGAAATCAAACTGCCCGAGGGCGGAGTCGATCTGGTCTTCAGTTATGTGGGCTACGAAGATGTGCTGATGCCTATTGTGATCGACAGACGTGAAGTAGTGACCAAAGACGTTTACATGAGAGAAAGCACCAAACTACTGGAAGAAGTAGTGGTCAGTGCCGGACGTTTTGAACAGAAACTCAGTAACGTTACCGTTTCTATGGATGTAGTGAAAGCCGGTGATATTGCCCGTCAGGCACCAACGGACATTTCTTCCACGCTCCGTACATTGCCCGGCGTAGACATCGTAGACAAACAACCGTCTATACGTGGCGGCAGCGGATGGACTTACGGAGTGGGTGCACGCAGCCAGATTCTGGTGGATGGAATGAGTACGCTAAATCCCAAAACAGGAGAAATCAACTGGAACACCGTGCCTTTGGAGAATATCGAGCAGATTGAAGTTATCAAAGGAGCTTCCTCCGTACTGTACGGTTCGTCGGCTCTGAACGGTATTATCAATATCCGTACCGCACGTCCGGGATTGACTCCGAAAACACGTTTCAGCGCATACGTAGGTATCTATGGTGATGCGGAAAATGACGAATACCAATGGAGTGACAAGAGTTTCTGGAAAGAGGATAAATATTCGGTCAAACCTATTTTACGCGGAAGTCTTCTTAGTGGTGTCCGAAACCCAATTTACGAAGGATTCGATCTCTCCCACTCCCGTCGTATAGGTAATTTTGATGTCAGCGGGAGCATGAATCTTTTCACCGATGAAGGATACCGTCAGCAGGGATACAACAAGCGTTTCCGTATGGGAGGTAACCTTACCTATCATCAACCGGACATGGGAATGAAACTGTTGAACTATGGTTTCAATATTGATTTCCTTTCCAATCAATATGGAGACTTCTTTATCTGGCGTTCGCCGACAGAAGTGTACAAACCCTCTCCTTTTACCAATATGGGACGGGAGGACAACAACTTCCATATCGATCCGTTTATCAACTACGTAAATCCGGAGAATGGTACGTCACATAAGATTAAAGGCCGTTTCTATTATAGTGCCGACAATATCGTGCGCCCCAGCCAGGGAGCATCCATCGGTGATATTCTGGGAAATATGGGAACAGATGCCCAGACTATTCAGAATATTGCAGGCGGTGATTACAGTTCGCTCTATCCGGCCTTGGTCGGTATCGGTTCGGGACTTATCAACGGAAATCTGGAAGATGCCATGAATGGAGTATTTACCTCATTGGGCAATATTTTCCCGAATGCAACAACTGCCGATTATTGCGATCTGATCTCCTGGGTGATGGACAACGGGGTACCCGGTGATTTGGGCGGACTTGCGAACGGACAGTTACCGAGTGATCTGATCCCCTGGGTATCCGGTATGCTCAACCCAACACGAAACACTCCGAAAACGCAGACTGACAAAAGTACGAACTACTATCTCGACTATCAATTCAACAAGAAATGGGACAGTGGTGCGCAAATCACTACGGGAGCCACTTATGAGCATGTACGTTATGATTCCGCCATCATGGATGAGGTCTATAAAAGTGATAACATAGCCGCTTTCTTCCAGTATGACCAGCGTTTCTGGGATCGCTTGAGTGTATCTGCCGGTGTACGTGCCGAATATTATCGGGTGAACAATCATCATCGTGAAGCGGAAACAAAGATCTTCGGAACCAAGGTTCCATTCCGTCCGGTGTTCCGTGCAGGATTAAATTATCAGTTGGCCGATTACAGCTTTATCCGTGCCAGCTTCGGTCAAGGTTACCGTAATCCGTCCATCAATGAAAAATACCTGCGCAAGGATATCGGTGGAGTCGGTGTTTATCCGAATCTGGACATTAAGCCGGAAAAAGGATTTAATGCGGAATTGGGGATTAAGCAAGGATACAAAATCGGTAATTTCCAGGGATTTGTAGATGTTGCCGGATTCTATACACAGTATAAAGATATGGTTGAATTCCAGTTCGGCCTCTTCAATAATGCCGATTATACGATGATTAACAGTATCGGCGATGCTGTCCGAATGTTAACTGACGGTCAAGGTTTCGGTATTGGAGCACAGTTCCATAACGTATCGAAAGCCCAGATCTACGGAGTGGAAATCTCGACAAACGGTGTTTATAACTTTAATAAGAACACGAAGTTGTTCTATAATTTAGGATATGTATATACTGAACCACGCGATGCTGATTATCAGGAGCGCAATGCGGTAGAAGGACTTTATACCGATCCTCTTCAGATGAAAGAGAAATCGAACACAGGTAAGTATCTCAAATATCGTCCGAAGCATAGCTTCAAAGCCACGGTAGATTTCCAGTGGAAACGTATCAATCTGGGTGCCAACGTTGCCTGGAAGAGCAAAATCCTCGCTGTGGACTACCTGATGATGGATGAACGTCCGAAAACACAACTTGACCTGATGGATTATGTTCGTGGCGTTGCTTTCGGCTATTCCAAAGGAGAAAGTCTGGCGAGCTACTGGAAAAAGCACAATACGGACTATGCCACCGTTGACATGCGTCTTGGAGTAAAAGCCACGAAAGAGGTTGCTTTCCAGTTTATGGTAAACAACTTGCTGAATAAGGAATATAGCTATCGCCCGATGGCAGTTGCCGCTCCACGTACTTTTGTTGTAAAGATGGATATTACATTCTAAACTTTCCGCAAGAGTCGGAAATAGAGAAGAAAAAAACGAACGGTTTCTCACCTGTGAAAAACAGGTGGGAAACCGTTTGCTTTTTTAGAGCTCTCTTCATTCTCTTTTTACAGCCATTCTTAAAAGAAGAACAATCAATATTAAAAATAGAGCACACTTATTTTCTCATTTTAAGCACTTTCGCCATACACAATTAAAAATAGAACATTAAAATAAAAAAACAGACCTTGACAATAAAGAATTGTTAGTCGAACTTTGCAAAGTTTTATTAAATACGCAATAAAAACAAAAAGCAAAATGAGAAACTTACGAAAACTATTTTATGTAGCTTGCGCGGTATTTTTCTTTACATCATGCGAAGAGACTTACAATGACAAGCTATTTTGGCCGGGAGAAATTAGTCAGGAATATGGCTCGTATATTAAACCATATACGCTAGACCTAACCTACAGTGGAGAGAAACTCGTTGGAAAAACTGTCAGTTTCAAGACAGGAGATAGTGAAACGGGAACACTGACACTGAATGATGTGATTCCCGGAGAAAAGGAAACTCCTATCAGTCATATCCAACTGTATGAGAATGAAGAGAAAGGGTATTACACTTTCAGCGGAACAAATATCACGATGGGAGGAGCTACGGTGAAATACAGCGGTAGCATTACTCCGAAAACGATGAAGCTGGATTTGAATGTGGTAATGGCTGATCCCCAAAAGCTGGTTAACAAATACGACTTCGCTCTTTATGAAATGGTTCAGGATCTTACGAATGAATTTCATCCTGTACAGTACAAAGGTGCCTGTTATTTCGATATGAAACCTAAAGAAGGGATAGGAACTGACGAAGCTTCATTAATGTATCTCTTAGGTAACCTTGCCCCGGGTATTCTTCAGACGCTCATACCTCAATTAATAAAAGATATCAAACTGGAAAAGGATGGTACTATTACAGCATATTACTCTTCAGATCCAATAAATGAAGAGTTACTGTTCTTACCTTTGAATGGCGATGAAGCAGAAGTTGTTCAAAAACAAATTCAAACCGTTATAGAAAACCGTACTTATGAGAAATCTCCTAATGGACTAGCTTATTGGGGACAAGCCAATAACAAGTTAATATTAAAACTAAATATTCCCGCAATCATTACAGAAATCATTAAGAATAGCCAGCAACAGATAGATGGTGAGCTTATCAACGGGATTACTGAAGCCATTCTCAAAACGGACCCCATTCGCCTCAAAAGTCTGCTTTCCACTCTTAATGCAATTGTGAATAATGATATATTAGGTTACTTGGTAATGGTGGACGATGCCTCTTTTACCGCTTTATTCAATTGCATCAAAAATGGTATTCCCATGAATATAACCCATACCAAAGATGGACATACCTATCTATACCTGGACTATCAGACATTAACTCCTGTCATCAACATACTATCCGGAATTAAAGTCGATTTAGGAGGACTTTCATTGGATTTGGCTATGATTGCTGAACAATGGAAACTCATGCAATTATTCAATTTAGGATTGGACTTAGTTCCATCGACCAAATAATTACCAATCACTATAAAAGAGAATGATAATGAAAAAGATTTCACTTATAATATCGCTTATATTCACGAGTGTAACAGGAATACTGACTTCTTGTAGTGAAGATTATCCAGGCCCCGATCCTGTAGACGTAACGGCCAATTATTCCAATAAATTTTCGAATCCGAATCCTACCTTGACTTTGGTATACAACGGCGAAAATATGACTGGGAAATCGGTAGATTTCAGCACAGTAAAGGGTGAGACAGCTAATCTTACTTTTTATGATATTCTTCCGGGAGAAAAGGCATTAAAGCTGACTCATATACCTCTCACAGGAGATGCAGAGGGATACTCTTTTCAAGGCAAAGGCATCGGTACTACCACCCAAAGCACCTTTAATTATGAGGGACGCGTAGTGAAAGGCAGACTTATATTAAATCTGGCTGACGTAACGATGGCAAATGCTAATTTATGGGCTAAGAACTATCGTTTCGCAGATGTAGAGCATGGAACAGGAAAGGTTATTGCAGATGAGGGAAATGGATATCAATGGGAAGAAAAAGATGACAAGATGACTTCATGTGCCATTTACTTCAGATTTCCGGAAACAGAAGAAGCCACAGAAACCAGCTACAACGGTCAAAACATGGGAAGTGTTCTGCAGGGATTATTAGGATACTTGTTGCCTTGCATCCTGAAAGATATAACATTGGAACCGGATGGAAATATCATTGCCAATTATTCGGGAGATGCTTTTAACGAGGAAAACAAGGATTTATTTATCGGTAATGTTCTGACTGCCTTTTTAAATATGGATATAGAGGACCAGGATATGATTACGGATGCCATTAAAGATTATCAATATACGACTTCTCCCAAAGGATTGGCATACTGGTTTCAAAGGGATGGCAAGATTGTTATAAAGCTCGATCTGCCGGCAATCATTTCACAGGTTGCTTCCGGCAGTGGAAAAGTGATCGACAAAAACATCATAAGCTCCATCTCGGATGCCATCTTCAGCATGGATGCCTTAAAACTTAAGAGTCTTCTGAAAACAGTAAACGGTCAATTGCAAAATGAGATTCTAGGTTTTATCGTTAGCATGAACGATCAATCTTTTGCAACGTTCTTTGATTGGTTATCAAACGGAATACCTATGCACATCAAGATACAAAATGGTCACTCATACATTTACCTTGATAAAGAAGGAATAGCTCCGATATTAAAGCTTCTTGGAGATTTTCATCCCATAGTATTAAAAATGCTGCCAAGTTTATTACCACCGGAAATGGCCGGACTTGCCGGATTTCTCGAACCGCTAATAGATATGCTATTTATCACTTGGCCGGAATGTGCATTGCTAGTTCAAAGTTTTGACTTGGGACTCGATCTCGTACCTCAAAATTAATATACTATTAAAGAATAAGAACAATGAAGAAATTATATACTCTGATAATCCTTTTATCCCTAACCGGTTTCGGAAGCAGCTTTGCCCAAACCTTGAAAGGACATATATACGACGCCAGAACCAATGAGCCATTGGTAGGCGCAGCCGTCACATACAAACTCCATGGCAATCAGGGAGCAGTGTCCAACATCAATGGAGAATATGAAATCAAACTACCCGAGGGAGGAGTCGATCTTGTATTCAGTTATGTAGGCTATGAAGATGTATTGATGCCAATTGTTATCAATAAGCGTGAAGTCATCACGAAAGACGTTTATATGAAAGAAAGCACAAAGCTACTGGAAGAAGTGGTGGTTAGTGCCGGACGCTTTGAACAGAAGTTGAGTGACGTTACTGTTTCCATGGATGTGGTGAAAGCCGGAGATATTGCCCGTCAGGCACCGACAGATATTTCTTCCACACTCCGTACATTGCCCGGTGTAGACATTGTAGACAAACAGCCCTCTATGCGCGGTGGCAGCGGATGGACTTACGGTGTAGGTGCACGCAGCCAGATTCTGATAGACGGCATGAGTACCCTGAATCCAAAAACCGGTGAAATCAATTGGAACACCATACCTTTGGAAAATGTAGAACAGGTGGAAGTTATTAAAGGAGCTTCCTCCGTGTTGTACGGGTCATCAGCCTTGAACGGCATTATCAACATCCGTACTGCACGTCCGGGACTGACTCCGAAAACACGTTTCAGTGCTTATGTGGGAGTATATGGTGATGCGGAAAACGACGAATACCAATGGAGCGACAAGAGTTTCTGGAAAGATGATAAATATTCTGTTAAACCGATCCTGCGCGGAAGTCTTCTTAGCGGTATACGGAATCCTATTTACGAAGGATTCGACCTCTCCCACTCCCGTCGTATCGGCAATTTCGATGTCAGCGGAGGAATCAATCTTTTCACTGACGAAGGATACCGCCAACAGGGATACAACAAACGTTTCCGTATGGGAGGGAGCCTCACTTATCATCAGCCTGATATGGGAATGAAACTGTTGAATTATGGTTTCAATGTCGATTTCCTTTCCAATCAATATGGTGACTTCTTTATCTGGCGTTCACCAACGGAAGTGTACAAACCGTCTCCTTTCACCAACATGGGACGTGAAGAGAATAATTTCCATATCGATCCGTTCATCAACTATGTGAATCCGGAAAACGGTACGTCACATAAGATTAAAGGACGTTTCTATTACAGTGCCGATAATATCGTACGCCCTACCCAAGGAACTTCCATCACTGATATTCTGGGAAATATGGGAACTGATGCCAAAACGATACAGAATATAGCCGGTGGCGATTACAGTTCACTTTATCCTGCATTGGTAGGTATAGGTTCCGGACTTGTCAACGGCAACCTGGAAGATGCCATGAACGGAGTGTTCACCTCATTAGGCAATATTTTCCCGAATGCGACGACTGCCGATTATTGCGATCTGATCTCTTGGGTAATGGACAACGGAGTGCCGAGTGACTTAGGGGGACTTACGAACGGACAGTTACCGAGTGATCTGATTCCGTGGTTATCAAATGTTATCAATCCGTCACGAAACACTCCAAAAACACAGACTGATAAGAACTTCGATTACTACCTCGACTACCAGTTCAATAAGAAATGGGAAGGCGGTGCACAAATCACTACCGGAGTAACCCTGGAACATATCCGCTATGACTCCGCTGTAATGGATGAGGTATACAAAAGTGATAATATAGCTGCTTTCTTCCAATACGATCAGCGCTTCTGGGATCGTTTGAGTGTATCTGCCGGTGTACGTGCCGAATATTATCGGGTGAATAATCATCACCGTGAAGCCGAAACTAAAATCTTCGGAACCAAAGTTCCGTTCCGTCCGGTCTTCCGTGCAGGGTTAAATTATCAGTTGGCTGATTACAGTTTTATCCGTGCCAGCTTCGGACAGGGTTACCGTAATCCGTCTATCAATGAAAAATACCTGCGCAAGGATATTGGTGGAGTTGGCGTTTATCCTAATCTGGACATCAAACCGGAGAAAGGATTTAATGCGGAATTAGGAATTAAGCAAGGATATAAAGTTGGTAATTTCCAGGGTTTTGTGGATGTTGCAGGATTCTATACACAATATAAAGACATGGTTGAATTCCAGTTCGGGCTGTTCAACAATGCCAATTACACGATGATTAATAGCATAGGCGATGCATTCCAGATGCTGACAGATGGCAAAGGGTTCGGTATCGGAGCCCAGTTCCACAATGTATCGAAAGCCCAGATTTACGGAGTAGAAATCTCAACGAACGGCGTGTATAATTTCAATAAGAACACGAAGTTGTTCTATAACTTGGGATATGTATACACGGAGCCATGCGATGCTGACTATCAGGAACGTAATGCAGTAGAGGGGCTTTATACCGATCCTCTTCAGATGAAAGAGAAATCGAACACAGGTAAGTACCTTAAATATCGCCCGAAGCACAGTTTTAAAGCTACGGTAGATTTCCAGTGGAAACGTATCAATGTCGGTGCCAATGTAGCATGGAAGAGCAAAATTCTGGCAGTTGACTATCTGATGTTGGACGAACGCGAGAAACAGCAGAAAGACCTGATGGATTATGTACGTGGCATCCTTTTCGGTTATTCAAAAGGAGAGACACTGGCTACTTACTGGAAAAAACATAATACGGACTATGCCACTGTTGACGTGCGCTTCGGAGTAAAAGCCACAAAAGAAGTAGCTTTCCAGTTTATGGTGAATAACCTGTTGAATAAAGAATACAGCTACCGCCCAATGGCAGTTGCTGCTCCACGTACTTTCGTACTGAAAATGGACGTCACTTTCTAACTAACTTTCAAGATTCACAATTACTTAAGAAACGGCTGCTCAATGCAGCCGTTTTCTTTTTTCTCCTCATCTGTCATCATTTATCTATATATTGCGTATCTTTACCCCCCGAAAACGAGAAGAAATAACCGATAAAATGAAAAAACAAATCCTACTTATTGCCATCCTGTTTTGTACGGCCTTTGCACAGGCACAAGAAGTTTTTGTAACTGCTGATTTTGTAAGCAGTTATATTTGGCGCGGTATGGATAGCGGCAATGCAAGTGTGCAGCCTTCACTCGGCCTCAACTGGAAAGGACTGACCGTTTACGCATGGGGTTCTACCGAATTTCGCGAAAAGAACAATGAAATAGATTTATCACTAGAGTACGAATACAAAAACCTGACTCTTTACGCCAATAACTATTTTACCCAGACAGAAGAGGAACCTTTTAAATACTTCAATTACAGTTCGCACTCTACCGGGCACACTTTCGAGGTAGGAGCCGGCTATATGCTTAGCGAAAAGTTCCCATTGTCAGTAAGCTGGTACACTACCTTTGCCGGAAACGATTACCGGGAAAACGGGAAACGTGCCTGGTCCAGTTACTGCGAGTTGAGTTACCCGTTCAGCGTGAAGGATGTAAATATGAATATCGAAGCAGGTTTCACTCCTTGGGAGAGTATGTACTCCGACAAATTCAATGTAGTCAATATCGGATTATCTGCAACAAAAGATATTAAAATAACATCCAACTTCTCTTTACCCATCTTCGGAAAGCTAATAGCCAACCCTTATGAAGAGCAACTTTATTTTGTAGTTGGAATTACATTGTAGATGATTCTTACATTCAATTATTAACTAATAAACACCCCCATGAAAAAACACTTTCTTATCTTCGCAACAGGTCTTTTTCTACTAAGTGCCTGTAATTCGGTAAAAGCACCGGAAGCTATCTTACCCATTCCCGAAGCCAAACAGGTGGAATGGCAAAAAATGGAAACGTATGCGTTTGTACACTTCGGACTTAACACATTCAACGACCGTGAATGGGGATATGGAGACTCCGATCCTAAAACATTCAACCCTACCCGTCTGGACTGTGAGCAATGGGTACAGACATTTGTCAAATCCGGCATGAAAGGAGTGATCCTGACAGCGAAACATCACGATGGATTCTGTCTGTGGCCTACGCAACTGACAGAGTACTGTATCCGCAATACTCCGTACAAAGACGGAAAAGGAGACATTGTCCGCGAACTGTCGGATGCCTGCAAAAAGTATGGCATTAAATTCGCAGTCTATCTCTCGCCCTGGGACAGGCATCAGGCCAATTATGGCTCTCCCGAATATGTAGAATACTTCTATAAACAACTCAACGAACTACTGACCAACTACGGTGATGTATTTGAAATCTGGTTTGACGGTGCCAACGGTGGAGACGGCTGGTATGGCGGAGCAAAAGACAGCCGTACAATCGACCGCAAGACTTATTATAACTATCCGCGAGCTTACAAGATGATTGATGAGTTACAGCCACAAGCTGTCATCTTCTCGGATGGAGGTCCGGGCTGTCGTTGGGTAGGCAACGAACACGGATTTGCCGGAGCTACTAACTGGTCTTTTCTTCGTGCAGGAGAAGTTTATCCGGGCTATCCCAAGTATCGTGAACTGCAATATGGTCATGCCGATGGTAACCAATGGGTAGCTGCTGAGTGTGATGTTTCCATCCGTCCGGGATGGTTTTATCATCCGGAAGAAGACGACCGTGTGAAAACAGTAGACGAACTGACTGATTTATATTACCGCAGCGTAGGACATAACGCAACGCTATTATTAAACTTCCCGGTAGACCGTGACGGATTGATTCACCCTACTGACTCTGCCAATGCCGTAAACTTCCACCAGAATGTACAAAAACAACTGGCACACAATCTGCTGGCAGGACTCTCTCCCAAAGCATCGGACGAACGCGGAAGAACATTCTCCGCCAAAGCTGTGACCGACGGTGATTATGATACTTATTGGGCTACCAATGATGATGTCATTTCAGCCACTATTGAATTCGATTTACCTCAGGCAGAAAAGATCAACCGTATGATGTTGCAGGAATATATTCCTCTCGGACAACGTGTCAAATCATTCGTTGTAGAATATAACCAGGCAGGCGAATGGATCCCTGTGAAGCTCAATGAGGAGACTACCACTATCGGATATAAACGGCTCCTTCGTTTCGAAACAATCACTACGGATAAGATTCGTGTCCGCTTCACGGATTCACGGGCTTGTCTCTGTATTAATAACATTGAAGCATATTATGCAGGAGAGACTTCGGATACATACACAGCGAAAGCTGCAGAACTGAAAAGTTACCCGTTCACCCTTGTTGGAGTAGATGTAGAGGAAGCACAGAAAGGCATGGATAAAAACGACCAGACCACCTGTTTCATCAATGGAAATACACTATTGATTGACTTGGGAGAAGAACGCACGATTACCTCATTCCACTATCTCCCCGACCAGAGTGAATATAATAAAGGGTTGATCGCGGCCTACGAAATATCTGTAGGTATGGATAGCAATGCAGTCAACCAGGTAGTAGCCAAAGATGAATTTTCCAATATAAAGAGCAATCCGATTTTGCAATCGGTTTACTTTACTCCGGTCAAGGCTCGCTATATTCAGTTGAAAGCAACACGGATGATACATGACGGTGAACCGATGGGGTTAGCTGAAATTGGTATACAATAAAAGATGATATGGTACAGAAAACAGGAATTATCGTGCAGAAGAAAAACTATACTCTCCGTACCTGGCAAACCGAAGATGCAGCATCATTAGCCCAATATCTCAATAACAAGAATATTTGGGATAACTGCCGTGACGGTCTCCCCTATCCTTATAGTCAGGAAGATGCTAATGTTTTTCTCGCTATGGTACAAGCGAAAGAAAACATTCAAGATTTCTGCATTGAGGTAAACGGAGAAGCAGTCGGAAGTATCGGTTTTGTACCCGCTACGGATGTAGAACGTTTTAGTGCAGAAGTAGGCTACTGGATTGGAGAACCTTTCTGGAACCAGGGAATCGTTACTGACGCCCTGAAAGAAGCCATAAACTATTATTTCGAACACACTGATAAGGTACGTGTATTCGCAGTCGTATTTGAGCATAACTCCCCATCCATGCGGGTATTAGAGAAAGTGGGATTCACGAAAGTAGGAATTATGCAAAAGGCTATTTTCAAGAATGATAATTTCACGAATGCACATTATTACGAACTTATCAAATAATCCGGAATTCATCAACAGTCTGCCGGACAATCCGGCAGACTGCCCATAAACGCTTTGTCAACCCTGAATTAAATCTATAAAAACCCTCCTCTTTTGCTCAAAAATCTTAAACCTGTGCATTTTTTACTCGGATTTCTTGTCAGAACCAAGCGTTTGAGTAAATTTGCACGCTGATAGTTAACCGGATAGTTTGGATAGCAAGATATTACTACTTGACTACTGGCTGCTAACTTGTAGAAATACTAATACTAAAATTTATAGCATGAGTTTGAAAATTGTTGTATTGGCAAAACAAGTTCCTGACACACGTAATGTTGGGAAAGATGCCATGAAAGCCGACGGGACGATTAACCGCGCGGCACTTCCCGCTATCTTCAACCCCGAAGACCTGAATGCTCTCGAGCAAGCTCTTCGACTGAAAGATGCTCATCCAGGCTCTACCGTAACCATCCTGACCATGGGACCGGGACGGGCAGCCGACATTATTCGTGAAGGACTTTTCCGTGGCGCAGATAACGGTTACTTGCTGACCGACCGTGCTTTCGCTGGTGCAGATACACTGGCTACGTCTTACGCATTGGCTACTGCCATCCGCAAAATCGGTGATTGCGACATTATCATTGGTGGTCGTCAGGCTATCGACGGTGACACGGCACAAGTAGGTCCGCAGGTAGCAGAGAAGCTAGGATTGACGCAAATCACATACGCAGAAGAAATTCTGGAAGTGGGCGATGGTAAAATCAAGGTGAAACGTCATATCGACGGTGGTGTAGAAACTGTAGAGGGTCCGCTGCCTATCGTGATTACCGTAAACGGTTCTGCCGCTCCTTGCCGTCCGCGCAATGCGAAACTGGTTCAGAAATACAAACACGCCAAAACAGTTACCGAAAAACAACAAGGTAACCTTGATTATACCGATTTGTATGACAAGCGTGATTATTTGAATCTGGTAGAATGGAGTGTAGCCGACGTAAACGGTGACCTTGCACAATGCGGTCTGTCCGGTTCGCCGACAAAAGTGAAAGCCATCCAGAACATCGTGTTCCAGGCTAAAGAGAGCAAAACCATCAGCGGCAGCGACCGTGACGTGGAAGACCTGATTGTTGAACTATTAGCTAACCACACCATCGGATAATCATGAATAACTTATTTGTATATTGCGAAATAGAAGAAGGTAACGTTGCAGACGTTAGCCTCGAACTTCTGACCAAAGGTCGTTCGTTAGCCAACCAGTTGAACTGTCAGCTCGAAGCTGTAGTTGCCGGAAGCGGCCTCAAAGATATTGAAAAACAAATCCTTCCTTACGGAGTAGATAAACTTCACGTTTTCGACGGTGAAGGCCTTTACCCTTATACATCACTTCCTCACACAGCTATCCTGGTGAACCTCTTCAAAGAAGAGCAACCGCAAATCTGTTTGATGGGTGCTACCGTTATCGGTCGTGACCTCGGTCCGCGCGTTTCTTCTGCTCTGACCAGCGGATTGACTGCCGACTGTACTTCACTTGAAATCGGTGACCACGAAGACAAAAAAGAAGGTAAGACTTATAAGAACCTGTTATATCAAATCCGTCCGGCATTCGGTGGTAACATCGTTGCTACGATTGTGAACCCGGAACACCGCCCGCAGATGGCAACCGTTCGCGAAGGTGTGATGAAGAAAGAAATCCTCTCTCCGACTTATCAGGGAGAAGTAATCCGTCACGACGTGAAAAAGTATGTAGCCGACACGGACTATGTAGTGAAAGTCATCGAACGCCATGTAGAAAAGGCAAAGAACAACCTGAAAGGTTCTCCGATCATCATAGCCGGTGGTTACGGTGTAGGTTCGAAAGAAAACTTCAACCTATTGTTCGACCTCGCTAAAGAACTTCACGCAGAAGTAGGTGCCAGCCGTGCTGCTGTTGACGCTGGTTTCGCAGACCATGATCGTCAGATCGGTCAGACTGGTGTTACGGTTCGTCCAAAACTCTACATCGCTTGCGGTATCTCCGGACAGATTCAGCATATCGCCGGTATGCAGGAAAGTGGTATCATCATCTCCATTAACAACGATCCGGATGCTCCGATCAATACGATTGCCGATTACGTAATCAACGGAAGTATCGAAGAAGTTGTGCCGAAGATGATTAAGTATTATAAACAAAATAGCAAGTAAGGAAAGATGGCTAATTATTATACAGACATACCGGAACTCAAGTTTCACTTGAACAATCCGATGATGAAACGTATTTGCGAACTCAAAGAACGCAATTACAGAGATAAAGATGAATTCGACTACGCTCCGCTGGACTTCGAAGATGCTGTAGACTCTTACGACAAAGTATTGGAGATTACAGGAGAAATCACAGGAGAAATCATTGCTGCTAACGCAGAAGGTGTAGACGAAGAAGGTCCTCACTGTGCTAACGGTCGCGTAGAATATGCTTCCGGAACCAAACAGAACCTGGACGCTATGGTGAAAGCCGGCCTGAACGGTATGACCATGCCACGCAGATTCGGCGGTTTGAACTTCCCGATCACTCCGTACACCATGTGTGCAGAAATCGTGGCTGCTGCCGACGCCGGTTTCGGAAATATCTGGTCTTTGCAGGACTGTATTGAAACACTGTACGAATTCGGTAACGCTGACCAACACAGCCGTTTCATTCCTCGCGTATGCCAAGGTGAAACGATGTCTATGGACTTGACCGAACCGGATGCAGGTTCCGACTTACAGGCAGTTATGCTGAAAGCAACTTATAGCGAAAAAGACGGTTGCTGGTTGCTGAACGGTGTAAAACGTTTTATTACAAACGGTGATGCTAATCTTCACTTGGTATTGGCTCGTTCGGAAGAAGGTACAAGAGACGGTCGTGGTCTTTCTATGTTCATCTATGACAAGAATGAGGGTGGTGTGAACGTACGTCGTATCGAAAACAAACTCGGTATCCACGGTTCTCCTACTTGCGAACTGGTGTACAAGAATGCTAAAGCTGAACTTTGCGGTGACCGCAAACTCGGTTTGATTAAATACGTTATGGCTTTAATGAACGGTGCCCGTCTGGGTATTGCTGCGCAGTCCGTAGGATTGAGCCAAGCTGCTTACAATGAGGGATTGGCTTATGCTAAAGACCGTAAGCAATTCGGTAAAGCAATCATCGAATTCCCGGCAGTATACGATATGCTGGCTATCATGAAAGGTAAGTTGGATGCCGGACGTGCTTTGCTGTATCAAACAGCTCGCTACGTAGACATTTACAAAGCATTGGATGATATTTCCCGCGAACGTAAACTGACTCCGGAAGAACGTCAGGAACAGAAAAAATACGCCAAACTAGCAGACAGCTTTACTCCGCTGGCTAAGGGTATGAACTCTGAATATGCTAACCAGAACGCTTATGACTGTATCCAGATTCACGGTGGTTCAGGATTCATGATGGAATATGCTTGCCAACGCATCTATCGCGACGCACGTATCACCAGCATCTACGAAGGAACTACCCAGTTGCAGACTGTAGCCGCTATCCGTTACGTGACTAATGGTTCTTACATCGCTACTATCCGCGAGTTTGAGGCCATTCCTTGTTCACCGGAAATGGAACCGCTGATGTCTCGCCTGAAGAAGATGGCTGACAAATTTGAAGCAAGTACCAACGCTGTGAAAGAAGTACAGGATCAGGAATTGCTTGACTTCACCGCTCGCAAACTGGTGGAAATGGCTGCTGATATTATCATGTGTCACTTACTGATTCAAGATGCCAGCAAGTCTTCTGAACTGTTCTCCAAATCTGCACACGTATATTTGAACTATGCAGAAGCGGAAGTAGAAAAGCATACAAATTTCATCGAAAACTTCGACAAAGAAGATTTGGCGTTCTACAAAAAGTAACAAATAATCGACTAAATCTGATAAAAGCATCCTTTCTTACGAAATGGATGCTTTTTTTATTTGTCATATTCTATTATTTTCCATTATTATTCTATACATTTGTCAGTGAGATAAGTAATTTTTTAATTGATGAATGTAGATAGAGATAGAAATATGGCACTCAAACCTTCATATAATGACAAACTGTATTTGCCAGGTTTATCAAACACGGAAATCCTTATATTGGCTCTCGAAGCCTCTCAAAAACTTGAGTGGAATATCGAGGAAGTAACTCCGGAAGGAATCCGGTTTGAAGTCCCGTTCAGTATACACTCCCATGGAGAGGCAATAACCTTTACCATAGAAAAGGGAAGTGACGGGGAAGTATCCGTTCGCAGTCAGTCTTCTTCCGTACAATTTGTTGATTATGGAAAGAACAGAAAAAATATCCAGAAGTTACGGGAAACAATGGAAGAAATAAAAGCCTCACTCACTCCGGAAGAACTAGCCCAAAGGGCCAAAGATTTCGAAGAAGAGTTCAACCGCCCGCTCACAGAAGAAGAAAAAGCCTACATAGAGGAAGAAAAGAAGAGGAACTCTTTCCTGTCTTTCTTCATTCCCCGCAAAGGATTTATAGCAACTCCCATCCTGATAGACATCAATATTCTTGTATTCATTGTAATGATTGCTTCCGGAGTGGGTATTATGTCTCCTTCCACTCTGTCACTACTGAAATGGGGAGCCGACTTCGGACCGCTGACTCTGACCGGTGACTGGTGGCGCACAGTGACTTGCAACTTCATACATATCGGAGCTTTCCATCTCCTGATGAACATGTATGCTTTCATGTATGTAGGACTTCTGTTGGAAGAACTGATAGGAGGACGCCGTATGTTCGTTTCATACCTGCTAACCGGATTATGTTCGGCTGCATTCAGCCTGTATATGCACGGTGAGACAATCAGCGCCGGAGCTTCCGGATCTATCTTCGGACTTTACGGTATATTCCTTGCATTCCTCCTCTTTCATCGCATCGCCAAAGAACAACGAAAGGCATTGTTAACCAGCATCCTCATTTTTGTGGGGTATAATCTGGTTTACGGGATGAAAGCCGGCATTGATAATGCCGCCCATATTGGCGGGTTGTTAAGCGGGTTTGTTCTGGGAATTATATACGTGGTCGGCTACAAGTTCGAGAAACCCGATGCACAGCGGACTGTCTCCATCATCGGGGAGCTTGGTATATTCTGTATATTCCTGTTCAGCTTCATGATCCTGTGCAAAAACGTTCCTCCTCTTTACCCGGAGATACGCAATGAATGGGAAAGCGGCATTGTGGAAGCCTATCTGAATGGTGAACTGGAAGAGGAAAACGAGAACAGTAATCATTCCGCTGTGAATGCTACGGACAATCTTTCCAGCAGGAAAGTTCCGGCATATACGCCTGTCGGCAATGACGATACGTGGCTATCTTATTATGATGCAGCCACCAAATTCAGTTGCCAGTATCCTACCAACTGGATAAAAATAGCAGGAGCAAAAGGAATTATTGATAGTGCGGAACCTCCATTACTCATGCTGGTCAACGGAGGGAATCAATTAACGATTACCGCCCTCACCTACGACACGCAGAAGGAGTTTGAACACATGAAAGAGTTATCACTCACTCTCCCAAGAAATGCACAAGGGGAACCGTCAGAAGATTACCAACTAAGCAATGTCAACATCAACGGACTCCCCATGACAAAGATCACGAATCCCCTGCACATCGGGGCTCCTGATGAACCGGGAGAGGATGTAAAACAAATAGCGTTGCATTACTTTCAAGAGAGCAAGAAACGATCTTTTGCTATTGTCATGCTTGTCTATGACGAAGAAGCTGAAACCGATCTGAATGCCATTACATCAAGTATCCAGATCACCCAATAAAGAGAATATGAGAGTATATATCCAAATCAAACAGTTAGGAAAGCGAAAGTGCAGTATCGAAAAGATTCCTATCGATTTTCCTGTTCCGCCTGTCAATGTACAGGGGTTGATCGAAGCCATCGTCAGTTGGCAAGTCTGCGAATACAATGAACGCTTGCAACAGAGCGAAGTGCTGAAATACCTCACACAGGAAGAAGTGGAAAATAAAACAGCTTCCGGCAAAGTAGGGTTTGCAGTAAACTATAATGGCAAACCTGCCGCAGAAGTCGAAGCCATCACCAATGCTTTGCAATCCTATGAGGACGGAATTTTCCGTATCTTCATGGATGATACGGAAACCGGAGACCTATCCTCTCCCATCCAACTTAAAGAAGAATCTACCTTAACCTTCATCCGGCTCGCTATGCTGTCGGGAAGATTATGGTAATCATTATCCTATAAAACACATTTAAAACGAAAAGAATCATGAGACTGATTTACAATGACGCATTAAATAAACGGATTGCTCCGTACCTGGAAAGGTTAACGAAAAAGAGAACCAGTTTAGACAAAGAGACAATGGCACTGTTGGATGTATTTATGCAATACTTCAACATGGATACCCGGTATGGTGCATACAGCGATAAATTAGAGCCTTGCATCATCTATATTATCCAAGAAGAGAAGATTAAAAGCGTTGCCAATCTTTTCGATGGTAAATTGAACAAGCTACTCCGCTATCTATTGGGAGACGAGTACGCCCACCTGTTCCACACCTATCTGAAGCTCAAAGCACGGTGCCCGTACACTCACGGATACTCGCGCCGGTCACAACGGTCGGCAAATCCTCTTCTGCATATCGGCCACGTTATAGATGCACTGACCCAGTTTCTGAAACTGCGCGCCACCGGATTTACGGTTCAAGCCATACTGAACGGAGGAAACACTCCGGAAGAAATAGAAGCATACAAGGATTCGATGAACTGCCAAAACTGGATGGCCGCCCAAATAGCAGAAGGCAACCAGACTGTCATTGAATACCTCAACAATGTGCTGACCAGTGAGAATAACGCCAACCGCCTCAACCAGGGACATCTCCAGGCTATCGCAGTAAGTGGATACCGCCCCTTGCTGGAACTGGAAGGGAAGTTACTTCTGGCAGCCAAGTTACAGGAGGGTCTCCGCCAAGCTATCGTGGAAACGATGGACGAAGGTTGTCCCGAAAGTTATCTCCATCTTTTCTCGGTCATCTGCGACAACGGCCTGCAACGATTTGCTTCCGTGAAACGCGGTATTGCAGTCAGTACGGGTATCGGAGAACAAGACAGCAGCGAACGTATCACCAATAAATATGTAGAACTGATCCATCGTTTTCTGAACGACCGGAAACAAGCACACAGTGCTCTTCAAAGCAAAGATACAGTCGAACTCTATCTGGCTTTATGGAGCATCGGATTCTATAATACGGAAGAGATTCAGACGCTCGTACCGGAAATTATCAAGAAAGGTGCTAAATACCAGGTACAGACATTACTTTATTTCTTACGCTGTACGCAATACTCCGGCATGAACCACCGCATCAGTAAAAATGCCTTTGAAAGATGGTATAAGGAACCGTCGGTGGTGGCGGCTATCTTACCGTTGTATCTGTCCGGTCTCTATCTTAGCCGGTACGGAGGGCACAAAGACGCCCCGTCACTCCACGACTATTTTGATAGCAAAGAAGAGGCGGTCCGCCATTATGAATATCTGAAGCAAATCTATCAGTCCATCTCTGCCAAAGAGATTTATTCTCCTTATGTATTCCCTTGGGAAAGCACAGAACTCACCCGTTCGGAAATCGTTCTCAAAATGGCATATATCACCTGGATGACTAATAATTCTGCATTGAAAGACGATCTTTGCAGCTATCTGCCCTCTCTGGATACTTATATGCGGGCAGGCTATATCGGTGTTGTATTAGCTCCACCGACCAGTCCGCTACAGGAAGAATATGTACTGCAATCACTGGGAGACCGTTCGCAAGATGTGCGTGAAGAAGCATATAAAGCATTGTCCGAGATGACCTTATCGCCCGAACAAAACCAGAAAGTAGAAGAGTTACTGCGCTTCAAATACAGCGAAATGCGTATCCATGCTATCAATCTGCTGATGAAACAGCCCAAAGAACAGCTAGCCGACAGCATCCGCCGCTTGCTAACAGACAAGGTTGCCGAACGCCGCCTGGCAGGATTGGACATGATGAAGACCATACACAATGTAGAATTCCTGCAAGATATCTATCAGGAATTGATCCCGACAGTTAAAGAGATTCAGAAGCCGAACCCGAAAGAAAAAGTATTGATAGAATCTCTGATTGGCGATGGAACAGAAGAGAGCGTCACACAACATTATACCAAAGATAACGGTTTCGGTCTGTACGATCCGTCTCTTGAAGTCAGTCTGCCGGAAATTACCCAGGACAAAGGATTCAACGTTAAAAAAGCATTCGAATTCATCTGCTTTGGAAGGGCCAAACTCGTTTTCAAAAAACTAAGCAAATACATCGAAACCTACAAGAATGAAGAATTCAAAAATGGTTACGGAGAAGCACGTCTGGTAGGTAACAGTGTCCTGATAAACTGGAGCAACTACGGAGGATTGAGCGGACTAGGATTCCCGGAATTGTGGAAAGCCTTCTACGAAGAAGAAATAGGAAGCTACGACAAATTGCTGATGATGAGTTTCATGCTTGCATCGACAGGTACCGCTAAAGACGAAGACGACTCCGACGAAGAAGATGAAGAAGACATCAAGGCAGACCAGAAATCAAATAATACTTTTGAGCCGCTTGTCAACCGGATGTATGCCGGCATCACTTACCGCGGATTGCAGAAAGACCTCCGCAAGATGCCGTACTATGAACAGATGAGTGACATCATCGAAGCACTGGCATACGAATACAAAGATGAAGCCGTCTATCAACGACTGGCCGTCAATATGCTGCTCCAACTATTGCCCTTGCTAAATACCAAAAACATCTTCCGCCAGTACACCAGTAAGCATGCATGGCTTCGGGACAAACTGGAATACGGAGAAAAACAGGTCGTTTATCCGATACATAACAACAAATTCGTGAACTTCTGGCTCGAAATGCCTCAAAAGCCCATGAATGATGATCTATTTATCCGTTACTTCACAGTGCGCTATCAGCTTTATAAGCTCACCAACTACATGGAGCACACCCCCGAACTAGAGGAAACAGACTCTTATCTTCATGCCACAGACTTCGCCCGTGCCTGGATGCTGGGAATCATCCCGACAGAGGAAGTATACCATGAAATGATGGGACGCATCAGCTCTCCCAGCCAGATCAAAGCAATCACCATGGTATTGAACGACAACGTTCGTTTCAACAAGGAAAAAGAAAGATACGCCGATATCAAAAACATCGACTTCTCCCTCTTCCGTTCCCTCGCCCAAAAGGTGGTAGACCGGATTCTTGAAATTGAATTAAAACGTGGAGACTCCGAGACACAAGTCACCTCCCTTGCAGAAGAACTAAGCTACGTCTATGGAGCTGAAACATTTATCCGTATTCTGCAAGCATTCGGCAAAGATACTTTCATACGTGACAGTTACAACTGGGGCAGCACCAAACGGGGTGTATTGAGCAGTCTGCTCCATGCTTGTCATCCCCTGCCTACGGACACCAGCGAGAATCTGAAGAAACTGGCGAAACAAGCCGAAATCAGCGACGAGCGACTGGTAGAAGCCGCCATGTTCGCCCCACAATGGATTGAACTGACTGAAAAGGCAATAGGCTGGAAAGGACTGACAAGTGCAGCCTATTATTTCCACGCCCACACCAATGAAACGTGTGACGACAAGAAGAAAGCGATTATCGCCCGCTACACCCCCATCGACGTAGATGACCTGCGGGAAGGTGCTTTTGACATCGACTGGTTCAAAGATGCATTTAAGACAATTGGCAAGCAACGCTTCGAAGTGGTCTACAATGCCGCCAAATATATTTCATGCAGCAACAGCCATACCCGTGCCCGTAAGTTTGCCGATGCTACCAACGGTGCAGTGAAGGCGGCAGATATAAAGAAAGAAATAATAGCCAAGCGCAACAAAGACTTATTGATGAGCTACGGCCTCATCCCATTGGGACGGAAGCCGGATAAAGAACTGCTGGATCGTTATCAATACCTGCAAAAGTTCCTGAAAGAGAGCAAGGAATTCGGTGCTCAAAGACAGGAAAGCGAAAAGAAAGCGGTAAACATCGCTCTGCAAAACCTGGCACGCAACTCCGGTTACGGAGACGTTACCCGCCTGACCTGGAGCATGGAAACCGAACTGATTAAAGAACTTCTTCCCTACCTGTCCCCCAAAGAGATAGACGGCGTAGAAGTGTATGTACAAATCAACGAGGAAGGTAAATCGGAGATTAAGCAAATCAAAGACGGCAAAGAGCTCAACAGCATGCCTGCCAAGCTGAAAAAGCATCCGTATATAGAAGAACTGAAAGCAGTACACAAAAAGCTGAAAGACCAGTACACCCGTTCGCGCATCATGCTGGAACAGGCGATGGAAGACTGCACCCATTTTGAAGAAAACGAATTGCGCAAGCTGATGCAGAATCCTGTTATCTGGCCATTACTGAAACATCTCGTCTTCATCTGCAACGGACAGACGGGCTTCTACACCGATGGATTGCTGATTACAGTGAATGCCGTTTGCCTCCCGTTAAAACCGAAAGACGAGTTACGCATCGCGCACCCCACAGACCTGTATACAAGCGGAGACTGGCATGCTTATCAAAAATTCCTGTTCGATAAATCAATCCGCCAACCTTTCAAACAGGTATTCCGCGAACTTTACGTTCCGACTCCGGAAGAAATAGAAGCCACTCAATCCCGCCGCTATGCCGGCAACCAGATCCAACCGCAGAAAACGGTTGCCGTACTGAAAGGCCGTCGCTGGGTAGCCGACTATGAAGACGGTCTCCAAAAGATCTATTACAAAGAGAACATCATCGCCACCATCTATGCGATGGCAGACTGGTTCTCTCCTGCCGACATCGAAGCTCCGACATTAGAATATGTCTGCTTCCACAACCGCAAGGACTACAAGCTGATGAAAATCTCGGAGATTCCTCCTGTCATCTTCTCGGAAGTGATGAGGGACGTAGACTTGGCAGTAAGTGTAGCTCATGCCGGAAGCGTCGATCCGGAAACCAGCCACTCTACCATCGAGATACGCAGCGTGCTGGTGGAACTGACAATGCCGTTGTTCCATTTCAAGAACGTGACGATAAAAGGAAGTTTCGCTCACATCGAAGGTAAACTGGGTAAGTACAATATTCATCTGGGCAGCGGTGTGATCCATCAGGAAGGTGGTGCACAGATAGCCGTTCTTCCGGTACATTCGCAAAATCGCGGACGCCTGTTCCTGCCTTTCGTAGATGAAGATCCGAAGACTGCCGAGATACTGACTAAGATTATCTTCTTTGCAGAAGACGATAAGATAAAAGATCCGAGCATCCTGAACCAAATCAAATAGTAAAGAGATGGCAGAAAATTTAATCATCCACACAGGAAGCAAGGAAGAAAAGTATCGGGAGTTACTTCCGCAACTGCATGCTTTGGTAAGTACGGAAGCAGATCTCATTGCCAATCTTGCCAACATGGTAGCAGCCTTAAAGCAGACTTTCGGTTTCTTCTGGGTAGGCTTTTACCTTGTGAAAGAGGAAGAACTCGTACTGGGTCCGTTTCAAGGCCCCATTGCCTGCACTCGCATCCGCTTTGGCAGAGGAGTTTGCGGAACCGCTTGGAAAGAAGCCCGTACACTGATTGTTCCTGATGTAGAGCAGTTTCCCGGACACATAGCCTGTAGTTCGGACTCGAAATCGGAAATAGTAGTACCAATCCTCAAGCAGGGGAAAGTTGTCGGGGTGCTGGATATCGACAGTGATACATTGGATAGCTTCGACACTATCGACGCACGCTATCTGGAAGAGATTTGCACGTATATTGTATTATAAAAAAACGGCATAAACATCCTGAAAAAACGGAGGCTCTGATTGAATGAATCAGAGCCTCCGTTTACTATAAATAGAGCCTCTGTTCGAATCAAACAGAGGCTCTATTTTTTTACCAGTCCATATCTTCTATTTCCCGTTCCCGGTACAGCAAAAGTTGTTTGCGAAGCGAACGCATTTCGTGCCTCATATCTTCCATCCTTTCCAGCAAATGATGAATGGCATCGATACCTTCCATGTTGATGGATAAGTCATAGTACATTCTGCTATAACGTTCCACGTTCGGGAGTTCCGACAAAAGCAGATAATGTTCACCGCCTTCGGTATGCACGTTAATCAAACCGCCCTCTTCCAACATTTCGATGAATGAAGGCTCAATATGACATTTGTGACAGTATTCACTGACAATTATTAATTCGGTCTGCATAGTACTCATTCATTTTAGTTCATACTCTGTAATTGACGGAACAACTCTTTCTGTTTGTCGGTCAAGTTCGTAGGAATCTTGACAGAATAGGTCACAATCAAGTCACCGAATTGTCCTTCCTTCTTATAAACCGGGAATCCTTTACCTTTCAGACGGACTTTCGTACCGTTCTGCGTTTCCGGTTTTATCTTCAGTTTCACTTTACCGTCCAGCGTGTCGACTACTTTCTCGCCTCCCAATACGGCAGAGTAAAGATCTACCTCCACATCTACGTACAGATCGTCGCCCAGGCGTTTGAACACCGGGTCTTCGGCTATAACGAACGTAATGTACAAGTCGCCCGCAGGTCCTCCGTTGACACCTTCGGCTCCGTAGCCTTTCAGTTTAATAACCTGTCCGTCGGCTACACCGGCAGGGATAGTGATACGTACCTGTTTACCATTTACAGTCAATATCTGCTTATGCGTTTGAGCAGCATCACGAAGGGAAAGATGAAGTTCGGCATTAAAGTCCTGTCCGCGGAATCCCGCAGAACCTTGTCCTCTTCCTCCCCGATGTCCGAACATTGATTCGAAGAAATCGGAAAATCCACTAGCGTTGCCACCGGAAAATCCTTCTCCATCGGAACTATACCAATAGGTTCCGTTACCGTCGGAGAAACCCTGACCCGCACCGCCGAATCCGCCGAAACCTCCTGCACCGCCAAAGCCTCCGGCTTGTTGCTGTGCACGTTTCTGCGCTTCGAATTCATCGGCATGCTTCCAATGTTCTCCGTACTCATCATACTTTTTACGTTTCTCGGGGTCACTCAGTACTTCATTGGCTTCGTTGATTTCCTGAAATTTATCCTTTGCACTAGGGTCATTAGGATTCAAATCAGGGTGATATTTCCGGGCCAACTTACGAAAAGCCTTTTTGATATCATCCTGAGAAGCACTTTTGTCTACTCCAAGAATCTTGTAATAATCTATATAGGCCATGTTTTATGAATTTAATCGTTCATACATCATACGGCAAATAACACGCCAATCCCATTTTTGGATGCAAAAATTAACAAGGATTAATACCTAATACTTAATACTTGATATTCCTCTTTTCCAGCATCTGGAAGTCTTGCTTCTTCATGCCCAAATCATCCAACGGACGGGGATCATTGTGATCGTTCAGATAAACCCTCGGTTTCAGGACGTAGTGCGAAGCCGTCACAGCCTGCGAATCATCCCGGTAAGGAGTTTCTATTCCGCCTAAAGACAGCATGGTCGGGAAGAAAGAGCTGCTGGAAGAAACATTCTTATCCTTATTTTCAATAGCGGTATTCCAACGTTCGGGATACGTTTCGCGGTAGTCATCAGACATCCAAATCAGGAATGGCACATGAAGCTGATAATAAGAAGGTACGGGAGAAGCGTGGAGGAACAGATGACGGGAATCGTCGAAAATGTCCTCTCCATGATCGGAAGTGTAGAGCATGGCGGCATCTACCTGCTGTTTTTCCAACATACGGATAAGTCGTGACAGAAAATCATCCGTGTAACGAATAGAGTTGTCATAGGCATTCACCAGGTTATCCCGGTATTTTCTCTCTGCTTCCATCGGATAATCGGGCGTAAAGAAAGTATCTTCCGACGGGTAACGTTCGCGATAGTTAAAGTGGGAACCGTAGGTGTGAAGTACGATGAATTGTTTCGTTGCACCTTTCGCCAGTTCCTCCTCCACCAATTTCAGAAGTTCGTCGTCAGAAGGATTATAGGTAGAACTGACCGAATCTTCTTTTATAAAATCATACGTATCGGCTTCCATTCCGAAGAAGTCGATAAATGAATGGTTGTAACGTTGGTTGGAGAAAAAAGCCGTCCGGAATCCTGCCTCTTTGAAAGCGGTGATGATTCCTTTTTGATGGTAGATAGAGTCGTAGTTGCAGGCAGTAGCATCCGACATCAGCATGGGGACACTTTTATGTGTCGTATTCGACTCTGTCAACACTTTTGGGAAAGCAATCAGACCCGTTTGCCGGGATAAGAGCGGGTTCGTTTCACGTTCGTAACCATACAATTGCCAGTTTAGGGCACGAGAGGTTTCTCCTATGACCATTACATATACTTCCCGTTTTCCCTCCGGATGAGTAGGCCGGGCATGGAAAGTAAAGTCTTTGGATGTACGGTGGTAATCCTGTGTCAGAGCTGTTCTTTGAAAGGCAAGACCTACGTTGTAGCATACGTTTAGCGGGTATAAATCAGATTTCAACTCATATCCCGAATCCTGCACATAGGCTCCGACAAGACTAAGGAGGGAGATTCCAAAGACCAGGAAGGCTCTCTTCCGTTCCCTGCGAATGAACTCTACCGTAAGTTTCCGTTTACGTATAATTGAAATCATCCCTAATATCAGGGCAGGTACATAGAGTATGATTACAGCAATAATGGCAGGTGTGAGATTATCGAGCAGTTCCAATGCCTCACTCGAATTGGTGGTGACCAGATTCAAAAACATATCGACAGCGATAATGGACTGGCCGAATAAATAAAGCAACACGATCTGAAAGGCTCCGAAGAACAGGAACAGGAATAAAATCCACAGCATCTTGCCGCAATTCCTCGACAAAGTCATCAACAGGTAATAGCAACCGAAAGGTAACAACACATTGGCGACTTTTGCCATAAATGGTAAAGGTTCTGTAAAACAGAGTACCATATTAGGTACTATCAAGATAAACAGGAACAGATAAAACAGATGTTCCTGATTTTCCAACCAATTCTTTATATTTTTAAAAAGCTTCATTGATGTTAAAAATAAATCCGGTCTGGCGTTTGCCAAACCCTAAATCCAAACGTACATTTACTCTCTTCTTAAATTCCCAACGATACCCGAAGCCATAATTAGGCAGAATGTGTTTCGGGGTGAACTCGGAAAGTCGTGGAAAAATCGTTCCCGCTCCTACCCATACAGCTACTCCATTCCGTTTCCAGACGTGTTGCCGGAGTTCTATTTGCGCGTCCATTGCTCCCTTGTCCCGATAGCGTCCTTCGTAATATCCGCGCATGGAGTAAGAACTTCCCAACGTTGCCATCAATCCCCAAGGGGTATCGCCATAGGTAAGCAATGTGTGGAATTGCCCTGCCAGCACTCCACCTTTCCATACCGGCTGATAATAACTGGTAGTCAGTTCTGTACTGCTAAACGCATATTTATTGCCGAGAAAAGCCGGACTGAACCGCTGGTCTATCCGCAAATAATAGCCATGATATGCATTTGTCAGGAAATCACGTGAATCGTAAAGGAGGGAAAGTCCCAGACTGGTATTAGTGGTTCGCGCGGCCATTCCTTCCCATAGTTCCGGTTTCTCAAAGTTCCGTCCGTCGATATAATCGAATACGGCCATCGGGCCGATGTAGAAGTTCTTTGCCAGCCGAAACATAAAATCGACTTTCACCTGTGCCTGAAAACGTTTATAATCGCTTTCGTTATCAGAGTTCGCTCCATTGTCATATCCCCGTCCCCAATACAGACTGGGAAAAGAATAGAAATAGAGATTGTAATTCAAGCGGTATTTATCTTTTGGAAACAGATGATTTCCGCGGACTCCCAACAGATAGAAGCCGACAGTCGACACATCTCCGTAAAGAGAGACATTGGAGGGAGGAAGAAGCGTATCAATCCGATCGGTTCGATATAGTCCGGCTGCCACCAGTCCGAGTCCGAACTTGGTGTCACTGGAATAATGTGGGCCGCCTATCACACTGAAATCAAACTTTTTATTCTTTTTTTCCTTATTGGCGTCATTGAAGTAATCAAGAAACTTTTTAAAGAAACTGCGCTTTGCCGGAATGGAATCTTCCATGGTTGCAGATATAGAATCCTCCGGCAGTTCAATTTTAGTAGAATGCAGCTGTGCGCCCAACGGGGTTTGTGTCAACAACAAAAGCGCGAATATGATTAGCCTGTTCTGTCTAGTATTCATAATCATAAGAAGTAGAAAACTTTGCGGACAAAGTTAGTTTCAAACTTCCTATAAAAACAGATATTCAGGCGCTTTTGTTGTTCCGGATTTCCTTTTTAACGTTTTAAAAGTCTTATAAACTCGTCTACATCCTCCTCTGTGGTATCAAAAGAAGTCACCAGACGGATTTCATTCTTCTCTTCGTCCCAAAAATAAAAGAAGTAAGACTCTAGCATCCGGTCGATAACCGGGCGGGGCATGGTGAGGAATAACTGGTTACTTTCGGCTCTTTGAGTGAAAGTTACTTCGGGCAGTTTCTTCAATTCAGTGTAAAGTTTGGCAGCCATTGCATTGGCATGGTTGGCATTCTTCAGCCAGAGGTTATCTGTGAGGTATGCCGTAAACTGGCAAGAGAGGTAACGCATCTTCGAAGCGAGCTGGGCGGATTGCTTACGGATGAAGCGGGCTTCCGGTTGCAGGTCTTTATTAAATACAATCACGCACTCTCCCATCATCAGTCCGTTCTTCGTTCCGCCAAAACTAAGAATATCGACTCCGCAGTCTACTGTCAGTTCTTTTAAGGAAAGATTCAAAGCGGCACAGGCGTTGGCTATTCTGGCTCCGTCCATGTGTACATACATACCATTCAGATGGGCAAAGTCTGTCAGACGTTTCAATTCTTCGGGAGTATAGATGGTGCCAAGTTCGGTACATTGGGAGATGTAGAGGGCTCTGGGTTGTGAATGGTGCTGATCGCCGAAACCATGCAGATAAGATTGCATCAATTCCGGGGTAAGTTTACCGTCAGGAGTGGCAATCGGGCGAATCTGACAACCTGTCATTTTCACAGGAGAGCCGCATTCATCTACATAGATATGAGCCGTTTCCGCACAAAAGATGGAATGATACGGACGGGTCATCAGCTGCAATGCTACCACGTTGCTACCCGTTCCGTTAAATACAAACAAGGGGACACAGTTGGGCGTAAAGGTTTCCTTTATCTTCGCTACGGCTTCTTCTGTCCATTTATCATCGCCATATCCTAAAGAATGGTCTATATTAGCTCGGTTCAATGCTTCCATTACCAACGGATGCACACCGGAATTATTGTCGGAGGCAAAACTTCTCATTGTTTCTTACATTTTAATTCGTGATGCAAAGTAACAGAATTATTTCCGGAAATCCATTGAAAGGAAGATACATAAAGCAGAAAAAGGATAAAAAACGAGAATCTCCGAAGTGCTGACTATGCTGTCATTCCTCCGGAGATTCTTCTGTTCTCGTTAAAGCGTCAAACTCTTTCAGCCAATATAAACATTCACACAGAGATATACATAAAGCTCTTCATCGCACTGATCGAACTCTATTTTGCTCTCTCTTGACAACCACCCCAAAGCGGCACCCAGCTCTTTATCTTTCAGCCCGGATTTTCTCTTCAAAAGTCCATAGCTCCACTTCTCATTATTGCTAAGCAGTTGCCAAACCTTACCGGCATTCACACCGATTTCATTTCTGTTCATTTTTCTAGAGTAATTAAGAGGTTTAATACATTAGGTTAAGATTTCGCCTATAAAGATAACAAAAGGATATTGCAATTGTTTATACATCTTTACTAAAAAGTTGTTACAGAATTAATTTTAACATAAAAGCGGTGATGTGTCCCGACACAAAGGCGTTATTAGCATATGTTAAATTAGAACTTTTCTTTGCAGCCATCTGTTATTACATAAAAATCAATCCTAAACCAATTACAGCTATGGCAAAAAAAATAGCAGAACAGTTGATAGATACTCTGGTAAAATCCGGAGTTGAACGCATCTACGCCGTAACAGGCGACAGTCTGAATGAAGTAAACGAAGCAGTCAGAAAAAACGATCAAATAAAATGGATACATGTGCGCCACGAAGAAACAGGGGCGTATGCCGCTGCGGCAGAAGCACAACTGACCGGTCGCCCGGGATGCTGCGCGGGAAGTAGCGGGCCGGGACATGTTCATCTGATTAACGGCTTGTATGACGCACACCGATCCGGCGCACCGGTAATCGCCATCGCCTCTACAATTCCTACCGGAGAGTTTGGTACGGAATATTTTCAGGAGACGAATACCATCAAACTTTTTAACGATTGCAGTTATTATAATGAAGTAGCCACTACTCCCACACAATTTCCACGTATGCTCCAGTCGGCCATACAAACGGCTGTCACCCGCAAAGGGGTGTCCGTTATCGGGCTTCCGGGTGACTTGGCAAAGGCTTCTGCCGTTGCTGTCGACTCGTCGGTTATCAACTATCCTGCCCCACCGGAAGTTTGTCCGTCGGAAGAAGATCTGGCTCAATTAGCTGACATGTTAAACAAACATACGCGTATCACTCTTTTCTGCGGCATCGGTTGCCGGGGAGCTCACGAGGAAGTGATTGCTCTTTCCGAGAAGCTGAACGCTCCGGTGGTATATACTTTCAAAGGAAAGATGGAGGTGCAATATGAAAATCCGTATGAAGTGGGTATGACCGGATTGCTGGGAATGCCGTCGGGCTATTACAGTATGCATGAAGCCGAAGTGCTTCTCATGCTCGGCACAGACTTTCCTTATTCCGCTTTCCTGCCGGATGACATCAAGATAGCACAGATTGATATAAAGCCCGAACGTCTGGGACGTCGTGCAAAGGTGGATATCGGACTTTGCGGTGATGTTAAACTGAGCATCCAAAGTCTATTGCGTATGCTGAATCCGAAGACAGATGATTCGTTCCTGTTGAAACAACTCAAAAGATATGAAGGAGTAAAGAAGGATCTGGCTGCTTACACGGAAGATAAAGGCGATGTAAATAAGATTCATCCCGAATATGTGATGTCCGAAATAGACAAACTAAGTTCGGACGATGCTGTGTTCACAGTAGATACGGGAATGACTTGTGTGTGGGGAGCACGTTATCTGCAAGCGACAGGCAAACGCCACATGCTGGGTTCTTTCAATCATGGTTCTATGGCAAATGCTTTGCCGCAAGCCATCGGTGCCGCACTAGCTTATCCGGATCGCCAGGTAGTGGCGCTTTGCGGAGATGGTGGCTTGTCTATGACTTTAGGAGACTTGGAAACCGTTGTACAATATAAGTTACCAATTAAAATTATCGTATTCAACAACCGTTCATTGGGAATGGTGAAGTTGGAAATGGAAGTGGACGGATTGCCGGACTGGCAGACAAATATGTTGAATCCAGACTTTGCTCAAGTGGCCGAAGCAATGGGAATGACCGGATTTAATGTCAGTGATCCGGAAGAAGTGTTGACTACCTTACTGAATGCATTCGAACTGGATGGTCCGGTACTTGTTAATATCATGACTGATCCGAATGCACTGGCCATGCCTCCCAAAATTGAATTCGGTCAAATGGTGGGCTTTGCACAATCAATGTATAAGTTGTTAATCAACGGTCGTTCACAAGAAGTAATTGATACAATCAATTCTAACTTTAAGCATATACGGGAGGTATTTTAAGTTATTCTATTTTGAATATTTTCATAACCTCTCTCAAGGTATGACCTACTATTATTGTCAATTTCAATAAGGTAAGTCATACCTTTTTATAGTCTATCTTGAGGTGATAATCATTTTATTTTCTTATGTTTGTAATCATCAAAAAGCAAAAACACATGGAAAAGACCGACTCTTCGCCTTTATCCCGACAAGCGCTGTACGCAGATAAAAAACAATGGAATCAATTCCTTTCTATTTTTTTATTGGCAGTGGGCGTTGGTTTTACAGTGGCAGGAATTATCTTCTTCTTTGCCTACAACTGGGAGGAATTACCCAAATTTGCAAAGTTAGGAATAGTAGAAGTGTTATTAGTAGCTTCTGTCCTGCTCGCTACATTCACGCATTGGAATAAGCTCGTCAAACAAATTCTCCTGACCGGAGCTACATTCCTGATAGGCACGCTTTTCGCTGTCTTCGGACAAATCTACCAAACGGGAGCCGATGCTTACGATCTTTTCCTGGGATGGACTCTCTTCACTATTCTCTGGGCGGTTGCTATCCGTTTCGCTCCGTTATGGCTGACGTTCATCGGATTACTTTGTACTACGATATGGTTGTACAATATACAGATTGCCAGTGCCAACTCCTGGGAAATGACTTTGCTGGCCAATGCAGTAACCTGGATATGTGCCTTAACAACGATCATCACGGAATGGATGAGTGTAAAAGGTCATTTGGACAGAAACAATCGCTGGTTTGTCAGTCTTCTTTCACTGGCTACTATTATACATACCAGTTTTCTGTTAATGATGGCAATCTGCGAAGAAAATGCCATATTGTCTGTTCCTCTCATAAGCACCCTCCTTTTATTCTCTGCGGGACTTTGGTATGGATGGAAAGTAAAAAGCCTGTTCTATCTGGCTATCATTCCGTTTGCTGCATTAATGATTCTATTGACTACATTCATATCACAAAGCGGTCTTAGGGATGTTCAGATATTCTTCTACGGAGGGGTTATTGTCATCACCGGAACAACTTTACTCATTTACATCATTCTTCATCTAAAAAAGCAATGGTATGACACAGAAGCATAGCCTCACCATTCAAGCCGTATCTATTATCGGAGGAATCCTGACGGCTATTTTCTTTCTGGGATTTCTGGCACTTGCCAAAATCCTCCGCTCCGATATTTCCTGCCTGATTGTAGGAAGTATATTAATTCTCACTACCCTAACAATCAGCCGCATGGTGATCCGGTCTTTTCTGGATGCAATGAACATCACTTTATACATAGCCGGGTGTGTATTGATTGGTTTTGGTATAAATGCCAGCATTAATATCCTCTTCACCACACTTATGGGAATCAGTATTCTCACATTCTTGTTATCAAGAGGGTTTATCCTCCCCTTTCTTTCAGTCATTCTGTTTAATATATCTTTCTTCGGAGAAGCCGCCCATGTCTTTTCTTCGTTTTATCCCTTGCAAATAGCTGTAGTTCCTATCCTTGCACTATTTCTATTTGCCAACATCTTTGAAACTAAGTTGTTTAAATGTATAGGAACAAAGAATTACTTTTCCAAATACAAACCATTTCATTTCGGATTATTCATATCCGGTATCGTCTCACTGGGAGGATTATCAATCAATTATCTGATATCAGAAACAAATAGCTGGCTTGTATCCTGCATACTGTCTGTTTGTATATGGATCGGTATTCTTATAATGATTCAACGAATCATGCAGGTCATGAAAGTGGATCATCCGGTGAATCAGATTGGTATCTATATTCTTTGTATTGTTATCTGTCTGCCTACCGTGTTTGCTCCTTATTTATCCGGCAGTTTGTTGCTGATTCTAATATGTTTCCATTATGGCTACAAAGCGGAGTGTGCTGCCTCGCTTCTTCTTTTTATCTATGCCGTTTCCAAATACTATTATGATTTGAATTTAAGCCTGCTCACCAAATCCATGACACTTTTCTTCATCGGAATTGCATGTATTACAGCCTGGTATTTCTTCACTCAAAAAAGAACAAGACATGAAAAAGTATAGCCGAATATTGATTATTGCAAACCTGATACTGCTACTGGGATATTTCAACTGGTCGGTTTATAAAAAAGAGCAAACTTTGAAAGACGGACAGTTGATTTTGTTACAGCTAGCTCCCGTCGATCCCCGCTCTCTTATGCAAGGAGACTATATGAGGCTTAGCTACAAAGAAGCTTCATCAGATCTGCTAGACCAACAAACTGCCATACGCGGTTATGCCATACTTCAAATTGACAGTAATCAAGTAGGAAAAATAGTGCGGCTGCAAAACGCTTTAGAGCCTGTAAACGACAATGAGCTAGTCATCAAATATAAAATAGTACGTCACCGGATCTTCCTCGGTGCCGAGTCTTTCTTCTTTGAAGAGGGACAAGATACTCTTTATCAAAAAGCCGTATATGGCGGGCTGAAAGTGGATGGTAAAGGACAAAGCCTACTCGTAGGACTATATGACGAGAACTTCCATTATATTCAATCCGATAAATAAATAATAATGAAAAAGCCCGGACTTTCGCAAGCCCGGACTTTCTATATTCTCAAAACATCTCCTTAATCTATAGGGAAATAAGGGACTAGCAAATTGGTTTCTAGTGCAAATAAGGAGATGTTATGAAATAAAAAAAAGGGATACCTGTGGGAAATAAGGGAGGTATCCCTTTCTATAAGAAGAACAGAATTGGAAGGATTGACTTTCACAAGCCAAATCCTTCACTCTGTTTCTTCTCGGCGTATTCTTCACACAAGGTGAAGAAGGGTTTTATCTGTTTTACTTCACATTAGCAGGTATAGTTACTGTTATTACATTATTATTTGCATAATTAGTAATTGTACCCCATTGTGAGCTAGCAACAATCATTACGTAAGCGGTATAATCAGTTTGAAAATTATATCCTTTACCAGTAGTTGTAAATGACAACTTACCATCATTACCAACTGTTAAGTATGGACAAGTTGTATCTTTGCCTTCAGCATCTACAAATTTGAATGAAGGAGCAGTCAAACCATAAATAGCGAGTGGAGTAGCTGTGCCAAACTCAACTTGGTCATCTACCTGACTACCATCTTTCCACATAGCTTTACCTCTCATATCATTCCAACTAAATCCATCGGCCAAAGGATAAACACCAGCCTTGCTGTTCAGTTCTACTGCTTTCTTACCAGCAACCCAAGAACCACTAATATCATTGATATTTACATCAGCTGTTAATTTCTGAAGAGGTGTAGTCGTACCCGCTAAAGACACTGTAGCAACGATTTGTACTTTCGCATCTTTTCCGTCTGTAGTCTTACCTGTATAGTCATCCTTCCTAAATGTCAATGTCGGTTCACTATAGCCAATACCTTCAATCTTATTCCAATTAGGAACATCAATTTTCAAAGTAGCACCTGTAACACCAGTAACAGCTGCCTGCACAGCAGAATAGTTAGTAAACAGCTTGGATAAATCATAGCTCAAAGTAATAGAAGATGGTTTTTCTTCCTGATCCAGTGTTGGAGTAAATCCAACTTTACCAGCTGTTGCTGTTCCACCCCAAAGATATTTATCTACTGCTAACTCTGCAATTTCAGGGTTTTGTACTGTAATAGTAGCAGTAACTATAATTTCTCTACCATCAGAAGTAAATTTAGCCTTAATAGGATAAACACCGGCAGGAGTTTGTGCTGCAATGACAGCTGTTAATTCATTTTTAGAAGAAGGATCTGTAGAAATAGCAAAATAAACCTTATCAGTTACTTCTTTCACTACTTCACCTGTCAAAGCTTGGAATTCAGTAAGAGTCAACTTCACGTCTTCAGCATCATAAATCTTATTCAATGGGAATTTCGAAGCTGCAACAGTTTGTGCGTCATTACTCCAAGTTGCAGGTTCAATCTTACCATAATCAATAGTAGCTTTTTTAGTTGTCTTAGTAACAGTCACTGTACCAATCTTCTTATCAGCAGCAGGAGTATAGAAGCCTGCAGCAGTCACTTTCGCATTAACATCTGTAACTTGGCCAATATAACTTGGAGTCTCATAGGCATTCAGCATTACAGCAGTACCACTAACCTTGAAGTAAGTGTCATTAACTACACTAAATGTTGTAGTCAAAGATTTTGGATCAAAGCCTGGATATTCAGACAATTCAACCTCTGACGGAGTAGTTCCATCTGCACTATTAGATACAGATAATACAACACGACCTTTACCGTTATATTCTGCCTTGCCATCTTTAACATCGTAAGGAATTTCCAAATCTACATCAGCATCTACTTTATAATATGCATCTACCAAATATTTCTTACCTACAATAGCAGCAAAATAGTCAGAAGTAATATCTGTTTTACCTAATGTTCCTACTTTATCTTCTTTAGTAACTACGTGCATACATACAGCAAAGCTCTTTGTTGCATTAGACTTAATTGTATAAGTTACTAAACCACCATCTATAACCGGTTCACCAACTATCACAAACTGATCTACCTGCACTGCTCTCGTCATTTCTCTGTCTGCACTGAAAGTCACATCATAATTATCAACAAATGATTCAGCAGCATCAGCAGGAGAAATACGGAACATGACTTCTTGAGTAGAAGCACCATCGAGAGTTATTTTTCCATAATTGGCGTCTGTAGCTTTTGCTTTTGCATATAATGTAGTAAAGCTTACAATTCTATCAGATGTCTTAGGAACAAATGATACGCTTTGCACCATCTTCTTGATAGCATTGATCTCATCTTGAAGTTCTTTCTTCAAATTAGCAAGTGACGAATCTTCTTCTTTTAATTGCTCTCTTATTATAGCTTCAATTGCTTCTGTAAGATTTGTACTACCTTCAGGAAGACTCAATGCGGTCAAAGCCTGTCTGGATGCTTCAATTTGGTCTAGAATATCAGCATACTTCTCGTAATTATCATTTTCTTTAATGAAGGCATTTACGGCTTCTTGCAACTTTTCCAGTTCTGTCAATCTAGCCAGAATACCATCTTCTTTATCATATAAAAGAGTATAGCAATCTGTAATAAATGCTTCCATGGATTTCCAAACACCACCTGTCAAAGTAGAAACTTCATTATTGATAGCTTTAAAATCAGCTAAAGTAGCTTTCTGTACTACACCTTGAACATATGCAGCAATATCACCCTCTTTCTCTATTGCCTCTTTAATGCTATTATTGATTAATGCATCGAAGCTTGTGTTGTCAAATCCACTTAAATCACCTGATTCTTTATATTTTTGCTCTGCTTTTACCAAAGCATCCAAAGTTGATGATACTTTATTTAAAGCATCAATATCCGTTTTTAATTTAGCAATGGTTTCATCAGTCTTAAGATTTTCCCATGTTAACAAATTAGTCTTGTCTGCCAACTGTTTTGCAAGATCTGCCAATAAAGCTTCATCTCCCCCTTTAGCTAAGGCATCTTTCAATTCTTGAATTTCTTTTTCCAAAGCTGTAACATCAGCTTTCTTGTTCAACAGTTCTGTCAATTCACTTTTAGCTTTATCAACAGCCGCTTTCAATTCTTCCGAGCTGACCGGACTTGTAGATGTAATCTTATCAATTTGCTCCTGCAAATTTTTAACATCATCATCGTAGTCCTTGCAACTTGTCACTGCTGTGCTAACTGCAAGTGCCAACGCCCCGAAGAACATCACTTTTACAAATTTTCTTTTCATAACTACTTAAAAATTACATTAATAATATATTATTAAACACTAAGTTTCAATAATAGCACAACCCGTTACTCTGTAGGTAACGGGAATGAATATCGGTGCAAATATGAGCATATTTCTTAAAACAACCAAACGAAATCACACATTTTTTCTAATAAAGCATTCAAAAGTAGAACTAGGACAAATAAAACACGTGGATTCTTTGTATTAGGGCTTTGTTAACTTCTAAATTTTGCAAAAGATTTCCTTCCCCTCTACTGCCTTTCAGAAGCAGGGGTAAAAAAGTTTCATCACATTTGGTATCATTTTTCAGTATTGACTACTCTCGAAGAGCAGGCACAAAGGTTTCTCTGTTACCTACAGAGTAACAGAATAATTTTCAAGCACTTACACCTGTCACTGAACGCTTCACAAAATCGAGAACTTGCTTATTTGCTTCATCAATTTTCTTATTCCTGAAAGGCTTCAGATAAGTTTCAGTGACGGTGATAGACGAATGTCCCATCGCTTCGGAAATAATACCCGGATGGATTTCACAATAATAAGCCGTCGTAGCCCAGGTATGACGGGCGGTGTAAGTAATATTTAGAAATGCAATAAAAAACAGAATGACGATAATTA